>Ga0058701_10002719_pt1 | contig 13590 bp, 8 predicted proteins | sample AgamicOrMae_FD_97039 | JGI IMG/M metagenome (GOLD analysis project Ga0058701, IMG submission 97039) | Agave microbial communities from Guanajuato, Mexico - Or.Ma.e | ecosystem: Host-associated > Plants > Phyllosphere > Phylloplane/Leaf | place: Guanajuato, Mexico | collected 2012-06-04 | reverse complement strand
TTTTTCAAGATAGGCCTATGTTCAGCCATATCTTTCAAAAGGTCTCGGCGAGAGCTTTCCATTGATGTGGCTGAACATAGGTATTAGTTGAAAAAATACTAAGAAAACTCACTACTTCCGTTTTAGTTTCAAATCCAAAAGAGGTGTATCATTCCCCAAACAGGGGTTTGGATTTTACTGTGAATAGTAGGGTGTTCTTCACCCGCCTAGGGTAATGCGGCCTTACTCGCAGAGTTCTTGGTCTGTAATTGATGACACGAAGCCAATTAAAAACTATTCTGAAATCATCCGGACCGTGTCTGCACTTATTTCACAAAGCGCTACAGCCGCACAACGAAGCGTCGTTAAAGATTCGACAACGACGGCTCGCAGCAGAGCCCCTGTCTAATCGGGGATAGGCAACACGCAGTACTTGAGTGTGCTCAGGCTGCCTATCTCCCATAGCACTCATTGTCAGTTACTTGTCAGCTGCCGTGGCTCTGACTGTGAGCTGCCTTGCCGGCACTCGACGTTTCAAGGCATGCCCTAATCGCGATGCTCGGGTGACTCAAATTGCGTGAAAATTAATCTGCCAACAATTAGAGACTCAACAAAACGTCGACTGCTGAATTATATTTAGAGGAGCTTCGGCGAAGACTACGAGAGCCTGACACAGTGCTCGGACCAACTTGAACTCACGGTGCCCTAACAATGGCCGTGGTGTGGCTCTATTAACAGCGTTAAAACATGGTGGACTAAGTGTCCCAAAACTCATATAATTATGACATACACTGTTCTCAAAATTACATTTCCCACCTCTCACGGACAGTTTTCTTCGTATGCATGTTGAGACGTTCGTGTTTTGAGGAAGAACGGCCTGGATTTTTTGTGAGGTTCCCTTTGAAGAGGGTCTTCCATCGCTCGCACTAGTCTAAGCACCGGTGATTGTTTTCGTCCGAATAAAACAAACATGTTGTGGCAAGATGAATACACTGGTTTTCGTCGAGTGGGGTCACGGAAGATTAATGGTGGAACGCTCCGTTGATATTATCCCTCGGACCTCCGAAATACCAACTTTCGCCGTAACATCTAATTTATATGTTACCCTAAGTGAAACTGTGATTCTTTCTGATTGTATCTTAATGGGTGCACAATCGAGGAGCTTAAACAATAGCCATTGTGTTCGCAGGGCGGGGAATCGTTCGCGAGAAAACACTGCTCGCGCCTCACAAGGACCTGCTGATACTTTCTTGACTTTGACAGTTTTTTATTCCGTACAAATGGTAAAAGTAGCATTCGGAGCTGAGACTGCTCAGTTGAACTTGAGATGAAAACAAGTCTGCAAATCAATTACATCTCTTTATGAATATTTGTTTAGAAAAGTCTACTGACTTTTAAGTCTCTTCAGGAGTAGACTAATGATCGTTAAGGTTTTGCTTACGTCAGTTTGATTTGGGTCTGTAGAGAAAAGGTGGGCTCGTTTAAAGTAGATTTAAGGACGCTCTGTCTTCGGAGATCGAAGAAGTTTGAACTATTTTTTTTTGTAGTTCCTTCAGCTGTTGTTCATGTCCGGTAAAATCTGTTCGTAATGTCTATAATGCACAGCATGACAATTACGGCGTCTGTGAATCACGTCAAATATCCACCAATTCCATCTATTGTCATGTGAAAAGTAGGATTTTCATATTAATTTAAGAAAAGGATTATTAGTGCTGGAAATCCTTTTTTTCAGACGGTCATATTTCAAAACTACTTTTTTTCAAAGCTATCAGTAATTAAGGTGATGGATAAGGGGTAATTTGTCGAAAAGCATTCTCTTTCTTGAGGAGATGACTTGTAAACACGTCATCCCATGTAAAATAATGTCATAAACCTGTTGAAAAGATTTGCGAAGATGTAGGTTTTTGAAGATTGGTCCCGCGGATGATGAAGCGTAGAGACACGAATTTTATTTGGCGAGAGTAATGGGCGAGCGTGTTGTTGACCGAAATCTGGGCAGGTATATTAAGTGTGAAGGAGAAAGGGGCACCGACTCGGCACTACGGCAGGCATGACAGCAAGCTGCGATGCATGGCAATCGAACGGTGCTGGAGGCAGCGCGAGGCGTGCGAGTGAGCGCGCGGCCGAGCAGGCCAGCGAGCGAAGCAGGAGAGAGGCGTAGGAGGCGAGGCGACGGCTAAACGAATGTAGGCCAGACTGAGCACGCCAAGCGACAGGGCAGGCAGGAGGGCTGAGAGGCAGCGCAGCGCAAGATGGCGGGACGGGATGCTGCGAACGCATGCGCCCGGGCGCTCTGCCCTGATGCCGGCTCGGGCCGCAGACGTGAGCTGGTAGCCGCTACTCGAGGACGTTATCCCGGGGAGTCAACTCGCTGTGCACTCGCCCGCCATGTCTGCAAGTAGCTGGTGACCGATCCAGGATGGCGCCGAGCGTCGCGGCGTCCACCGGAGGAGGTTTTGGCGGCGGGGCTGTCGTAAACCTCTTATCGCCATCGCCGCACTCATGGCTTCTCGTACTGGTGTTGCTTCTCACGCTCCCTGGAGGTAGGGTGGAGTCTTTAGTGGATACTCACAATCAGTGCTAGCAAGGATCGTTCTGTGTTGTGCCGTGATTGTGCCTCGGTCCCAGTGAACGTCATCAGAGCCCCCTCGTCCGAATCGTCCCACTCTTCGTCAACAACTGCGTCGTGCGCTACCACCCACGACCGACGATCATTCCCAAGATGAAGATGTAAACAGACCAGCATCGCTGTTAATGCGGCATGAGCGCGAAGCTGTGAATACACAACGAGAGTCTGCTCTGAATTTTTTATCCTCTGCGGACTGTAAAAAAAATCTTGAGAACGTGCGCGTTGGTTTTCTACGCCGTGGAGGGCGCACAAAAGTTGTGATGCCGCGCTCACGCCCATCGTGTTACAACTTCACTTAGTGAAGCCCCTGTGGACATTTGCATCTTTCATCGCGTACTTCAGTACGTTCGGAGGCACTTTCGCGCACAAAGTGGCCAGTGGACTAGCGGCAAAGTGTTCCCTGCCGTGCATAGCTCGAGGCCTTTCACGAGTACCATTCATTTTCTCTGTTGCCCCAATGTTGTCGTTAGCTGTGGAACGGAACCTATCTCAAGTGCTTCTCTCCCGATACTTCGCAGCATCTATATCGATTTCCCGTCAGTTTATAAACACGCCATTAAAAGTGGACTCAATTTCCCGGATGACGTCCACTAAAAGTATAATTTAACGCCGAGGCGTATCATAGAAGTCCTCCTACTCAACTCCTATTTTACAATGGTCTACGGCCCACGACTAAAGGCCCCACCTCCTCTGCTAGAGGTCACTAAGCGCGAGTCTAGTATAATTCTGCAATAGAGTTTTTCCATGGGGCGAGTGTCTATTGCCCCAGTCTAGCATTGGGGAGGTCATGAATTGGGGGGCGTTCCGCAACATTTCAGGACAATGGCTTTGCTCGGCCCAGTCTGCTTTCCCTGTTTTTTTTTTTCCCACAAAACTTAGTTAGCCTTGTATTCGCGCCGTTGCCCACCTGCTCGCATTATCATCCACCTCCTCCAAATGCTCCGCCATCATCGAAACCTCTCCACTCTTTCCCTTCACTCTTCTGTCTCTTTTGTTCCTTCTTCTTAATTCTGATCGTAGCCACAGGAGAGGGATATATTAGGCCCGTAACCTAACCAAAGGTAACCTCCTCAACCCATCGCAAGGTTCACGGTGACAGCCGGAAGGAGCGGTGGTGTAGCAAGGGGGCACCTAACCCAATCTCGGGAAACGGAGGCTGAGCATGGATTATTTTCAGTTGTTTTGTGCCCCAGTCCACTCGTTTAAGTGATGAAGAGTAGAAGAATCACAGCGCTAGGTGTTGAAGATTAAGAGTGCGCACACGTCTGTCAGCCAGCAAAGGTTCGGAGAGAGTCGCTTTATTCTGTAATAGTTAATTCAAAATTTGCCCGAAAAACTCAAACGTCTATCGATTATTTCCGCGAAATTTAATGTATCTTGCGCTATTCGGTGTAACGTCACCTATCACCTCTCAGCTAGCCTCTTTTTCCTGCCTATCGAAGCCCTCCTCCCGGCCAGTGTCCATCGTTTGTATCGTGTCCACGGTCTAGTGTCCATCGTTGGATAGAAGTTCCCAAAGGGCACCGCTCCCTTTCAGCAGGTATCCCCAATCCCTAACTCGTGCCCGTGTGCTCGAAACTATCAACTTATACCTAACTTTTCCCCCCATCCCAAACCTCAACGCGAAAGTTTTTCGTGCCTCCGAACTCGAAACCGACGGTCATCCTGGACAAGACCACAGTCCCACTCCATACACCTGCTTATGGAGTGATTGTGCTTGGAAATAAATACTCAAAGGCTTGTATACCCCGGAGGACTGGCTCTTTTTGTCAGCCGGTACAAGCGGCCGTTTAAAGATTCACCCAACGACTACAAAGCCAAAGGGCGCAGTGCGCGGGTGCGAAGGGACGTCATCTTTACTGAGCGCTTTCGGAGTAGCCTTGTGGCCCTTTTGGTTACAATTACCTCCCTCCTCTCTCGCCTCTCCCCGTTTTGACGTCCCCCCCCATCATATTTCTCCATTTCCCCTTCTTTTAAATCCTTCTGGGCCACGAGGTGCCAGGAAAAGGCTTCTGACATTTTCCAGTCCTTTGCTGAATTCGCTCAAGAGATTGCCATGCAGAAAATAAATGAGTACAGATGGGAGGAGTTCGTAATCGGCGTTAGAACTCGAAAATGACTTCAACTCCTCTCGTTTGAGTTTCATAGAGAAGACTGTTTTTAAAAGTAGGATTTTCCCCTCTTGTGTTCCTCATTTGTCGTCTGCAAGCACAAGGCGCTGAGGCTGACTTAACCCTTTTTAGCCCAGAGTATTTGGAGTGAAATTTAGTTTAAGAGAAATTGGAAGGATTTTTTTTTCACTAAAATACGCAATTTTAAGCTTTTTAAAATGCCTAAATTATAAAATTTAAGCTTTCCAGAACGGTGATATTTTTTTAATTGAGACAATACTGAACTGAAAAGATCCCCAAAAATATTTTTTTTTCTGTTGCCGAATGGCATCGCTGGGCGGTAAAGGGTTAATTTAGATCAACTTAACCCTGGTCAACTTCGACTAAGGTGTGGAAAATCCATTCTCTAGAACTTGGAATATCATGTACAGTCGTGTGCTAAATTCTCTGATGCCTTGTTAATACTCTTTTCGTAGAGCTGAGGACTTTTACCCTAGCTGTACGTCGGCGGTAAAGTATTTAAATCTGAAAAGTTCCAGTTACTGAAAAATTATTTCAGCGATTCGACTGAAACGAGACCATTCTTAAACTTGAGATGTCTCATCTCGACTGTATTGAAACTAATATTTTTCTTGCCTCCTCTAATTTCACTCAAAATGTTGTTTAGCTGATGCCACTGTATTCGTCAACTCTGTTGCGTTGGTTTTAGTTTCAAACGCTACAAAGTTACTCACTACATGTTCTACGACAGATAGTTTTTCACTGAAGTCTTATACAATGTGGCAAAGGGTTGGAGTCAATGAACCCATGGGTACCACGCTACCATGACTTGTCCTAGATCATCATGTCCGGGTCTTGTTTCGTACCTATTAAATAACCGAGCTCCCCGATGATTGATTATGCATCCGTATTGAGTAAATATGCCTTCTCAGCTCGGTCGTTGGCAAAAACCCAGCAATTTTAATGTTTCATGATGTTTCAAATCCTAAAATTCTGGTTCTTTTCTGCCGTAGAGATGCCATCCAAAAACTGTCATACCTTAAGGCGTTTTCATCGCAGTAATGATCTGATAAATAACTATAACCCTGTCAGTCGTGCATTCAACATTTCGCGATTCCTAAATACTTAATTTTGATAAATTCAAACATATACAAAATCTTAAGAACAAACGTTTTTTTTTTGTTTTTTTTCCTTCCAATAACAAGACTAATTTTATTGCATTGGGGCATATTGCAGCAACATCGATGTATTTATCTTCCAAAGTGTTGTACAAACAATCTTGAAATCGTGCTTACATGACAGGCGAATAGATTTCTTTTCTGTCTGGGTTATTCGAGGACATCTATGGTCATCCTCTATTTGGAAGATGATCTCGAAATTTTCTGTCCTTTTCTAGCACGAGCGTTTCTGAATACGCTGCGTCCTTTTCTATCCCCGCTTTTTTTCTCATTTGTCTCTTTCCATTTCCGCTCATTTTTCTCACCTGTCAGATAGCAAGCCGAATGTCCCGCTATATCTGCTATTACACGGTTTGCACTTCGCATAATTCTTCGCTCTCTTCATATTTTTGATATTTAACTTTACTAGACTGACCGCACTCCATTGCGCTAAGACACAGATGAATTGCTCACTAACACATCCGTAAAAGTTTACATACCGTATACCTTTGTTGCACCATACATCATAAGGCTTCTTGTTTTCCTCGTACTATCTTGCAGCGAACTTTTCTCAAACTTTTCACCGAAACCTCTCATGTTATAACTAATTGTTTACGCTGTCTGACATTGAGAAACTTGCATTGTGGTCACAAAAACTTCGAGTCCTTGAAGTCAGACAATATTTTTCTTTACACTGAAAAGCAATGTTGATATAATTTAATCATAGATGAAGTAAGCTGCATCACATTCGAGGGTCGTCAAGGTTACCTTACCAAGGTTGAGGTAGGTTAGATTACAGTATTTACCTTAACCATCAGTGGCAGAGGTAGTGCTCTCTCCTTTTTTTCGGATTTCCATAACTTGGGAACGAAACAAGAAACAAGAAAAAAAAGAGAGCATGAAATGAATTCGAAAGATATTTGCTCTATCGACTTAATAGAAGGCCTTTTTATCGTATCTCTTCTCGTTTTCAAGTTAGAGAGGTTTGAAACATATGAAAGGGAGCAATACCTTTGCCACTGATTGTACCTCAGTACGTTATCGACTCGATTCGACGACGAATAAATGAAGATACGATAGGAAACTCCGCTTTTCAAACCGATCTTGCCAATTCAGTCTACGTGTTTTTTTTTGTTTTTTTTTTACTGATGTGGTTAGTTAAGTGCTTTAAAAGCATGACGTTGATGTTTGCATTATTCGCCTAAACGATGAACCCTTTCAAGAGCATCCACTCCCAACAGGAAAGTACCGAACCTCTTTAATTAATTCTTAAGAGTACTTATCACGCTGCCGATATTCTCAGCACTCTTCAACGAAACATTACTATTCTCAAAGGAAAATGAAGGTGGCATCAGTAATTAACGCCGGATTGATCAATTATCATTGTTATATAATGCTTTATATTCAACCATGCCATTCGTATTTTTCACTTTCAGTGCAAGCTTACTTTTGCTCCTTAATTGACCTTCTGAAGGTATTTTTTTCTTCTTCACCTAATATGAAATATTTTTTCGTTAAAAATATCGTACACTCTGTACAGCGTCTACACATTGTTTTACTTTTTTTCTACTTACTAGTAGGCTTTTTATATTAGCGCAATAAGTCCTGTTTATATTGATCGTCTCGTCAGCAAAGTTGGTAGCTCACAGAACACAGAAACCGGCAGGTAATTCTAAAATGCGACAATAAAGTTGTACACTAGACTAACTATTCAATCCTTGAACTTTCTCGTTTGTAATTATACTTTAAAACGGAGTACAATACTACCCTACAAGCCTCATATTCTATCCCTTGCTCAAAATTAAACCGAAAAAGATAGGATTTGGATTTGAGCCCGATATCTAGAAGGAATTGCATTAAAACAAAATTGAGGTGGAAATTACCCATTTGAGTTTAAAGCAGTCTACTATCAAATCCATAAGGTTTTCTTGGACTCCACGATTTACCATCCTCGCTCTAGGGAAGACCCGTTGCGGACGATCAGTATAAAATATGATTCTAGAAACCTTAGAAACATTACTATCATGAGAAAAAAAATGAAAATATCTAAAGACGTAACATAAAAGAGTACGTTGTTAGATTCTGTGAGAGAAATACGCCCCTTGCGGGTCTTGTTGCTTTGTAATGCATAACAAAAGAAACGCACGTTGCTAAATGAGAGGTATCACGGAATTGGCATCTTTTGGCGCAAAAATATATCTCCCAAAGGTAGGCCTATCTAATAGTCTCTCGCATACTACTTTCTTGATGAAGTAACCAGACTTGGAGGGGGGGTCGCTATGTGATCGTGTCGCCAAAGGCCCGCGTCGCCGTTGACCCACACGCTTTGTTTATTAGTTTTTGTTCCTCTTTAAACAAGCCTTTAAATTCATATTTTAAATAAAATTTGCTCTACGTAGAACAATGACGTTTTACATTTTTTACACTATAAATTTGCACTTCAAACGAATGCACTGAAAATTGAGAGTAAACCTAACCAAGCTTAATCTAACGTCAACCCTGGCCTTATCGAATCTTTTCAAACCTAACCTTACATTAAGAGCTCGGACGTGAACCTAACCTATCTTTAAGACCTCTATTCGGCCGAGAAGAGCAATATTGATACAGAGGCGTGACTAAACTAACCTTTCGTAACACTTTTTTTGCCCTCTTTTTTAAGCGATTATTTTTCGTATTAAATGTAGATTGTACGAATTATTCGAGTACTTATAAAAGGGTTTTAAACGGCCACACTCGTAGCCAGCACGTCTCTCTCAACTTTTTGCGATTTATTTGAGGAGCTATTTTGGACGGAAACAACAAAATCCGTTGAATTATGGCTTCGTGAGCCTTCTGTTAGCTTTGGAGCAGTTAGCCTACAATGCCAAGTCGCGTAAATGATTTCCTGGCAGTTGTTTTCTGTCCTGGAAAAAGTAGGCTTTATCCCATCGACATTAAAAAAGAGATCTTTGTTACGAAGACGAAGATTTTTGGCCCTTCGCTTTGTTCTTTGTTGACAATTTCATATAATAGGGCGCTCGCGCATTGACTTCCTTACCGGGGAAAGAAGAAAAATGACTGTAATTACTTGCAGGTACTTCATCTTGATTAATCAGAATCAGAGATGAAGCTTTTGCGGGGGCATCTTTAAGCGACGTTGAGGTGAAGTGCGAGGACAGTTTAAGGATGTGCCCTTCGCGGTCAAAAGGTGTTTTGAACCTTGAAAGTAGAGGAAATCCTAAATGAAAGATAAGACAATCAAATTAGTAATTTTAAAGTTATTTTCGCAGTGAAATGTATCGAGGTGATCTAAAACTTCGATAAGAGGGCATGGCTCAAAATTTCTCATTCTTCCATGACATCTGTTGCCTATATAAACCTAATGGTCTTGTCCTTGATCAAATTCAAATATTTTCAAAAAGGTAAAAATCTTTCTTTTTAAATTTTTTATATTTTTTTTTTCTTAAACTTGGGATCCTTTTCAACATTCAAGTTGGGTAATATATCTTTTTCCATTGGTTTCAAGACGAGGCTTTCTGAAAGAAGGGCGATGGAAGTGTCAGTACTTGCAGGTCCTCTAACCTCACTTTTAAGGATTATTAGGGAACAAAAGATTTTGGCCCTAATAGCCGTATTGATTGATGCACTGCAGGAGCTTGACCCGCCAAACTGTGCGGTAAAGACCAACCTAACGAACCTGTAATTGGCCCTTGCAAGTCGGTCCTTCTTGAAACGACCTTGTCGCTAAATTTGCCCTCCTCGACAATCCAAGGATTGTCCTCCACGTTGTTAATATTATCTTGTTTGAGCTTAAGCACATTTCATTGAACACGCAGTTTTGAAAATCATGGTTTCAATTTGTATAATTGATCTTTCCAACTGTTTGAGACCTTGTCTTTGACCTTCCACAACGATGTTCGACCGTTGAAATTCCTCATTCCGTACTGAATGAGATTTGACAATCATTTCTCAATAATGTTTTGAGGTTGCTTTTATTTTCTCTTCCACTTTTCGTTTCCAAACCGAGTGGAGCGAAATTAAGCTTTTGGCACCATGTCACCGCCTCTAGTTTCATGGATGGTATCCTCTTGTTTCTCAATTGTAGAAGGTTACAGAGATATAAGCGGCACGAGGCTTGGTAACCGTTAGCTTACGTCAAGTTAAGCTTTTACTTTTTTAACTCCACTGTGATTTCGGCTTGGTGATGGATGGTCGACGATTCCACCTGCCTTTACAGTGCACCTGTAATTTCCACTTAGGCTTTACTACGTCCCTGGCCAAGGATCAATCCTTCTGGGCATTTCATTTCTCATCCCAACTGACCGATCCGTGACCCCGTTCTTCGCCGCAAAACAGCCTCTGTGTGATAGGATGTTTTTCAACGAACGTATGTTTTTCTTTGACCTCAAAGAGATCCAGAACAAAGCAAAGTCTTTGGAGTTAGGAAAAATGAAACACGGCCATAATATTAATCTGGAAATACTCCCGCCCTTGATCGGGGTCACCCTCGAACTAAAACAAAAGGAAAATATTTGTTTTAGGGTTAGTCTTAAGCCCCTTAAGCTATGTCGACTTACGAGGAGGGCACAGCTGCAGGACACAGCTAAAGAGAAAGAAGGGCCCCTTTTTGACTGAAATTTTGTTTTGTTTCACTTGGACTTTATTTTGATATCCTTACTCGGCCCGGAACGCCTTTTTCGTACGACAAGGCATGTAAAAAATGTTGTTCAAAAGCAGATATTTAGATTTAAATAATACTAATCTTTGTGGAGTAGACGCTCGTGTTTCATTAATACTATGAAGTATTTTAGGCACTCGGGCTCATTTTGAACCCATAATAGTACCTACAAGCATTAACCGTCCGGTTCGAAGAGACGTTTTCTTGACCGTCCATTTCGAGGACCATTCAAAAATGAGTTTTCCGTGCTCTGTAAGTATTCCTTTCCCCGGTATGGCTGAATTTTGTTCAGCAGAGGTTGTACTTCAAGATAATGTTAACCGTTTCTGCTGGCCAAAATACACACATACTGGTGAATAGAAGGATTACAGATCACGGAAAACGCAGTTTTGAATGGTCATTGAACTGGACGGTTAAGAAAACGTCTTCTCGAACTGGATGGTTAAGAAAACTTCGCATTGAACTAGACGGTGAGGAAAACGTCCTCTTTAACTGGACGTTTAATACTTCCAGATACCGAAGTATCAACCGTTAGCCTGCATACAAAAAAAGACGTCTTCCGTGCTAGAGGTACTTTTATTTTGCTCTTGTGATTTGACTTGTATCAGATAGCGACAATAACCATTCATCTTGTACGTTTAAAAATGGAGCTTTATAGATCGGGTAATCCGAAGGTGTCCTAAATATCCCACGGTAAAAGAACTTGCGTAAGTGGGCATTTCACGAACGTGATTCGTGCTTTTAGCGATGACAGTAACTCATCAATACTCCTCTAATACCGTTTCAAAATTACTCAATAATATTTTAGATTGGTGTTCCTCCTTAGAGAACGAAATAACTCTGGAGACGAAAATAACCGTCTTACCAAAGAAAACAATGAGAGTCGCCCTCGCAGAAGATAATTCCTTTTTGGTTTACCAATCACTTAAAAAAATAGGGCCGACAATAATTGAAAAAATCTTTGACGCTTTCTTCCAATCTTCCATTTGGTTCCAATCTTCCAGTCCGCTTCTTTCTGGTGATATCAATATTGCATAGTCACCTACGTTTCTGAGACATTTGTGTGCGTAAAGGTCACAGTCATCAAAATATATCATTATCAGAACCTTAGCTCTCTGTACTATGACGTGTGAAAGAAGAACATCTCCCTGTTTTTAGCGGAGCGGGGGAGGATTTGGGTTGGCAACACTGAATGATTTCGTGGAGGAAAAACCTCTACGTGGTGTCTGACCTTGAGCTGACCAATCACGGCTGTCCTAGCTCCCGCTTCTCGAGAACAAGTTCAGAGCTGCCAACCGAAATTATTTCTCGCTAAATGCTCTTTGCGGCGTTGAAACTGGACAAACATCACGTCGATTCTACCTTTTCACGTCATGATACTAACAACCAAAGCGTGTCAATAGATGAATCGTTTTCAATGCTTTACTTTTTATGTTGCAGGTAAGCCCTCGAATTCCTATTTTCTGCAGACAAGCACTACTCAAGGTATTTATTTTCACCGACGATCAACAATTACAAGCGTAAACTGCGTTTTAAATTTACAGTGAACTTGTCTCAATAAAGTGTGTAATGAAAGTGTGACCATGCAAGGCTATTAGGATAATCTGCAGGGTTGTAAAGTTTATAACGTTAGGATAGCGAGCACGTTTATAGGCATGCCGGGAACAAAGTTATGTTGCGGCAGCTGGATCGTTATTCTAACAAGTGAGCCGCGAAACTCTAGCAAGCCAGACAACCTTTCAATATTGCTCCCGGCCAATTCTCGGTCGAAAAGCATTTTGTTTATGAAATTAGCGTTGGTCAGAATAGAGATATTACTAAAGGAAGACAAATAATAGCTAACAAACGATGACTACAAAAGTTGACCACATCGGAGACAAAGCAATGTAGTTTGAAGAATTATCATATTCTACAAACTAACTACAAACGGTTATCTACTTGTTCTACCTTTCGTGACCAATCCGAATCGAGCGAGGGAAATGGCACTTAACCTCAGTTGAAGTGTCAAGTCTCATGCCCCATAGCATTCAATATCAGGCTGCTGCCAACAAGAAAAGTGTATAAAGCCGAAGAGTGAAGCGGCAGTGAAGCGAGTCACAAGGCACCTATATTCTATGCAGCTAATATTTAACGTAGACTAATCAAACCTCCACGGGCTCAATTCGCACAGTTCATGTCGCACACTCAGTTTGGCAGGGCTATGCAAGCAAGGTGGAATACAAGAGATCGGAAACTCAATCTTTTATATTCACGTTGAATAGACCGTATTATAGTGCACGTGACACGGTAACAGGTAACTCAACAGCGTTTTACCGATGTTCGCTTGTGGCTGGCTTGCCTTTGTTCTCGCGTTCGAGTTCGTAATTTGTTGGAAAGTCACGAGTCGAGTTAAGAAGTTGTCATAGACGAAAATGCGCTGGAGATTGAGCAAGAAACTCAGTCGTAAGCGCTCTCTCTCTCTCTCGCCCCGGCCAGATTCATGACTATACATGTAATAACTGTCTCGTTTGCTATATGTGAAAGGGTGACACCAGCAAGCCAGGAAAGGTTTCCTAGGTGCGGGAAGTATGCGCGGAATTGCTCGTGGGAGTGGGGGAAAGGGGTGGGGGAAGGGGTGGTGGTGGTTGGGGGACTTTCCAACGGAAGTGCCGGGGAGAAGGGGTAGGACTTCCAACATATCAATCCGGACACCTCACGTCATGTATTCATTGTTTTTATCTCGTGTAGAGATGATGAATAGGTATATTGAACTCCGTTTCAGGTTAATTTGAGGTCGTGCTTTACGCCACGCAGCGAAAGACGTAACTCACAGCTCGTGTGTATTGCTCTCAGGCAAGGACCTGTTTCGTCATGCCGGGATGCCTGCTGTATACTCTCTGAGCCTTAATCACTAAAAACAAAAATATCAGCCAACTTTTTTTCCTTTTTGAAAAAAATTAAACAACAAAATTTTGAGGGTCTGTGTAATTAAAATGTTTCGTTAACGTATCATACTGCCTAAGTCTCTTTCTGATTTTCGTTTTTCTCAATTTCCCTTAAAAAAGAAAAAGCTTATAA
>Ga0058701_10002718_pt1 | contig 13592 bp, 5 predicted proteins | sample AgamicOrMae_FD_97039 | JGI IMG/M metagenome (GOLD analysis project Ga0058701, IMG submission 97039) | Agave microbial communities from Guanajuato, Mexico - Or.Ma.e | ecosystem: Host-associated > Plants > Phyllosphere > Phylloplane/Leaf | place: Guanajuato, Mexico | collected 2012-06-04 | reverse complement strand
GAAATAGACGAGACAATAGAGCCTTAGAAATAGACGAGACAATAGAGCCTTAGAAATAGACGAGACAATAGAGCCTTAGAAATAGACGAGACAATAGAGCCTTAGAAAAAGACGAGACTATAGAGCCTCAGAAATAGACGAGACTATAGAGCCTAAGAAATAGACGAGACTAGAGCCTCAGAAATAGACAAGGCTGTAGCCTTAGAAACTGACGAGACTATAGCCTTAAAAAAAGACGCGACTAGTCTTGTAAATAGACGAGAGAGAGAGAGAAGAGACAGATGATCATTCCCAAAACTATTTATGATACTTTAAGGACGATTTATCGATCTCCGTACGCCATATCCGGTCAAACATAGGTGGTGGTGTAGTGTTGATGGGAAGACTGTTCAAAAGCTCATATTTAAGAAAGGGGGTGGTGGTACCCGTGACATTGGAGCTTCCCGCGCCAAGGAGATTTTGGGTTCGGCACGCCCCTACAAAAATATCGCTGTTAAGCGGTTTGAAAAAATAAATAAAAAGAACAGCGAAAAAGGACAAAGTAAGCAGTTTTGATTTTTAAAAAAGCGAAGTCGGGAGCCGTGACTGAGGTACTTCGTCAGCAAACTCGTTCCGCAAGGATGGTTATTTCATCGTACCTGCCCACGCGAGAATAGAACCTGATAAAAATGCTTGTCAAGCTAGCTGAACGAACGGCCACCAGTTCGCACATTGGCACAATCAAATGCACTGTCACACGAATGACTCATGCTGGTGCTGCAGATTCTGGAGTCCCGGGTTCGCAACGGCGCGGCGAAGAGGACCACACAAGGGGGGGAGGGGGGGGGAGCTGGGCGGCGCGGCGGCGCCGGCAAGCTAACGCCATCGCAAGATCATCTTTTCCTAGCTCTACTCAAATATCGCTATTAAATATATTTTTCCCTAGCTTTTTAAAAGATTAAAAGCGATTTGTTTGTAATAGAAAACCATGTAAAAATGCACTGCGACCGAATTGAAATGGTCAGACTAACAAGTTCTCACTTAAAGAGGAAAATAAATAAATAAAATATAAAAAAGAGCTAATACTTCAATCAGTTACATAGAACGAATCAAGTTCCGTGAAGCTAACTAGTATCCTTTTAACCAAAAGCTTCCTTGAGCTCTTTTCTCAAGTCCGTAGAGTCAAATGGGATCTAGGGATAAGATTATATAAGAAGTCCTGGAGAAAGACGAACTATTTCTCCCTCAGTTTTCTTAAGATGTGAAAAGATGGAGGTTAACAGACGTTTCCGGTTGTGTTAAAAGATTATGGGTCTACCTGAAGACTTAAATCATTAGAATAAACTTGTGAAAAATTGGAAAAAGGATGAGCGACGACCTTGAATACCATGCGCAGAGCGGCGCGGACCGGTAGAGAAAAAAACGTCAAAAAGTGCTGCATGATTTTCCGTGACTTTTCCGCCAGATAGAGAGATTGTCCTCGGTCTGGCTAACAACTTGCAATTGCATCGTATCCGGTTCGCGCCATCTTCCCTGTCTTAATGTTAATATGTTTTAATAAACGCAAATAAATAAGATAAAAAATAAAAAGGGAAAATTGATTAACTGAAGTAACCTACCCACAAAATGACAAGATCCACAACCGTGAATATAGCTAAGTTATTCACAAACACGCGACGATTGAGCTTGAAGAGCATTAAATTTCTATCCAAGGTCAAACAAATTATGCGAGTTTCCTGTTAAAAAATTCACTCGTGTTGGGTGGTGTAAGTGAAGGGGTGTATCTACTAGCTAACCGCGTTGTGGCCTGAAAAGGAACCGATTCCTCGCCCCTCCTCCGACGTGGCCGAATAACGGCCTCGATCCTTCCGCTGTCCACTCTACGCACCTTGACCAAGCCCACGTCGATCGAACCCGGTCACCTCCATACTAGACAATCTACCACCCCTGAGACAAGCCATTTTTCAGTCGATAATCTCAGAGACCGCAAACTCCTAACGTTGCTTTATCAGCAACCAATCGCATTAGTAGCCGCCAAATAACAGAAAGCGGTAGCACCGCACATATAAAATTAAGAATGATTTTGTGCTGCTAGGTGAACTTGAACTTGGGGCATTAAAGAGCATGCCCCAATCGCTTCCCCCGGAAAAGTCTTATTCTCCCGCGCGTCCCTTTCTACCCCCACCCTCTACCCTTTCCGCTCGCAATTTTAGGGCAAAACCGGGTACGAACTCAGCACTGTACAGATCAATAAAATGGGGCGCTGGAAAACTGCGGGCGACCAAAAACTGCTTATCCTCCTTTCGACAAAATCGGAGAGGATCCGAGAGGGCGTCTGATGCAACCCGAACACGTGTTATTCAAGCTTTGGTGCAATTTCATCAAGCGAAATTCGTATCTTTGAGTGGGTTGGAGATGCAACTAGGTGACGTACTCTCAGATAGCTTCTATGTCAGGAATCGCTCAATAAAAAAGGCCGGCGCGGCGCGACAGTACCTCTAAGAGCTCAGGTGGGCGTAGGCCTACCGATCGTATTTCGGTTATCACTAACTGACCCGAAGTTCCGGTCGACACGAATCTTTCACTCGCACTATTGAGCACCACAATGTCCCAGTCCGGTGGCACAAGTCCGGTTCGATCACTGTACACAGCACAGCACTGACACATTCACCGACTCACTACTCACCTTGAGTTAAAATTTGTTCACCGGGTAACTTAACTGGTAGCGCGTACCTCTTCCTCCTAGGACCACAACTGCGGGTGGAATGAGACCTCGTCGAGACTAGGGTTACTCGAAGCAGACAGAGGCAGGTTGGGCTCTAAGTAGGGTCCCCCTCCCTGCCCCCCTCAACGTCTCCACCTCCCACCAGAGGCACGGTTCCCGCCTCTGACAGCCCCCTCCATCGTCTCCCCCCCTCTCGCCCGCCTTTTCCGGCTGCCCGCTCTCCACTCCCCGCTACCAATTGTTTCTTTCGTTTTCTTCTCCATTCTCCGTCCATCCTCTTTTATTACGGTTTGCTCTTGCATCATCTGTCATCCTCCTGTATATTTTGCGTTCGCCTGCTGGGCATTTTACTGGGCTAGCCTGCAGATAGTACCCATTCGTAGGGAGCGGACAGCAGGGGCCAAAAAGGGGGAGGTACCGCCGAATATTAACTAACGTTTATCCCTCTTTCAGAGAACCGGCAGCAATTCCTGTCGGGTTGAGAGGCAGGTGCGGGAGGGTCGGCGGGTGGGATAGGCCCACGTGAAAATTAAAATTAAAGGTTGAAAGTGACAGTGACTGTCAATGACATCAATTTGGTTCCTCACGTCGGCGATTATGAAACTCAACGGTGTCGCGATGTCACTCACCGTCAGTATTGTGACGATCGTAACAAGTACAGTGTCGCTACAGTATTTTGGGGTAGGGAGTAGAGCGTAATTTGATTTTTTCCCTGATCTCACCGCGCTCGAAAAAATAAGTCCGCCAGAATTCTTCCTCCAAACCACTCCTGAATCAATGAAAATCTTTGGTTTTCTATTTGCACGCCATCCCGCACGCATATACATGTGGAGACTTTAACGCACGTCGAGAAAACCTAATGTATTTTAAACGCGAGAGTTGGTCTGCTAATAGACCCCTCGAAAAATCTGAACTTTTACCTCATCTCTTCGTAAACAACAAGTAGGAGTTTTGAAAAAACCGAATAAAGAAATTATCGGGAATAAAAAAATTACCATTTACACGTAGCTACTGCGTTCCAGTGCGATAACAGCAATAGTCCAACGTCTCTATCGGATACCTTAAGCCGTACAGGTACCGTACGTACCTATTTTCTAGGTTTGTTCGAGTAAGAATCATTTAACTAACAGGTATCGTATGAAATTTGTTATCGAGACCGATGCTGTATGAGTTTGAGGAGCGGAAATAACTATTTACTCTTGGTTAGGGGAAAGAAGAGAGCCATGTCCTTCCTTTACTCCCGTATCGTCCTGTTACTGGAGTGGGAAGTTCAGACGGCTTGGCCACCTAAAAAAGATTCTCCTAGTTTATTTACTTACTATATCTCGAGAGATTACTTTACAAAGCGTCGTGACGAAGGATTGATTACATGGTTTATTTATACGATAGCGCGAGCATTCGATAAAATGCACTTGATATTATCAAACTCTACAGGAAAACTACGAAGGTCAAGAAGATCTCCTTTAAGCGGCGGTAAACAATTTTCAAATTCACTCAAAATACGGGTATACCTAGAGAACGATACTCTTCGACTTTCTTCTTTGGGGACGTCAGATCGAACATTCCAACGCTATACTCTCATTCCGAGGGTATACTCTCACGGCGGACTATTTGAAAGGCGGACTGATGAGAGTTAATGCTGGATATAACGTCATCGCATTTCGGGTATTCTGAGTTGTTCATTATGGCTTTGAACTGTTATTTTCACCAGTATGAATTTCGATATTGAGTCCGCCAGTTGGCTCGATTGTCAACAAGGCAGAGCGCCAACTATTATCCTAACGTAATGGATGAAATCTCCCATTTAAATTTAAATCAAATGACAATGTGTCAACTGCGAGAGGCTCAGGCATCGTCCTTCATTTTTATGAAAAGTAATTATAACTTAACAAGTACATCGACTAATGTAACATTATCTGCCCTACTTCCGAAGGATAAAAACGTCTTGCCAGTAATAAGAAAGTTGGCAGTTTTTTTCTTCTCTCCCCCTCCCCTTAAAAAAAATATATATAGCCCAAATAGGACAATGAACAAAAATCGTTGTCTAAGAACAGCCTCAAACTGACGTCGATGCTGGAGAAGCCAGGAATAGTTGAGGAAATATGGCCTCAATATTATGCGGATAAATATTTTTAAATTGCGTGACGAGAAGTCGTTACCTTTATGTTAATAAAACACATATCAGAAAGTGAGATTTTTATTGTCACTCTGAGTGCGAGAAACCATCCGATAGAGTGCATCTAACCAATTGTGTCCAGCGCTCCCAAATGGTTCAAGGGCAAGCCCTCTCCCGCTCCCCTTTATCGACCGTAGCCTTGAAATGCGCTTGGAGAGAAATGGAGAAGAGCCTTTCTTAAATTAAACGCCGATTTTCGAGTTTGTCAATCGAGTTTCGACAGATTGAAATATCCCACGCTTTCTTTCGCGTGGTTTAAATTACTTTCGAGGATTTTCCTGGTCGCTTGCATCGACGGCAAGCAGCTAGCAATGCGCCTGTCGGATCTGCAATGCTGGCTGCCTAACCTACCGAAGTCAAGCGCAGCGGATGGGATTTTAGAAAACAACGACTGCGGCGCAAATCGATAGAAAACGAGTAAATTTTGGTCTGCTCGCTATTCAGTAGACTAAAATAAGTTTTGTAATCCTGCTCGATAATTAACCACGACTTTTAAACCCAAAAATATATTCTTTCTTGAAACTTCACAGAAATTACCGTAAGCTTGGAGGGGAAATTTCCTCACTTTGAAGTGCAAAGAACCGCGCTTTGAAGCAATGAACATCGCGAACAAAATATGAATAATTTTAGAGGACATTCCCTCGAATAATCCTCTTGAAAACGTCGGAAGAAGAAAATATTCTTGAACTTAGTTTATGAGTAAATCCTCTTAATATTGAAAAATTTTCTCTCGCAATCAGATTTTTTTTAGTATAAAAAGGATAATATCTTTCTGGAACTGTTTTTCAGAGGAATCTCCCAAATCGAGAATATATTTGTTTTCTTTATGTAGAAAGAAATCTCCAGTTGAGAGGATGTCCTCTCTAATTTAGTGCAGCTATTCTAAAGCTCGGAGGAACGATCAGAGGAAACCCTCTCTAGTCTAGAGGAAATAACATCGTCCTATTATACAAAAAAGTACCCCCCAGCAACCAGCTGGACACCAACGCGTGGCGATTGCCTACCTTCGCTCGGAATCAGGCAGGTGATTGGGGAGGGGAGTCAAGGTAGGCAGCCGCAACTCACCCGTGTGCAGGCAGTTGCCGGGTGGCAATTTTTTGTCTATGACAGTACAGGGAATCCCTTCATAAGTTTGGGTGAGTTTCTTTAGTTTAAAGTAAAGCCTCTCGAGTCAAGAAATCATCTCAATTTGCCGAAAATTGAACCTAATTCGGAGGAGAGACTATTCTGTACAAAGAAGTTTTTTACAGCTTGGAGGATGTCTTCTACAGTTCGAGGAAGTCCTCTTCTTCTAACGGGAAACTTCTCAGAAGGAGGCGAAATATTCTTGGGGAACGAGCGTCGCCTATCCATACTATTTGCAAAGTATCCTTCTCTCTGCACGAAGGACAAACATGCCCTGCCCACAAAAGAATGGTACCGTACTTTAAAAGTTAGCTCATTGTCAGATGACGGAGCATTCTTCTCCGTGCATCGGAATAAAGTACTAAACTCATTTTGCTGTCATGCAAATCAAGATGTAAAACAATGCTTGAAAATAGAACTGTCGGTTTCGTTTCGGCGCTTTTTATGCATCCTGTCACTGGGGCAACTTTTTGCGTTAGCGGAGCGGAGAGGCGTACACTGATTGGATCTGTGTCAGTAATGCCAACCTTTCAAACAAAACAGCCATCGAATCCGTAACATCCGATTCTGCAAATTTCGCGACAAATAACGAGATCCTCGTTACGAAATCAACTTGAGTGTCACCTGTCATCACAATGGTTTACACTATAATGATCTCATCGATCAGGCTCTGATTGAATATACCGCCTCCTTTAAATAAAAACTGTCAAAACGCTACCTGGCCTGGGATCTTCAAATTACTCGTTGGACTTGCAACTGAGAGACCTACCGGTACTACAATATGAAAAATTTACTCTAGCCCTCTTTTTTTATTTTACAATTTATGGACTGTTTTGGGTCCTCCTTTTCTGATTCGCTGTTAAAAACTACAAATTATTCAGAAAATTCATTGCTACCAATTGAACTAGAATTTTGCGGCAATTTTGGAGGCGAAAGGATTACTCATCAAATGCTCCACTCTTCATGCTGCGCCTAAAAATCTGAGTTTTTTCCCCTGCAGAAGTAGGTAACTACGTGAGCTGACTGCGATTATTTAATTAATTAGTGCAGCTTGAAGTGCGTGAAAGAAGCAGCAAGCAACTTATTCGAGACATCGTTTCGTCCTTGAGATACGAATAGGGGTTTTATATCCGTCAAATGAAATCCGGTCGTATCCAATAGCGCTCTTTCTGTGGGAAAATGTCAAGGTGCATCAAGGAGCCGAATTGACAGGTGACCTTGGGTCGACAATTGTTCGAGAGAAGTTATTTGAATCCAGACCAGTTTGCTTCATTTAATTTTATGCTGATATGGGTCAAGAAGCACCTTGTTGGCTTATTTAAGGGGCTAAATTTGGCTTTTAACACGGAGTCGACTTTATTACTGTAACAAAACTAATAACAAACTTATCAATATACACGAGACGATTTAAAATTGATAAAATAACAAAATTTACACAAGATTACAAAGGTGGATTAGGGTCCGGCGTTTGGGAAAGGGAGCTCCTCGCCCTTGAGGTTTCGCTTAAACTCGACCGTCTCTCGGTCTCGAAGGAGCACAGCGATGCACTTTTGATCTGCACGACCGATCCGGCGCTCAGTCTTGGAGGAAGGTGAAAACTGGCAGCGGCATTTCGACAAACGGAAGCTTCGGCATTTGCCGCTTCAGCATCCTCAGCGGCAGATTCGGCGAGGCGCGTCGCCTCCTGGGCGGCAGATGCGGAATACCGGACCGCAACAGCAGCGGACTCATCTCGAGCAACAAGCTCCTGTACGTTCAACGAGATTGCATAGGCTGTTGCGGCATGAGATGCCGCGTTGCCGGCTTTCTCAGTAGCTCGACTTGCCGCTGCCTCCGCTTCAGCAGTTTTAGCCAATGCAAAGGCCTCCAGTTTGGTGCTCTCTGTTAGAGATATACACAAGCAGTCTGCTGGCATACACGCAGCGATCTGAGCAGCCGCTTCCGATGCGACTGCTTTGGCTTGTGAGCACTGGGAGGCACTGCGAGCTGCAGCTGTTTTCGCTGCCGCGACTAATGAAGCCGAATATGCCGCCATTCTAGCTGTTTCGGAGACAGACGAGACGGCAATAACAGCTGCGGCATCGCTGGCTTGCTGAGCGTAGTTTTTAGCTGCTGAAGCGGCTTCCGCTGCCGCCGTCGCTTTGATCCGTGCGCTATCAGCGCTGGTAGAAGAGTGGCGCGCTGCCGACGCTGCGAAAGCTGATCTGCAAGACGCTGACGCGATTCTCCTTGCCCGCATACAGGCGCGAGCCACCGCTTCGGCCTCTGCATTGGCTTCAGCAGCCGCGTGGGCAGCTTCATCAGCAGCGGTAGTCGCAGCTTGTTCCAGGTGAACTATGTCTTCGTTATGCTGGGAAGGGTCAGCGATTATACGTTCGACTGCCTGCGCCGCGCTAGCGGCTTCGGCTAAGTGAACTCGCGCTTTTGCTGCTGCATCATTCGTGAGGACTGAGGAAGTTACAACTTGCTTGAAAGTTTCAGCTGCAAGACGATCGTCCGAAGAACCCGAAACCGGTAGTTCAAGACACTGAAGCGCATCAGAGGCATGACTGAAGAAACGTTCAGCTGCTAGCGAATCCTGCTGCGCTGCCAGAGCTGAAGCTGTGGCCAGCGAGGATGCTCTTCTGCTACATCTCGAGGTTGTGGCAAGTGAGGCAGCTTTTATTGATTCTCGCGCTGCGCATGCAGCATGTTCAACAGCGACTTCAGCAGCATCACGTGACGACTGCACTGCTCGCCTCGCTGCTGTGACGTCTTCAGAAGCAACTGCCCTAACTGCAACACCTGCAGCTTCAAAGGCTCGATCACGCGCAGCTGCGGCTCTAGCTGCGTACCGCGCAGTTGCTTCGACAGCTAAAATCACGTCTTCGACGACGAGATCGTGTTCAGACTTCGAGGATCGGGCCTCTCTTGTTGAATATCCATCCGATGGAAAACTCATGGCGCTTGAGCTTTGCCTAACGCTCTTGTTCTTTTCGGGTATTTGATCAGGTGGATCTTTGTTTCTCGCCAAAAAATCACTATGAGAAGTGTCTGAAAAGAGACTGATTCTCTTCTCATGACTTCCTCGTCCCTCAGACTCTTCCCTCAAAGCGGGACGATCTGCTGGAATATTTACAAAAGAGGAGGATCCCAATGAAGCATACGCGCTTTGCCTAGAAGGCGATGTTGCTCCGGATATACTATCGAAAAAGATTTCTGACTTTTCCTTGGTGACGGTACTCGCCTCTTCTAAAGCGACGAGGTCTTGGATGCCTGATTCATTTCGTTCTACGTCCGTATCAAAAGCGAGGAAAACCTGTCCTTTCATGACATCTGCTCCAACCAATTCTTGGCTCTGTTCTTCAATTTCTGGTGAGGAAGCTGAAAAGCTCTCCGCCGATTTTTCCTCATTAATTCCCCTCTCAAGAGCCCCATCGTAGGATACTCCAAAATTTAGAGATCGAGCTCCGTCAACGGTGCTCAACAAAGCCTGATAGGTAAGGTTAGAGCATTCGCCTGAACATGCGTAGACAATATCCGCTGTGTCGGGCTTCATCTTATCTTCTGATCTGCTATTGTAACTATTCGATCGTTGGAGTTTCGCGATAGCGTGATCGACGATCCCTGAAGATTTTTCTTCGTCAGCTGTTGACCGATGCTCCGCAGTAACTTGCAGATTGGCACCGGCACTGGTATATTCCTCCCCTGAACGACTCTCGGGAGGGGTTGAAAGGAGAAGTAATGAAGTTGACGAAATGCCTCCGACTGTCGGCAGACTAATCTCTCTCTGGGTCAGGTCTCTCTGTTGTAGAACTAAAGACGACTGCGTTTTGTTTTGAAATACTGGTGCCGGTAAGCAGATCTCTTCATCTCCAGGATTACTTGAAGAGAGTACTCTTCCCTCGGGGATCGAGTCGCTAGGCAGATCTTGTGGCTCACTTGATGTTTCTTCTTCTGATAATGACCAATCAATGAACGTAGGTTTAGAGTCCACTCTTTTACAATTATTCTCGGAGAACGCTTTGCGTGTTGGTTCAGTACTGTTTACCAATGATTCCCTTTGAGCAGGCATGTTGTGTTCATGTTTCAGGGGTTCCCCGGAGTCAACCTTACAGCTGGGATATTCAGTAGTTTCATTATTACAGTCTGATATTCTAGAAGGAAGAGGTTTATCACTCGTAGGGCTGATAAGGTGTGTGATCGTTTTGGATTCTCCCTGGGGCAGGTTTGACAAATTTGGAAGTTTTCCGTGGATATCGGTAACTCTGGGCTCTACGCATTCTTGCTTCGCCCATTCAGCAAAAGCGCGACATTGTCTTTTCGTGACACTGGGCAAAAGCCTGCTAACTTGGTTTAGTTGTTTCAAACCCTTGAGTCTATGTGCTTCGATCAAAACTTCTCCACTGTCCGAGCGTTGTATACCGAGCGGATGCGACTGACTCCTTTCACTGAGATTATCCTCTTTGAATCCCACTGGTATCAAAGTCATCAGACAAACAGCGGACAAGGACGATCCTAGATGACTTAGCTGTTGAATTGGCAACTCTATCGGGCACTTTCTAGCGCCTTCTTGAACACCGCTTTGGCCGAAAAGAGCTTCATTCGCACACGAAAACGATCTTTGGTCCGGCCGTCTCGGCAGGCGAAGCGAGTCGGTACACGAATCCACAGAAGAAGGTTTGTTCCTCTTTGGTCCATGCGAGTCTTTCTTCGCAGTAGACCTCCGGGTACCTGGCCTGGCCATACTTGTAAGCCTCTCTGTAAAATCCCGTCTTTCCGCCGCAGTCTGCTCCAGACATCTGTCTCCTGGGCTCTGGACTGACTTCGAAGGTCCTCTCAAACCCGCCTCATCAATCCCGGACTTATGCATTGAATCATTATCAGAAACGAGCGTTCCCCTTTCGTAAGCCTCCATCTCGGATCGCGTTTTCTCATCATCAGAAACTTTCGCCGACTTCCCGTACGCTGCCACCTCATTCGTAACTCTCTGAGCCTCTAACTTTCTCTTCTGGGCCGCACAGCGCTCTAGTTTTACTACCAGCGCCTCTCTGTCAGCTGCAGCGCGCCCCAAACACGTCTTTTCTTCCTGACTTTGAGCAAGAGCTCCTGCTTCGCGCAATCGGGCAGCTTCAGCTTTTGTCCTACAGATTGTCACCGTCTCAGCTACTAATCGCTCTACGCCTGCAGCCTCCTCCGCCAGATCGTCCTTTCCACTCCGAGGATTGGCTGCGTTGGATGCCGGCCGATCACTCGCCTTATCCATTTTCCCCAGAATTCCAAACCTAGCTCTTTTCCCTGACTCATATGATGCTGCCGTTTCTGCAACTATCGTTTCTAATTCGGTAGCCTTTTTGTCCAGTCTTTCCTTCTCTGCAAGCGACCGGGCAGTTTTCTTAAGTTCACGAAACTTTGATGCTAGCGCCATCGCATCGCACATCGCGATTTCTATATGAAGTAACGCGTCTCCATTTTCGCACTCTTGGTCGATTCGTTGTAACTGCGAATGGAAACTCTGAAGGTATTCACTATCCTCCGTTATCGTGGCTTCCGGGACGGACTCCGCACAGCTGAAGTTATCTCGATTCGTGGTGTCGTTCACTTTTTGATCGCCATCAGTCTGTGTAGATGTCTCCCCCGGTGGTTGATCTTTTGGGATGCTCTGCGACTCTAGCGATTGAACCTCTCGGGTGGATCCGTTGTAACACGCTTCTTCAGCCTCTGTCGTGTGTTTACCTTGATTCTGAACTGACCCAGTGATTTCTGGCCTCATATCGATGGTTTGAACCTCTTCAGATTTTACGTTTGGTTTTGCCTCTACGGTTTGAACCTCCCCCGCGTTTACTTCCAACTTTGCTGTTTGAACTTCTTCATCGCACATTTCTTCCATCACCTGAACGCTGTTGCTCACAGCGCGCACCAGCTCCTCTTCCTCTTCCACAGAAACGGCTGTTGGAAAAACTGAAACGTTTTCATCAGAGACCTTAGATTTTTTGGATGCTGATAAGGTATAATCGGTTGAATCCTGCGTTGTCGAATACTCCGTGCTCACATCATCTTTCTTCGTGGACCCAATCGTCGACACCGCTCTCGCACTTTCATAATTTTCTACCCAATTTTTCCACGGGCTTTTTTTTTGGGCAAACTCTTCTCGTTCTGCCTCTTCAATTCGTTCTTCACTTCCAGAAATGCTTTTCTGAGGCTCTGCATCGGTAGCAGTCAACCTCCCTTCTCTCGTACTTTTATGATCGTTTGTTTTTGTCACTGGTGCTATCGGAGTTTTTTTTTGGACAGGACTTTGTTTTGTTGGATCTGGTACACACACATTCAGCAGGCCTGTTCTTGGAACACTGCTTTGATTTTGTGTCATCGTAGACGGTATCGAACGACCCTCCCCCTGGTTTGCTCCCTGAGACCGGGATGTTGCTCCACTTATATCATCTCTTCTCGTCAGGGTTGGAGTGCGGATATCTGGAACACATACTCCGTTCACCCAGTGACCGGTTTGTCGCTCCCTGGGCCATGCAGGCTGTTTCCGTGTCGGGGGAATGGTTGGATCTCCTCTCTTTGCAGCTTCTTGTGACAGAATTTTTCGGCATTCATCATACTTACTTTTAGTATTTAGTGACGTTCTGTCATCACCAACATGCTTGCTTGCCTGACTTTGATCACGATATGTTTCTTCTCGCCCATCCATAGTGGCTTGCCCATCCTCTGTGGCTTTCCCATCACTCTTACTAACTGTAAGCCTAGACGCATCATCTTTTTTAGACACTGTTTTTGATTTGCTTTCCGTGTAATCTTCTTCGAAGGAAGATTCCATCGTACTGCTACTAACATCTTTTCCTAGACTTACAGCAGACTTGCTTCCGCCCTCGTCCTCTCTTGGGGTCGAACCAGTCGAGACATGTTGCCCGGAAGGTAACTCCTCACTGATTATGACGGTGTCCTTTACAGGTTTGTGGCTTCCCGTTTCATCCTTTTCAGTTATGTCGCTTTCGATCTCCTCCTCTGTAGCGAGTTCGGTCTTAATTCTGGGTTCATCTTTTATCGGTAAAGTGTTGTCTTTATCCTGCTGATTTATTCCATATGGGACGCCTGTGTCGCCCTTAGTTTCATCTTCCCCAAGTACGGATTTTACTTCAATCCTATCGTTGTCTTTATCCTGCCCAGTTATTTCAGATGGGGCACTTGTCTCACCCGCAGCTTCACCTTTTCCACGGACGGATTTAACATCAATCCTGTCGTCTTCACCCTGCTCATTTATTCCAGATTGGATGACGGTCTTGCCCTCAGTTCCAAATTTCCCAGGTGCGGATTTATCATCAACCCTGTCGTTTTCATCCTGCTCATTTATTCCAGATTGGACGCCGGTATTGCCCTCAGTTCCAACCTTCCCAGGTGCGGATTTATCACCAATCCTGTCGTCTTCATCCTGCTCATTTAATCCAGATTGGACGCCGTTCTTGCCCTCAGTTCCAAATTTACCAGGTGCGGATTTATCTTCAACCCTGTCGTTTTCATCCTGCTCATTTATTCCAGATTGGACGCCGGTATTGCCCTCAGTTCCAACCTTCCCAGGTGCGGATTTATCACCAATCCTGTCGT
>Ga0058701_10002717_pt1 | contig 13592 bp, 4 predicted proteins | sample AgamicOrMae_FD_97039 | JGI IMG/M metagenome (GOLD analysis project Ga0058701, IMG submission 97039) | Agave microbial communities from Guanajuato, Mexico - Or.Ma.e | ecosystem: Host-associated > Plants > Phyllosphere > Phylloplane/Leaf | place: Guanajuato, Mexico | collected 2012-06-04 | reverse complement strand
GTTAACCCACCCGTCACTACTGATGTCAACCCACCCGTCACTACTGATGTCAACCCACCCGTCACTACTGATGTCAACCCACCCGTCACCGCCGATGTGAATCCGCCCGCCACTTATGAGGAAATGGACACGACTCCGGCGCCCACAGAGAATGACGATGTAATCATGATCATAGACCTTTCAACGCCGAAGAGGCAAGTGATGGCTGAACCTCCTGCTAGCACTACAACTGAGGCAGAATGTGTGACCACAGAAAGGGTTGAGCCACCTCCAGCTTTAACAGTAACAGCTACAATAAGCCAGATTCCAACAACTCCGGAACGTGCCACTAGATCGTCCTGCTTGACAACTGCGGTCTCCCCGTGGGGGACGGACGAGCAGAGCTCGACGACGGACACAGCGAGTCCAGTGGGATCCGCCGGCGTTCGTCAGTCGAAGATCGAGGTGAGCGAATGTCACTCGACCAACGCGCTTTCAAGCGACTCCTCCGGTGAAGAGACCACCCAACGCATCGCCGACTGGTTGCGCCGTCAAAACGTGCCCATTAATCCAGCCCTGGTCGTGAATGAAGTTCACGAGGATGCCGTTGGTTCAACGGAGAAGTGCCGCCCCGCGAGCCCGGCTCTCAGCTCGGCAAGTACTTCGAGCATGACGACGGTGCTGGTGGACCCTCAGTGTCGCCTGGGTGAGGTCAAGATTGAACCGTACGAGCCACCGATCATTGACCTGGCGAGCGAAGAAGACCAGGAGAACGACGCGGCGGAAGTGGAGAGGGTTCTAAAGTCTTGCTCTAAAACTGTTGAGTACGTCATAAACGAATTTGTGGGTTATTTCGTTGTGTGCCACAAAGCGCTTTCCAGCTTTGTGGCTCGGGTCGAGACTGCTGCGGACTTGCCCGACTCGGTCAGGATCAGCGAGCAGGACCTGGCTAGAGAGGAGGTCCTCAAGAGTTTCTCGTCTTATGGGAAACTACTCGAAAGCTCAAAAACCCGTTTGATGGAGCAATTAGGAGAGGAGATCATTTATAAAATATTGAACGAGAAAGGTCGGCAGAAGGAGCTGCGTCTGTCAAAGCGAGGTTTGGCGCGGGAGGATTATGCGCAGATGGTAGCTCTGCTAAAGCAGCTCAACAAACGGAAGAGCAAGAAGAAATGGCCCATCTGCGAGCCTTTGAAGAGGACCCTGGGTGGGCCTCAAGATGAGATCACCATCGTCGAGGAGGTGCAGACTCTGCTGGGACTGAGAGTCGAGCGCGGCGCAAGCCCTCCACGCCTCAGTCCTCCGGTCCGCCAGAAACCCCCCCAGCTGGTGATTCCTACCATCATGGACGTAAGGTCGCTCCAACTCGAGCGGATGGATCATACTCCTTCCATGATTACACAGGAGTCTTATCAGGTGAGTCTCTTTTCTCGTAGGCTATCAAAGTAATTATGAATAATGTATCGTAGATTTTTTAAAAATCTAAAACTACTTTGTTTTTTGCAGGTGACCGGCAATCAAAACCAATTCTCACCGCGGATTTTTGTAAGTCATTTTTTTTCTATAATTTTTCATTTACCCCTCTACTCTAAATGATTTTGGCAGGTCTGATTTTTTTTTCAAAGGGAGACCCGAAACTGACCAATCTTGCCTTTCTAGCCTCCTACTTTACGAATACAAATTAAAAGCTGCCGATTAAATTTCTTTAGCGCCAAAAAAAAATAAGCGTTACCTTTTTTTTCTCTCAGCGGATACAGAACTTTGTTAGCCATGTTATAAATCTGCGAGAACCCATACAGCTTTCGCATTGCACAAGTTCGTTTTCGGAGAACTTTAATACATGAGAACTTCTTCTTGAAATAACTTGCACGTCGGAGAACTTCCTTATATCTTAACTTTTTGCATCCGCTTTGAAAGTCTTCTTTTTTTTCAGGAAAGCCCCCCACACTTGACGGGCACTCCCGTGGAAGAGGAGGTTTTCGAAGAGCCTGTTTCAAGCGGCAGAACGAAAGAGTGCGTATCTTGCGGCGCTCAGGCTGAAATAATGTGTTCCCGGTGTTCCGTTGCCCTCTACTGTTCCAGACATTGCCAGGTAGACCCTCGTTTCTGACATTTTTCGCCATCGCTTCTTAAGTTCACTTGTCGTTACTCCTCTGACTATTTCGGCCTCGGAACAAACTTGCGTATCGTAATCATTTTTCCAATTTGATTTTCGACGTATATCTCCATGGAACCCTCGAAGTATATCATTGTAGTCTATTCAACGAATGCCACATAACTTAAGTATAGGCCCACCTTTAAATTATAGTTGTTGAGTTAGTTACCAATTTCTGATTTATTTTTTTTGCTCAAATGGAAACTTATTTAACGGTTGGAGAAGTTGTATTCGTCAGTTAAGTCAACTATGTTGAAGACTGGTTTTCGTCAAAGTGCTCTTGGCGGTTTTTGACAAATCTGGTGGAAGGATTTTATTTCATCAACAACTTATTTGGCATATTTTATTTTGCTATTTTTTTTAAGTTGCTGTGAATGATGAATATAATGAAAAAACTAATTAGCAATACCGTATCAAAAATTTCCGTCAAAGTCTCAAAATACCGGTCAGTATTTTGGGTTGCGCGAAAGTGTGTTCCACTTTTCAGAACTCAGAATCTTTTTGTGAGTGCATTTTCAGTGTTCAGTAAAATGTTATTAGGACGTAATTATTGAGAGGTTATGTTTTTTCCATGTTTTTCCAAAATCTGTATCTTTTTGTATAATGTAGACTATCTTAGAGATTTTTTATTAAATTAAGATCTCTGTTACGTTTTATTTATTTAGGGAAAAGATTTCACGTAACGTGAGCCCGTCCAAAACGTGTACAATTGACTGTCGTTGAATTCGGAAGTTTTTTTTTCTTTTGAGTTAGGGAATTGTCGAAAGTAAGTATCCGGTGTTTGCGGATCATCGGTTTTACGTATGTATTTTCTGAATAGCTGGTTATTATTTAATTGACGAACCTTTGTCCGGGGTAATAAAGACAGGCCGTGGCATCGATACTCTGAATTCTCATAACAGAGAGATTCCGAGGCGAGGTGTAGGAAAAAGATGGCAGTAATGGTAGGCAACCGCAGTGCAGCCGTGCAAGAGCGGTTGCCTAACTACGGCAGTGTGTTTTCTGTTATATTTTCTTTTTCTTGTCGTGATAGGGATAGGCGTTTGTGATATGGACGTTCATGCGACCTTAGATAAAACATTTTCCAAAAAGTATCTAGTTGTGGATGACACCTTGGAAGATCAATTCAATATCTTCATTTCCTGGAAGTAACTTTTATTGAAAAAGTCTTTGGTTTGTTTCAGATGTATCATTGGAACACGGTCCACCAACATGACTGCCGCGTCAAATTTGATTAAAATCCTTGAGAGATTTTGAGAGGAGTTGAAGCTGGTTTTCAAAGACAATATCTAGTTTTCCAAATAGGGTTGGCAGCAACAAAGTTTTCATACTGTCACTTAGAGTTTTACGTTATGTTTTTTGTAATTATTTAATAATCGTCGTCTCCTTTGAACGCTCGATCCATTGCGAACTCTACGTTTCGTGCAAACATTCCAATATGTAGAGCATTAGTCACGAGAACGTAGTTTTTGCGAGTATTGCCGGAAAATCATTCCAAGCGTATTGTTTTGTTGTTTCTTCTTTTAATTTTCGTTAAAAAAATCACTTAAAAAATGTTGTTTTTTTTTGTTAGCTCATCTCCAATGTCCTCTTGAATTCGAGTTCCATTCGTGGAACTCGTTTTAGCTATGAGAATACGCTCTGTTATAGCAATTGGTCGTCTGAAATTTTCGTTTTATTTAACGTTTGAAAATTTCAATTTGGTTTGAAAAGCACCTGACGCTCTAAAATGCTTACAAAGGTATGTTCTGTTAAGCTACAAAATAGCCTAGGCTCGGCAAGCCTAGCTAGGCGGAAACACCATCCGCTTCGAACTTTAATTCAGCGTTAGCTAAAATATCAGCTTCAGAAGTCCAATTGTTATGTAGAACGGAGCATGCGTTTACGTTGTGATAACATCTATTATGATTCAAAATCATTCCATTTTGTTGGAGTTGATTGTCTTTGAAACCAGGTATGCTTCTTAAATTTGCGTTTTGCCACTGTCGACATTGTGTTGAAGACTCGGCAAGATGGCTTTAACGTGGACTCCGAACCACAGAGGCTGCGGAGTTGGATCTTCCGATGATGAGCTGAGAGTTCGGAGTCGGCGAAACCACATCAGCAAGAAATTAATTTCGCGTCGGTTTTCCGAAAGCAACAGCGTCCAAGCATCTCAAGAGCTGCCTAGAAGTCTTTCGAAGGATTATATCCACGAGGCAAATCTCTTCTAGCAGTTTCATGACGAAAAGAATTATCTGAAGCGTCGGAGATTCCTTGAAAGAAAGCTCGACTGGCTTCAAATTTGCGACTTTGCTCTCCACCGTCGAGAAATGTCGCCATTTTGTGTAAATATACGCTCAATCAAAGCCAAACTTCAAGCAATGTTAAAATACGTGGAAATCCGTTTTTGTGGAGTTTTCGTTGTCGGCAAACGCTGCAGCTCCTATTTCGTTTCAGTGCTGAGAGACTGAGGAGGGCGTCCAAATAGTGGTTCCTGCTTGGTTCAAAAAATTTTGGCTTGAGGAAGGGTTTTGTGTTATCTGCTAAAATTTAAGACATTTGAACCGTCTAGATGCGGAGCAGTATTCAGAGCCCTTGTTTGCAGTGTTTGATCAGGAGACCCTATGTATTTTTGAGTCTGTGTGCGATTATCTGATGAGAATGAGTTGAAAATATTGTCCCTAGCTGAGATTTTTAGAGCTTCATTTCGGTACTCATTTTCCTCAAATTTTAACACAATGCGGTCGTATGCTGTGACGCAACATCCTTAAAGATAGAAAGTCGACAAGTCTGGGGTTCATAAGGCTGCAAACCGCTGCCAATCAGAGAGGATCTAGGTGCGAAATCATCAATTGTCGACTCTTTTATCTAGAGTCTCTGTATTCAGCGCCGACTGCCGAAGGTTGGCTTTGATGGGTATTTTCATGTAAGAACTTAAGTACCGGTATTCTTCATAAATATTTAAGCTTAAAATACTCTTAGATGATATCGGTTGCAGATTGAGGTGAATTCGAAGGAATCTGATTCTGACAGCAATTCATTTTCTTTGGAAATCAATTTGACTTTGTGTGGGAGGCAATTCGGCTGCTGTCATGATGGACTTTCGCTTCCTGAGCGGCGAGACCTTCCATTTTCGAAAAGAGTTGGTTTTAAACTACCAATACTCGTTCCGTTCGAATTCACCTCTGTCTTAAGCTGTTATCGCTAATTATTTCACAATATTGCTAGGTTATTGATGATTATTATGACTAGATATTGTAGCCTATTTAGCTATTACTTTAATTTTATTTTAATAAGCATTTCAAAATATTAACGTTGCGTTCCTAAAGTCGCTGCACCTCATCTACTAGGAGAGGATGCAATTAACTCTTTTTCTATTGACAGGAAATAAAAGCCCAATGTTTTATCATCACCTGCTCCTGAAAAAGAAATTTTTCGGAAAAAAAATCTAAAATAAGCGATAGTAGTTTTGGTTTACGATGGGAAATTCCGTTTCGTAGGCTCACTTTATCAAGAAGGATAAGAATTTCTGGATCGCAGAAACTTTATGTGCATGCTCTCTCTGTTAATCTCACAATCCTGATGGATAATTTTTATTGCGCCATTGCGAATGATGACGTGAGCAAAAACCTTTTAAAAAGTTGTGTTTTCTGAAATTTTGCTTTGATAATATTTCTATTAGGTTGTATAAAAAGAACTGTCACAGATATATGGGCTTGTATGTACCCGTATGTGAAGGTTTCTTTTTCTGTCTGCATGGTCTTTTGTTTTTAGTGAAGTCGCAATGCCAGTTTTTTATGCGTTCGATGGTTGTTCCTTTATACCGGTTGAAGAAGGTTTTTTTTTCTTGTAGCTTTGTATTCATGACCGTGTGAAATTCGTATAACTCATGGGGCGCCAACTAAAATTTGAGCTCGGCTTCATTTCAGCTTTAACAGACGTCTTCCCTCTTTTCAGTCTGAAATTCACTCGAACGTCTGTGGAAGAGAAAAGTTGTACCAGCACTCCTATCCTTTTTTTTTTTGATAACTTTATCCTCGTAACAAATTTTAATGAAAACATGTGAAATGAGATAATTGGTACTTTTACGTCGTAAATACTTTGCTGCGTATGCCAAATTGAAACGTTTGAAAAAAAAATGCGTGATTTATTTCCGTTGTACTATTTAGGATTTATATTTGGGTAAGGTTGGTCTGGACACATGCCAAACAGCGGCAAAGAATCAATATTTTTTTCGACTAGATTGGAAAATGCGTTGGAAACAATTGGTACAGGCGTCCCACTGTAAATCTTACGCATTGAGACTTTCGGAAATTGTGTTGATGATTGAGAAAATTATACTCGGAAACATATATAATTATTTAAATAAAACGTACTAGTAGTTAAATGTATTTTCAAATATATCACGCGTATCGCCTCTTTTCCACCAGCGACTCGTCCTGCCCTTATCGGTCGGGACGATTGGCCAGGTATGTTATCTTTAATTCTACTCAAAAAAATCTTCTTTCGGTGGCATTACAAAGAAAGAAAACATCTGACAGACTAACAACCAGTGAATTAAACCACAAACCAATACTCGGTGATATTACTTTTTTTAAACAAAGCCTATCAAACTTTCTTCAGATCTTGAGATACATAAGGTCTGAGAAGACCTCAACTAAAAAACTTCTAATAACAAAACAAAATACACTATAATGCTTTCAGTCACTTAAAATGATTTAAAAGATAGATATTACTCAAAATCCAATATTTATTTTAGCAAATATTTACACATATGCACAGGACTACAACTAAATTTAGGAGACTTGCTTCATCAGTCTTTGAGCCTTAAATCATCGAGTGTCACATAATGTTTGAATGTGTCATCTTGCTCCTCCCATGATCGGTTGATACGCACAGGCTCCCATCTCTCCAACAAATCCCTGCGCTGCAAAAGATAAATCAATATAATTAGGACAAAATTATTATGTTTCTCAATCATACAGCAATATAGTGCTTGTACAGCACGCAGGCTAGTACAGCCTTGAGAGAAAACTTACATCTTCAATCATTTCTTTATAGCTTTCTCTGATGATTTCTTCCTTAGTTTTCTTTGGCCCTTGTTTCTTCAAAATTTCTTCATTTATTCTGTCTGCATTGCCAGTTTTCCCAAACATGAACCTGAAAGATCAAAACCCATATTAATCAGGACAAATGTGGAAATAGAGCAGGGCACCAAATAAGGTAAATAAAACTTCTAATGAGTAGTTGGGTAAATAATAAAAATTATGATTACAAAGTAAAATTCAATGATTAAGCAACTATGTTGAACGGGGACACATGTTTTGATCTTGTCTGTGCAAGCTACTGAAAGTCTTTGAGAGTTTTGCTCTCTTTCGATAACTTCGATCCGACGACACGGTGACCGTATCATCGATAAGCCGACGTCATAATATGAACGAATTCTTACTGTCCAGGGAGAATAAAACGTGGGTAGAACATGTGATTGGATGAGAAGTGTAAAGTTATGTAAAGACGTTGGAAAGACCGGGTGGGGAGGAACACACAAGGAGTGAACCGAGAAGATCATAGAAACAGTATAACAGTGTTACACAATTATGTGCGTAAGCGGGGCATTAAGGATTCTCCTTCAACTCATTGAGATTCGCTCAGCACCCTAAAATTTACATGTCCTTGCGAATAGAGTCCTAGTGTAATACTTACTGAATTTCTACAAATTTTTCCATGAGGGTTGGCGCAACACACATCATCAGAATGAAGGGGACGCCAACACGCATATGCCTGTTCGTGTAGAACTTCTGCTTTAATGCACTGAATCTGTCTGCTAAGTTATTCATGATGAGGATTTTTCAGAATTGTCTTTGGTTAGAACCACAGGTTAGAACATAGCCTATCTCGTGACGACTATCAGCTTGGCTCGCAGTGATCTAGAGTGTCGTATTGAATAAGAACGGCATTAACTTAACAAATAAACCAACTCTTTTCAATTGACAGTGAAATTATCAGACTCAATGAAGAAAATCGGAGGAAAATCTACACAACTAACTGAATAATTCAGCAGACGGCTTATAATCTCAAAACAAAAACAAATCTTTCATTGCGCCTTTGAAAAGCGCTATGATAAAGAGCTTCGGCTCTATCTCTCCATTTTCTGCAGGGTGATCAAACTTAAGTTATTGCAAGTTAGATTTTATTGGGCTTTATGCATTTAAAAATCCAGTTTTTCTCCTGATATTTTTGGAGCAAGGTCACCTTGTTTTGGAGTCTGATGGGCAAGCGAAATGAAAAGAATATTTCTTCCTGTGGCTCTCTAGTTCGTTCCTGGCAGAGGTCTTTTTATAAAGCGGCGGCTCTCTTTTCTCTTGTTTTTTGAGTCAAAGGAGCTTTTTCAAAAATCTGCTGAGGACGCAGCTTTTAAAGGTAAGAATTTGATAACAAAAACTTAGCATCGGAGATTATTAAAAAAAATAAATAAATAAATAAATAATGAATTCATATTGTAACGAGAGAATTCCAGCCCATATGTCGTTTTAGACTTCATGTCGATGCTTTTATTGAAACTCCTTGTTCACTCGTTACAGTTGGCCATTAAGATGTAATTTTGGTGCAAAATTGTTGTTTTGAGTGAGTAAAAGCATTGAATCGCCCGCTTTGTAACTTTAGGGTACTATTTTCGAACTTGATTCTAAGTAAAACGCAAACTTTTGTTGATGGGTAGTTGCCTGAGTTCTCGACTTGCGTCGCATTGAAACAGCTCTTTGAAGACGTTTAGATCGTCTACAGAGGTGTAGTGAGTACGTCTCCGCTTTTCGTCCATGCCATCTCATGAACATAAGTCCAAAATCTTCTTGCATTCTTTTTGTACAATTTTTGCTGCTTGCTGAAGGCTCACATTCATGTAACTGTTTAGTCTGGTACATTTTGTGGGTGAGGTTATGTTCCTGTACTGTACAACAGTGTACAGGTTTTCTTCGGCAATTTAAAGTAGCTTATGAGATTATTTTATATTTGGCATCATCCTGTATAACCTCTTTTTTTAAATACTTGGTGTATCTTTAATCAACAGACAACCTTATTCAGCGATGTTCTGATGGTTTGTTCAGGAAAGTTTGGTGAATCCAGTGAAGATGTCCATGGTTGAGATGAGTGCACCACCATTAAGGGATGAATTCAGCAACTATCATGATCCCAACTTTACTGAAGACATCAGTCGTAAAATGACAGTCCCCAAAAAGCTGAAAGTCAATGGTGACTCAGATGATTTTGAGGATAATGCAGTGGATCTTCGGAACAGCTGGTTTGGAGAGAAGATTGAAATGCATGTTCCTGATAGAATCCTTGCTGTTGGTAAGTAGAGCTGTAATGTCTTGTTCTTTCTTGTTAGAAGAATTTGCTGTGAAATCCTAACTTTAATTCTTTGTACAGGAGAAGATCAACATTTAGGTACCAAGGCTTTGCCACCAGAAATCCTATTAGACAATGCAGTAATGCCCCCAGACCCAGGTCTAATCCGCGTCCAGGTGAGCAGCATTTTACTGTATGAGTTGCAAAGATAGTTGAGACACTGGAATAATAATTATGACTGATTCAGACCCCACCACGAGTCATCAAGCTGGATGAGCACTACTACCCTTCTGCAGATTTTGACCAGCGGAGCAGTCCACCGGATAGAGAGCCAATTCTTAAGTATCAACAAGCTGGTGATAATCAAGTCGCACCTTATAAAGCAAGAGAAGATATGGATCAAAGCCTTGCCCATAGGTTGGTCTTTGTAGCCTTAATGCATGTGTGTTGTGTAGCTGTATGATTATTTTTTGTTTTGGTGTGTCCTCAGAGATTGGACCCCAATGCCCGGTGGAGAGGGTGAAGGTCTCACTACTGGGGAAGAGATTATGCATCTACGGAGGCAGTTGGCTAAATTGAATCGAAGGGTGATGGCTGTAGAGTTGGATAATCTGCAGCGCCAGCAGAGGGAGAGGATTCTGTATGCTTGCGGCGCGGTGTATGTCATCTATAAAGTGTTTGCTTGGCTAAGTCATTCATCATAAGTTTTAATAGTCCCCTTGCAGTCTCTGCTTTGGCTATTGGTTTTATATTGCTCATTAGAATATTCATTTTTGATAAGTCTGGAGTTTTGAATGAAAGGCATGGCCAAGCTGAAACAAGTTGTGGGAAGTAAATTTCGGGTTCTTTTGGGTCATTGTTGTTGGTGTGGACTGTTGTTATAATTACCATGACCTAAATAGTCGGCATAAAATACCTGATGAATTTCAAAGTGATCAATGCACAAACAATACCCGCCTGATTGGATTAGTATAATCCTTCTAATATTTTGTGTTCTATCATCTCAGTAATAGTGTAAAGTTGAGGAAATTTGTTGAAAGTACGGATATGCAAGCTGGTGGAACAGGACTTCCCGTGCACATTGCTTCCCGTCTTGAACATCAGGGCAATGTTACTATGTGTGATATCAAGTTTGCCATCAATATATTTTAGTATTTCCTTGAGTATTTGTTTCACCGATGCACGGTACTCTAATCTTTATATTGTATTATAGCTGGTGTGAGAACTGGTCGAGAGGTCAAACGCACTCGATCATGGTGGCAAATTTTGGATTTAGACGAATCGCGGGGACGAGTGTTGGCGCATAACTCTGTTTAATTAATTGCGCACGTAAGACAGACGTCATTGTTTGCACTACGCGATGCGTGGCAGTAGAGCATGCCCGCTCTTTCTTCTTTCTTGTGTATTTTTTATGTAGAGAACATCCGAGTAGAGTTCGGATAACGAATGCGAATCCATCGCAGCTTCTCTATTTATTTATTAAAGGTAGAAATTGTAATTTTTTGTGCACTTTTAGGAAAGTTCGAATTATTGCAGCAGTTGGTGTTGCTATTAATCTCTGATTTAGCAATTTCGTCTCTAACTTTAGAGGAAGCATATTTTTATGATTGCATTCTTCCTATGCGAAAATTGTCAATTTTCGGTCTCCGTTCATGGCTTAGGAGACTTTGTTATAAAATGGAACTAAATTTCTGGCGCTACGATCTGTATAATTGAGTTTTGAACGATCAAAGATTCTTATTTCAGTCTTGAAGCGCACGTGTTTTATTCAAATTCAAAACCCCCCTTTAATTTTTTTTTTTTTTTTTTTTTTTTTTTATTTTTAAACTCTCTTTTTTTTTTCAAATTTAAATCCCTCTTTTTTTTTTTTTTTTTTTTTTTTTTTTTTGTTAATGTCTAGACAATTTTTAAATGTATTGAGGCATGAATGGGCAAACATTCCGAATGGTTTCAAGGAAGAAAACTTTCTTAAAATTTTCCTCTGTATGCTGCATTGAAAGAAAATGCACTTCAAGCAAAAAGGGCCGGTTTCGCGTACTGTGGACGTGAATACTTGGAAATCGGGTAGTTTCATTAGCGTGGGCTTGTTAGTCCTGCTAACTCACTCGTTCGGAAAAGTCAATGTCAAACACATTTCCTTTTCACGCTATCAAACTCCCAGAAATTCGTTCTCTTTAGTATGCAAAGAGTAATCATTGCTTTATTCAGTCCGTGTGATGAAATAAGTAACGGTTTTTAAGGCAATATGTAAGCTTCTTTCTTTTATTTTCGTTAATTTACTATTAGTTTAAATGAATTGGCCTCGTCCTATCGAAAGACAGTCCGGGTTAGCCTAGGCTGAGATCCCATCTTAAGTAAAAGGATTTTTTTTTTCATACAGACCAGTACATCTCCAAATTGTTTTTAACACCGCTACGTTTACGAGAACTTCCTCGAACATTTTCAAGAACATTCGGATATTTATTTGGTTCCATACTAATAAACAAGTGCACGAGTACTTTGCTGATGTAAGCCGCATTCTTCTGTACTGTCCAACGGCCTTGATTCAAATTCATAGACATGTGCGTTTTAAAAGGACCCTTTCATATTTCGGAAAGAATATTTTTACTTCATTTTTATTACAGCGTAATCATGGTTTCCGGTCGTTCTTGGCAACGTTTCTTCAACCTATTTTCCATAACGTCACGGGGAGGTCGTAGATCATTGAAAGTTTAAGCGTTTCAATGCGTCATAAAGGTTTAAAGGGCCGTAGAGGAATATTTCTTGCGCATTTACAATAGACTTGATATTACGGGGCACGTTCAAGTACAGACGAAATATAAGGAGGAAAGTGGTAATTTTTCGTTCAGTGCGGCGCCAAAGATGAAAGGTAGCGCATGTGTGTTGCTCGTGGCCACCCTGGTGGCCGTATTGGGCAGTGCTGCGGTCACAGCGCAACAGTCGAGCTGTCCGGACGGCAGTGCTTGCACGATCGCCGTGTTTTGCTTGCGAGGTGAACGGAGACTGAAACGGCCTTGCAGACTGGACAACGGCGCTGTAGGGGTTTGCTGTACCCAACAACTTACGGCAGGCGGTGAGTCCTCGATCCGTTTGGAGCCCAGGAAACGATCAAAAAGCAAGAGGAAAAACTGTTTAAGATATTGTAAAAAGATTTTAAGGAATTGACGAAATTCTCTAGCAAGGCAAATTTTGCAACGGGCGAGAACAGCACCCGGCGATTGGGCTATTTTGTTTCTTCTAAACTTAATCCAGGAAACTGCACGTAACATAGTCGTCATTCACCCTTCCCGCCCACTTTTTTTAAAAAATCTCTTCATTTGTTTGGAAATGCTTGAATTGAGTATCGACGTAATCTTAATGGAATATGCGCACATTTTTTTTCGATGCAAATTGAATATTATTCTTAGCTCTTTCCGTTCTAGTTCCCTTCTTTCCTTTCTACTGCGGTCTCAGTGAACGCCTGCGGAATGATGCGTATGTGACCAGCGCTGCTTTGATGTGTTGAGTGTTGCGTACTCACAATGGCAGGCGCTCCACCTCAATGGATTAAAAATCAAGTAGTTAACGTCGTGTATTGTTTTCACGTGTAATCAGAAGGACGAAATTTAACATTAATATAGTTTAGAGCAACACATGTGATGGAATATCCCTCAAAGTTTCCACGTTTGCGCTTTGAAAGTAGCACAAAGAAAGAACTATTTTTTTTGACAATTTTTTGTAGTTGGTATAACCATATATGCATTGCAGAAATTGACCCCTGAAGATGAGCAGTCACGCTTTTTAGGTTTACGAAATACCTAATTCTACTCTCATGCCTACTTTAACGAGACCAGTGTAATGTTTTAAATCTTCAGCCATCATTATAATAAGCGGACTTATTCTTGACACAACCCTGTCCACTTGATTGTCATTCTGCACGGACCGGAAAATTACCGAAAAAATCCGGACGGATCTGGTACTTTCCCGACAACTGCGTAAAATCCTTTTCTTTTCTTTTCCTTTTTCTTTTCCTTTTTTGTCTTTTTCTTTTTTTTCTTTTTCCTTTTCCTTTTCTTTTTCTTTTTCTTTTTAACCATCGCGAAATGTATTTTGTACAAAGAATCGCTTCGAGTTAAATAAAATAAATACTGTT
>Ga0058701_10002716_pt1 | contig 13593 bp, 8 predicted proteins | sample AgamicOrMae_FD_97039 | JGI IMG/M metagenome (GOLD analysis project Ga0058701, IMG submission 97039) | Agave microbial communities from Guanajuato, Mexico - Or.Ma.e | ecosystem: Host-associated > Plants > Phyllosphere > Phylloplane/Leaf | place: Guanajuato, Mexico | collected 2012-06-04 | reverse complement strand
TGGACGCACTTTATGAGTTGGACACAACAAAATGTAAAGGATAAAGCTAAAGTCATAAAGACGTTTTGTCCTTTATTCCTGATGAAATGTAGGTACTTTGACCACTGTTTCCACGCACACGCAGAAAAAATATATCTGTGAGGGTTACAAACCTGCGCTTGTATGAGCCACGAAGACAAACTGCTATTGTTCTAATTCTGCCTTTGAAAACAATTCGTGTTATAACCCATTTCATCTCCATACCTACAAAACATCGTCCATTGAATTCTTGTGCTTCTCCGGGCTAAATTTTTACCCTTTCTTCCTCCGTTCACTAAAGAACATGATTTTCTCACCAGTTCATACTAACCCTTCTTTAAAGGTAGACGAGTATTGATATCTCTAACAGAACTATTCCAAACGAGAATACTATCAGCGACGGAAAGCTGCTTAATGTTTTTCAACAATATTAAATAAAAGCTCACGTTTGTTTTGAGCGGAAAATATACTTAATACTGTAGCTTCAAAGTTCAAGCCGAAAGAGTTACAGAAAATTACCTTGTGAGAATACTGATAAGCCGTTTTGGTACGCGGGTTTTTCGTACCATCGATAGAGGCGAATTTTCGTCGAGGCGGATATTGATAAAGTAAAATGACGCCGATAGGGAAAGGAACTCGCTGTGCATTGTAATATGAAGCCTGGATAATAGTATTTTGATGATGGCCCAACTCCGGCAGCTGATCATTCTGAATTCCCGTCGGAAGTGTTGTCATCACGTGACGCTACTGGCATTGACAGATGCGACATTCAAGAGTTTCCATGTCGCCAACACAACTCAATTGTTACATTAACACTGTTTCGGAAGATAGGCTATCCTGATCAGCAACAGGAAGCGTTTACTGTTATGAGAAATGCGAGTCAATGATGAGATTTTGTATACGTCTACCAGGATGGATACGGAGAAAAAGCATTGCCGTTTCAATATGCTACAATGTAAAAAGAGAATGTTAATTTCAGATGAAACAAAAGTCAAATTACTGGTCTGATTTTACTCTAAACATTCACTGAATTTCAGTCATATCAGTATGAAAATAAGAAGTTTATAGAAATGGAAAACGATGTGTGGAATTCAGTGCATAATTGGACTGACTTAACCCATAACAACCCAAACCCAAAGTACTTGGAATGAAATTTAGCTTACAATTAGAATACATTCAAAGGATTTTTTGTATTGAAATACGCAATTTTAAGCTCTGAAAAATGCCTAAATAATTATTATATATAAACTATAAAAATTTCAGATTTCCAGAAGGTAGATATTTTTTTAAATTGTGACAATACTGAACTAAAAAGATCCTCTAAAATATTTTTTTTCTGTTTCCGAACGGGAATGCATCGCTGGGCGGTAGTGGGCTATTTTTCGGATCAGTGATGTCTTTCTTTTTTTTCATCTGAGTTCACGATTCTCTTTTTACAGCGTATGACGAAGTTTTATTCAAATGGCCTGAGGAATTCAACGCGTATTATGAAATTTATGACAGCATTTATTAATGGTCTAGTTTTCACTATCAAGTTTTCTGCGCACCTTTTCGATGCAAAAATTTGTTCCTAAATTCTAGTTACGGCAGGAGATGTAATTTTAACTCGAGTCCGCAGTTTCTATATACTGCCAAACATACGGCGTTTATTCGCAGAATAGAACTTGTTAAGAACTATTTCCTTCGACAAACACCTGTAAAACAGAAGCTAAGCAAAGCCAGTTTCGCGACACTTGAAATGATAACGCTAACTTTGGCAAGCACTTCCTTTCCCCATCAAAACATCTCGAAATACGTGGTTATTGAAATACCTCCCCTTTTGCGGTTGTGAGGCTGTTTAGGCTTACGTGCGTGGAACATCTTAATTGCCTTCTATTTCTCGAGGGGAAGCGAACGTAGAAAGGCATTCACTCGCATTCACTTTACTCTGAGTAGATTATCGAATTGCGGTACGCAGCCGGCTTAGGTGGTTGTCTCTTCTCCAAATTCTTTGCTCCAAGATTGTCCCACGAGGATTCAAAAAAGGTCGACCACTCTTCCCTCCAAGTTTCCCCCTCATGCATACTTTAAGGTGGTGCTCATTGGCTGACAAGCCAAGGATGCCTACCAGCGCTGCCGAACGTAAGGAAGGCTTGAATTTAGTTTGCTCGATGTAATTACGCGGTCTCGGCAGCGAGACGATCAACGTTACGTTCTGCAAGGAGGTCATGATAATGGCTTGTGCAGATCATCGTAAAGTCACTGTAGTGACGTCTTTGTGTTAGGACTTAGATGTACTCTATCCACGCAACTTTGTCCTTCCCACCTCCCCTGGAGATTCACTCTGAAACTCAAAGCTGCCGTTCCCACTTGTGTTATATTTTCGGTCGCCGAACCGAGTGGAGTGAAGATGAAATGAAACTCATGGCATCGAACGAAACCTAACTTTATATTTGCTTCACTGTAGTCAAACTTAAACATACTACTAATATGTTCAATTGCGGTCCAATTAATCGTCAGTGCTTTAATGGACATCGATACGGATATCAACAAAATTTGTGCGGATAAGCATTGACAGTTGGACAGGGACATCCTAGGCGTAGTTCTGGTGTAAATAGCAGTACGGCGATATACACCCTGTGACTTTCTATTTGCACTGTAGGCTGCTCTTTCACACTTATTTCCCTCCAAACTTAACCCTTTACTGTCTAGCGATGCCGTTCGGAAAGAGAGAGAGAAAAAAAAAGGATCTTTTCAGTTCAGCATTTTCACAATTCAAAAAATATCACCCCTCTGGAAACCGGAAATTTAATAGTTAAGGCATTTTCCAAAGCCTAAAATTGCGTATTTTAGTTGAAAAAAAAACCCTTCCAATTTTGTTTAAGCTAAAGTTCACTCCAAAAAATTTGGGCTGTCATGGGTTTAAACCATGTGAAAATGGGAAGGTACAACTGTAAACTTCAGTAGACCCGTCAAACACAGCCCGTACAACTATTAAGAACAATTTCTTTTAAAAGAAAAGGAAGAAAATGCTTTGTCTCTCGCAAATAGAAACTCAGCAGTCATGCAGCATAATTTATTCCGCGAAAATATTTCACTACCGTCCAAAACTTGGCACGTGCGTTAAAAATGTGTATCGTGTTCCGAGAGGGCGCCATTATTCGGCGGTGCCCTCCTTTTTTTCTATGGTTTTATTCTGCATCAGTTGCAGAAATGATGTTCAGAAGAAAATGATGCTCGGCAGCACGGCTACCATCTGTCATGCAGTTTAGAGGGGCCGACTTGCACTGTTTTATCCGGGGGAGTTTCGAGTGCGACTACAAAGAGTTGGCTGTGCGCTTCGAGGTCGGCTGACATTAAGGCTTATCAGTATCCAAAGATAGTCTAGTTGGCCGTGACAGACCAAAATGAAGAGGATTACGTGATAGGTCTTCTGAACTGCCAAATAAATTACCCCGGACGTTTTAAATTAGGCACTTTGCTTGGAGTCCGCGTATTCTGAATAATCCATAACTGCGCTCGCAGGTTCCACAGTGTCAACGCTCTCATAACGTGAAATTACGAGACGTTTAGTTAAAATGATTAACAAGAGGCGATACTGCAGATGGAAAATACTCAATTAAAACTAATTCAGTAATTATGAGATAAGGAATCTCTCTAGAGAGAGAGAGAGCACAGCTCCTATTTCGAGATAAGTATAAAGCTCAATTTGTTGCAAGGATGTTTTTCGAAAGCTATTCCATTTTGATTGCACATTTGTGATTTGTGTCCTTAAATGAGTCAACCTTCTTTTAAATGCCTATCAAAACAAGAACTTTTCCACAGTATTTTTCTCAAAAATCTATCTAAAAACAACCGCAAATAATGGGGTTTTTAAGTTATAGGGAACTTTTCGTTACGATGCTTGGTCTATTCAAAACCAGAATCGCGCCAAAGAATGGGAATTTACTCTTTAGATGCACGAGCAGAAAGTCTTCTGATTTAATGGCGAAATAAATACTCGACGGACTCACGAATTTGGCCTGAGAATCAATTGACACAGACAGATTGAGAGGATAGACTTAACAAGGTAAGCAGACAAATCGGTATCTTTCCTTTCTACATATATTCTGTAAGAAATCTATTCAGATTCTCGGTCGGCTGAGGTGATAAGTTCCAAGAACCAATTTATCTAGAACCGAGTGCCGTCCTTACTCTCTCTAAGAGCAGGAACCCAATTTTTCAAGCTGCCCAATCTTCAGCATTTTATTTCCCTGCGAATGTGTCCACAACAGCTGAAGACATCAATCTACCGTCCTCCGGGTCTGATGTCTAACCTCTTTCATCCTTTTCTTTTGCTGTTTCTTTTTCTCTCTGATTGCTTTTGCCCTCCGTTCGTCCTGAGTTCGCACCTTCTGTCTTTCCTCCCACAAAGTTTTTCCTTTTCCTTTTTTACTTCAAAGGCAGCCTCCCAAGTTTGGTCTTTCCTGAATCATTAGGTGTGCACAAAAGACTCGCTTCCATCTAATTTTAATCGGATCCAGACATGCTTCCGACGAGGGAGGTAAAATTATTGATACCATGTTTACTGAGAAACAAACTAAATCCTATTTGAAGCTTTTTAGCGTATCTTTGTCGTGCATCAGCTTTTTGGGCAATACCGAACTTCTATTTTAAGGTCCGGACATCATTTCCATCATCTATCTCAGAGAAGCAGCACTCAAAGACGACTTTCCAGAAGACCTTTTTTTTTCGTCTAAGAACGAAGGACTCTTTTTTTTACCCTTCGAAAACATCTTTGATATTAACAGACGATTCAGTCAACCTTAATGCATTTTTATGAACCCTGGCTTTGTGCATGGCTAATATTACTAGGCATTCTCAAAAGATACAGCCTGCTTTAATATTTCAAAAGCGACGAAATAACAAAACTCTCACCAAAAAGCCCGTACTCGTTAAAAAATCAATTACTTCGACCGTGATTACCTTACCGTTTTTCTTACATACACATTGAGAAAATCGTGTGTTCTTGGACCGATAGTACACAACTCGGACACTGAAGCTCAAAAAAAGTAAACATTTCATATTGTCCTATTTAGCGCAAGGTCCGAAATTACACCGATGAGAGGAAATAAGTTCGTAATATATTCCCCGTTGAAAGCAGTCGAGATAAATATTTGGTTTGTTAAAACGCCGAGTAAATTAACTTTATTACCCCTTCAAGTCTCACACAAGAAGTAAACCATATTCCCTACGCCACGTAATTGCAATCACCATAAGTAAGAAGAGGTGCGCTGACGGGAAAGGCCAATACTCGGTGGATGTTACCATTTATTCATTGAGGTGTGTAAGCCACTTCGTTCTCGTTACTTTTAGTTCCTCCAACGACCAATCATCGCGCTCCTTGCCTCGCACTGTTTGTGGTAGCTCCCAAATACAAAGGGGCTATATTGTAATATATCTAACAATTTTACGGCTGAAGTGAAACGCTTCACTTCTCGCCTCGAGCAAGTTGGTTCATCGCAGGAGAAGGGCAGCACTCGGGGAGCGCGTTCTCGACGCCTGCTGCCCATAAGTTGCGGCTGTGTTCATGACCGCCTTTCCGTAGCCGTCGATTTCGCTGTTAAGTGCTTTCGCGACAGGCACTAAAGTGAAATATACATGAGGGCTGGTCCAGACTGCTAACCTCATTCCAATTTCACGATTGTTTTTCACACCTATGCGACGTGGCAGTGTTGCTCGTCAGTGAGTCTCACTCAAAACATGACTGTACTTCAAAGTGCCTCCGCGTAATACGATTTTATGCGAGATACTGTCATTTGTACATTCGTGGTTTAAAGGATGAAGTATGGAATCCAAATTCTAGATATGTAGGAAGGTCACAACTGAAAAACACAGTGTTGTAAGGTCATAACTGATAAACTCAGTGCTGCAAGGTCATAACTTTCCTCCAGAAAATTTTAGCGCTTTTAGAATTTTGATTTCTACGCTTACAGATGAAATTTTCGGCATTTTTTCTACCAAATTTACATATCAGAGTAGGCTACCAACGTGAAATAAAACACCGAAGTTAGCTTGTAAGCGTAGAAATTGAAATTCTAAAAGCTCTGCGGCCTAAACAGCACTGGGTTTCTCAGTTATGATCTTACAGCTCTGGGTTTTTGAGTAATAACCTTTCTGCATGAAGGTATCGACCTGCTTCAGCACAGAACAAAAACCACGAAAAGGAGAGGTTTTCTTTTCACACCTTTTACTGGTGCGTCCACGGTGGGGGTTATTCCCGGAGGAGAGCTGCGTGCTTTTATCAAGTATACTTGAGGTTCATCAGAAGATGAAATGGTGATACTAGGGGAAGCAATCTCTCAAGAAGGGACACCAGTCAAAACAGGACAGGTTGTTTTATAACGTTTTCCCTAAAAATATCGTTATAGTTCGTCAAGAGAGGTTTAGGGAAAGGCAGTCGAAGTAGGACACGAAGAGGATGAGGAAGAATTTGGAGGGTAGTAGAGGAGTTGGGGTAACAGGCGTTGGGATAGTACAGTCTCTCAACAGGAAGAAGGCAGTTTGTTTTCGAGTTTTGGATTCCAAAATATCGTGGTTAATCAGAAGGAAGGAGGACTTGGGACGGGGGAGGCGTCAGTCAGAGCAAGACGGTTTGGTTTTGAATGTTGACTTACTAAGAATCCTTGTGGTTCGTCAGGAGTGGCGGGAGAGTGGTGGGGGAGGGAGAGTTAGATCGGAGCAAGTTGTTTTCGAATCCTCGCTTGGAGAGGTCGGGTTCGTGTTTCAAACCTAAAGAAAAAAAATCAAGAGCACCTAAAATTTATCTCAAACGCCGCTGAAATTAGCTTCAACCATCCAAAATATAATCTAACCCAAATGAATCCGTAACTCAATTCACGATCCGTCTCAAACCTTTTGAGATACTCTTAATCTTAACTGACAAGAGAAATTCCATTACTTCCCGGGCTAAAAATTTTTTTTCCTTGACTCTGTTGGGGGTCATTGTGCCCAAGAACTTCGTGACTACGTGACAACAAAAGTTGTCTTCAAACTTTGAACAAAGGCAATCGTGTCGTTGTTTAGGCGCCTCTGCAAAAGACCACCAACAACAATAACCAAACCGAATAAGTTTAACAAAGCAAACTCACAGATGAGATAGCGGGCCTCTTAAAAAAGATGGATATGATAATGCCCCTTTGTTTTATAGTGGTTTGTACCCCTGCTCCCTCCAGAGGAAACGAGTTGATCGTATCGTGAACGTTTCTTCTGTTACTTGATCAATTTGTCACACCGATCATTTGTTATATAGGCAATGTATACAGCATAAATATTCCGAGTCATATAATCCCGATCGCGAAATCCTGATTGGAAGGCATTGATTACGAATTCTGCTGTACCACCAGTAATTGGCAACAAAAAATCTAATCTGATGAATTATTGTGTATCGCCCTGAACTATGACTGTGCACAGCTACAGTTGTCGAAGGAAACCCAGCTCTTTGTCTGCTGAGACATGAAATGCGGAAAGCTGGTCCATTTTCCGCATGAGGTGACAAAACAAATACAAGCCTGTTCACCATCGAAAAACGACGACGAAAAAGCAAACTGAAGAAAAAACCGAAGTGTGTTCAAAGAAGAATAGGATTCGCTGTAACCTTTTAGCGTAATCCTCCCACGACAAATTGGTTAACGAGTAAAAGCAGATAAGCCACTTTGGGTTCATCTACAAAAAAGCGGATACATGAGTACAAACTCACACGGAGACTTTCTCCGGATCTCTTCCAATGTAGGACATGGTTTGTAATGAGGTTAGTCCCCCTGTTTTTACAACTTTGAATGATCCTGGCGAAAAGAGATAACTAAAACTGCAAACGTTTGACCCTCAGTCCTGCATAAAGCAACAAAGCCAATGAGCCATGAACAGGAGAAGGGTTGGTTAAACACACCGAAACTCAAGATCTATCTCAAAACTCAAACCTGGCCTCACTGTGAAAAGTAAACGGAGGAACCAAGTCACTAACTCACGGAGAAAGGCTTTCACAGAAGGTTGCGAGTTAGGTCAGGATTTTGAGTTTATATTAGACGCAAGCTGTCTGCAAATCTTCAAAATGAAAAAAGGAACTAAAAAGAAAAGCCTATTTCTTTACGGAAGAAGTGGTGATGCGCTTTTCGTGATTGCTTTCATAGTTTTCCAACTATAATGGCCATTTACCCGAGAATTTTCCAGCAAAATTGGCACATTTTCTGTTTGGGATGACCGAAAAACAAGCTGATTTACAATCTTAGAAATAGCGCTTGCCAACGAGTTGCTGTTAGGCTTGGGCCATCATGATGAGGAGGGAGATCCTCCACGGGCATGTCATTAGTGGTTTTAATCAATCATTTCATTGTTCGGGATTTCAACGGTCAAGTCAAGGTTAACCCTTTGTTAACTTGTCTCAGAAACAAATTAATGGCCCTCTACAGACTTTTAAAATTTGGTAACGTCACCACGTTTGTTTTAGCGTTACCCGTGAATAGCATGTACCAGGTTTTGATTGTTGCGGACCCTCTTGCTTCTTATCAATTGTATAGCCCGATATGGGGGGGGGGGGAGATTCATTGCTGGCAACGATGGTATTATCCGGTCTTTGGAAACGAATTGATTGTTGTCCAGGTCGAGAGTTTCGTGTCTCAAGAATAGCCCTTGTTGCTTCACGGTGACTGTCTCAGCTCATTAGGGTCCCTATTTCTGGGAAGTTTTGGTCCTCAGCTGACACCCAATAAGATTTTTCGCAACTTAAAACCAACAAAAACTTAAGTCAGAAATGGCTTGAAAAATTCGCTTGATGAATCAGCACAAAGCCTATATAACTTAGCTGTATCTTCCTTGACTAATTAACTACCGCAACAGTCGGGTTGTTAGAAACTACACATATGCACTGAGAAAAATCTCTTTGAGACCAACTTTTTCATAATTTTCGCGAGTCTTTCCTCTTAAGAATACTGATTCTTGGATTTGTATGAACAATCTCGTGTCGAGAAGCTTGAACGCACGTTTGTAAAGTTTATCATGTTTAACATTTATCTGGTTTGGTGAACGCATCCTCAAAACATGATTCAACTTTACCTTTCAGCGTATAAAATTAGCAAAAAATAAACTGGAAAAACCGATTCGCTCACTGAGTTCTTTCAAGGACGGATCATGAGATATTCCAATTTGTCTCTGGCGGTGATTAAATGTAAGCCCGCTGAAAAGTACGGAAAAAGCTCTAGATGAAAGTGAAATCCCAAGTAGCTAAGACTAAATCTGTAACTTAACCACATTAGTTGGAAACGCAGAGGAAATCCTTGTTTAGCTTAAATCTCACGACTGAGCGAATCTTGAACCCGAGATGCAGATTTTCTTGTGCACAAGTAAATATGTATCTATGGTGGCACAACCTCAAGCGTCACCATGCCAAAAGGCTGCGGGGGTTCCACTATCAAGGGAGGCGTGTTTGTGGAATCGATACATTTTGCTTACACAAGAGGGGATGGAATACGGACAATGTATTGCACCAAAATGAAAAGCTACACGTATCTTTTTTATTCAATTTCAGAGGGGACTTCCTACATCCATGATCGACTTAAAGCAGCCCTGAAAATACATTCTCTCAAAGTTTCAAAGGTCGCATCACTTGGATTCAAACCTTGTTCAACCTTTAATCGAGGTCGGAAGCACAGTAAGTAAAAACTGTATAAAATGAGATACATTTACAATAGGCATTACATATTTCTGTTTTATTTCGGGTTGTTGTTTATTTGAGAGACAGAATCAGGATTTACGGAAAGTTCTCCGCGTTTGTGCGACATCATGTTTCAGTTGCGCTCGTATCGCTGACTGTAAAAAGATTGAGGAGCATCAGGAATAGATCTGTAGATTCACGGTGACCTTGACTCGGTCGTTCTGGCTTGAAGCTGGAAAGCAGCCTCACAAAACATACCATGGGTCTTTGATGAATGAACCATTCAAGCGCTACACCTTAGATATGTCTTAAAAAGTCACTTTTTCAGTAGGAAAGATGTTTACTCAAACCATCCAAATCATCTAAACTTTGCCAACACATGAAAAAATATGAACATTTTAAAGTAATTCTAACATTTCTCTGTTGGAAGAAGAGCTATTAACCCACTACCGCCCAGCAATGACGTTCGGAAACAGAAAAAGAGTATTTTAGAGGATCTTAGCAGTTCACTCTAAGTCCTTGGGGTTAATGTAACCCCCCAAAATAGGGTGAATTTAATATGCAACTTTTTTCACCCTGAATTCGACTTTCAACCACAATTAGTTTAACCTTTTTGCAGGACAGTGAACCTCACCGAATGGGATAAATCAGTGAAAGTAGCCCCCAACGAGGTTAAATTTGCATCTACTTGGCTTTGATCTTCATTCAGTATATTCTATGGAGAGCCTACAAAATCATCGTTGAAATTCATACGCAAAAAAATTCACCCCGTGGGTTTACAGTGTTCAGTATTCAGTATTGTCACTATTTAAAAATATTACCCCTTTGGAAACCTGAAATTTCATAACTTAGGCATTCTCCCAAGGTTAAAATTTCGTATTTTAGTGGAAAAACTCCTTTTAATTTTCTCTTAAGCAAAATTTCACTCCAAATACTTTGGGCCTTTATGGGTTAAAAAGCACGATTGAAAACCGCACTCTAAACCTCTTAAGTTCCACTCTTCCAACTTCCCTCAACGTTATAAGGATTAATGATAGAACCACTAAAGTTAGGTTATGTTGCTTCGCTGCCGCTCAGAACAGTCAACACTAATGATGCAACGCTTCCTCCTAAGTCAGTATCTCTTGAGACTCGGTGACGATAGCTTCGAGTTTTTTTCGATGCCCTACACCTCACTAATCGAAAAGAAGAACTTGCGGTAGCTAACGTCCATACCGAGAAAGAGAGTATTGTTCGGAGTTGGTGCAGTGCGGCAGCTAGCTCCCAGCACACTGAGAGTTAAGAATCGCCCGTCTGTCAGCGTGTATCCGGTCGGAGATCTCCGCAGCCCGCTGCGCGCCCAAAACCAGTGTATATTTTTCTGCGTCGACAGGTGAATTGTACTCCCGATGTTCCGTTGGCAGCACTTCCGGCGGAAATGGCCGGCATCGCGAGCGAGCCACCGAGCCGGCGAGCCGCGCCGGCCGCCGTAACTACTTCGGTCGAAGAATGACTTGGCACTAGCCCAACGCACTCCGTGTTTTTGCTTGCTAACTCACCTCCATTATGGACTACAGGCTGTACCGTACCTCAGAATCGTTTGTCGGTATGTCCGCTACTGGATTCCCCCCTGGATTTATTGGTGATGCTTGAGTTTTGTTTAAAAAAACACCGATTTTTGATATTTTTCACAAATGTAGAAATTTTTGAAAAGACATGCAGTCTGAAATCATTAAATTAACCCACTAACGCCCAGCGATGCCGTTCAGAAACAGAAAAAAATATTTTAGAAGATCTTTTCAGTTTAGTATTGTCACAATTTAAAAAATATCGCCCCTCTCGAAACATTAAATTGAATAATTAAGGCATTTTCCAAAGCTTAAAACTACGTCTTGTAGCGAAAAAAATCCTTCGAATTTCTCTTAAAATACATTTCACTTCAAAATACTTCGGGCTGTTTTGCCCCCGGAGGAAACTGCGTTAATTTGCTAATAATCGATGGCTTCAAATGAAGCTGTACTAGTTGAAAATGCTGTATCAAAACTGTACTACTTGCAATTTATAACCAGGCATTAGCACATTATTGAACGACCATTTTCAACTAGTACAGTTTTATTTGAAGCCATCAAAATTAGAAAGAAAAAAACAAAACAAAAAACGAATGCCAACTCGGCTAGTAAACGTTGCCAGATTCGCCGGTAAACGTTACGGTAATACAGTACTAAAGGTAACGTTTACTAGCTAATCTAGCGTTTAGTAGCCAAGTTTGGCTGTCGCACGTTATTTTTTTATTTTTTTAGTAAACTTTACTAATCCACTTTTCTCAGTGGCATATTAGTCTACGCTGTAATCGAACGGAAATTGTTAACGAGTGAACTGAAAGAACTTTTATTTAACGAGACATTGCATTTTTTTGGCAAAAAAATATGTTTATCATCACAGCACAGGCTCGAATTTTCCATAACTATTGTTCTATGACACGGGAGAAGTGCTACAAAACGGCGAATTACTGAGAATTTTTGCAAAAGCCGTCGGAAAAACATTATGGAGGAAGGAGAACACGATACTAGTTACATTCATAGTATTTCATACCCTTCAAAAGTCGTTTTGAAAATGTATGCTCTGACTAGACTCTGTGAAAATATAGTATATCGTATCAGATATGCAGAAAATCGTCCTATCAGTATGCCTTTCGCTGATGCCCAATCAAAACGTTTGCTCCAGAAGGTCTCGTTTTAAAGCAAAGCTTGGAAGAACCCAAGGTGCACCAGTAAAAAAACTGTTTATCGACGAAAATAAAGATTAAGCTGTTTAGCGTGTGAAATAACTTTAAGTTTCCTTCAAGGAAAGAGTTTCATATGAAGCATCTAGGATCCTGAAAATGGAATATTCTCTGAAGGCGGGTTGCTATACGTGTAGTAAGTCTCAATTTCCCCGCGAACGCAGAATACTATTGGAGTAAATCACTCCGATGAAGACTATATTAAATCGCACACTGCTGACAAACAAAATATGGTATTCCACAGCACTGCGCCACGTTTAACAGGTTGGCAAGCCTTGCTCAATCGATAATAAAAAGGTACAGTGTACCTGGTAAACACACCTTGCAGGATGGAACAATGTACGGCCTTTTCCCTATTCAGCGCTTTAGTGTGCGAGCGAAATCGTAAAATATTACGCAACGAATGCTGTTTTGTGCAGGGGCAAAAGAGCTACCGCCTAACCAGCTCTTTATCTGGAGCATTGCAGGCCAAACAGACATAAAGTTGTGATCTTAATACTCTGCCGCAGGATTTTTGGCGTTCTGTTTATTATGCAACTCGACCGGGCCAAGATATATGGGATGTTGTACCTAGAGCAATAGGCCGTTCATTTGTCTGAGTCCCTTGCCCAGCCATTGCTTCTGGCAAACTATCTCATTGCTGCCACTCGTAGGGTTTCGCTATGTAGTGCTCTTTTCATCTGTCCTGACACGACTCAGGCACTAGTGTCGTATCACGTCAGTGATTCTTTCAATCTTCTTATGCGCTTTACTCAAGCTATGGTAGGAGCTGCGTTCATCAATCACGGAAATGTGAAGCGATTTAAAACAAGAGCGATTTATAGGAATACCGATTCGTAACGAAAAAGTTGGGATTGAGACTTTGACGTTGACAGTAAAAAAGGTATCAGCTCAGAGAAAAAGGAATAGAGTTTCTCTTTTGCTATACCTCCCATGTATTTTTGCCCCTCACGCGGGGCCGCCACTTCTGCGGGGCGAGGCTGCTTCTCCGGAACCCGTCATCGTACAGAGCCCACGCTCCGCTCATTCGACGCCCCTCCCCCTCCCCAACAACTTCGTCCCCCACCACTTTTGTCGTCCGACTCTTACTTTTTCAGGAAATCGCCGGAAACATAGGCCCCGCATGCGGAGCGAGGTACCTTTTTGA
>Ga0058701_10002715_pt1 | contig 13593 bp, 3 predicted proteins | sample AgamicOrMae_FD_97039 | JGI IMG/M metagenome (GOLD analysis project Ga0058701, IMG submission 97039) | Agave microbial communities from Guanajuato, Mexico - Or.Ma.e | ecosystem: Host-associated > Plants > Phyllosphere > Phylloplane/Leaf | place: Guanajuato, Mexico | collected 2012-06-04 | reverse complement strand
TATTTTAAACTTACCGGTATATGTGCTTATAAAAAAAATTGATAGCAGAAGATCAAGGAACAAAACGATACGATTTTGCTGCGTTTCGATGATAAAGCTGTGAGCATTTAAGGTAAACTACCCTTAATTATCAAGATAAAGAAAATATCGAAAAAACGACTGGAGATATTCACATTCTGAGCCCACATCCCGAATTTCAGATTGATCGTGACAATAGTGTCCTCCCTATGACCTCCACAGAGGACAGGCAGACAGACCGACAGACATACAGACAGACGGACATTTTTTATAATCCACTTTTTCGGACTCCTGGGACCTCAAAACGTAAAGATCCGTCAAAATCACGAAATCAATTTTTTGCTCCGTGACAATACTTTCCCTATCGGGAAAGTAAAAAGGGTTCACCTCTAAACTCAAACACAAAAAGCTTTATTGTGGCGACGCAGCAATATCTGAAATGCAGTTGGGTTATTATGCCAAGTTGCATCAGAGTAATCACCATGGTCGTGTGCTAATTGCCATTTACGCTCTGGCTGTTGGACTCTGGCAGAATCTATGTGCATCCTTTGACAATCAGGGTCTATTCAAATACTTGTGCTGTCACTTTGCAGGCTGACAATTATATCACCAGTCGTGCGCTTAGTGCAACTAAAGGTTTTCAACGGCCGAGTTCACAAAAAGGGAGCGAAAGGTTCTTCAATACGGGCGTTATGTTGATTACGTAAGGTTAGGCAGGCTATAGTTTGCAGACGCTAATGATGGAAAATAGTGGATTAGGTTTAATTTACGTTAAGCTTATTTAGGTCAAGTTAGTGTAGGTTTGGCTAGGTAAGGTTAAGCAATGTTTGTTTTGCTCTGGTGTGAAATTAACCCAGTACAGCCCGAATTGGAGTAAAATTTAGCTTAAGAGAAATTTGTAGGATTTTTCTTATTAAATTATGGAATTTTAAGCTTTGGAAAATGCCTAAATTATTAAATTTTAGGTTTGCAGAGGGGTGATATCTTTTAAATTGTGACAATACTGAACTGAAAAGATCCTCTAAAATATTTTTTTCTGTTGCCGAACGGCATCGCTGGGCGGTTTGGGGTTAAGTGTGAGGTAAGGTTAGCATAAGAGGGCGGAAGCTCGACGATAAATTTAAGACTTTAAGCAGGAAAAAAATCGAAGTCTCCGAATTGCCAGCATAGTATACTGTATATATAGGGCCACGGTAAAAAAAAACACAAAAAAAACTTTGAAATATCCACGAATTTGAATTATACAAGTGGCACTAAGCAACAGTCCATGAACATAAACCATGTTAGTTCGTTTAGTGAATATTAGCTGATGATCTACGATCGGAATTCAAATCGTCTTCATTTCCTCGCCACTGATTACTTGGAGGTGCAATTAAAAAAGAAAATGCTGTCCTGCATTTATCACATTCACTTGAACAATACACGCCGTAATTACAGTTAATTTTCGAGCATAATAATGAGGCAAGCAAAGCAAGTCTCTCTTTGTGAGACGTTTTTCCATTTTACGCTAAACTCAACATGATGGCGGTGTTGCTACTTTTGTAAAGAACTTTTGCATTCCGGAACTGGTTTAATCCTAGATCCATCTGTGTTTGAATACCGTATACAGAAGTCACCCTGCCTGCAACTTCCTTTTTATACAAAGACTGCCTAGCGTAACACGGTAACAGCAAAACCAGGCCAATATATCTTTTAGTTCTATTAAAATTAGATTTAAAATCATAAATATGCTTTTTTAACTTGAAAGTCCGACAGAGATAGAAAGAGAGTCGAACTATTTCCTCAAACCAAGCCTGTTCTTCTTTTAAAATTATCATTACTTTTAATGCATTATTTTAGGACAAAAAATATTCACTTTTTTTTGGGGGGGGGGGTGTTTTGAACATTCAAATACACTTTTTAATTTTCTATGACTTCTTTTTATAATTAACGTGCAGACTTCAGATTAGTTAAAGCAAGGGTGGAAGACTAACAAGTAGGTCCACTTATAATTACCCGCATTGCGCCCAGGGAATGTGTTCAAAATGAAACACACGAATATAAGCGACATTTTGGCTTTAAATTTTGTAGAATAATGTCTTGGCACTATTAAAATTCCGGCTTTAAAACAAGTGAAGGACAGATTTTTCCAAAAATACATATCTTGAAAAAAAATCTTTTAAGTTTAGTAAATTTGCATGGGGTCCAGTACAACCGGCTGGAATAAAAGGGTCAAGGTAAGATGTAGGGTTAGGTTTGGTATGTCCACGTAGAAGTTCCAGCTAGACTTGCAGTGAGTTTGGGATTCGGCCAATCTCAGCAAACTACCCTTAGGTTAAATGTGACGGTAGATTTAGCAAATGTAAGAAAGAGATTTTCTTAAAAATTTAGTTTTGGCTCGAACAGGAAGGTTGTTCCCTTCTTTAAAACATACAGTTAGCATGAAGTGGACGCTAGCGTTGAAGCACTAATTAAACGCTCAAGAACACTTGTAAGCACAGGGCAAGGAAGGCTTAACTCTTCACCAATACAAATTGGGTTCTTAACAATTCAAGAATAGTAATTTAAGCAGGCTGCATGTATTATACGCTGTTGTCAAGTGCAGCTGCTTCGATCAGTTACGGGTTCCCCCGGAAGTTTGGAATTCTCCGCTTTCGTTTGCTTGAAACGTTGGGATGTATTCAACTACACTCGATTTACTCCATATGTAAGTATAGCACCGATACATTCAGAAAAGGCCAGAAGTGACGAAATTCAAACGAGAATAGTTCAACGCACGGATTACCCCATACAAGAGTGCGTCGGGCGAATAAGCAAGCAAACATGAGGAGACTCAAGCGCACGGGTAGGTGATAAGTCAATAAACCGTCGGGCGTATAAAACGTGCGTTCAGCAGTGCTTCATTGCGCGTTTAGTTTAAAAGGCTGAATTTTCTCGTATGTTTTGTGTCCTGGTTTGACTCTTTATTGCGTCATGAAAATGAACGTCATAAGGCTTCAGTTAGGTGTCCTAAAGTACAATCTGATACCGTTTACTTCTCGGCGGCATAAGCTCCTGACACTGTGTCAGCGGCTTATTAAAGACGATATGTTGGGTTATGGTACGGTTATGTTTGGGTAGATTAAGGTAGTTTGGTTCTAATATTAAATTATTTGCAGTAGGTTGATAAGGATGAGTTTATCTAAGTTAGGTGAGTTAGTATTATTTAGGTTAAGTTTAGTTATTTTGTAGTTTAAATTAGGTTAGGTAGAGTTCAATTGGGTTATTTATAAGCTAAGTTAGACAAAGATGAGTTACGGTAAAATTCAATTAGGTTAAGTTAGGTTAGGTAAATTTGAATTGGGTAAAGTTAGGTTAGGCGAGGTTCAGTGAGATAAAGTTCGATTAGGTAAAGTTCTGGAAGTTATATACGGTTCACTTAGATTGTGGCCTGTGCCTCGCTTCAATCAATAAAGAAAGGCAGTTGAAATTTCTGATATTAGAGCGTGTTTAACCTAAAATAAGCGACGGCGCGGCTGCTTGGTCGGGCGGATAATGCAGTGTGGGGCGTTGTTTACTGTGGAAGTGTGTCGCGACGAACGTTGGCGTGCCAGTAAACGCGGGGAGTCCAGCCCAGGACAAGATAGGATAGGAATCGCCTTGACATTCGGGATGGAAGGCAGGCAAGCAGCTGGCGGCGGCGGTGCGGCGGCGGTGCGGCGGCGCCCCGCAAAGCTTCGCAACTCGCAACGCCACTCGCGGCTAGTAATGAGACCCATTCAAAGCAGTGTGCAAAATGGAAAAGTGCACGGAAACTACAATACTGTGTCGTAGTCCGCCGGCTCCACAATACAAGGATCGGAATTCGCGAAAAAAAAGAAGAAGGCCAAGGCTTTTATAGGCACAGTTTTGCTTTAAAAAAATAATTTTATACGTTAAAGAAATGGAAAAAAGAGGAAAAGGTAAGAAGTGAAAAGTCGCAGTTTAGGTCCTAATAATCTTTTTTTTTAATTGAAAAATGGGTACCTAAAAGACCTGTGACCAGAAAAAACGACAGAATCAAAAGTAGGGTCTCTATTTCTCTCTTAAAAATGAATTCAAATTAAGAAAACAAGTTCAAATAGCCCTAAATTGTTGCATTTTGCTATAGAATTATTGTATAGGTGTTGCTGAAAAACAAAAAAGGAAGAAAGCAGAAAGCAAACTTCAATTAAATTCTACGTTCAAAAGCCTCATTCCAATTTATTGACCCCAACCTTTATCTGGTCTAAAGCAGTCTTTCTGTAAATCTACTTTTTCAATTTCGAAATAAAACACAGAAAACTAAAATAACTACAGTTGATTTCCGATCAATCTCCGGTCTCCTTGAAAATCTGGATCAATATTCCCGCTGATTGATCGTCAATATCACACAATTGTTTTGTTGTAATAATCTTTCTCGTAAACGCAGGATTATCTTGCAAAACAACCAAATTTACGCTGCTCTTCCGTTCTTTTACTTTCATACTCAAGGTGGCATTGCTTGAGAACACTCGACTTCAATTTTCCAGCAAACAACTTTCCTCAGTTTAGTTTTCAAACGTCCGCCCAAATTTGGAAGAGTAATAGTTGATGATTCTTTGTGTAAGGTCCTTGGGCGGCGGGGAAGGGGGGCATGTTTAAAGTTGGCGCCGTCGCTCGTGGCGCCAATGGCGCCGTTGGCGGCCTTTGCCTCTCGAGGCTAAAACCACCGCCGCTGCGCTCTTCGCACGTGTACAGCTGATTGTCACTTGTTTCAAACTCAAAGCTATCCGCACTCGTGCGAAAATAAAACAGCCTGCTCCTATTTGCACTCTCAATATCAAAGGTGGCATCTTCGGGTAGCTGTCATAAGCGCCAACGCCGCAAGCGCCAATCCGTAACCGCCAAACGAGAAAAGTCGCAAACGCCAAAGGTCTTAAGCGCAATACTAACCTTAACTTAACCAACCTAACTTAACCTAACCTAACTTAACCTAACTTAACCTGACTTGACCTAACCTAACCTATACGAACTTTGTCGTTTGCGACTTTTCTCGTTTGGCGGTTACGGACTGGCACTTGCGGCGTTGGCGCTCGTGGTTTTTGGCGCTATCGAATGCCCCCCGTATCTTCTACTACTGGGATTCTACTTTTCGTCGCCCACACAAAAAAAAATGTTGATTCAACAAAACGTTATGTTAATACAGCCTCAGCAAGCCAAAATTGTGACCATTTCAATACACACTAAATTTGAATCAGTAAGAGTCTCTGAGATTCAAATTTTGAGGGCAGTAACAACAACAATTTCTATTGTTACAACAACGATTTTAAGTGCTACAACACTATGAATGGTTATCACAACAATTTAAGTTGTCGCCTTAATAAGTAAAATTGTCACCACAACGATACTTCTGGTTTGCCGATGTATCAAAACGTCTTGCTGAGGCAACAAAGTTATTTTCTCCGTGCAAGCAGACCGGAACGAGACACAACTCTCTAAATTCCAATCAGTGAGAGTTACAGGGAATCAGTCAACACTGCTTCAAGGAATAAACGTTTCAAAAAATTTGTTCAGATTGCAATTGATGTTTCACTGATTCACAGTGACTCCCCTCTTGTTTAACTTGCGAGGAAGGGCATCTGAACGTACCGTCCTTAATCCATAACAGCTCAAAGTATTTGGAGTGAAATTTAGCTTAAGAGAAATTCGAAGGATATTTTTCATTAAATTACGCAATTAAGCTTTGAAAAATGCCTAAATTATTGAATTTCAGGTTTCCACAGGGGTGATGTTGTTTTGATTTTGACGATACTGGACTAAAAAGATGCTCTGAAATAATTTTTTCTGTTGTCGAACGGCATCTTTGGGCGATAGTGGGTTAATAAAGGTTCAACTAGGCAGACTTTGATGAAAAAAAAAGAATGCAAGCTTTTAAATGAGTATCACATCGCACAACTGGAGCTATGGTTCCGGTTGATTATTGTCGCACCGGAAAAACAAAGCCGCGCGACATGGAACTTATAGAATTCAGTGCAATGTAATGTAGGTGTACTGAAGGTGGCCCAGTTGCACGTTAAGTAGTGTACTTACAAAGGGAACAATCTCAACAGCATGATAGGCGTAAGACAGCCAAACGGCTCATGGTGTCATGTGATACTTCCTCGTTTGAGTAATTGCAAGTGAGTAATCCGGCCATCTTACGTGCACGACCCGCTTTTAGTTGTGTGTACACTTCATACAGATTTACCTCCAATCAGCTAATTTTGAGCATAAAATGTTTTTGTTGTTTGTTTTTCCTGATAGTTAAAAGATTAAATCCGATGATAAATTTTTAGCAAACACCAGAACAGCTTGGAGGAAAGATTCTGAAAAGTTTAAAGAACGCCTTGAAGCCCTTTGAGGAAAATGAAACCCAAAACACATTTTACAATAAAAACTCTTTACTTGCATAAAAAAAGAACTAGAAAAAGACGATGAATAATTTTAAAAGATTTTTGGGTCGAAAACCGTCTTTTATGGGTAGAAACTGACCCATGAGCATATTCCGTGTACCATGAAGAAGAGCGAGTTGTACAGTTGAAATGAAAAGTCACGACCCTTGCAAATGAACTATTGTATGTATATGGCAGTCATTACTTTTGATCCTTACTGTATACTTTCATACTTCTGATTTCAGTATTCAATTTTCACGGTATCCAAAGTCCATGCAAGAGATGTTTTAATTTTTCTTTTTTTTCCTGTACATTTTTTTAAAGGAAAAAAAAACTTTGAGAATAGAGAGAAAAATCCTTGTTTGTCGGACAATTAAAGTTACTTTTTTACTTTAAAAAAATGTTTCTATGGAGGTTGCCGCATTTATCGTTTGAGTCAAGGTTATTCTTTAGGATCACTATTCTTTTCCCATAACATAGACACGGCTTTCTGAGCCGCCTTTTCGAGAAAAAAAAATGACCGATTTTGTTTTGTTTTAGCTAAAAAGAAAATAAATGTTTACCGTAAAATTACATGAGCACTTTTCATACATCTGTTCAAGGACGCCAGTAGATTTGGTCGCCTCTCAAAAAATATCGTCCAGAGAAAGATTTTTCAAGCTTTGTGAAGCCCAGGGCCCTCCCCCTGCCTAAATAATAACTAAAAAAAGATAGAAGTGTTGCTATTATAAAAAACGTTTGAAATTAAGGTAATTTAAGATTTCCATATTTTGTAGGTATTACCTTATTTCCAGGTGGATGGAAAAACTTAAAAAACAAGATGTTGATTCTTCATTTGAACATTTTCCGTAACCTAGAATTAGCACCGCTAAACCTTCAAATTTATAACCAGAGACATCAAAATCCTATGAAAATTCTCTGTCTAAACAAAACGTACTAACCACACGCTATTTCACCGCTCAACTATTTAAATCTAACGACAGACATCAAATTATTATGTAAATTCCCTGTCTAAATAAAATGTACACATCGCACGCTATTTCAAACTACCTCGCGAAATAAAGGTTTATGTTTACTAACAATAAGATCTAACTTCGGTTCAACAGGGAACACTGCTCTCAACTGTATAAGTATGAATCCGTTTTCCGAAGCTTAAGATCGTATGACTAATCAAAGATTAAATATTACCGGTGACTAACGTATAAAGATATCTGTGACAGTAAAGTGTCGTTGAGGAGTGTACGGTTAGCCTCCTGGTGGAAGTTGACATAAGCTTCATTTCACAAAACCATAGATTCGCATGGAAATCCCGGGCGAATTTCCATGAAAAGGTTTTTCTCTTATCTATGTCGCGGAATCATACGTAGGGTACACAGTAAAAAAGGGTGGTTATGTCAATGTAATGAGTCACTAAGCTTGCGGTTCGGTGTCAGAGAGACAAAAATGATTCCAACTGTGCGTCGACTTTTCTTGGAAGATTCACCGGACAAAGTTATTTAGTTCCTAATAAAAAATAATAGCATACTTTGATATGGTAATTATTAATCAAGTTGGAATTACAACTTTGTGAATACAAGGTTCTTTCTTGGAGATAGCTAGGTTCCTTTGAAGACGTCATTAATTATAAAAACGCAAAAAAGGTTTAAAAAGATTTCAGGCACAATATTCTTGACAATGAGTTAAAAGCGCGGTTAAACGATTTTAGCGCTTGAAATTTTCTGCGTTTTAAGACAAAAATGATCAATTTTGAGGCTCTTTAACTAGAAATCATTTTTAATGATAAATTCATAAGACGTGTAAAACTTTCCAGAGTTATTCCTAGCGTCAAGATGATTACCAGTTACGTTCAATAGCGGTTTTTGAAGAGATTGGGATCTGTACAGTCTGTAACCTGTTATCACAGTAATTGCCCATTTGCGGTGGTCAGGGACTTTTGATCGCCACTGTACGAAGCAAATTGTGGCCGAGATTAGCTCAGACTAAATTAGGTTAGAACACACAACGTCAGCTTGGATTAAGTCTCGTTGAGTTAGGATAGGTTAAGTTAGGTCTTGTTTGCTCGATTTTCATTTGGTGAGATTGTGTTGGATTAAGTCGAGAGTTGGCTCGAAGGTTGGGTTATTTAGATTAGGTTAATATAGATTAGATGATAGGGTAGGTTAGGTTAGGAGAGGCTACATTAGGGTTTATTCAACTTACACGCTGAGAACCAGTGAAATTTTTCTCACTATCCTGTGATCAGCTTGCCACTGAAAATTCAGTGAAACTCTCACTAAAAAATGAAGAATATTTTAGCTTGTTCCATGAAAAAATTGTATTGGTTTTTAGAATAAGGTTTTACTGTCTTTCATTGAGATTTTGCTAATTTTCAGCGTGATTTCACTGATTTTGCGGGAGCGCGGTGGTCACACGAGAATCAGTGAAATTTTACTGCTTTCAGCCAAGCGTGTAGGTTAGGCTTTTTTTTAGATATATCAGGTTTTGTAAGGTCAGGTTAGATAGAGGTCATACCCTGTCAAGTTACTGTGATGACAAAAAAAAAATAGGCGGAAATCAATTCGAACCCTTGTTTGGGCGGCAAATTCCGAATTCGGCTGCATTGTAAGTTCGGCCTCATTTTTGCGCGGTGAGCAACCTCTGACGAGTGCGGGCCGGGCTGTGCCGGTTGGAGAGGGGGGGGGGGCAGCGGCCGACCAGCAACAGTCGCAACAGCGTTAAACACACGCCCTTGCTGTGTGTATGTGCGGAAGTATAACAGCCAACGTCAAAGCCATCTGAGCGCGCAATTCTCTGGTTGGCGACAGACAAAGTTCGGCTGAGATCGTCGACGGAAGCTCTGCTTCGCGGACGGCTTCCATTTCGGATTTCATTACCAACCTTCCAAGGCCAAAATCTGTCGGAGAGTCCGTCAAATTTCACCAACTTTTGCACCACTTTACACAACATGATTGGCACGCCAGTCAAAACAAACCAAGTTTGCTTGAACCAAACAGTGATTGGCCAGAGCGCAGTGATCTTCTTGAAGAAGATGCTTGGAAAATTTATCTCAATTTAGATTGACTAACCTCTTTTTTTCCGCAATGAAACCCTTCCTAAAAGTGCATGGACAAACAATTTTTTGACATATTTAAATCTAAAAGTGGCTTATGCGGTTGACGAAATTTTCCTAAAAATTAAACGGCGACGTAAAGGCTTGCATTTGTTCAATTAAGTTAAGTCAAGTAAGATTAGGTAACCTTTGCGTTTTCTAAGGTTGGGTCAAATCAAACTAGGATAAATAAATTGAAAACAAAATAAGTCGAATGTCGCACGGTTAAAATAAATAAAGGTAAGTTAAGTTAGCCTGGGTCAGGTCAGGTTAGGTTAAGTTTCGATATGTTGGATCACGTAAGATGAGGACTACGATATGAAACTCCTGTTTTTGCGGAGTCCTATACCTGTTTTGTGTGAAAAACCTAAACGGGAATATATATACATATATATATATATATATATATATTTTGGCCATTTTTCATGGTAGATCATGTTCAACCATATCATTTAAATCGTCTTGAAGAGAGCTTTCGATTGATACGATTAAACAATGGTCTATCACAGGGAAGACCTCTATGATCAATTTACACTATAACCTGTTTTAGTTGTATACCCTACACAGCTGGACCCCCTGAAATGGGTGTTTTGTTTTTACTATGACGAGTCAGAAATTTAATGTCTTCTAAATTTTATGACGCTGGCCACTTATAACACTCTGAGCTCTGATAAGCTTTCTTAACCCACTACCGCCCAGCGATGCCATTCGGCAACAGGAATTTTTTTTTATAGATGATCTTTTCAGTTCATTATTGTCACAATTAAAACGAGACCGAACGCAAGCAAGAGGCTACTCAGCTACGCCTCGTGCCTAAAAGTATTACCTCTCTGGGAACCTGAAATTCAATAATTTAGGCACTTTCGTAAGCTTAAAATTGCTTATTTTAATGGAAAAAATCCTTCGAATTTCTCTTGAGCTGAATTTTACTCCAAATACTTCGGGCTGTTATGGGTTAAGTACCGTTTTCGCGTTGCCTATTCCTACTTCAGTCAGAAGGCCAATTGGGGAACAGGTACATTTTATTTTCACGCTCAAAATATGTCACCAAATTCCTACCGGTTTAATTTAAGAGACCGCAGTTCGTAGAACCCCAGAGCAGCGCGTGTTGCTTTGTACTCTGTTTGTTCAAAACAAAACTTGTTCAAACAGGTGTTACGGTACTTTTGAGGTGAGCGGTGCAAAAGAGTCCTCTCCAGAGCCTTGTCCATGGGGCATTCCTTGCAAATACCACAAGGAACAGCATATCGTCATCCGATATGCCGTCAAGCATAACCCTTCCTCCTAACATATAACCTATGCTCCTCACTTTTCAGACGTAATTTATCATGTAAACTTTCGAAACATCCCAGCAACTTTTCCTGGATCAAATAGCATTTTATCTCCATCATAATTTTACATAAAATAAACAGTAAAGTCTCGTTTATATGTTATTCACTTGCACGTGTATGATTCGATTATACGTGTTTTTTTTTCTTGTTTTTTTAAATTCCCGGCGGAGGCACTTTACTGTTTTTGACCTACTGACTTATACGTTTTATTCACTTGTACGTATTTTTCCTCGTTCCATTTGGAAAACGTGTATAAACGAGACTTTACTGTACGTCCTTTGCGAGGAACACACGGAAAAAAAAATGGTTTTGTTACGGCAACAAATAAATTGGGGAAAACAAATAAATTTTTTGTTGCTGCAACCAAAATTGTTGCTGCAGCAACCAAACGTTTTGTTTATAGAAGTAAACTTTTTGTTGTTGTGATAAAACATTTTTGTTATCCCTATTTTAACAAATGATTTTGTTGGTATAACAAAATCTTTTATACCGTGCATAAATTCGAGTGAGCCTTACGATTTACTTTTTAGAGAAATATTCCGATACAGGATTTTAAAGATAAAATGATGACCTGAAATAATGGATGATCTGAAATAATGATTTGATGATTTCTCAATCTGAAGCAAAGTCGGGGAGAGGGAACTGATGTGAGTCAGCAGCAACTATGCTGACCGGCAGATTCGGAAAGCTTTAAGATAGGCAAACGACCCGGGCCACAATAGACAACGCTCCTCAACGCTCTAAAGGAGGCGATTTTTCCTCAAGCGCTCAACCCTTTAGTTCAACCCTTCATGACATCATCACGACAATCACGGCATATATATGTGCCCTATACCTCGCCCCGCTTGGATGTTGCTTAGCCAATCGAACGATATCAGCCCCAAAATTTTTGGTGGATCAACATTGAATTGGAATAAAAATCGATAAGCGATTGAGGCAGTAACTGCCGACGAGAAGCAACCAGTATCAGGTGTGAGACGTTAGGTTAGGAGCCCTGGGCTTCCGCTGTCACGTTGCTGGCCTCGGCAACGAAAGGAAGAGCAAAAGAGATAGAAATTGAAACCTTAGAAATCGACAGTGTAGTCGATTCTTCGGGATCGACTTCTCGACACCGTCACCAAGAATTATTCAAGAACCTGTCAGTAGGACATCCGCATCTTCTTGACCTCGGTATAACACTGTTTTCCCTTTTTTTAAAGGATGGAGCATAAAAAGTATGGATGGTTTATACATACTGTATTTTTATACAGTAAAATGTTTTCCCTCTCCAAAAATAATGAAAAAAAAAATGGTTTGAAAAAATTCTAAAAGAAAATCTTGATTTCTTTTTTAAACCGTCCTTTCAAACGGTTTAAAATGTAATATCACGAAAAATTTTTATAAAAATTCACGCAAGCATTTTTTTTCAATGTTGACTTTAAAAAGAAAATATTTATACATACAAATTCAAACATTAGCTGTCCGAAAAAGATTTGTTATATAAATTCGATTTTAAGCTTCCATTTTTAAGCACGCCTCCTTCTAGGAGAAGGGCTTTATGGTTTCGTGTGAGTCCGTATGTCCGGATGTATGTTGTCGTCGCTCTGAAGATAATGGTCCAAAAGTAACGTTCAGTACATGAAATCGACGCGAAATTGGCCCCTGATGACGACTGGGTGGCAGAAAATCTTGTTAATCGTCGTTATTTTTTGTTATTCAAAAAGAAAAAGATATGATTTAATAACGAGTTGCACACTACTCCACTGGCAATGAGTAAGGCAGTCTTTGGCAGTGAGGCCTGCCTTCGGCTGGCCAGCCAGCCGAAGGCAGGCCGACCAGCAAGCCAGCCAGCCAGGAGGCAGACCGGCCAGCCAGCCAGCCAGCCAAAGGCAGGCCGGCCAGCAAGCCAGCCAGCCACAGGCAGGTCGGCTTGCCAGCCAGCCAGCCAGAGGCAGGCCGGCCTGCTAGCCAGCCAGCTGAAGGCAGGCTGGCCAGCTAGCTAGCCAAAGGCAGGCTGGCCAGCTAGTTAGCCAAAGGCAGGCCGGCTTGCCAGGCACTCAGCCAAAGGCAGGTCGGCTAGTCAGCCAGCCAGCCGGAGGCAGGCAGCTAGTGCCCTATTTCATCATGTATGACCTGATTCGGCTTGTAAACGTTAAAAAAATGCTGGAATGACCATGGTGGGTAGCCTATTTTTTACCATTTTACCCATTATATCGAAAGTTTGAGGCCGTTTTGGACCCTAAAGTAATTATCCGATCGAAATGAAAATTTACACAGTTGTTTGTATCAAAGGAACATATCAAAGGAAAGGAACATTTCGCGCATAGGGGCGATGTCAATTTTATATCAAGCCCTTTTTTGACGTACCCTAATACGCATCGCATGTACAATTTTCAGAGAAAATCACTTGCAATGTAAATTTTAACGCTTAAAGTTGTACCTCCATAGTCCATCCTGATCCTTTTAGTATGAGGATGAACAACAAACTAACCGCGAAGGCTATGTTAATTTAGGTAACTTGGTAAATATAGTTTTAAGTAGTGTCTCAATACTGAAAGACGTAAGTATAGCTCTAAAATAAGAGTTGGGCGCCATCGATTTAAAGAGGAAAAAAGTACGAGACAAAATAAGGAAGGCGCAATATTTCAGCGAACAATTTAATCCATCAATTATTTTATGTTATTAGTATCTTCCTCTTGGGTGTCGCCGTGCTTGTCGGCAGGCCGCGTCGAAACTTATGCGTCATTAAGCTTAGGGACTTAGAACAACTTAGGTTAGGTTAGGTATG
>Ga0058701_10002714_pt1 | contig 13598 bp, 5 predicted proteins | sample AgamicOrMae_FD_97039 | JGI IMG/M metagenome (GOLD analysis project Ga0058701, IMG submission 97039) | Agave microbial communities from Guanajuato, Mexico - Or.Ma.e | ecosystem: Host-associated > Plants > Phyllosphere > Phylloplane/Leaf | place: Guanajuato, Mexico | collected 2012-06-04 | reverse complement strand
AAACTTTTTTCTCTTGTCGAAAAAGTTGTCAAATCAAAAATGCGCTCAGGAAAAAATAAAAACCAAAAAACACATATTTAAGCCCCCCAGGTAGGGGATTCAATATTAAGACCTAAAAACTTGAGGGGAAATCACCCTTTGGGTACCCAAAAAGATGGCCCACTTGCCCGACAAAAAGGGCCGGGGGCAGTTTTCACCATCTTATCCGGCTATGCCCTTTATGTTTATCGAGCAAAACTGTGACCTAAACTTATACTAAGACCGAAATTTTGATCAGTTCGAAGATATCATTTCAAGAATTTTATGGCTAAAAGTCATGCTGTGCTGTTTTTTGACGAGTTTGGTTTTGAAAAATACTCATTCGTGGACTCAAAAAAGTGTACAAAGTTTAAAAAATTGCTTGTATTGCCATCATTGTGTCTACTGTATACGTCTCGATGCAAATTGTTAAGATCTTTCACCCGTCATTTTTGGAGGAGCATGCTTTTAAAAATTGAAGGGGGAAAAAAGCAGCACGCCTCGTATGAAGACGCATGGGAAAAAAAGGAAGAAAGAAAATGAAAGGGTTAAAAGAGGAGAAAAAAAGAAAACAAAATGGAAAGAAGGAAAAAAAACAGGAAGCTGCCCCTACTAGAATATAGATGTCTACGTGCATTCAAGCATTTTCGGTAAACTAGTCTGCATTGGCCAAGTAAGAAAGACAACTCACCAGTTGAGGTGGTTCTCAATCATAGATGTGATGGCATGTGCAACGTTCTTCTGGTCCTTGTCGAGTCCGGCGTCCAAGTCCTTCTCGAATTTTTGTGCCAGTTCGCGAATAATAATCGAGCTGTCGGCGATTTCGTCGCCGTTGAGTTCAACGAAGGGCAGCTGGCCTTTCTTTGATCGGAATTTCGTCTTGTGGTCGACGTTCTGAAACACAAAAACAAAACATCGTCAACACTTGTTCTAAACGAACTAATAACCCGAGGGTTCAATGCTTAGGATCCAAACCAGTGTTTCTATTCGGCCAACCAAATTATCTGTTCCTCACTGTTTCAAGTGGAACTATCAATAATATCAACATCACACGAGCATCCACGGAATACAAGATGTGCTAGTTGAAACGTTATTCGCTACCGCAGAATGTGTTCCAACACGACACATATTTCTTATCATCCTGGTAGAAAATAGACATTACTTTGACTCGACGATTCCCACAATTAGGTGGTTCCAGCGATTCATACTAGTCAAATTCATGAAGAAATCCAAAAACCGGTTTAAAAATATCCAAGTTTGGGAAATTATTACGTTTGGCGAGCAGTCACTTGAGTTTTTCTTCATAAGTCTTGATGTTTAGCAGCTAGGTATTTTGAATTATGAATTTTTATTCCGTTGCTGATTTGACTCATTTTTCATCTAAACGCTTTTGTTTTCGAGGTGCTTTCAAATAACTAAACGGTAGATTATCGGCAAACTGGACCAAATTGTTCCTAATATTCCTATCTTTACGCGAAATAGTTTTTTTCTCCTTCATCTTATCTAAATCAGACGTAAAAAACAAAAATTCAACAGATTGTCGGCCATTTTTCCAAACTCCCATGAGAGCAAATGCATTTTCCCCCAATTTTGCGATTAAATACCGTAAAAACGGGACGGTCAATTGTTTTCTTACTTCGCCATTCGATAGGTACACTTATTCTGAACCTTTCCTGAAAATTTCAAGTCTTCATCTAATTTTAGCCTACCACGCTGGAACCACCTTAATGTCAAAGCTGCCCTCATGACAAATTCCTACCGCTTAAAAACAATGTTGTTTTTAGAATTTATGCGGTTAGTCGTAACATGAAGGACTTTTCCCTGGACGCACATTTCCTTTGACTGAGGAAAATTACGATTGTAGACAAGATATTCAGACGTCATTTGGGCTCCGGCTGCGGGGGCGTCGCCAATAGGCGACAAACAGCATTTTTACTATGACCAATTTTTCTCAGATCGACCAGCGTTGTTCACATGGACTACACGAAAGAAGAGCATCGTTTGAGAGTATAGAGCGACGTGTGAGTCACAAAATTAAAGAGTTTCGCGTGACTCACGGGTGTATTTTAGCTTTAGACTTCCCCTCTAAGAACACGACAATTCCTATCCGACGATGGAGAGGTTTTATTCTCGTCCACTTTTCTTTTTAAGACTTTTCAGGGATAACCGCAGACGACTACACCATACGCCCGTCAAAAGGGAGGCTGGGTGGGAAGTCACAGCATTTTAAAATGAACCACCACTTTGCTCTGTCGCACTCGTATCGAAGCTCCCAACTTCTTGTTTTCCTCCGTTCGTCACAAATCCGAGCGGAGTGGTAGAGAAGTGCGGCCCTGGGCACCTAACAAGCCAGACCTTTCGTCGCCAAGCCTCGTGCTGCTTACTTCTCGACGGCGGTTATTGACGCCAAGAGGCAAACGGCATCAGGCTGGGCGGAGGCCGAAAGCAAACGGAGGCATACTACGTCTATATATATACATACATACAGATATTTTTTTCTCCAAAAAAAGGTAGGTATCAAAGTTGATCAGCAGTAGGGAAAAAAAAAGAAAAAGCCGATTTCGCAATTTTTAAAGCACAAAATGAATGAATGATTTAACCCATAACAGCCCAAAGTATTTGGATTGAAATTCAGCTTAAGAGAAATTGAAAGGATTTTTTTCCATTAAAACACGCAATTTTAAGCTTTGAAAAATGCCTAAATAATCAAATTTCAGATTTCCAGAGGGGTGATATTTATTAAATTGTGACAATACTGAACTGAAAAGATCCTCTAAAATATATTATTCTGTTGCCGAACGGCATCGCTGGGCGGTGATGGGTTAAGTGAACCACGAGAAAGGTCTTAGGTTATGAAATGGGTCTACGCACAAGGTCAACATATCAAGGGTGTAATTATTTATGTATTTTGTGTATCATACGTAAAACAGCTCGCGGTGACGGATAAGTCCAACAATCCGTCCAATAAGCCATTAATAATGCATTCCATTCCGATACGGAGACTTAGAACGCAGGTGCTGCCAACCAAAATTAGATTTTCGAAATAATGTGCGCGGATGTGATTTGCGAGCCCAGATATCGCATAGCGGCCAAAAACAGCATGCTTGCGTGCGCAGGATTCCGGTCGCTCAATCCAAACGTCAAAACAAACCCGAATCTAAACGCGCGGATTCCGAATTCCAGGAGCAGCTCGCTTTAAGCCTACCGATCGGAGGAGCCAACTTCGGGCAAAAAAAAAAAGTGTTAGAGCAATTAGTGTGCGCGCCCACCCAACGCCTTTATGAAAATGACCCAGCAAACCGCTCCGCGATCCGGCCTGCACTGTTGCCAACTCGCACAATGGAGAACCCTCCCCCAAAAACAGGGTGACGCGCGGGCTACGGCCGGCCGACCACCCGCACCACTCAAAATTACTCACGCATATATTCTCCCGGACAGTCACGTGTTTACACAACTCTCCATTTGGGCTTTCTAATAATTTGTTCCATTCGCCCGTATAAATCCCAGTTTTAAACGTGAAATACAGTATTCCAGCTGTTTTCCATTTTGGTTCAACATTACGAAATGAAAACTTGTAAGTCACAGCCTACCCTTAGTTATAGAATGGAACACCTCCCGTCAAAACTAACCTAATGTAAACGCCTATAGTCTACGTAACGTGGCTTGTGACTTGCTACCGTTTCGATCAGCTGTCACCAAGCCTGATGCCACTTGCTTTTCGGCGGTGGGCTTCTGCAGCCTAAGCGGCATCAGGTTTGACGACCAATGTTTAGGATATGTTCAGTGACTTAAGCCCCGAAACGCTCGACTGAAACGAGATAAAGTAAAATACTGACGGCGTGAAATGCAACCTCAAGATACACGGTGCACAGAATAGGCATCCACAATGCAGCCTACTTCGTTTACGTGTTACCAACATGACAAGAATGGGGCATTTCGACGACTTGCCGGGATTATCACATCTGACGCGTTATAGACGAGCATTCCGCTAAACCGCGCGCGATTAATGAGGAGGCCGCAAATTAAGTCTGAGAAGTTTAAAGTTGCGGACGTGGTTAGGTTAAGCGCTGCAATACTTCAAGGCGGCCATGCCACAAATGTTCGATCATCGTTAGCATTAGCCGCAACTACTTGGCCAGCCTGCGGTTTGGGTAAAGCACACTTCGCCGATATGATTTCAAATCAGGATCCATGTATTCACGCATTTCTGCCGATTTTTTGAGGAGAAGCTGCGCATCGAGCGAGAACAAAATCCACTTTAATTCATTTAAAACAAGCCCGTTTTACGAATAGAAAATGTCGATTTTAATTTTTTTAAACTAACCGAGAGGAAAGCGAAACAATTGCGTGGCACGGGACATCTCAACTTCTCGATTGTGTCGTTAATTCTCATTAAGTAATGAACTCCCACTGAAATAATTTTGACGCCGAGAAAATGTTCTAATATTGTGACAAAAAATAATTAAAAAAAAAACGCAAAATTTATTGTATTGCAACAAGAATTTTTTTCTCAGAGCGAGAAAAAAATTCTTGTACCAAAAAAAGATATTCTTTCGGAGAAAAATTAAAAAAAAAATAGTTTCACTTTATTTTATTTTTTTTAATTCTTGGCAACAGAAAACATTTCTGTAAATGTAAAGCTTAAACTGGAAAGCACTCATAGAGTAGAATACGAAACTTTTACTATTGACTACAGGTTTTATCTATGCCTAAATGAGTTTCAAACAAAAATCTCTATCCCTTTAGTTGAAGTAATAAATTGCTTCGGTGTGCTTCGATAGTGAGGAGCAGCTTGGGGCATTCCGAGGGGCATTCACATCGGCTGGCTTTGACCGCTACATTTTTCATAGCCAAGTTTGGCCTTCAGGCTTCGGGCTGGAGACGCGCGAGTATAAATAGAGCGCGGACGCCAATCTTAAATGATGCTTACTTACAGCACACCACGTGACTAAATCGTAAGCAACTGACGCGCAGAGTCTCATTTTTTTTTGCCGACTAAATTTTTCATCACGCAGAATGGCTTCGCCCGCCTCTCTTTGTACTCGATAATCACACACGTTGAAAAATGTTAAGTTAATGTAACATTTTTAAAAAAATGCGATTATTTTGTTTAGTGCTACTGGAGGGAACAAAGTGGTATGTCGTGGTACGGCTTGTTCCTGCTAATATATAACTACTAGTGAAAACCAAATTTGTCGGTTTTGGCTAAATGATCAATTATCAAAAAGTTTTTTTTTTTTTTTCATGCACGTCACTTGGGCGCCGTATTCCAAACTATTTTTTCCCCCCTCGGCAAGCCAAATATTTTATTTACCGAGGTAAAGAAAGTTTCCGTGTGTAAGCGGCCAAGATGAAGCTATCCTTTCAACTAAATGAGCTTTTTTCATCAACTTAAAAGGCGCCAATTACAAATTTTTTCATGCGTCCAGGTGACAGACATAAAATATAACGGCCTATAATCCACAGAAATTTACCTTCCAGACAAGCTTTGTTTGCCAAGCTTTTTGCGGTTAAGTCTGGATCTGACACGCTCTAAACCAGCGCTTCGATAATCGCTCATCCCTGTCGCCAAAACGACTGCGTCTTCATCTTTTGTAGCTTGAAAAGATTAAGAGGTCTAAATTAACATAAGTCCTTTCTTAATAATTAATTACTCAATCCTACTATTTATTCTCCTGAACTTATAACCTACCCTCAAATTACGTGGAAGTACCTTGTACCTCGCTACGGGACTTACGCAGCCAAAGGTGTTCAACTCGACCCTTTAGACTTACGGCACTACTGCATTTCCCCAGGATAAAAGCGTGCTAATGGAAATGGCATAAACTCCCGAGTGGAAAACTGTACGGTGTACCAGTGACTAAGCAGCGCGATGTCGCCACAATCGGTCACCAATCAGTGGCCACGCGGCCGCCCTCAAGACACATCCTCGTCGCGTGGCTCAACAATCGCTACACAAGCGGAACTCCTAACACCTTTGTTCTTTCCAGGTTTGCAGTTGCACGCGCAAAAGGAGGCACCGCCCGCGAAAAACCCACAGCCAATCAATTATTTGCACAACATCCCTGTTTGCGCAACACGCAATTATACCTATACGCACGAATTCCGGAATAGGCCCAAAAATCGAACCAAGAAAGAGACCAGCAGGCCGGCGCCACAGACAATTATACATATTCATCTTCTACACTGATTACAAAAGGTGGAACTTCTTTGTTCCACCTTTCACCGTGGCGAGGAACAAGGTAGTCTACCTCGCTGAACTGTATGAATCGCCGCTACGCATTATGCCGTCTAACCAGACGTGTGTCACATGCCACGCTTCGCTACCGCACCGATCAGCTGTCGCCGAGCCTGATGCCGCTTACTTCTCGGTGGAAGTTTCTGCCGCCGGTGACCGGAATCAGGCTTGGCGGCCGTTAAATTAGGTTAACATAGGTTTCAGGTTTCGAGCCTCCGCCTGCTTGGCTTGACGAAAGGTGGTACACGAGAGGAAACAATGTTGCCAGATTTCACGATTTCGTTAATTTTAACCGCGGTTTACTTGAGAACTAGAAGAGATAACCTAGTACGTTGGGTATGTTTTGGATCGCATTCAAGCTGGGAAATTCAAACATGGGGTTGATCACTAGATTTTCTTCTGTTTAAAAAGTACATCGCTTTTAAAAATGATGGAGTCGCAGAATGTGGCAACACTGAGAGGTAAACCTTAGCCTTTTATATTTAAAATGCACACCAAACGTGGTTTAAGAATACAGCTTAGCGATCACCGGTTGAGATCTAGTCGTTACGATCGGGCTTGTACGTTGTACGGCGTAGACGAAGTCGTCTGCAGTCGACGAATACGGCTCTTTATTCGATTTAAGAATGTCATTGTGCGAATCATTCGCCAGTGAGTAATCATGGTGAAGTTGGCAACGCTGCTTGCAGCGGCAGACGAGTCAAGGAACCAGTGCGCTGCCCGCCGCCGCCGCCGCGCCGTTTGCGCGACGTTCCATGGAACAGGGCGGCTGGAACCACGCCCGGCCGGCGCGGCGCGCCGGCAGCGCCGCCTGGCGGCGGGGCGGCGAGGCTGCGCAGCCAGCCAGCGTGCGCGCCGACCGCCGGCGGGAAAGGACGAACGCGCCGCCGCCGGCACCACTGCCCGCCTGCTATGCACGTGTGACAAAGAGGGGTGGGCACCCGAGGGGAGGGGAGGGGAGGCGACTCCTGGGAACGGCCGCTCCGCCTGCCTAAATACTGCCTAGAATTCGCCTATTCTGGCTCAAAACGCCTTTCCCGCCTTTTCGCACTACGCGGGAACTTCAACGCAGGGATAGACGAGGAAATACAATCGACAACACTTTTAGGCGACTTTTTTCGCGTGCTCTGTGCCTGTTCCCACAAGCGAACGAAGACATCTGTCTTTCTTTTGTACCTTAGGCAAAGTGGAGCTTATTCTCTCAGAGCGGGATTTACTTCGGTAATGGCGGGATACCCGAAGATGTGAATTGGGTATCCCGCGTATTCAAAAAGTCACAAATAAATAAGACAAAAATGAGCCCAAAAATTTACTCCTCACATTGGCCACACAACTCTAGCCGATTTAGAACTTTGACAGTTGTTTCGCAAAAGCGAGTAAAAGTTGCCACTTGAATCAATTCGTTAGGAACAAGAGTGGTTCCGTCCACGTCCCGCTACAGAAGAAGGAAAAAAAAAAGACTTTACGGAATACTCCTTTTTTACCCAAGATTAAAATTTCGAGGGGAGCTTCATTGTTTAGGGATGGATGACCCCTATAGTGCTTGTCGTCTACAGTGTTCCGTGCTCTAAAAATTTCAGATGTCGATTTTCCACTTTATGTATTCTACCCTATCTTTATCTTTCATGACAATTATCAGGATTAACAACATAAAATCGCGTACGATAAGTGAATGTAAGTTACCTACGCCCTTTAAAACGCCCTGCGGGGTTGGCGACGAAAGGTGAGGCACAACGGGTGAAGTACTACCCATCTATCAACATCATCTTCCCATGGGAATTATGTCCGCAAGCTGACAGCTTGACTCCAACTCTGGCTTATTAACAACCGGCATTGGGCAATAACATCTTAGCGATATAAAATCAACAAGGAACACACATCATTTGATCCAGTTGATGCAAAGGCCGCAATTTTGATCACCCACACCCGCCAACCCCTTACATAATAAATGGATAGCTCCCCAGGGTAACTTCCGCTAGGGTGTCATTTGAAACCACTCAACAGCCTTTTCAGTCGCGAAGTTTCCGCGACACACAGGGTGACAAAGAAGTCACGAAATTTGATACAATAATTTCAACTGGTCACAAAATTTAAGTAAGGATTTCATTTTTTAAAACAAATGCAAGTTCAAGCATAATATCAGCCGAATAACGCAGTTTATGAGTAAGTTTCCGACATTGTCGCCTTTTTTGTTGGTATGATCAAATTTTCGAGTAAGTCGGAAAGAAACAGTGTCGCCGGATTTTGCGATTTCGTAAATTTTTCACCGCGAATAACTTGAGAACCGTAAGAGATGACATATAGTATCGGATATGTTTCGCTCTTGAGCTGAGTAATCCAAACATAGTATTGAAGATTAGGTTACTTTAAGCGATTAAAAAGTTAACCATGTTTAAAAATGGAGTCACGAAATCTGGGAACACTGGAAGAGCAAGCGTAAGCGACGACCTGAGGCGCGATTCACACCGTAAAAAAAAAGTGCTTTTGGAAAAGGACTGATCCGATCCCATTTCATAAGGGTTCCTCTAAAGGAGTTAAGAGAAACACGATTTTAAGTGTATCAAATCACGTCGAGTGCGACAGGCCACTGAGAGCGTACGAAAAGGATCTTAAGCCGAATGCAACAGTAAATATCAAGGGGTGTAATTTTTCTTCCCCAGCACGCCACGCACATTATTCAGACCCCCCCCCCTAACCGACTACAATCACGAATACCCCCCAGCCATAATAATTAATTCGATTGCTCGTCCAAAATCGCACCTGTGGAAAAAAAAGCCGCAAGATGGCACTCCTGGGGCCTCGACAGAGCTGCCAACAGACACTACAAGACTGTTGGCAGACAAGTGCACGTTGGCAATTGGCAACACTTATCCGATAAAGCCCCTCTCTCACCCTCTGGACTCTGGAGGGCGGGAAGAGGGCGACTGCACACTCGGAATAATCGCTTTCATGAGATTCTCAATGATTCGTTTTATTAGCCTTCGATGTAGTCTCGTTTTAATGCGCGCCCTGTCAACAATGGCCCGACCTACGAAATGAAAGGACACACAACTTTCGAGGCGTAATCAAAGTTTTGCTTGATCCTAACCTACCCCCGTCACCGTCGCGCCCCAGTGAGCAGCTTTGTCAATAACAACGAAAATACAGCGAACGGCCTCGAGCGAATTACCCCCATTCTCCACCGTCCAACTCCCCGAACACGGCGTTCATTCAGACAAGCGCTAGTAACCTTGTGTCCACTGATATGAATGGATAATTTTAATCGAGTTAGCCCGAATAAAAATAGCTCAACACCAAAGGGTGTTCCTATACACAGCAAAAACTAATCCCTGTTTAAGATATGAAAGTAAAACAGGGGAACAGCGTTATTTGGTTACTTTTAAAGATACCCCTACGAATAACCCTATCAATGGAAAGGTGACGAGACCTTTTCATTGATATGGTTGTTGATAGGGTTATCTTAAAAACTAAGCAAATTACGCTCTCCCCCTGTTTGACCTTCATACCCAAAACAGACGTGGGACTAAAATTTTAGTTTCCACTAAAATTGTAAGGGTTAGTTTCCACTGTATGTATAAGCATAGGGAATCTTTCGGTTTCCGTAAGAATGAGGTGGAAAATTTCAACCTTTGAAATGCACAATGAATGACAGGAAAAGAAATGTTTTTAAAAACTTATCCATTTCCAGGAAGATTCTCTCGTCGCAGCCTCACCTGAAACAAAGGAAAACTACATTAGAAATCATCACAGAGTTACAAGAAGCATCGCCCATCAAATCAAAATAACTCTCATGGGATCCTTGATGGGCACCCATGCCACAAAAAGCCGTTCACACATTGGGATCACCTTGGGCCGGGCGAACCTTCAACTTAGACAATTAGTCTTCCAACTGATCTAGGCTTTCTCGAGGGGCACTGAACCACTGAGAATGACTCCACGTTTTATACAACGATCAAGCCCGCGACCCCGGTCACCCGAGGGAAAAATAAAAGAACTCCAAACAAGTCGAGGCACTCTTGCGAGTACACTTTCACGGACTAATTATTAAAACAAACATTCCTCCGAAAAATAAGTGCGTCTCGTTTTCACAATGAAAAAGTTGTTCATTTTTAGATGAGGTCTCGAGAAACAGCTCAAAATTTTCATGGAGGGATTCTTGTAGTTATGACTTCAAGCGCGTAATTGGGTAATTATGTGAGGGTGTCTGCTCTTAATGGGGAGAAAGACCCCTGCTGCAAAGCTTGTTTCATCTCGAAAGAATGATAAGCATTAAGTAGTTTTGCTCATTGCTTGATTGGCATAAGGCGATTTTAAGGTAGTCCCATTCTTATTTTAGGAATGAACGAAAAATAGGGATAGAGCGAAATCTGCGAGCTGGTTATTTTTAAAGATAAATCAATAAGCATATCAATTGAGAGACCTCGCAACGAGACCAAGCATACCGAGATGTGAACGCTTGAATTAAACGTAATAGGCTTGATTCAAGCATGTGATACTTAGTTTGAGCATACGGTAGACTTCATATATCCCCACGCATCTTATGCGTGAATCAAACGTGCACTTTTTCCGTCAGTTGTAAATTCATTTTTTTAAAAGTTTTAAATACCAAAGGTCGTTCACAGTAATTTTGATTTCCACCTCTTGTGTTTCAACCTTTTTTCAAAACGTCCAGCAAAGCGAGTCACAACCCACGAGACCAAACCTGAGGTCGACAATTTAATTAGCAATTATTAATTCGAAAACGGCCAGAAGCAGTAACAGTCTTAACAGTCCAACAGACCGGTACTGAACCAAGTTGCAAGGGACCTAACCAACCCTAAGACTAAATTACTGGAACCTTCTAACATAGAGCGCATGCCCGAGTAAGCCGTTCAATCACAGAGAAAAAGACTTCGTTGCCTCGGCAGAATGTTTTGTTAATAAAGCCTCAGCAAACCAGAATTGTTGTGGTGATAATTTCAATTGTTACAATATAAATTGTCACCACAACAATGACAGTTGTAACCGTAACAAGTAAAATTGTCACCTCAACAATTCTGGTTTGCTGAGGATTAACAAAACGTTTTGTTGAGGCAACAAAGTCATTATCTCCGTGATTTTCTTGAAGAAGTGAACAAATAAACCATAGGGTACAAGGTGGGAAATTACCGTTCAAATTAACAGGCTTGAGAGAACGACCTTAAAACAGAGAATAATTTATAGGGTAGGCAACCGCAAGACACTAGAGCTGCGCCGGTTGCATAGGTGTTTTACCGTTAGCGCGTCGAGTGATCGCCGAGACAAGCACGCAATGAGAAGTGCAGCCACCCGCCACCCGAACATTCGCTTTAGCAGGCCAATACGGGTAGGCCATCTTACACTATCTTAAACGACTACCTCACCTGGGTTACGTCCCATATTTCTTAAGTGTCGAGCCGTTTTGTTTAACCAGACACTTTTTTGAATAAACAACCGAAAATTCGTGACTACTGTTTCGCACTTTCTTCTAAACCGCACAGTTACGTAACTGGTTACCGCCTTGACGATGAATTTGTCTCTACAGTTTTCACTGTGTTAACGACCAGCTGATGAGGTACTACTTCGGATGTATACTTCAGCACGAGATACTGTGCTAGCAGCAATATACTGATTTTTTAAGATTTTTAACCGGCTTCTAGCTTGAATTGCGGAAGAAGTTGGGCGTTAACTCCATTAGTCCTTAGATCGAGCTTTATGGTCGTCTACCAACATAACGTAGGGACCCACTCTATACCGCAGCCCAACCTTAAATTTCAACCTTAAAAAAAACTTTCAGGAAAAATTCGACCTGTGATGAAAATTAAGAGAGACGCCTTTTCGTAGCCCTTCCGCTGCACCCAGCTTCAATCTTCCGTTATTGCCTGATAAGAATTAGCGATATAATACCGTGCGGGTTAGGCTAACCTTGGTTGCATGTAGGCTATGCGCCTTGCGCCTCGCTCCGTTACCGCGCCACTTCGATTTCACAAAGCCTGATAACGCTTGCTTCGAGGCAAAGATGCCGTGAAGTAAGCGACCTTTATCCTGGGTGAAGTTAGGGTATGGGCCGTGTGCTTCGCTCCGCTACCATTCCGCTACGATTGGTGGTCGAATGTGAAACACATGAAAAATCCAATCGATCAATTCATTGCATGCGAATCATAATCTGATTCTTCCAACTTTTCATTTCCAGGGCAATACCCCGAATCTACGTTACAATTCTTCCTGCAACACAGCATCCTCGATCTGCTCGCTACCGACGTAGGGGGATAATTTCGCGTTAAGAAGACTTCAAGGCTTTTCAAATCCGCGATTCGCGATTCAAAGCATCCTAAGTGGTTGGCCGCGACTCGATCAGGGCGAGAGAGAGGTTTTGCATGCATCCGAGGGGAAGGGGGGACCAGAGGGCTGGTGAGCGAGGGCAACGCTCGCCATGCCGGCCGGCCGGGTCTGTCGGTGGGCCGAGCCGGGCCGAGCAGAAGCACACCACGCGGCCGCCCGACGCCCGGGCAGATCAATAAGAATGCTTGTCTGCCTCCCCGCCCCTCCCCTCCCCTCGCGCGCCAGCCCCGGTGACTCGCTGGGCGCCAAACCTCTTGCATTGCCATAGCAACAGTAGAGCCCGTTCCGAGGGGTCATAGAGGGGAGGGAATGATGCATGCGAGCAGAGCGCAAGGCTAGGGTTGCCTCCGCTATACGGACCCGCCTGACTTCGTCCCACTAGCCGCGTCGCACCAAGTCTGCCTATTCTGACAATACTACGAAAACCTCCCTGCTAAGCGTCTATCTTTTTTTTTTATTATCCTCAATAGCCTTTAAATTCCTTCAGCAGACGGGTCCAGAAAAATAATTCCGAAGCCTCCGCAAGGGCCATACGGAAGAACAAAAAATTCGCGTACAGAAATTTCACTCACTTTTGAGGTTCTGGGATAACACACCCATAAAGCCTCCGGGGCGTTATTGTTGATAAAAATCCCCTCTGACCAAACTTTTAAACCTCAATACCCGGAAGTGAAAATAAATAAAAATAAACGGATCGAGCAAAACTATAAAGCCTAAAAAGGACGCGGGCTTGGCATAGTCTATGGATTTTCAATTGTTCGGCTTTACGTGTTCAAGATGCACTTTTGTTACAACTTTCTTAAAAGCAGCACATGTTACACGCATATCTAATACGTCATATTTACTAGTTTTACGGCCATCGTCTGAAAATTGCAAAGCCGTTTTTTTTTTAAAAAAAAAAAAAAAAACAAAAGAGAGACACATTCCAGGCTGGAGATTTTTTAAAATTTTTACCCCCCAAAAGAGGAAAAATTTTTTTTCCTCCCCCGGGCCCAGGTTTTTT
>Ga0058701_10002713_pt1 | contig 13599 bp, 21 predicted proteins | sample AgamicOrMae_FD_97039 | JGI IMG/M metagenome (GOLD analysis project Ga0058701, IMG submission 97039) | Agave microbial communities from Guanajuato, Mexico - Or.Ma.e | ecosystem: Host-associated > Plants > Phyllosphere > Phylloplane/Leaf | place: Guanajuato, Mexico | collected 2012-06-04 | reverse complement strand
CACAGAATGTTACTTAATGAATTATAAATCTACTATTAAATGGGAGGTGTGCTTCACACAAGTTGGATTAAAACACCTCAAATTTAAAATTTAGTGTTTAAAATTACCCAAATAAAAGTTGGGTGTTTTATGTTAATTTTTGGTACAAATTAAGTGTTAAATAATTATCTTTTTTAAAATAGTTAAACAAAAAGAATATCCACTTTGGGGCAACAAAGAATTTCAAAAAGTTACCAAAAACACATTTTCTAAAGCATATTATGAAGAGAATTGCTAAATAGTATGTACAACTCTTAAATGTCAAGGCACTAAGGGCCTATTCGTTTGAACATTTGATTAACTGCAACTGCTTCCAACTGCTCTCAACTGCTCTCAACTGCTAAATGCTAAATGTAACTGTTCATAACTGCTTACAACTACTCACAACCGCTCATAACTGCTCACAATCGCTCTCAACCACTTCCTATTACTTTCAACTGCTCTCAAACTGCCTCCCAACTGCTCACAACTGCTCCAAATCGCTTACAACTGCTCTCAACTGCTCACAACTTCTTACAACTGCTAGTTGCTAATCACAGCTGCTCACAGCCGCTCACAACTGCTCACAACTGCTTTCAACCGCTAATCGTTCTCTGTACCGCTCAAACGAATAGGCCCTAAATTATTCTTTTCACATACTTCTAGACCAATCAATTCGCTACCCTCATCTCAAGCCAGTAGAGAGTCAACGACTAAAAAAATTAGATTATTAACTGCTAAAACCAAAAAATTTAATAAGTTTACTGCTGAAACAAAGTGGAAGAATAAAATCCTCTATAAAGAAATAGGATTTCCCAGTCGTAATACGAGAAAATGCCCAAACAGTGTTGGGTTTATTTATGAAGGCCTAGCTGGTTTTATTAAGACTCAAAGGTGTTCATTGTGTGGGGCACACTGGGGGTTTGTTAATGAGGTGGCATGCTGAGTGGAGTAAGTGAGGTTAAAATACCTAAAATACCCCCATGCCTCGAATTAGAAGAGGAGTTTGAAGTGGGAGGGAGATTGCGGCTTCTTGACTTTAGAAAAATTTATTGAAGGCGGAGAAGTTTAGAAAGAGAGAGAAATTAATTGAAGAGAGAGCCGGAGTAAGGGCATCGGAGAACGGTGACCGTAGGGCCATCGGAGTGCAGGGGAAGAGGTCTGTTGCTAGGACGTCTGTCGTGTGTGAGGTAAGTAGCTGTAACTCTTACTAAGGCTTGATTTTGTTGCAAGTGATGAAGAAATTAGGTTGTTGCAGTTAAAATGAAGGTGTTGGTAGGTAATTTATGTAATTGGGTTGGAATTTGTTAGTAGTAGGGTTAATAGGGTAGAGGGATGGGGGTAGCCAGTGGGTTTGTTTGTGGGTTGAGGTAAACGCTGTAAGGTTGGGAATTTAGTTGTTGTTTCCCAAATGTAAGGGGAAGCATTGCTGAAGAACTAATGGGAGGACTTTTCCCTCACTCATACCTTCTCGCTCCGTCGGTCCTTCACCACCCGATGACCCCCTCGGTTCAATAGGCTCGGTTTTCAAAAAGACAATGCGAAGATATGGCAAAATATAGAGTTAGATCCGATCTATTCCTTTCTACCGTCTTCGTTTTAAGTCTGCCGCTGGACTCTATTCCAGTAATGCTCGAAATCACTCATGTGAAGTTCATTGACGCAAGATCTCTCCTCTTATTCCCCCTTGAAATGAGTGCATAAATTGCTGATGTGTATTGGGGGTTTGTTAGGCATGTTAAGGTAATGTGGTGTGGAATTTATCATGTGTTGTAGGTAAGGGATAAACTTTGTTGAACCTAATTAGAGTGTACCCTTTGGAGGGGTCGTGAATAACCCAGGATGGTATGGGGTGTAAACGTTTGATACCCCAAAGAACTACCCGATGAGCGACCCGAGATATGTGTTAAGTACTTTAGGAGGCCGGTGGTGTTATGTGTTGATAACCCAAGTACCAATTGCCAAATAACCTGAGATGATGTGGTACAGTCCACTATAGTATTGTGAAGTGCATGTCAACATCACGGGATAGATGACATATGGGTGAATGGGCTAAGTTACTAACATTTAGGTAAGTTACCCAGGGAAAGAGTGTGTTGTGGGTTGGAAGTAGGTAAGTTTATGTGGGAAAAACATGGAAGGTGGTGTTAAGGAAACTATAATGGAATGAGTAAGGATCATGTGAAATGTGTAATATGAGTGTTAGTAGGTGTTCGTGTTTGGGTAAGGGTTGTATGTATTTGTGTTGAGGATAGTTTTTTAATTACATTGTTGCTTATCCATTAATGCCATGCCAATTGTGGTGTTGTACTAATGGCGGTAAATATTTTGTAGTAAGTGTCATAATTACGGAGGCTAATGCTTGAAAATGGATTTATAGTCGTCGTAATTGGTTATACTTGCATGTTGTTGTTTAGACAGTGTACATATTGTTGTCATATTTGTAAATGACGGATGTTTATGGCGTGAATGTGGTTGTGTGATGCATGAATTGTGCAACTATCCCTTAATTATGTAAGTAATATCCTAAGACCAGTACATAGATGTGTGAGTGGGGTTTTCATGGATAGCATGGATGAATTATGAATTTCCCATGCAATGGTGGCCAACATCCCAGATTAATGTTTAAGTATCCCTGAAATGACATGGGAAATATCTTTTGATACTTGACTGTTGGGTCAGGGGGTGAAGATAATGGTGACCAACATTGTTTATTGGGCAGTAGGTCTTTGTTGTGTGTAAATACTGTGAAAGTTTGATGGCTTCTTGTTTCCATTGATGATGTTTTGGATGTAATATTTGATGCAGTGAGTTACAATGAAGCTCTGGAGTGGTTCGACACATCATTCTACGATTGGGGAATCTTCATTGAGGCTTGAAGTTGGCAAGAAAAGGCAAAGATCATTGAGTCCGAATGAGGAGGATTTGTGGGAATCCAGTTTAAGGAGTATCTGCCAGAGGAGGATGTTACTGGAGACAATGAGGGTAATGTGTCCCTTGATGATGAGGGGGATGTTGATCTTGGTAGTGTGGATGAGGGAGTGAGCAATACGGGTGAGGATAAGGAGAGAAATAGGGTACCTAATGAGGGGAAGGGGTCGTTTAAGAGCCGAACGGTAGTGGGGGACGGGATAGTGACACGGGTTTATCTCAAGGTGGCAGTAGTTGTGGGGCCTGATCCTATTTTGCATGGGAGGGTTAGGATATTGTGGTTGACGTTGCTAGTAAGTTGGGACCCATACATAAGGCTGCCATTGAGGGGACGGTGTTAAAGCTTGTGATTGAATATCGAAAGTTTCCCCACCCGCAGGAGTTGATGCTTGCTCTTATTAGATAGTGGGTGCCTTGCCGGAGGGCATTTGGGATGGGGGCCATTTGATGTCGTTCTCCGTGTTTGACTTGGTGTTAATCACAGGTCTACCAGCCACTGGGAGGAAGGTCGAATTTGATACGGAGGAAGTCAGCAGTGAAATGGGGCGGATCCTGAGGGAGCAGATGGCAGGTGTAGTTACTGCCAAGAGGGAGAAGTAGAAGGCAGACAAAGCTGGGAGGAGAAGTATTTTCCACAATTACATTCCCATGATGATAGAGTTGTGCGATGAAAATGTTGATGAGCATAGCATTGCGCTGTGGTTGCGCCTCTTTGTGTGGATGGTGCTGAGCGGACTGTTTCTCCTTTGTACATCGTATGGAGCGGCTTGGTTTTTGGAGGGACATGCTGATGATGTTCCCACATTGGGTGAGTATGCCTGGGTCGAGGTGATTTAGCGATTCCTTGCCCAATCGTTAGATGAGTTTCAGTAGTAGTTGGTCAAACCTGTGAACAACGTCTAGTTGAATAGATATGCCATCCTTTTCCAAGTAATCTATATGATGTCCATGTATGTGCAGAACTTTATCCATCCATGTATGCATAAGTATGTAATGAACTGTGGTTTTGTATACTCACTGTAGGTTCTTGTTTGATGTCATGGCAGGTATGATTTTAGGTAGGGGTGTGCAAAACTGGTTAACTGAAGTTTTGGTTAACCAAAAATCAGTTAATCGATTTTCAGTTCAAGGAAAATTCAAGCCGTAACCGAACCGAAAATTTCGGTTAACCAAAAACTTCAATTTGTTCAAAACCCGAATCGTAATCTAACCGAAAAAGGCGGTTAATCGATTTTGCGGTTCGGTTAACGGTTAACCGTTCACAAATAATCAAAATCAAGTGTACCTTCCTATATTAATTTTTCATTTTTTATGCTTAAATTTTAATTCTAATTTAGGTTTGGTTAATCGCAGATTAACAGAATTTTTGAATCGCCCGAACCGTAACTTAATCGAAAACCGAATTTTTTTTCTAGTTCAGTTAACCGAACTGATTTTTTTGAATTTTTTTCAATTAACCGATTTTTCGATTCGTTTTTCAGTTTCGATTTTTTTTTTTCACACCCCTAGTTTTAGGAGCATACAACCTAATTCCGTGACCATGCTGAAGTCATCTATCCCAAATCGCGAAGTGGGATGGTATCGATCATGGTTGTCATTATGATGCATACGCCCCTCGAAAGGGGATCCATGAGGAAGAGGTTCGTGCCCAACTGCCATGCTAGATGTGTACTTCATGTACTTAATGACGAAGAGCTCACGTGTAGAAAATGTGTAATTATGTGTGGGTCATAATAGTGTTGCATCCCACAGAGAACGAGAAGAAGGAACAAATGGTGCAAGATTTCATGGAGACGGATGAGTAGAGGTACTACGTTAACGATAGAGAGATAAGGCATTGATCTTTTTGTCAGGAAGGGTTGAATTAATCATGTTGCACCACGTTGATGTTCTACATTGCTACATACATACAAGGGGTGTTGTCATATGAAGAGTGTTTAGGACGTGTGCGTGCGAAGCTAAGGGTTGAGAAATAGAAGTGAAAGTCAACTCTGACTTCTCTGCGTGAGTTACAGGCCAAACTATAGAGGTATAAGAAGATGTCCGTATGCTAATGAGTGCGTGGCAAGACATGTGTCGCCACCTGCACCGCAATGGCAATCTGCAAGTGATGGTGGTGGTGTAGACATCCTGGGGGTGTATGTGTTGGCAGAGGATCAGCCACAAGGGGAGGAGCAACAACAAGATGTCGTAGTTGATGAGCAGGCAGATGAGTTGCCTGATGTCCATGCAGACAGAATGGATGACCCCGTTGTATATTTGGGTTGACCCCGATGTTCATGTCGCCAATGTGGCGATGCTGAGGTGTGTTCTTCTAAGGTTGGTGCTACTGCTGAACCGCATGTAAAGGGTATGCGACCTACGGACGTCATTTTCGATAGGGTGCATGTGTGCGACACTTCTGTAAAAGAGGTGGCCCTGTCGAGGTTCAGGGAGGTGTATGTGCTCCTGCTGATACGATTTATGAGGCAGGTTCTTCTACCCCAGCTGAGGAGGACCTTGTGCGTCATGTTCCTTTGCGTGATGAGTAGCTCCCTCCAGACATCCCAGGACATGATAACATTGCGAGTTCAAAAGAGTCCGCAATGAAGCAGGTGCCACCAGTTCCTGCACCGAATGCAGAGGTGGTTGCTGCCATGAGGAGCAAACAGGTGAGTCCGCCGATGAGGAGGCCCCTGTTGGGAGGTTCAAGATGTTGTTAGTGTGCATTCAATAGACACAGACACATCTGATCTCGACAAGCAAGCACCTCAGTCAACGGGCACAGAGCAACATGTGCTTGAGATCTCCCACACTAGGGAAGTGCAGTAGCAGCCTTCATTAACCGTTGCGGACCGTTGTAAGAGGAGCCCTCGGACTATGATAGCTACCTATTTTTAGGACTCCCCATATGTCAACCCCACAGCTCAATGTAGAGGGCAAATCCCCGAAACTTTCTACCCAATGTAGGAGGGGAAGGAAGTGCAGGGCACGAGTACATAGCCGGTGGGTGATATCCTAGGATCCGAGAATGGTGCGCAACATGGCCTATTAAACCATGATGCAATAAAAAGTATGTCACTACGCCTTGTCAGTGTCTAAGGTGGACTTGTTGTAGAAAATGCGAGGAAAGTGTTCCATCTTGAGATCCTTTTGTGACTTCATAGTACGTATGATGAATATGAGCCTCTTTTTCTTACTTTTGGTATCTTATGCCTTATGCTTGCGTGTTCACTAGGAACGATGAAATGGATGACGTCCGGTGGAGACATGTATTTGCGAATTTTTTAAAGGGCATAATTCATGTCATCCCCAACATAGATCAGGAGATGCTATAGGGGAATACTGTTTAGGGGGTTTTCCAATTGAAATGTATGAGGACTTGCTTCACCAGAGACAACACACGTACTTGAAGTTAGTGTGGCACTGTGTCTATTTACGTCGACGTGATCAGGTACATGGTGGGGGTGGGGGAATAAACTGCATAAACCGAGGAGGTTTGGTAAGGGTGAGAGGTTGCTAATATGAGGTGAACTTTGATCTGTATACATAATGCAGGATATGTTTAGGTTAGGGAAGGACATCTTGGGGCAGATAGGGGTGTATATGAAGAGGTACTTCCATCCTAACCTTTGGTATGTAAGTTGACAATATGGCCGCCCTACTTACGTTGTACTATAATGCTTCATGCATGCTGCTGAGTTGTGCTTACATATTAAAACATGTTGCGGTTGTTTATGCCCCTCTATGATTAGCCTGCGATGCACTGGTTGTTGATGAAGGTAGATTTGCTGCTTTAGTGTCATGTTGTGTGGTATTTCTTGTGGTACCTAGTGTATTACCCCAAGAATATAAAGGGACATGTTATACGGGTTGTACACGTGAGGAGTGTGTATTATTGTTGGAATTGAGATGACATTGGCAAAGCATGGTTGGACTGGGCGGGTGTGTCATTTGTGAGGATATACTGTGCAAATATGCTGGGGTGGTGAACAGTGTAGGTGTCTAACTAAGAAACATGGATGATGGAAATTTGATTACGTAAAAGTCAAAGTACAAAAGATGCTGCGAAGTCATTGACTACAAACACCGATAATATCGGACATGAGATCAACATATATGGACATGGTTCCCTACCATAAAGGCAACCAAAAGTTTCATACGAATACACATTATACTCAGGAATGGCATACATCGACGGACCATACATAGTTGACATTAAGGAAGGTTGTCTGGAGTATCGTACTTTGAATCGCAACTATGTGATGGTGCTTAGTGACCGTACTTTTGATAACTCGTGCCCACAAATGTCAAACGCAAAAGGGAATCATGCACTAGGGCATGGTCTCAAGCTAATCTACACAAGCCTACGAAGAAAAATGACATACATGGACAAAGCGATAACAAAGTCATCCACACGAGTTGGTCATTGCGTGTCACAAGGAAACTTTGAGTTCAATTTCTATGTCTCGGGATGTGCGATCGTGGTCAGAAGCTTAGATCTCAGTTTCAAACACTCCATTTCCAATGCCACAACGCAGACCTTCGCTGCCCGAAGGTTAAGGGAGGGGTGATCTATCTACTGGAAGTGATCACACGTTTGTGATAAGAACAATAATATGGCAGAAAATAAAAAAAATTTCTCCGAATGGCAAAAAGTTAAAAAATGCGTAGTAAAAAACAAATGTTAGACAATATTCCTCATAAAGTAACACACCTGGTGGTAGACTTGTGCCTTCTGAAGCGGTCCCCATTTGCAGGGATGACGTCAACGGAATTTTCAAAGTGATAGATTTCCCTGACGGCATCAATTAAATGACCAGGGACATCCGTAAATGGGTATGCTTCGGTGAAGCTTAAAACTTGAATGAGAAATGCAGTGGTTGTTAAGGAGTAAATGGGGGTCGGTACAGGGGAATGGTTCAATAAATTAGAAGCTAGAGATGGGTGCATTTAATACACACAGTGCACTTTAATAATGATGATGGCGATCGGGATAATTGGTGCCAAGTGGCTTCTCCCTTCCCGCCTAAAACCGTCCATCCATAACATGGGATTTCCCAATTATAATTATTTTATGAGAAAATGATGGTTCCGGCCAACAATGTCCACTTTCTTAATTTTTAGTGGAAAGTAGACTATAATTATAAGTGGGTAACAATTGAGCCAATTGGACATTGACATTGAGCATTTGACATAACGTTGACCCTCATGGAAAAATTGTCCATTGTTATAAGTGTTGCAACATTTTCAATTCACTATTTTATGCTCACAATTTATAGTTAAAGGAGTTCATTACATGGGTGTATACAAATGTTGGTTGGAGTTAGTTGGAAAGACATTAAATGTCTCAGTAGTACCAACTCTATTAAAAGTGTATAAGTTTGTAAGGGGTGCTATACGTTCCTTCACTTCCTTGGTACATCATCCATTAACAGGTTCGATGGTGACAACAACTCCCCAAAGGGCCGAACATTTCACCGAACATGGGTGACATGTAGGAACTTCCAACTTTGAGAAAGGTCGAAGATGATGATTTCATGCGCTTGTCGAATTTACAGTTGCAATCATCATGATTGCTGTCTGATTATGGAATGACTTCAACATTGAAGCTCGATGGTGGTTGATGAACCTGAAAAGTATGCTGTCATTTGGGCATATCGTCCCAAGACAAGTGCTCATTTGAAAGAGTTTGATAGCCACTGGCCATTGGAGTGGAGAGAGCGTTTAGGCCGACGGAAGGTTTTGCTTCCCCGTGGAGCATATAATGAAAAGGGGTTGTATGTTGAGACAACATTGATCCAGCCCCAGCTTCAATATACCCACCACCACTTCAAACATCAATTAGTCGTGATGTCAACACAATTCTGTATGGCGGATGGATGGAAGACACTTACATGTCCTGTGAAGCGATTCTCATGCAGCGAAGATTGCCATCACCTTCACAACTCTTCCAGAGTTAGATGGAGTTGTCTACGACATCCATAGTCAACTAACAGAGTTGACAACTGGGATGCTCCCCCGAGTACCCGCAGTGGCAGCTGAAGATGTTCGCATTTAAATCTGGAATTGCAAAGGCCTGGCGAGAGCTTCATTACTTTCAAACTTATTCACCATGTAGTCGATGACTGATTCTGCAGTTATAATCTTGACTGATACACGCGCAGCTGCATGTAATGCACGCACACTATTATCAAAGGCACATGGCATGAACTACATCTACTCAAAGCAACTTGGCTTCGTAGGCAGCATTGCCTTACTATGGGACATGTCGAAGTGTACTTGACCAATATAAGAAAGGATGCAATGAATGTATCGTTCGTGGTAAAGGTATGGTTTATAGACGATTTATATTGTTGGACTTATGAGTTATCCATACTTCTGCCAACAATCTCTGATATTGACTATCACAATATTACCTTAATAACCCTCGTACAAGGAACAACGCGAGGGCTTCCTCCAATGAATTATGAAGTTTGCGTCGTCTTTGTCATGTTGTTCCTTTCATTTTGTAGCATGTTCCATTATGTCATATGCTTTGCATTTATGTTCCCTCTCCTCCCATTTCATCACCAATGGTGACCTTCACAAACATGACATCACACACATCGTCGAATAATCACTCACCATTCTGGGGTTACATCTCAGGGAAGGTTGTCGTGGCAGTAATATATCTCGAAGTGCACGAAAATTCATGAACAACTATCCCAGGATGTGATTGTAACAACAAATGCACCGAACAAGAGTGGCCTATATGTCACAGTCATGGAGGCCACCTATAAATATGAACTTAGTGAGGGCGCAAAATGTTCATTACAGTATGCATTACAGGGTAGAAAATAACAACAAAAGAGGCAAGAAGGGGGCACATACGCACTGCATTACGCCAAAAGGGGTCAAGATATGATACACACGAACATCATCAACTTAGCAAGAGGATAAGAAACGCAGAGTGACCCCAAAATGACATGCGGATTTGTACTTAAAACATAAACAACATGACCCATGTCTCAACCTCAACTCTTTTCCTTACAAATTAACAGTCCTATCTATTACATATTCCAACTGCAGACATCCATTGCAAATGGCACACTGACAGCCACGGTTGGGATCCATAGCATCTGCTTTAACCTCCCATTTTTGTTTAGTAAGTCATCGACATAGCCTACATGGTCCTCCTCTTTGGCACATTAAGTTTGCCGCTCCTCCCTCAGCAAGTCCCTCCACTGAACGACCTCACGATGGAGGTCATCTATGACCTCTATTGTTCTCTCGGGGTATGCATCGTCAACCACCTCATAATATGAGCACCCATTGTCAGGTTGCAAAAACACAAAAAAAATTGACTACATAAATAGCCCACCATAGTAGCATATATTAGCTTACGCATATTAGGACTACAAACTTACCGTCTTTGGGCAATATGCATAACAGCGGCACTATATATCATCCCTCCTCTCTTCTATCTTTGCTCTAATCCTATAGTTGCATGTTCTTTCCATTAACTTCATGACCACTCTCACAAAAGATACATAGCACAACTGAAGCTACTAATCCCTTCAATAGTAGCAAACGTTGGTTGGTTGCCGTATTTAATCAATTTTCAATTACTGCGAAAGTTAGTGCTTCATTCATTGGCCACGTGTTACATTAACATTCACACCAACCTACCAAATAAATGTCATTTATGTCACCCATCCACTCTATAATGTGGCGAACATTGAGCATGCATAACAATTGAAAGTGCTTCGTGTCATACATTCCTTTATTTTATTTCTACCCTTTTTTTTTTAATAGCTTTTGTAGTTGACCATAACATTGCTAAATTCCTATTTGGGACTTTGTGTAACCTTAACATTGGTTTCCTTTAATTGTATCTCAAATTTTCTTATATGTGACTACAGCACATACCGCTCGTGGCATATCCTTAGATGTCAGGCATCCCAATCAAATCCCGCGTAAGAATGAAATTACTCGTAAAATACAGTTAATTAATGTGCATTGGTTTTGTTGCAATCCCTTCAAAAGCACATCATTAATGTTAACAAAATGAATGCCTCAATGACTGACACCCACCCATTACATCGAAAACATTTCATTGGTTAGAAATAACCTTCAATTTTTCCAGCACCTACTAAGAGGAAAACATCCTACATTTGCATTGTACACATCCCTGGATAGTTGTCCATTACTTCCCAGGATTATGGTCATGCAGAGAATGACCAACCTCTCCGGAGGTCTGCCTACGTCGCTGCACCCAATCTCATCCAATACATGCTCCACCATACACAGTTTCCATACAATGTGAGTACACATCCCGGGATACTGAATCCCCACAGTGAGGGAATTGCAGCATCAGTGGGTGACACTCCATCATTGGATGAGTAGCACTTACGCAACCACACAAGTTGAGCAATAAAGAACATCTAGCACAGACAACTCAAAAAGTTCAACATCACATTGCCAACATGCACATCCCACGTTCTCCGTCTCCTAATAAGTGGGATTATATAAATAACACCATACCTCAACTGTGTTACGGTATGAACAAGTTGTCGACAACCACACCATTAGCTTTAATACCTACGTAGTCAACTCGAGGATTTCGGCATTTATTTTTGTAGTGGCCAAGTTCACCACATTGCGAATACCTCCTAACATTTGTGCGTGCTCCCTCACCCTCCACAGTTGTTTGTCCATCAATTGCAACCCCAACTCAAGTGCCATACCATTCATGATTGTAATAAGTGAATACTTCGTCAACACTCGAACCTTAGAATCAATCAATGACCTAAGAAACTTCCCTCGTATCCTACATTTACCCCATCGGCCCATCTGGCATTGATCACCTGTACTATGTGTGCACTTCCCCTAAATTCCTTCACAATCATTCTATCTCGATTCTTCACTCCTCTTACACATATATAACACTCACATTCTTTTGCATCACGAACTACCACAATGCATTGCAAGTAATTCTGCTGAAATGGGTACTCAAATCGATGTGCGATTGAAAACTTCCATATGCTCGGCCAAAATCTTTCAGCAGAAGCAAATATTTGACCCTTCCCTTTAATCTCATTTTTCCACACCTTTATCCTCTTCCAATGTGACTCCGCTTGCAACCCAGAACGCCCACACACTACACTGTTCTCATCTACATCGAACCCGCTCTCATCAGTCGCGTCTTATGAATCATCCTCCGAAGTTAACACAACGTCCCACACCCTTCCCGCACCCGCTTCCGCTAAGTCCACACTTGACTGGCCAATCGTACCTTTATTTACCCTGTTAATTGCAAATAACAACATCACATAGATTCACCACGAAAGCAATTTCCAAGCACTCTACTATAATAAATATATACACAACATATACACATGACAATCGTTACTCGTTCACTGTTGCTCAAACTTACTTTTTACCTATCACAAAACAACTTCTCAGTCCCCCACCAATACCGGCAACCACGACTCCACTGCCTAACCTCACCCCACCACCAGCTAACACAACCCGTTCAATTTATAGGCTGGTACAGCGCATCGACCTCCATCACCAGCAACATACATATACTCATGGTCATCATTCCCTTTCATCATGTTCACCACATCAGCATCACTTGCAAATTGTAAGAACTTCATCCGATCATACTTCAACGTACACCATAATTTCCCGCCCCCAACACCCTTCACCGATTGCCTCCCCCACCAAATTCCTCAATCCATCGGCATTTACATTATCCACAACCCATATACAATATTATTGCCTCCCTTGTATGTCATTACACCATTGACTCCATCCTCCCAACACCTACCCCAGGATACATAAACAAGTAACTCCCTACTTGAGAACACCACATCACCGACAATCGTAGGTTCCATTTGACCCAATCCAACAACTGTTCCCTTTGTGATTAACCACCTACGCTTCCAATTACACGCATATACTTGCAAAAAATCAGGATCCCATCAACGCCATTTCCACACACCAAGGTGTGAAGCCCATTATTGTGTTTTGTCAACATGTACATTAATTACAGCACACAATTATACGTGCAGTTAACTCAGAAATACATAAAATATTTATCCACCACGCCTCCAACCCCCCCCAAACCATACCCATCCTTAGACATCCACAACTGTCTTGGACACTTTCTAACTATGTCAACATCCCAGCATTGACCGCTTCACATCCTGGGATGTTAACGTGAACATGACAATATTAACTAAACATGCTATTACCCACCTCTTTCCCCTTCCACCACCACAACATTCTGAAAACCCGATTCAACACTGTGAACCCAACCTCCACTCCATGCAAAACTCACATAAACTTAACCTCAACTATTCTCAACAACATTTACTTATGACAAGGAACAACCAATATTTTCATAAAATTGCGATCCCCAACTCCACCAACCCCCGTCCCTCTTTCATTTACCAATTTCTTACCCCCAACTAGTACTTTCATATCATTATGTATGCCATTTGAACATAAATTGAACACATTTAAGCACAAATTAATCAATAAATCACACTTAGCTTGCCCTGCCATGTCCAACCTTCCCCTCTAGTCCCGCTTCATTACCCACCCTCCTCCACTAAAGCCATCTATGCCTCCAAAATCCAAGGTTCAGCTGCAACTGACCTTCACCTGTCGACGCCTATGGGT
>Ga0058701_10002711_pt1 | contig 13599 bp, 7 predicted proteins | sample AgamicOrMae_FD_97039 | JGI IMG/M metagenome (GOLD analysis project Ga0058701, IMG submission 97039) | Agave microbial communities from Guanajuato, Mexico - Or.Ma.e | ecosystem: Host-associated > Plants > Phyllosphere > Phylloplane/Leaf | place: Guanajuato, Mexico | collected 2012-06-04 | reverse complement strand
TCTCTATCTGGTTGCGACGGCGCGAAACCATCGAACAGTAAGCCGAATAACATTTGCGTCTAAAAAACATAAAGCCGGAACACCAGGAAGCCTGATGCTCTCTGAGAAAGAAATATGAAAAATTCTTTCTTCAAATATTTAAAAAAATGAATTTTTCAAAAAGAAAAAAAAATGAAATTCTGAAAATTTCGAATAAATTCCCCCCCCCCAAAAAAAGACAATTAAAAATTCAAAAATAAATTCAAAAAATTATATCCCAAAATTTAAAGTAATAAAAAATAATCTAAAAAAACATAAAAATAATAAAAGTGGGAAATGTTTAAAATTAAGTTTAAAGCAATAGTAAAATAAAAATTAAAAATGAATTTGAAAATACTTTAATAAATTAAAATAAGTAAATTTTAAAAATCAGTTTTTTTTGTAGATGTGGGACTTTGAAGTTAATGTCACCTATGAACTCGTTAATAACCTAATCGTGTCTAGCGTGTGCCTCCATGTATTCCTTTCAAACATGATGAAATTCTATCTTGGAGATCATTTGTTTTCGACACCAAAGACAACCTATTCGTAGGTTCGGCTATTGAATTTCAGGTGTCTTAATCGCTTATAATCCTCGACTATTGCGGCACGCACAAGCGAGGCGCGGCTTCTGGCGCCTGGCGCCCACCTACGCTGGAAAACAGCGTTTGAGTCGTGCAGCAAGAAGATTTCCTCGCGACGCTACGTTACGCGGTGCTTCGCACGAAGGGAGGAGTCGTTGCTAGCACTCGTTTTAACGAAAGTTTTCGAAACGCGCTTTAAAGCTATGGCTTAAGACTCGTTCTATTTTCAAATCCGCAATAACAGCGCCGCAGAATCCGATTAGTCTGTGACATCTTTTCGCCTTTCGGAAGGTTAAATGTTTGCTGTCTTCGGTCGGAATTCGGCGAAACGCCCAGTACCTGGTTTTTGACAGGCCTATACCACCTGCCTAGGGGTTTCCTATTTCTGGTTTGACAAGGTGAAACTGGTGGGAGTTGTATGTCGGTGTTGAAGAAGACCTGTCAGGGGCCTTATTGATGGCAAGCTTTCTCCGAGGCCCTTTTTTTCTTTTTTTCTTTTTTTTTAAGTGTGGTTATTGATTGGTCTGTCGTGGAAACTAACCGAATTACGACTGATGCTTAGGTTCACAATAAAATCTTACCCCTGTTATAGGTCGCCTCAGACCTGTTCTAGGTCGGTAAAGTAGGGGAAGAGCGTAAATTGGTTGTTTTTGTCGAAGATGTACCCCTATCAATAACCGCATCAATAAGGTCTCGACGAGACCTTTTCACTGATATCATTGTTGATAGTTTTATCTTTGATATGAACCATATTTCTCTCATCCCCTGTTTTTCCCTCGAAACCCAAACTTCCCACTAGCCAAAACAGGTATGACCCTTCTTTAAACAGATGCTAGTTTTAACGCATATTTCGTTGATTTCACCAAACCTCGTCCTACGAATGCTCGGTTCAAACAGAAATACTTTCAGGTTTCTTAAAAAAATAATAAAAAATATATTTTTTTTAATTAAAATTTTTTTAAAAAAAACTAAAAATTAAAAGAAAATTTAAAAAAAATTAAAAAAGGGAATTCCTCGCGCCTTAACTTTTCTATTAAATTTTAAACGAGCACGGATTCGGTACGCGAATTTCGTAAATTATACGAAAAAAATTTACGTCCGCGCTTATCTGTCCGCCCCTATCTTAATCTTCATCTCCTAAAGAAGGTATCTTGCGTTTCTAATCATCATTCGTAAAGATAACCACACACCTTCCGACTTCACCAAATCGCAGCGGGACAATCCATAAACAACGTGAAGGGATAAAGCGAGTGAAAGGAAAATATGTCATGTCGTTTACGGGTGACCCCTAGGCAAGTTTTCCAGTGTGCCGTGCTCGTCGGGAGCGCATTCTTTGCAGTACAAACACTCCACGGAATTCGCCCCAAGTGACGACTCCAATCCACTGCGACAGTTTCCCTTTAAGGATTAAGACTTTCTCTGCGTTGCCGGCTGGCGCGCCGCCACCGCCGCAACAACCTATAGACCGTGTCACTATAGATGAACTCTGGCGAGTGGAGCCCGAACTTTCTACGTTTGACGGCCCTAAGTCATATCTTATTTCGTATCCCGCGGGATGTATCGTTGTGTTACCGGGAGATCGTCCATTCAGTTTCCAGGCCCGTCCTTTCTATTCGCTTCGGAAAAGACAGGGAATAATGCCGATCTCGAAAACCTGCTCATATCACGAACTAAATCCCCACCAATCAGCTGATTTTGAGCTTATACTAAAGCTAATGTTGCAGTGTGTAGGAATTTTTGAAAAGTTTTCAATTTTTTTTAATACGTATTTTTTTTAAAGTTTTAGGTTAATAAAGTGATGTGCGTGCAAAGTTGAAATTCTGCTTCATATTGGTTTAGCATATCAATTGCTATTCAACAACGAAAATTTTCTTGACTGAATTTTTTTTTTTTATGTTTTAAGTACCTTTTCGCGCTTTTATTGATTCCTCTCGAAAAAAAAATAGTGTTCTTAGATACACGCTCTGTAAGACAGTAGGATTCTGGTCAATAGTGGCCTTCCCGCTATGACGAAGTAAAACGTAGAAGGAAAATCTCGAGTTCTACCTTCCAACACCATGAGTGGTTCAGGGTATTTACTTTGAGGTGGGTTCTTGTTACAGGAAGCAGTAAACCCTTGGGAGAATACACACTTCAAAGAATTATGTGGCTGAAAACTTGAGGCAAAATATTTAGGGTTGCCTTATTTTTGCTGAAGAATTAGTCACGTTTAAACACAAACATCGTAGTCGGTAATCGAATCGGAAACCGGTGAAATTAATCCCTGCGAGGTAAAGTCCATCGATTAACACCTAAAGTAAACATTTTATTGACCCGACATGCAACCGGTACAATAATTGCTAGCTGCTGGCTACCATTAGAAAAACCTGCTACGAGGACAATGACATTGTTGGCAGCAATCACATCTTCTAAGCACTTTGATTTTAAAAAATCCTGTTAATTGCCGCCATGCCCAAATCAAGTTTTACGAATAGAAGAGATTTTGCTTTGTCAAAATAGGGACAACTAGAATATTAAGCTAAAAAAACAAACAAAAAAATCTTTTTCTTAGCATTTTACGTTTTTGAACTGTGATAACATGTAGACCTTATTGGAGATCTAGGTTTTTGGTTAACCGAACAGAACTTGGATACGAGATCGAACCAAGTGGCTGACGTCTTGTAGGCACGCCTAAACTAAACAAAATAGGTTTCATTCGCGACCTTGGCCAAGAAGATATAAAAAATTCAGGCTAATAGGTAATATATTTTGAAAATTTATCCTTTGTCGGGTCATTTGTGTTTTCTGAAGTAGACCTAAGTTACTCAAAGCAAGGTCAACCATAAAATGTAGGTACAACTGAATTTTATTGCTGTCCATATTTCAACTATTTAACGCCCCACCCATCAATAAACATATTTTTACTTCATATTTCAACTATTTTACGTCGTACTCATCAATAAACATATTTTCCTTCATAATAGAACAACTCGAAGGAAGTATTTTCCTGTGTGCAACTCTCAAAGCGTTTCCTCGCGTGGACTTTGACAGTACTCTTCCTGCCAGTTCTGTCATAACAGCTGTGATTACTCAAATAGGAATACTTGTTGAACGGACTCGCTGCCCCAGCAACTCGCAAGCTGCGTCGCGCGGCACTAAAAGAGGTTAATAAATGTGAACCTTGAGCTGATTGGAGAGCGCCCCATTCATCGAATTGTCTCCACGATTTCGATTGGACGCAGATGGGCGTGACGTCACCGCGTCCAAGTGTCCCCTCGGAATCCACTGGGACCTTTTGGTCGCCATTTGGTCCCCCTTTGGGGCCCAGGGGTCCCATTGTGGCCCAAATCGGTCGCACTAGCTTCTAAACGAGAGCACGTAACATGTGAGAGAATCTCACTATTGTTGAGATTGGACGCGTTTCTCCGTTGCATCATTGCATCTCCCCTCCACTTGTGGGTGTGCTGATTTGCATGTGTTCTCATTTTTTCCGCCTCTAGATATTGTGTGTTTTATGGGAAGTTTGCTGTGTAGCAGTCCCAGATCTAGGTATTGTATCGAGTTTTGTTTCGTGTAGTGCTTTCGTGGCAAATCAGTTGTGGTTTTAATGTGAAATATCAAATAATAACGCCTATATTCTGTTCAGTTTTCACCTCTCTGCGATTAACTGAGCTTAAAATATTGTCCGCTTAAGAGGATTTTTCGCGGCTGACTTTCCAAAAACTGCTAAAACTCAACTCGTTTCTCTTACCTGTGAGAAATCTTGTGAGCGAAGAGTTGGCGCTGTTTTTCTAGGTATATTATTGTAAGCTGTGCTCATTCTCAACTTGTTTGTTGGTCTAGAAAAATGTTTTCTCACACCTCCAACGCGATGTGACCTACATAAACAAACGTCTCAGAAAGTGTCACACTTTATTTGTGATGAGGTATTCTTTTTGGGATCCATGAAGCGCTGCTCTCTCCTTCGTAGGCTTACTAGTATTCAGATTGTTTTTACCTTGAAAACTAATCATTAAACGCAATGTACCCATTTTTTAAAAACTTTTGTACACATAATCCGTACAAACTTCCGCAAGTGGGGTTCTACTTCGTATTCTTCAAGCGCTACATGATTTGTCGCCCCATTTCTTCAATAGTAATTTCAAACTATTAGCGTAGTCCAATCCTTTTGACAGATGGTCATATTGACGGTTGTTTCGTGGCCTCAGTTGTCGTAATGCCAAACTATTAATCTATGGCACCGGTACGCAACAAATCAGCCCGTTTGCTGTGCTTACAGTTAGATTCGTGAAGTATTCGCCCCGCATTTTTTTTAAGGCGAAACGTTATTTAAAGTAGCAATTGAAACGTCTAAGCGGCCCAAATGACGGGCTTGCACGAAGATGAAACATAATTCAGTGTCTTCTGAAGTCAATTCCGACCATAAATCACACTGGCGACCGCGAAGAGTGTTTTGGAAGTTTGTAAAGCAGCGCGGAGCCGAGTCGAGCCTAGTCGAGCCGAGTCGAGCTGCGGCCCGAGTCGCGCTTTCACGACTACTTAGTCACGATGTTTTCTGCACGCGCCCACCAACAGTTTTGCGACAGCCCTAACGGAATAGTTGGAATAGCTAAAACGTCGGCCGCTTCGTAGATGCTATCTTCCCTTATTACGTGAAATATATTGAGCTCATACATAGTTATGCGTACTCTTTAGCTGCTTTTCAGTCCTAAAAGCTTACCTGGACAGAAATTATTAAGTAGAATGTTGAATGTAGGCTCTATGAAGTTCAAATGTTATGGTTTTTAAAGAAAGCAAAAATCGTGTGGTTGTTGAAAAAGTTCTTAATATTTTTGTTTTCAGTTGTTGGAAAAAAACAAGACATTTAAAATTCTTGGGAAGGTCGTATATTTTCGAAATTTTCAAAAGACCTGAAAAAGTCCTGAAAATTTCGGAAATTTGTGAAAGATCTATAATAGTTGCGGTTATTGGCAAGTGCTGTTTAAATAATATGAATTCTTCCATATGGAAAATTAGGATCAAGTTCGGAAAAACGCGTCGACTATTCGGAAACATAAAAATTTATGGCAAATTATCGACCAACCCTGATGCAACTCCGAATCGGCTCACTGATTTGTTTAAAATAACAATAATGTAAACTTTGTTCTCGTCATTATTGTAAAATACTAGTTTAATCAGTGACGTTTCTTTTTATTTCCTTTTTCTCTATTTTTTTAAATTATTTTTTTATGGAAAGTTTGATGAACCGAAAGAAATTCTTGGAAATACGGATTATATGAGATATATATTACGTGTCTTAGGCTGTTGGATTAGCACGAGAAAGTGACAAACCTATTATTTATTTCGGACATCTTCAAAATATTGCGTTAATAACACAAAATATTGCGTAACGTGATTTTTTTTTCCTAGCCGCCGATTAGGTCACCTAAGAAAATTTCCGGGACTATCTTCGCATTCGCAGTGCTTCCCGCGTTCGGAGACTTTCGACTATTGAGCTTTATGGCAGTTGAACTATGTTGGAGACTGTTATGGAAGAGCTTACGCTCACCGCTTGAGGGCTCCTGATAAACCCTGTTTTGTTGTTGTAATTTTTAGGTCAGCTGTTTTGATTGGGTTAAAGGAGTGTGCCAGTTCGATCGGAAACCGCTCGTAGCTCATAAAGTTTGCTTCTCATATTGACTGAATCTTGAATTTACAACCGCGTCTTCGACACTGAAGGAGGTTTTAAGTTCGCGACATCGATTTTACATATTTTTGGGTTCGATCAGTATAGCGGAAGTTTCTTTATGCCGTTATGTAAACGTTTTTAAGAGAGAACTTAGTTTCCAGTCTGTCTAGACCTTCTAAAGTCGTTGAATGGCCACGTTCTCGCTTTTCAAACCTTTTATCAATCATTATTTAAGAACCAAAATTAAGTCCGAAAGGCTAACTTTAAAAAAATTCAAAACTCAATTTGGCGCAACATTTCCAGGATTTTCAAAAGACCTGAAAAAGCCTATCTTCGGTTTGGAGTTCTTTGTTTCAATCATCTTATAAGCCCGTTTTTTGACATCGTGAATGTCAATGTAAAAGCTATTTCTAATTAGAGTCCGTTTCAGGGCAATCACCTTGCACTTTAAGGATCATGTTCATGCATTTTAATTTTTCTTAATCTTAAAGCAATAATCCATATATGATTTTCGCCTAGTTCTTCCACTCGAAGTTTCTTGTTTAACGCACTACCGCCCAGCGATGCCGTTCGGAAACAGAAAATTTTATTTTAAAGGATCTTTTCAGTTCAGTATTGTCACAATTTAAAAAACATCATCCCTCTGGAAACCTGAAATTTAATTTTTTAGGAATTTTCCAAAGCTTAAAATTACGTATTTTAATGGGAAAAATCATCCCTATTTCTCTTAAGCTGAATTTCACTCCAAATACTTAGGGCTGTTATGAGTTAAATCTCAAATGTGCGGCGACTTAATTTTGCACGGAGTTTTCCTCCGTGCAGTAACCGATTTGCGCGAGTCCCAGTTACGCGGACTTTCTTTAGCGCGGATAAAAAAACATCAATAAACATTTTTAACTCCCCTCTAATAAGCGGCGTCCTCATTAGGAATACACCTCAATCCCCCTTTTTTTTCTTTTTTTGCGTTTGACCTTGGTATCCGTTTGTTTGGAGCGGCCCGCTGTGCATACTGGACGAGTCGTCGTGTGTTGCAGGCCCGGCCGGTCTCGGCTCGGGGCCGCGGCCGTCTTTGGCTCGGCCCGGCTCGGGGCCTCGGCCGTTCACCGCTGCCCGTCGCCGCCGGTAACGGCGTCTTCGCGTGTCCCGAGTCGGGACTGGCGCTATTTCCTAGCCAATCGTGCTTAAGCGCCTAGCAGTGCTACCCCTTCCCCTCCCCTTCCCCTCCCATCCGCAAGCGGCCGCCATCAATCTCAAAAAGTTGGTACACAGGGATTGAGCGTTACACAGCCTCTCCGTCTCTCTCCTTTCTCGCTCTGTCCACCCGAGCCTAATGAGCTATTCCACTGTTTTCTCTCTCTCCTCTGTGCGGCTCCTTTTATTTTGCGCAGGTTGCTGGGAATCGATTTGGTGGTTTAAACGTGCGTTGAAATCTGAGAAAAGAAAAATGTGGACTTGAATTTAATAGGTAATAACGTTTTTGAATGATTTTTTGGCGGAAAATTCGAAACAGAAAAACGACCTCTCGAAAGAATAAGCCTTAAGGGAGATTCGACGGTGTTGAGAGTAGCTTCAATGTTATGTTGCGCCAAATTGAGGTTTGAAAATTTTGAGTTATAGCCATTTTTTCGGACTGAATTTTGGCTGTTAAATAATGATTGAAAGTTTGAGATGTAATACATGGCTTTTGAACGCAATTATAAATACTTCATTTATATTTTTCGTGTTTTTTCCCGATTTTTATAAAAATATTTTTAAAAAATCCTTTAAAAAAATCTAATATTTGATGTGCAAGTTTTTCGAGGGGGCATGAGTGTTCTTTATAGGTTCATTATTTATGGTCGAAGTTTTTTCTTTTTTTTTCTAAAAAGATTTTAACTTCCCAAGAAAATGTTAATATGGCTCTTGAAATCAAAAGCAAGATTCGCTTTCCGGCCTTTCTTTCAAGGGGAAAAAAAATGTATCAAAAGCACGCCGAATCAATAATAGCACTTTCCTCTCAGATCCGAAACAAACAAAAAACGTTGAGGGTAGGAAGTAAATTATGGAGCAAGCGGAGTGAAATTGTCATCTTCGATAACTGTCAACTCCGTGTTGTGATGCACTTCCCTCGAAGATGACCCTTCAGAAATTCCTCGGAAATCGAGTCGCCGAGGTGTATTTTGTCCGGGGGGTGAGGTTGCAGGGCAGGCGCTCGCGACGCGGCGAATGTGGCCGCGGGAAGAATGCCTGCTGGATTGAGCCAAAGAATGTCGTGATGAAAATCGGGAACCCGGGCGCACCTCGCCGATACTCTTCACCAGGGAAAACATTTCCCTTTAAACGTCTCGACAGCCCCCTTTCTTTCCTCCATGCTATCTTTGTTGCTTATTTCGTGAGGCAGGCATTTTGTAATCTCGCATTTTTGCGAACACATACGCGAATCGGGGTTGCTGCGGCATGAAAATATTTTGCCTCAAAGCAGGTTGACACTGCTCCAATCCGGGCCGTAATGAGGATTTTGCCAGTCGCGATACTCTTTTACGCGTATAGTTTACATCGAAAGTTGAGTCATTTTCGCGTATGCAATAGTCTATTAGAAGGGTGACGCGACTTTTCTTTGTCGAGTGTGTACGCGGTAAGTGAAAGTAGGAAACAATTACAGGTTTGATTGCTATTTCATCGCGCTTAATTATTTAGTGCGATATATTAGTTATGAGCCTATGTTGCCTTTTCATATCTTTTGAATTAGCATTGCTTTCTCTCGTATTTAATGATTAAAATTCTTTATATTGCACTAACATTTATCTTAACAATGCTTTAAATTTTAACAATGCTGCGTTCTTGTTGTAACCGGAATCCGCTTAATATCATATGTTGACGTTGTCACCAACAAAAGCTGTGATTCCATTTGGCCCCTTTACTTGTCGTTATTCCGGAATAATTGGACATTATCGCCTTTTCGGTTATCGTTATCGCCCAGCCGTCCTTCTCGTTAAGTTAGGCATCACGCCTAACTTAAACCTGTCTAGCTTTACCAAACCTAGCTTTGCGGAACCCTATTTAATCGTCCTTAACCCACAACCGCCCAGCGATGCCGTTCGGCAACAGAAAAAAATATTTTAGAGGATCTTTTTAGTTCAGTATCGTCACAATTTTAAAAATATCACCCCTCTGGAAACCTGAACTTTAATAATTTAGGCATTTTCCAAAGCTTAAAATTGCGTAATTTAGTGGAAAAAGTCCTTTCAATTTCTCTTAAGCTAAATTTCTCTCTAAATACTTTGGACTGTTATGGGTTAACCTCACTCAACGTCTCCTCACCTAGCCCAACCAAGCCTAACATAAACCTAGCCTGACCTAACCTATCGGAAACCGCTCTAAACCTCCACCTCTACCAGTTGTAAAAGGCAAATCATCAAAATGTTGTGAAAGTTTGGGCCAAGGTAGATTACAAGAGGTTGAGAAGGCGACGTTCATTGTGCAGGCCGAGCCCACTCGAGAGGTTAGGACCGCCTAGAGAGCGTAGGGTCTGTGGAAAGTTGCGTAAGGTTGGAGAGCAGTTTCTTTTGTGACCCCCACCGCGCGATTGGCGTTACGCCCTCCTACGGCCACGCCGCATCTAGAGAGGGGCTATTACCTGCAGTCTGTGGTACCTCAAGCCTCGCGAACACTCTTCTAGCCGACATGTGTAAGCATGGCTTGGAAGCCCACACCGATGAAAGCGGCGGCCGGAGGGAACCGAAGGGAAACCGAAAGGGAACCGGAGGAAACCGAATGGGAGGGGTGATAGGCGTCTTGTGTCTTACCCGACCTTAACTTGAAATGTGCAACGCAAGAAATAGAATAAGGACTCCCGTCTTAAATAATTTACATAGTACTTAGTTAACCCACTACCGCCCAGCGATGCCGTTCGGAAACAGACAAATATTTTAGAGGATCTTTTTAGTTCAGTGTTGTCACAATTTATAAAATATCACCCCTCTAAAAACCTGAAATTTGATAATATGAACATTTTTCCAAACTTAAAATTGCGTACTTAATGGAAAAAAAATCCTTTCAATTTTTCTTAAGCTAAATTTCACCCCAAATGCTTTGGGCTGTTATGGGTTATTAAGCAAAAGTCTACTGTTCTATTTACTATGTATATCCAATTTTCAATGCCCGCCTCCCTTCCTTGCCCAAATCTAAAATACTTTTTCCCCCCTTTGAGGCAAGTTTCTCCTCACCCCCATCCTCAAAAGGACTCGTGTTATGTTGTCGCAAACTTGCAGCCTAACGAAAGCACCTTTCAACGGAAGACGTTTGACCTATCGATTCTGAATCCACCTAAAGCTTCACCGGTCTTATATTTGGGGGTCCCGTGGGTTTCGCTGGCATTGCAGAGTTGCGCAGTCCCCACGGAGCAGTCCTTCGGGGGCGGTCCCCGAGGGGCAGTCCTCAACGTGTGCGCCCCTTCCCGGCCCGCTCCGCGACTGGTTGAAAAGTCGTCGTATCATCTATCTCGAAATATTTTAATTCGACTTCTCGATAGGAGTAGGGAGCGTAATGTAGACGTAACTCTTGACACAAGTTCTCTCGAGACGAGCCTTGCTGCTGCATTCGGAGCGGTTTGGTTTTCACTGGCGGGGCGCTCGCCGCTCGCGTGCTTAATTAAGTCCATTGACAGGCGGTCATTTCGACTCAATAGCGGCCGTCCGTCCGTCCGCTCGGCGATGATCTCTGCAGCGCCCCCTTCGGACACTCGGTTTTTCCTTACACCATTGATGATGCAACATCGTGTTTACAGGGTTGTTATTCCTGGAATACCTGCTGGAACTATTTGGGTTGCGCTTGAAAACAGTACTCCTTTTAACAGAGGGTCCTTGGACACTTGAGCAAGTGGCTGCAAACCTAGGTTAACTTAAGCTAGGTATGATGCAAACCTACATTAACTTCAGCTAGGTATGATGCAAACCTAGGTTAACTTAAACTAGGTATGATGCAAACCTAGATTAACTTAAGCAAGGTATGATGCAAACGTAGGTTAACTTAAGCTATGTATGATGCAAACCTAGGTCAACTTGAGCTAGGTATGAAGCAAACCTAGGATAATGAATGCAAGGTATAATTCGAACCTAGGCGAACTCAGGTTATGCTAACCGTGATGAACTTGACCCAGGCATATTGCAAACCTACATTAACTTAAGGAGGGCTATATTCCAAATTTATTTGAAGCGCCGGTTGGGCATATTTCGCAACTTGAGCTACTGGCCTTAGCTGAGTCATTTTTGTAGGAAGATGTAACTTTCGATATTTTTTGTTTAAATGGTGTTTTCTAAGTTGTTGGATCCCGGAAAGGTAAGGATAAATGACGTGTGGAACACTCTAAATTCGAATCAGTGAAATTCTCTGAGATTTAGTGAAAATTGACTGAATTTCAGAGACAGTCACTGATTAAAATTTAGAGTGCAATGCACAACAATCCTTGCCGTTGGGACAATGAGGTGGATCTTTGCTGGTTTACGTCAATAAATGTATTTTTCGGAATCGCATTGTTTGATCCGTGTTGAGAACGCGAGAGAACTGAAAAGTGCGCTTCGCCGATATTTTCTCGGAAATGCTCGGAGGGTAGTTGATTTCTCTCGCGTTGTCACCTCTTAAGGGGGGGCGGTGCGCGGCGCGAGGCGGCGCGACGACATCGCCCGGATGTTGATTTTGCGTCGCGCGTCTTCGAGGACCAATATTTGCGCTGCACCCGTTTAAATATGGGTTCTCTTTAATCTGGCGACACTATCGGCGCCTCGCTGCTCGACTCGACTATTCCTTCAAGTAACTTCCAGGCCAGCGTAGCCGGCTTTCGCGATTCCCTGCTGCAAAGGTCAAAGGAACAATAGACTGATGATTAGTGCGTCATCGACAGACCCCAAGTATGTCTATCTTATCAGTAATTTGATTTACCAAAGGGTTGAGAATTGTGTTCTCAAACCAGAAATACATGCGTTGTTGATCAATTCCAAAATGACTTGTTAGATCTATACCTAGGTCCGTATATTAGGCGGTCAGGGAAGGTACGGTCTTCATTTTTCCATGGAAGGAAATGTATGTAGCGTAGCTAGGGGTCAAAAAGTGGCGTACAAAAGGACTCGCAGTTTACTGACGACCTCTAACTGTGGGAAGGCCCATTTGGAGTGCAATGTAGCTCTAGAGAAATGAAAAGGATTTTTCTCATTAAAATACGCAAATTTAAGCTTTGAAAAACGCCTATATTATTGAATTTGAGGTTTCTAGAAGGGTGGTGTTTTTTTAAGAAGAACAGTACTGAACTGAAAAGATCCTCTAAAATAAATGTTTCTGTTTGCAAAACGACATCGCTGGGTTGTTAGGGGTTAACGTCTGTTAGGAATACCTCAAGTTTACTTAGACTATCAATACGCAAGTGAGGCCCACACCAGCGGATTGTTTGATTAATACACGAGTGGGGGCACGACTCCCGCTGAGGCGTCTGCCGGAAACAATTTGCAAATGGGAAGCGTAGGGCGTGAGTCGCGTCGGACGCTAAATGGACGCCTTTTCATTATTTTAGGGCGTCGCCTGCCAGGCGTCGTTCTTGTCAGGCGCCGGCAGGAGCAGGACGGTCCTTCTTGGAGGAAGGGAAACGCAGCCGGTGCGAAGGGCCTATCGGGGAACCCATCCCGCCACTGCAAGTGGATCAATCGTGTCGTAGAGATGATTGTGATAAATGTTGCGGTGGTCGCCGGGGAGATAGCGGGGCCCGAGGGAGGGCCCCGCGGTGCGCAGCGCCCCATAGGCGCCACGCCCTGCTCCGCGCGCTACCCTTTCCCTCCGTCCCGCTTAAGTTAATCAATGGTTTTGATGTGGCTGTCAGGATCGGTACACTCTCCCTTCATACGGGTGGTTCCCCCCAATCAGCGGGCCGCGCCGCCGCGCGGTGCTGCGCCTTGCTTGGGGAAACCCTTCCCGCGGGGATTGTCTTTAAGAGATGTTCGGTCTGATAAAGGGTATGCCTGGTGTCTTTATCTCTAGCGGTAGATGGCGAAAGTGATAAGGATTAAATCAATATTCGGGGAATTGTGGCGAAGCTTGTGCCGTTGCACAGATTTCTGGTGTACCTGGGAAAGTCTTTGCTATTACTTCCATGTCAATGGAAGTATTGGCATCGTGCAAAAAATCGACTTCGAGATAAGACCGACTTTGGGATGTACAACCCCCAAAACGTCGAGAAAAGTAGTTTTCGACAATCCGTCTGTGTGTCTGTCTGTCCGTCTGTCTGTCCTTCTGTCTGTCTGTCTTGCTGTCGCTTTTCCCGCGAGCTCTCACAGGCGTAAGGTTTAACCGATCGAGTTGAAACTTTAGGGGTATGTTCGGTTACAT
>Ga0058701_10002710_pt1 | contig 13601 bp, 10 predicted proteins | sample AgamicOrMae_FD_97039 | JGI IMG/M metagenome (GOLD analysis project Ga0058701, IMG submission 97039) | Agave microbial communities from Guanajuato, Mexico - Or.Ma.e | ecosystem: Host-associated > Plants > Phyllosphere > Phylloplane/Leaf | place: Guanajuato, Mexico | collected 2012-06-04 | reverse complement strand
ATGGGCAAAATCGTTCGAATTTCTCTTAAGCTAAATTTCACTCCAAATATTTTGGGCTGTTATGGGTTAAAAATGCAGATAAGTCAGCAGAAAATTAAATCTATAAACGTCTTGTGAAGTGCAGCTTGTACACCATTATCTTCCCTTTTAGGGAACGGAAGGTACTCGGGAACTAAAACCGGCATTAGTTCAAACCTACTTAAGATAATGGTTTAATCCGCGAAGCAAACTTAACCTTGAAAATCTCTTTGTCTAATTCGCACGCCGCAAACCGCTTTGGCATACATTACATCGTCGTCGGAGGCTATTTACTCACTTTCCCAAGTGTAACAGATCAATTACTCGTTCGGAATTTCTCCTGAAAGGTCACAGGAGGTGAAGAAGGGCTCCCCTTGCGGGTCATGCGCCCTCTTTCGGTCAGAAGAGGCGTTAACGAGGAAGGGCAGCGAAAGTGCTTTGTCGCTACGGAATGGACCAAGCTGGGAAGCTGTGACTCAAGATTCGGTAGATTTCCCAACAATTGTTTGCTGCATACTTCTTAATACAGTAAATCTGATTTTGCGGGAAACAGGGCTGCAATCTGAACTACGACATCTTTCGGAAAAAAAGCGAAAACATGTAGTTGAAGCGCCTATCTGCATTCACTTTTCTGAAAATCTTTTAACGTACACTGTTAAAACGAAATCTTTGAATTTTCAGATCCGGTGATTGGAGTTTTTATTCACTTTCCCGGTTATGAAATTTCAAAATACTTGTCGCGTAAATTTTCGAAAAAGTTACATAATTCTCAAAACTGGCTTCGAAAATCAAGTAAGTTTTTGAAAATTTACAAGGATCCTGAAATTTTTTAACTGGGAAGTGAATAAAAATTCCGATCACCGGAAAATTCAAAGATTTCGTTTTAACAGTACAGATTTTAAAGTAGCACTCTTACCAATCTTACAAATGTTACTCAAACTAGAAGCACCAGAGTGCTAACAAAATTTAGTGAATTTTACTGAAATGCGGTGAAATTTTACAGGAAAACACGTAAAATGTCAAAGCTTTACTAGATTTTTAATGGGAGGGTGGCAGGTATTGAGAATATTTTTCAAGAGACCTGTATTCAGACGTATCATTTAGGTCTCCGCGAAAGGTTTTAATTCACGGAAAAAAAGGTTTCGTTATACCAACAAAATCATTTGTTAAAATAGGGACAGCAAAGAATTTTGTTACAACAAAATTTTTGGTTGCAGCAACAAAAAAATTATTTGTTGTCCCTCATTTTGTTGCCGTAACAAAACCATTTTTTTCCTTGTTGATGTGGCTAAGAAAAGTCTGTATTGAATAATTACCAAAGAACGTTCTGCCCCCTCTTTATTTTCAACCCCAAAAAGAGGTTAAAAAATCCCTAAAACAGGTGTTGAATTAAAAAAATTTAACTCTCTGAGGCTGTTTACCGCCACGGGCCAGTAAAGATATGGCTTGTAACCTTGACTACCTTTAGCTCCGAATTCTCAGCCAGAATTTCGCATGAAAGTAATTTTTTTGCAATGCCACATCTGCATTAAAGACTGCCGAACAATCACCTATAATAACTACTTTTACCAAGGGCCGCAACCTTCGATTTCTAGCCATACTTCTGATACGGGCGACTTAGCCTCATGAGAGTTAAGCATGAGACAAGGGCGTTGGGGTTGAGAGCTTTTCAGTGACTCGACGAGCGCCAGCGACCTAATTTACGTCGGCTGAGGACAAAGACACAAACAAGGCCAAAGTGATGCGCCGCATCTCCTAGGATTCATCATCATTGGGATTTTCTGCGCTTAAGTCACATAGATGAAAGAAATTTTGATTTCATCCATGGAGTTCGCTCTTCAACCAAGTCAAAGGCTCTCTAAAAATATTACCTGATGATCTTTTTGTATGTTGTCTGCACAGTAAAAACGGAACGCTGGTTTTAGGGAGTTCTGAACTGTCGTGGATTTGAAAATAAAATGAGGGTAGTAAGTATTTTGAGTAACCCACCAGCCCAAAGTACTTGGAGTGATATTTAGCTCAAGAGAAACTGGAGGGATTTCTTCCATTAAAATAAGAAATTTGAAGCTTTGAAAAATGCCTATATTATTTAATTTAAGGTTTCCAGAGGGGTGATATGTTTTAAATTGTGAAAATACTGAACTTAAAAGATCCTCTAAATAAAATTCTTTGTTTCCGAACGGCATCGCTGGGCGGTAGTGCGGGTTAATAACTCAAAATAAATCTATTTTCAGTCACATCAATCGGAAGCTCTCCCCGAGACCTTTTGAATTATGTGCCTGAACATAAGGCTATATCTAAAAAAAATCAAACTAAAGTGATCGCATCGAGGCCTTTCCAAAAATAACAAAGTCTCGATAAGACAACGGGGAGTTGGTTAAAATTATCAAATCACAAAACCTGGTTGAGTCCAAACATGGTTGAGAGTCAAAACATACTCCATCGATAAAGCTAGGAAAAAGCGTTGATCAATATTCGTACTACTTCTATTTTATAATCACGCACCCATGAACAGGTAAGAACTTCTCATGGTACATGTTTCGTTTTAATTGCGGGTTCTGGATTTAAAATTTTCGAGTGTGTTGCGTTGACCTATTTTGCTATTTATCCCTTGAAGGAGTGTGACATTGCTTCGATCAGCTATCAACTTCCGATCAACGGAGCGCCTCGTTGATTAATCCGCTTTTGTAGCGGGTCTGATAAGGTAACTTTGCCTCTCGTCGCTGCCCGGCGGATTAGCTCAAATGTCATGGCGATTTTGACGTATTACGAAATGTATTGTTGCTCAACGAGTACTTACGTCTTTCGGGGAAAAAAGAGTAATCGCGTATTGCAAGTACGTACCCGTTCGGTGTCATGTTTATTAATGACTTCGAAAATATAGAACATTGTTAATTTGACTCGGAAGGTTGCCCCGATTGCTGTGGGTGCAAATATTTTAGTACTTGGTATCTTAAGTTTTAATTGAAAAACAAAATATCGTTAGTTTTTAACTGAAATACGAAAATATCTTCATTATAACCTTCACAAATTTCATTCTTTCAAAAAGTATTATTGCGTTGCCGGGCTTACACTCAAAGTCCTACCAAAATAAAATTTATAAATAATAAACTATTAAAAATTAATCAATCAAATAAAAAGATTAAATCTAAGGTTAATTTTGGTTTTCTTTCTTTCTAAAAAGTCGTGTCATGTTTGAACTTTCGCAGCGGGAAAGGAGAATATCTCAATTTTGCGGAGTGTGCTTTTAGCCTGTACTTGGACTTCACTGTAGATCGGTCCGTGCATAAATTATTTAAAAAATCGGAGTCATTTGCAAAACGGAGTTATTTTATCGATCCCCACGACGCATGATTTTTTTTCTCGGAGCTTCTCAATCGGTGGTCTTCTGATTTTATGCGCTTGTTCACAAGTATGGTTACATTAGAATGCGTGTAAAAATGCCGAATCTTATGTCGTGACTTTTACCTCAGCGCTCTTGACAGATACTGTTGTCAGAGATGCTGAAGGGGTAGATCACAAAAAGTGGAAATCGCTACTTTTATGAGTATAATGCAACCAATTTAACCCACTACCGCCCAGCGATGCCGTTCGGCAACAGGAACTTTATTTTAGACAGAGAATCTTTCCAGTTCAGTATTGTCATAATTAAAAATGTTGCCCCTCTGAAAACATAAAATTTAATTATTTAGGCATTTTCAAAAGCTTAAAATTGCGTATATTAATTGAAAAAATCCGTTCAATTTCTCTTAAGCTGAATTTCACTCCAAATACTTTGGGCTGTTATGGGTTAAAAGCCTAAAATGAACGTTTCGCAATGTGGCAATTTTAAATCATGAATTCGTTACTACACGTTCTATTATGTATTTTTAGTCTTGTTTCAACATTTAAACTTACAAGAATATTGTAATGTTTTATCATATTTCCATGTCTTCTAGTTAGACATTTATTTCCATACCTTCTAATCAGTTTATTAAAGAGCATTCTTTCTGTTGCTCTTAAATATATAAGCGTGTTAATTGTAGACTGTCTTACTAATTAATCTTCAGCGTGCTAAAATGTGTTCGACAATCAAGGTTGTTAGAAGATATTAGATCCGTGGGTATTAAATCTCAAGTTACAGGAACTCGCGTCGGGAATTTAGTCAGTTGTTGGAAGACGCCTCGGAGACAGTTTTTGAGATTCGGTTTAACTAGAACAGGTCAGCTCATTATAGGGACCCGCCTCTTAGGAGATTACGACGGAATAAGTCCTGTGGTTTTGTTTACAACCAGTGTTGCAAGAGTTCGCGATTTTGTCAGCGGTAAAAAGATATTAAATATTATTTTAATATGTATAATTAGTTTTACATCCCGTTCCAAAAAGAGGGGGGAAAATTGAATCAGTGTACTTGCGGGAAGTACGTCTCAGGCAAAATTCTACGGTTGGTCGAATGAGTTCACAATCCCGTAATCTAAATCATTGATGCAACAAAGTCACGTACCGCATCAACTTTCTTTCACACATAACCCGGAAAAATACTCGTTTCGCTCAACAAGTACTTAAAACCCGCCACTCGGATAAACCGATGCGTATTCGATTCAAATGCAATACCGCTACGAGTGGTACTCGAGTGAATACCAGTATTTACAGTAGCGGCTCTCGTAACTCTGTAACTGATCACAGATCTCGGTCAGTGATGTTTCAGAGAACCGCAGAAAAACAATTTGGTGCAGACAACTAAAACTGCACACGGAAAAAAATGGTTTTGTTGCGGCAACAAAACTAGGGACATGTAAATTTTTTGTTGCTGCAACCAAAAATTTTGTTGCAGCAACCAAACGTTTTGTTGATAGAACTAAACATTTTGTTGTTGTAACAAAATATTTTTGTTATCCCTATTCTAACAATTGATTTTGTTGGTATGACAAAACCTTTTATACTGTGTGGATTATGCTATGAACGTTTTTCGTTTTTAACCTTGAATTTTGCTTTATACTTCATTTCATTCAGCCTTTATGACCTGATTTTCCTGTTACCTTATCAATAAAATAATACGTCTAAATTGGAGCTAGGTGTTGACATAGTTTGATGTCGTTGCTAACATTTTGCTCACCCATGTTATGTTTCCAGATATTTTTTATTCAATTGTGTTAATTAAATACTCCTTGAACTGATCGTTCGAAAGGTAGATTTGGAGATGCTTTATAATAGATTGGGATTACGAAACACAAGGTGGAAGTTAATCAATGTTCATATAAATCCTCATATGAAATCTTTAATAACATTAGAAATCACGGATCTATATTTCTCCTTGTTCAGCCAATGTTCTTTATATCTCCATGTGGCCAACACGTTTTAAATTCCCGTTTTCGGAAAATTTAAACGTACCGTATTTTTTTTATAGTAATTTCCTGTTTTTAAAAATTCGAAGAAACTCTGAATGAACCGGATCATCCACTCTAATGGAAATTTTTTACTCGCAAAGGAGTTACTTCCCAATCAAGAGATTAACATTTAGCTTGGTTGGTTATTCCATTAAAGGAAGCACTTAAACAGGCTAGCACTTTGGAAATCTTAAACCAAATATTTCTTTACATCGAAAAGTTATTACGGGAAAAAAATCGAATATGCAGATAGTATTTCTATCTATTGGATTTCGAAGGAGTCTTAAAATAAAATTTAAAAAAAAAGTAGCCTTCACAGAACTTAAGCTTGTCCTCGCATTAACTCATTTCTCTTACGACGTACTTATGTGGGTCCTCACCTCCACTTTATGAATGAGACTTTGTACTACGAGATGAAATCAGTTGAAGAAAGTTGTTCAACAAGTTCATCTCGTGAAAAAAAACGCCCCTGGCGTGGTCGGCCTCCTTTGTAATTGCGTCACTTTGTGTTAACGAGTTAACGATTTCAGTAAGCATCAATTTAACTAGTGACATGTTATCATGAGTTTTTTGTTTCGTTCAGGAACTAGTTCAACGGGGCGGACTTCCTGACGTAACAGCAGATATATTCTCTTTGTGGGGCCAATAATAGTTTTTTTTAATAATCACGATCACAAATGTTACCTAACGGATGTTATCTTAGTCGTGAATAACCCTTTTTACTTTTTCAGTTTTGAAATCCACCATAATTTTTAACCTACTTGATATACGACGAACACCGCTGTAGATTTAAAATCTAATTGGCCGATTTCGTAAAAACCGTCTTACGCACATCATCTGGACTTAAGTTCACTAGCTTTTACTCTGCGTAGTAGGCTGATAGTTCTAGGATTAGGATATTTGATGTCCAACTGGTCAAATTGGGTCCATGTACCGCGTACGCGGTCTGCGTTCATATTAAGATTCAGCTCAGCGAAAACAGGTGCGTGTTTTGCGAAGAAGAAACGAATCTGTCCCGGTTGTAGAATCACCGTTTTCCGCTAGCACAACTATGTAATAGTTTGTTGTTTAGCGACTTCTGTTGCTGAAGAACGTAATATATTAGGGTCGCTGATGTGTCAGCTTACATGTCAGGTTGACTCTGAAGTGCCTTATCTTTTGGTATATTTTATGATTAATCAGTGTTCTTTTTATTATTTTTATTATTTATTTGATTTTTACATAATTTTTTTTAATGATCGGGTTGTGATCCATGATTGTAATTTGAATCTTACTCGTTGATAGGAAAGCTTCGGCCTCATCTTGAAGTCGCTTTGATTTGAAGTGATATTCGACCTTTCTTTGTAACATGGAAGCAGTCTATGAGTTGGGTGCCTCAAAGGTGAAAGCCCGGAAGTATCCATGCAATGTCCATGGTAAATATCCTTGCCTAAAAATCCATTCGCTTAAAAATACTCGAATGGACATCCATGGTTTATGGATATAGCATAGAAACATGGATATCCATTTGTGTATTTTCAAAAAAATGATGATTCGGCATGGATATCGCATGGACACTTCATCCCGAGAGGGGTTGGCACGGAAGCTCTCTACCTGGACCGGAGGGATACTTTTGTCTTGTTTCTTGATGCAACAGGGTCTGCCCTGCATGGTCTACTGAATGAAATTACACACACACTTTCCAGACGTTAAGATGCTCATCTATCAAGGTTCGGCGTCTTTCTGAAATTTGCGAAATTCAAAGTTGAAGTTAAAGTAAAGCAACGCGGTTTTGAAACACGCCTGGAAATAAGAAACCTAAAATGCATCGCTGTTTTCAACCTACTTTATATAATATGACGTTTCCCATATATAAATTCGCACAAGATTGTAGTAAAATATACACTTTCTGAACTGTAAATATCATCTTTCAAAAAGAAGTAATAAATTTATTCAGAAGTTGTTTAACGTCAACTTGACATTTCAGGTATCGTTTTAGAGAAACTGAAATTAAAATTGAAAACACATTTTCAAAATATGATTGTATTAGCCTTGAATTCTGGTGAACATAATCATTTATATATATAAACAAAAGGGAGTGTCACCAGACTGCCCCTCCAAAACGTATGAGGTTGGGTCTCGTGCGTTCAAGTCTCCCTATATTAACCCACAATCCCCCAAAGTATTTGGAGAGAAATTTAGCTTAAGAGAAATTCAAAGGATTTTTCTCATTAAATTACGCAATTTTAAGCTTTTCAAAATGTCTAAATCATTAAATTTCATGTTTCCAGAGGGATGATATCGTTTAAATTGTGACAATACTGAACTGAAAAAATCCTCTAAAATAATTTTTTCTGTTCCCAAACTGCATCGCTGGGCGGTAGCGGGTTAATGTATGCCGGGTCTACAGCAACACCCCCACCCCCCAAAAAAAGATGAAAAGATTTTCACCTATAGATAAAAACGACTGAAAGACTTCCATAAAGTTTTTTGTCGTTATTTTTTAAAATTATTCTTTATGTCGCGGTTGAATTAAAGCAACGAAAGAGTGAACTCCTTGAGTAGAAAATATTGTATTTAGATATCATTCAGTGCCGTCTTGGAAACGTGATAACGAAGTTTGATGAAGACCATTATAGGATGATGTTATAGTGAATCCACCACCGAAAAGATGATCCCGACCTTGACACAGAACTCATCAGACCGTACATCTTATCATCTCACGCCATCTCCAAGACAAAACTCGACAATGTCCTTGCCGAGCTCCGTTTTTGGGTTTAAAGAAAGCGAGTGAACCTTCTCAAAGGTCCTCCGCATCCGGACTTGGCGCGCTCGCCACTGCTCGGCCCTTTCTGAGGAAAGTTTCACTTTATCTCGCGACTAGAGTAGGTAATGTGGAACGAGAATTATGCACGCCAAGGTGTGTGGCTAACACGCTACACTTGCAAAGAAGATGACCCTTCACTGACATTGGTTCTGTGCAACGAACTGCAGGTTCTATTCGCACAATGAAAAGACTCGGAAAAAAATGGTTTTGTTACGGCAACAAAATTTAGGAACAACAAATAAATTTTTTGTGTCTGCTACCAAAAATTTTGCTGCAGCAACCAAATGTTTTGTTGATAGAACTAAACATTTTGTCGTAACAAAATATTTTCGTTTTCCTTATTTTAAAAAATGATTTTGTTGGTATGACAAAACCTTTAATACCGTGGACTGTTCGGGCAAGCGCGTTTTCGGTGCGACCTGTAGAAGTACTTTCCCTAGACTTTTAAAAGATAATCTTGATTTCAGATGCGCAACAAAAGTCTAATTACTGGTCTGAAAAAATTCTGGATATTCACTTAATTTCAGTGATATCGCTATTAAAATAAGAAATTTACAGAAATTAAAAACGATGTCTGAAACTCAGGGCATAGTATGTGAAAAGCGTAACCGTTTTTTGCAATTAACGTTTGAAAGGATCAGAGCTCTTCCCCTCGAAATCTTAAATTCTGTCGTTAAAATGTCGGATATTGTTTTAGGCCGAGTCGGGCGTTGATCCATACGATTATTTGAATCGTGAAACAATAAAAAGCACGGAAGCGTTAATACTGGACCAACAGGCTTGCTTGCCTGCAGTGTTGTCAGATTCCGCGACTTCGTCAAATTTAAACGCGTCTAACTTTTTAACCGTCAACGATAACATAAGGTTTAATCCTATTTTTGGAATGCTCAGGTCGAGAGCGATCCAAAACATACCCGATATGCTAGGTTATCTTTAATGGTTAAAAAGTTAGACACGATTAAAATTTACGAAATTGCGGATTCTGGCAACACTGCTTGCTTGCAGGAGCTACTAACTATGGACCAAGATTCGCCGTTATATTGCCGGGTGATTCAATTGAAGAAGCGAGAAAGAGAGCAAACGAGCCTTCTTCCATCGATTAACATGATCTGAACATGATCTTGCCTAGGGAAGCTTGGGGTTATTCTTTGGAACTTCGAAAGTTCTGCACTTGCAATTAACCTTTTGCGAGGAAAAAAAGGAAAACATGATTTGTCAGAGGGTGTAATTTTTTTTTCAGGGGTCACCGCACACGAACTTAAAATGCCCAGACAAGATCGTGACACAACGATTTATCAGAAACGTATACCGTATTACAATCTAATTTCACTATCAATTTGTCGTGTTCAATCGTAAAGGAGGATTTTGCCGGACAAAGACCTGAGTTACCCGCGCACCGCCAATTTCACACTACGGCCCCACAGAAGGTCATGCTAAATACCACAGGTTCAGCATCGTAAATCAGAAGTCAGAAAAAGGCTTAGGAATATTAAGCTAGGCAAATTGTTGGGAAACGGGGGAAGTTATTCTTCTATTTGCAATAGAGGAATAATCAATAAAAGTCAGCTACACTTCCATGTTCCGTGAGAACTGCAAGTAATCCAATTATATCGACCAATGAACTGGAAATACACTTTACCTTCGGTCTGAAGAAATTGATCGATTTTGCGAAGGATTTAACTATCAGATTGGTCATCAACGTAAACACTGCCAATTGGTTTCCAAAGGAACGTTATAAAGCCAATATGCGATTCATGCCGAGAAACCCGCATAGGTTAACTTAGGTTAGATGGTGTCCTATGCTTCGCTCAGCTATAGCTCCACTCACTCAAGCGACAAAAGGTACCGGTACACGAGTACACAGTAAAAAGAGAATCTCAAATTCAGATGCAACAAAAGTCAAATTACTAGTCTGAAAAAAATTCAGTCGAAATATTCGCTGAATTTCCGAGTGAATTTCAGTCATATTTTTCTTAAAATAAGTTTATATAAACTCGAAATGATATCTGAAATTCAGTGCGTAATTGAACTGATTTTTTTTTCAAAACAGTGATTTGACTTTTGTTGCATCTGAATTTAAGATTCTCTTTTTAAGGGCACTGTGATCGAAATCCGTGGGCACGGAATAAAAGGTTTTGTTATACCAACAAGATCATTTGTTAAAATAGGAACATCAAAAATATTTTGTTACAACAACAAAATGTTTAGTTCTATCAACAAAACGTTTGGTTGCTGCAGCAAAATTTTTGGTTGCAGCAACAAAAAAATTAATTGTCCCTAATTTTGTTGCCGTAACAAAACCATTTTTTTCCGTGGGGAGGGGTCGGGAAGAGCAGTCTAACCCCCCAAAAATGCGTAAGCAATTCTGTATTTATTTATCGCCCCCAGGAACGGTCGATACATTTACTGTATTGTCGATCAGTATTGTGTGCCACAATATGAGATGGTTTGAATGATTATAGCTCGCATCCGATATGATGACGCTTTGTTTCAGAGCAATTAGTTTGCAGGGGGTCGGCGTGGTCCTGACCACGCCTGGTGGCGGTCCGCGTGAAGAAGACTGGCGGCTGGCCGGCGGGGGGCAGCGCGAGGGGCCCCGCGCCTTGGGGCCCCGCCGCGCGTTGGGCCCCGCCGACGCCCGCGCCGTCCCGTCAGGCCCGCGGCCCGCCACACCCTCGGACCGCGGAAATAGACCGGCACGCTGCACGCTCTGTGGGTCTTTAGGCCACGTGCTCATCTTAGCTGTGCACGCTTCAAGTCCGCTTGAATGTTAACTTTAAAAAGATGCGCTAGAAGAAGTTTAACGATCTATTTTGAACAAATTTCAACAATTACATCTAAAACTTATTAAAAGCGAAAGAAATGAAAATGGGAAGGTATGTGAAGTGGAATTGGGCTGAAAGGCCGTCTTTTACGGAAAAAAAAGGTTTTGTTATACCAACAAAATCATTTGTTAAAATAGGGATAATATAAATATTTTGTTACAACAACAAAATGTTAGGTTCTATCAACAAAACGTTTGGTTGCTGCGGCAAAATTTTTGGTTGCAGCAACAAAAAAATTATTTGTTGTCCCTAATTTTGTTGCCGTAATAAAACCATTTTTTTCCGTGCGGTGATATACGGAAAAGGACTTTTTCATGCAGCGCCTTAATAGTTTTTTAGTCATTTTTCCAAAGTTCTAAAAATTAATATATTAAGCTTATTTAAGGTAGCATTTTTACACTAACGCAAACAATGAGACTACATGAAATGGTGGGAAGGTATTACTCGGAGGGCTAATGTTGAAGTATTCAATTGTCAGATCAGGTTCTGCGAGGAGAATTAACTCAGTGCGCAGTACGGCCTCATGAATTAGTAACATGGCCTGGCCGGAGTAACAACCTTTCCTGTGTGAGCCTTTCTTGAAAATGAAACTTGATGAAAGTGAAGTGGCCCTTGTTTTTGTGGGCACCTTTCATGGCTATGTCGGCTCATGTAGCGGCAGCATTCAAAAATCCTTTGCCGAAACGGTTTCACTATGTGCTACTCATTTTTTTGACAAGGTGACATTTTGTAGCTTTTGTTTGCACGTCCAAAATGTAGCATAAATTGATTGAGGGTTGGTCTAGCTCTCACACGAATGCATTTTTAAGGTATTCAGCTCACCTCATTGGTGTATTACCTCTGCCTTAAAAATCATCCAAACTGAAAATTAGCCTGCGGATCGACCAAAAATTAACTCATTTCATTTTTGTTTCAAAAACATCAAGAACTTCTATTTGCTTTTTTGTTTGTGCTTTTCAAAATTTACTATAAACTCAAATTATTAGAATGAAAAAAAAAAATTAAAAAAATAAAAATAAAAACACGAAAACCATAGCATAAAAGCCTACGTCTTTAAGTGTATATTTTTGGAAAAAAAAGGATTATTTCACACGGCTAAATATTAATTTTTGTTTACGTATTTTGGGGTCCCTCTTATTTATTTTCAAAATATTATTCTTTGCGGTTTAAAAGGCAAGTCTTTTGAAAAGTAATGAACAGTATCGCGTGAATCATTATTCAATTATACAATTTATTAGCATACAAGAGGTTTGAAATGAGCTGAACGATGTACGTTCGTAATACAGTATGTATTGGATAATTCTGTCTGTTGGTAAGCAGCACGTTTGACATGTCAATAAATGTTGCTAACGAATAGATTTTTGCAAATGTTTCGAGTTATTTTGGTGAGATGAAAGAGTTGAACCAAATTTTGTATTCTGTAGGCGACTGAGACGATATCAGTAAATTTCGTTAAAATTCAGACAGTATCCTGGGACCAGGTCAGTTTATTCGCAACAGACTTGCTCGAATCACGGACTTGAGCTTTGCGTAAAAATATTAACCCACTAATCTTATTGGGACGCACCACAAGTAGCTCGCAGGTACTCTGATACACTTTAAGTTTTCAAAGCTGCACTTTCTTCAAAGTTGCTCTTTCAATCTCCTTTCGCCGCCAACCTGAGCGGAGCTGTAACAAAGCAAGGCACAGAGAACACAGTAAAAGAAAAAAAATAAAAAAAAACGTTTTGGGGAGTGCTATACCTGTTTTGGGTATGAACCAAAATGGGGGTAGTGCATATTTTGGTAATTTTTCAACATAGATGTTTAGCCACATCAATGGAAAGCTTTCGCCGAGAACTTTTCAGTTCAGTGATATGGCTGAACATAGGGCTATCTTGAAAAATAATCAAAATACGCACTACTCCTTAATTTTAGAGATAGACCTATGTTCAGCCACGTTAGTGGAAAGCTTTCGCCGAGACCTTTTGAATGATATGGCTGAACAAAGGCCTATCTTGAAAAATAACCAAAATACGTACCACCCCCGTTGGTTTCACACCCAAAAACCATGGTATAGCATCCCCCAAAACATGGTTTTGTTTTTACTGTACCTAAAGTCGTGTATAGAGACTTGCTTTTAAGCCTGCCGCTTTTAAGGGACGCAGGCTTGGCGACAGAACCCAAATAAGGTCACTTTGGCCTAATGGATATTTTCTTATTGCAATTAACGGTTTTAAATAAGGAAAGCTGCTGGCATATCTTTAGAATATGTAAAGTAAAGCGGAGTTCCGTTGTGGCGGGGCACGGCGCGCGGCTGAGTGGCCAGTGGGCACTGCTCTGCCCAGCGCGCCTCGGCGCACTCACCACATCGAATTCACCCCGGAAACTTGCTCCGCAGATGTGTTGATGGGATAGCGGGCGGTTAGGCCCCAACCGGCACGTGGCTCGCCCTGTGCACTCGTTTGTAACGACTAGGGCCTCATTTTAACGAGTCGTATTGTTAGCACCGAAGAAGTAAAGAACGAGTTCGCTACACTTTTACCTTTGTTTTTGCTCCGATGAGATGTTTTCTTTTCCCTGATTTTTTTCCGCCCGGTGTTGCTT
>Ga0058701_10002709_pt1 | contig 13602 bp, 6 predicted proteins | sample AgamicOrMae_FD_97039 | JGI IMG/M metagenome (GOLD analysis project Ga0058701, IMG submission 97039) | Agave microbial communities from Guanajuato, Mexico - Or.Ma.e | ecosystem: Host-associated > Plants > Phyllosphere > Phylloplane/Leaf | place: Guanajuato, Mexico | collected 2012-06-04 | reverse complement strand
CCCGTGGGGTGAATTTTGTTGCCTATGAATTTCAACGATGATTTTGTAGGCTCTCCATAGATTACTGCAAGAGCCAAGTAGACGCAAATTTAACCTCGTTGGGAGCTACTTTCGCTGATTTACCGCATTCGGTGAGGTTCACTGCCCTGCAAAACGGTTAAACTAATTGTGGTTGAAAATCGAATTTGGGGTGAAAAAAGTTGCACATTGAATTCACCCTATTTTTGGGGGTTAAATTAACCCCAAGGACTTAGAGTGTACATGCTGTATATATACGGCACACATTTTTTCAAAATTATGTCTTATTGATTTTTTAGGTGATTGATGTAAAAAAGGTTCTTGTGTCCTCTAAAAAGCTCCATGAAAGTATTAACCACCGTCAGGACTGTTTTTTACGACTCCATTACTCGATTTTTTCTCCCCTTCTTTTGTAAAACCATTATTGCTACAACTCCGCTCTACAACGCCTTTTTTTCTATTCCTTCGCAACTTTTTTTTATTGCTATGCAGCAATCACCGCACTTCGTTTTGCTACTCATTTTCCCGACGCCTTTCCTCTAGCGGAGCTGCAAAATCCTCTCCTGTGGTTGCTGTGCTGCCCCTGTGCAAGCGTTCAGCCGTTTCCGCTTTTTTAGGGGTACTTTTTGCTAAGTTTGCCGGTCCTGCCGGATGCGGGTGCGGTCTCTAATATCCTTAAAAAAAAGGATCTCTCCGGGAATGTTTTTTTTTGGGGGGGGGGTACCGTACGCCGCTTTGTCGGGACATTGCATCTCAATATGTCTTTTTTATAATGAATATTACAAATTGCCGTTTATATTGACTTACAGTGTGTAATCAATTAATTTTTTCTTCATTGTAGATAGGCTAAACGTTTGAAAAGATGCTCATTGGGAAAAAAAAACTGAAAATCCGGGAGGAGTTAAGAAATCAGAAATAAATAATACATTGCTGGTATAGTTTTAATTTTATCAGATTTTGTAATTGATACTTTTCACAAAAATGTAATGAAATTTTTTTTTAACGCGGCTCATTCGCTTGTCGCTTAACCGCGTCCATTTTAATGGTATAAAATCGAAAGCATTCGGGCAGCCCTACAAAACTAGATGCCTCCTGAGATCATCATTAATATCAACTCATATCCGCAATATATACGATGTTTTCGCGTTTGGTAATGAGCGATTAAGACCCTGAGAATACACGTCATCTTATGGACACCTGCTGTTTATAAACGTTTTCATAGGTCGACGTCTCTAAAGCAACTTTCCTTCGCATATCCTATAATAAAACACGCCGTAATAAAGTAATAAAGGAAAAAGAAACAAACAAAAAAAATCAATTTTTAAACTCGTGTGTCAATTTTTACCAAAATTATTTAGGCAACATGTGAATTACCTCGCTTTCTTTTTCTTAAAAAAAAAATCATGTTCATTCGTGAACGTGCAACGGTGTAATATAAAAAACCACTCCTCTATGACTCCTTCCAATAATAACGAAAGTAGTATCGTAACATTTCCGTTTTACGATAGATTTCCATAAAAACTCGATTTTGTTTCGGTAGAAGTCTCGATCTTGTTTTGGTTTGTATTATTCTAATGGCATTGACCTCAAATATGGTTTAGATGCCATACTTTTAATTACAGTAATCCGGATCATTAAATCTCGAAAATCCTCTGTAAACATTTTTCTTTTTTTTTTGTTTTGCTATTGCGTGCATCACTTAAGTTCGCCTAAACTAAGAGAGTGGTTGTTTTAAGTCATCGGTAGCTTCAGCGCGATCCCGCCGTTCAAACTGTGTGCGGATGTTCAAATGCAATCTCGCAGGTAAAGAAAATTATTAGCTTGATTAACTTTGTCGTACAACTCGCAGCATCGATGTATGATATAAATCATCAATAATGCAAGAAATGAAATGTAAAATTAAACGATTTTTTTAATTTTTTTAAATTAGCTCATTATAGTAAAAGTACAATAAAGTTAGCTGCTCACAACACCGATAAAGACGAGAAGAAGGCTACCAAAATGAAATATCCATATTCATTGGTTCAAAATGCCCCGAAAAGATCAAATAGACTCGGATATTGCAGCTTAATGTTCAGCTTTTCATTTGCTTTTTAACAACAATGTTTATGATCATGTTGGCATACCCCTTTTTTTTTTCTCTGTTGACCAAATTAAGCTAAAAAATTGATAAATAATAATATGAAATTGCAGATTAAATAATCCGTAAAACAACCAAACCCAGCCGCGCGCGAATTCTCGCATGCGGAAAAACGTCAACGTCTTTGGCAAAACGTCAACACGGGAATAATTAACGGGTCACAGCCTTGTCAAAACTGAGCAAAACTGTTCTTGTGGACATGACAAGCAAAAAGAGGTGAAAGAGGAAAAGTTTTTCGGTGCTCTTAACGGGTGCCATTGTTCGTACCCGTACCGCCGCCAGTGAGGAGCGTTGTGGTAACCCCAGTACTACAGTAGACTCAAAACTCTTACTACTCAGCGGTTTGAGTTGCTCATCAAACCAGCTGTCGCTAGGCTTAATGGAGGTACGAATAAGTTGACGCAACTCCTGTCCGCCTTAACGGTGTCTCGACCTCTTAGGTTAAAATCCCCTTCACAATGGCGGGATTCTCAATTTGATCGTAGGTAGCATGCTGGCTTATTATTTTCTCTGTAACCTGCAAATGGGCAAAATCAAACGTCTATTTTTTTTGTATTTTATATCCGCTTGTAGAACATGGAAGTAAAAACGCCCCAAGTAGGCCTAAAGCTTTTTGATTAACGTTTCTAGGAAAATTATGACTTTCATTAAGGTCAAATATCTAGGAATGTCATCGATTTCTCCAATCTTTGTTATGCGTCATGCAGTTGAAAACGGATCATCTACTTTTACGTAACTTTTTTTTTTCTTTTGGATGGCGTTGAGGAATTACCTTTAGGGTATCCCTTTCTCCTCCCCAGTCTTCTAGCAATCTGTTTACTACTCATCGCAACTTGTACGTTGAACCGCTACTCCACACACGTGAGCTTTGTTTACTACGACCGTAAGGCGCAGATCTCGCGGCGATAAATAAATAGCAGAGGAAGGACTTGAAAACACCTTCAAGGTACAGACTAAACACGATGAAGACGAAATTATCGTTTCAAAAACACCCCACAGCAGAGCTACAGCGAATTGCGCGTGAAACTATGTCAAACCAAGTTCGTACACTATTTTTTCACCATCTCGGAGTACTGTACACCTGCCGGTCGCAGAAAATGTATTCTCCTTTTGACTTCCGCCGAAAACAAAACGAAAAGTGTCACGTGATCCGAAATTATTCTACGTTTCGGTGTTGAGATAGTCGTAAAAACGAATGAATGACCTACACATTTCACAAATCCACTAAGAAAAGACTTGGTGAAGTTGTTGGAGGGATGTGCATTTGTTGGTATATGCCAAGTATGGGACATGCGTTGGATGGAAGCATTTCATCGCGTTGGACGCACTTTAGATGAGACCTCTTTTTTACATGGGACAAAACTTAATGGGACAACCTTCGATAATGAGACGTAACTAAGGTAATAACATATCACAAGTAAACTTGTCTGGGACACAATTATGATGGGACATGCCTTTGACGGGACATTTTTTATGGATATGCCTGTGTTTGTATATTGTGTGCCTTAGGTGGGAAATAACACATGTGGGACACCTGCACCTGTTTGATGGGACCTTCTGTTGGGACATACCTTTTATCTGTGCGTCCGAACAGACAAGCCCTATTATGAGGTGTATCTTACGGTAGCACAGGTCCTGAACGAGACATATTTTTGAAGTGGCAAGATGGGACATGCGATCTACGGAGGGAAAAAAAATTGCACCATGAGCTGGATGAGACTTCAAATTAATCCTTAAATTATGGGACATGTCCTCTCGGAGACACGCTGAAGAACAGGATACCCTTCGTAAACATTAGAAGAGGCAACACTAGCTGTAATAAGTGAAAAAAAAATAGTAAAAAAATGTCCTATTGGCAGCGTCCACTGCTACCGGGTGCTGGTTGCACCTATTATGAAACTGATAACACTTATTCCAGCGCATCACCACTGTTAAAGATGTTGCCTACAATGGAAACTGCAGGAGCCGTGTGGAGGCGAGTTGTCAGAATTGTTTTTAACCCCCTCCCACCCCGTCCATGGTATCCATGGTATCGACAACATAATATCAAGGATCCTCATGGAACCCACTTGGAATAAAAACAAAATATGGGTCAACGTCTACCCGAAACGAGGCCAAGGGTCCATCCGATTTTTCTCTGTTCCCTCGTGACCTAAATATTCGCAAAACCGGGGATGGTGAGTGGTGGAATGGGGTGTCAGAAGCCGAGTTATATCGTCCAAACAAGAGAGCGACGGTTGCTTGTGGCAAAAAGTCACGCACTCCCAATTTTAAAAGTTACCTACCTCGCGTTCAACCTTTGGTTGCCAAGAGCAAATGCTGTTTTGTTCGGCATGAACTGCAGGAGGTAAGCAGTAGTCTTTTCTAAGTCGGAGCGGAGAAATAGCAGAGCGAGGCACGTAACTACGAGAAAACATTTTTATCAGAATGGGATGACTTTACCTTAAACGTGACCAACCAATGAAAGAGCAGTGAGTCACTAGGACTGTAGTAAAAATATGCAGGTCGTTCGTGCCTCGAAGCTCATTTTTTTTCTACTAGTGTTATTTCTAGCATTGCAAGTCACTGGGATTTACATTCCAGTGTCGATTCAATAACTTTTCCTTTTAACGAGAAAAATGTTCCAAACACGTTGCAAGTCATTCCCATTTTACGATTACATCCGAAAAAATTAGACGCGAGACTTTTCTAAACAAAGTTTATTTAACCAGCAAATTAGCGTTTTTTTTTTTGAGTCGTCCTGTATAACATGGGGAAAACAAAAACACTCAAACCCAAATATATTTCAAAGTGTGTGATAAAGAGTAGGCTCAGATTTCAAGGGAAAAGGCTTGTCGAGTAACAATAAATTAGAAGAAAGCGTATTGTGAACATAGGTGAGGTAATGACATTGCACTTGAAAACTATTCTTGCAGCTCCTTCTATTATTTACGAAGGGAACAAAGTTCACGTTGTGACTATCACGATGGCGGCGAAAAAAAAACGCTCAAAATGTAGATAATTGTCTTTTTTTGTGCATTTTTTTCCTATGTCACAATATCCATTTACCGTGAAAGCCGAGGAAATTTATAACAATGTAACGCTTTGCTAAATTTTAGTTATAAAGACTTCGCATTGCAGCGAAAGAAAAAATATAATGTAAATAGAATTATTATTGTGCAATCATTAAATGAAGTTATGATACCAGAGTTGCAAGGTTTTGCGACTCGGTCAACTTAGAACACATTTCTTTCGAAAACCATCCGAGATAACGTAGCTTGTCCTGTATGTTTTTGATCACTCTCAAGATAAGCAACCTAAGGCTAAATATTATTTACAGTATTTCGTCAGCACATTTTTGCCGGTCATAAAGTTAACGACGTGTAAATTTGACAAAATTATCAAAATTTATGGCAAAATTGGTTAAAATTGCCATGCCTGTATTAGTTAACAGGTCAGATTACCCGTTATTCTTGTGAGTACCTACAAGGTCACCCAATTAATGCGTGCTACTGTGTCTTGTTTCCTAAAAAGACAGGCGATGGCAAATTCATATAATGTATCAAGAGTTGAATTATAAGTTATTCAAGTGGTCCTCAGAGCCGGAGGTTACTCATTGAAACCCATGAAAGAAAATCAGCTAAAATCACCTGTTTATTCTCCTAAACTAACACAAAATGGACTTTTAAAAATTGTTAAAAAAAATGACTATATCGATAAAAGTAAGTTTCGGGAGATTTCGTTTTGAGTCCCTCGTGAAAAGATTTTACTTCCATGACACCACACAGTAAAATGTAACCCCTGTTTTAGATATTCCCATACCTATTTTAGTTATGAAGGTAAAGCAGTGGAAGAGCGTGAATAGGCGACGTTTGAAGATACCCATGTCAATAGGGGTATCTTATATCTATTCTTCTATCTATTGGTAGAAAAGATACCCTACCAATATCGATATCAATTGAGAACTATCAACGAGTCCTTTTCATTTATACAATTGTTTTTATGTTATTCCTCTTCAAAAATAACCCCGTTACACTCTACCCTGTTTGTCTTTCATACTTAAAACCAGGTGTAGGGCTACATGGAGAAGGGATCGTTTTTACTGTGTATTCTTTGCAATAATCATGGCTTTTCGAAATTTCCGTCTTTCTTTAAAACTCAGAATCAGAGTATCGTTAGATTACTTTTTCAGTAGTTATGTGCTGAAACTGCACATAAAACAAACAAACAGCACAGAAGCAATCATCGGGTTCGGGGTTTGTGTCGGAAGCTGTATAAATGAAGCGGGGGTAAAGAAAGCAAGTCCATAAATGCGGTTCTTGTAGTTTGCAAAGAAAAGTTCTCCCGTTAAGTCAAGAAAAATATACGAATCTCCTGTTCGCTAGCTCTCGCCGAGCAGGTCCTTAACCCGCGAAAACTTATACGCAAAATCGCGAATATTTTCGCGAACTACGGAGTATCTAATCTACGTAATTGTACGTTGTTAATCTTGACACTGCAAAATAGGTTGAACAGCGTAGAAAACAACAAGTAGAAAAGTCACTTGTAAAACTACATGAAAAGATGCGCTGAGATGAATAGCAACAAACACGTCCAACCATGACTTTAATCAATCAACCAAACAAACGGGATCTGCTGATTAGATTGTAAATTTAACTTTGACAAACGATCCCTTATTCTCTTTATTTCACCTTGCGTATCTCAAAGTGGAAAGAAGTTGCGTTCACACTATTTAAAAGACCGCAATTTCTACCTCTTGTGTCCCACTATCGCAAACCGATCAGAATAGCCAAGCGATGCACACACACGTAACAAAACTCAACCTGTAGTCGCCAAGCCCGATGCTGCTTACACCTCGGCGGCAGCCGTGAAGAAGAAAGCGTCATCAAACTTACAGCAGAGCGGATGTACCAAGTCCCAAGCATTTAGTTGAACCAATCTAGCCCTCGCGGTTGTTCGTCGTCCGACGATGTTTCACGGTATAGAAGTTTTTGTTATACCAACAAAATCATTTGTTAAAAGATAGCAAAAATATTTTGTTACAACAACAAAATGTTTAGTACTATCAACAAAACATTTGGTTGCTGCAGCAAAATTTTTGGTTATGCAGCAACAAAAAAAATTGTCCCAAATTTTGTTGCCGCAACAACACCATTTTTTTCCGAGTTCTAATGAAAGACTAAACCTTTGTGAGTGGGCTTAGAAAAAAGGAGAAAGTTTCAACCTTGAAAACTTACAGTTGCGTCCGACGTACGCTTTGTTTTGGATATGCGCCTTATTTGTTATGAACCTCACATCTCGCGCCTGTCTGCATCGTGCTAATCTTATCCTCAGGAGATAAGTAAGCACTATTATCATAGATAAGTCAGCTATTTCCTTATTGAAGGACCCGTCTGAAAGCTACACGAAAATGCGTCATAAAATTGTTTCAGGTGAAAATGCAATAACCGTGCGTTTGACGTCAATTTCCGCGGACATTATTATCGCCAGTATCGCCATGTTTGATTGAAAAAACTGATTGAACTGAAACAGGAGTTGAACAATTCTCGTCATAAAATGTTTTCATTATCAAATTATTGCAAATATCCAGTTATTTACTGGTATTGTCTACGGAATATGAGTGTAGTTTTTTTGAATAGCTTCTATGATAAAGGAAGACAGTTTTGTGCATTGCAAAATTAATAGGGAATGTCTATTGATCGAACTGCCTCATTTAAAATGTATTAGGTTGGGTTCCGTGCGTTCAAGTCACCTTCCATTTATAATGCATTAGGTTGGTTTCGTGCGTTCAAGTTTCCCTATATTTATGCATGTCGGGTGAATAACTACACCCAAATTAATAACTGTTTCAGGAAAAACGTTTTAGTATGCATACACGAGGCGTTCAATAAGTAACGCAACTGGTCATCGCGCTATAGTTGCCAAATACTACACTCTATCTCGGGGTGGAATCGATGGCAGGGTGTCTTTGGCGTATCACACGAAGGTCGTCCTCGCAGACCGAGGTGATCCCGCACCTTACAGCCCAAATGGGAATCCTGAATCCATGAAGCTAAAGAAGTTGGTGAAGGGCGTTTGCAAGTGTGATATTACATGGAATGCGAACACCCTTGCCCGCATAAAAAGCGAACCCACGGAAAGGATGTCTTGTCGAAAGCACAGGACTTCCGGCGGTTTACTGCCAAACAGTGCGGACGACTGAAGACCTCATATGCTCTCGCTCCCTTCTACGAGCAGTGCGCAAACCGTCGTGATTACAAAATGGTTTATAAAACCATTAACAATTGTTTATTTGCCACTACATCTTCAATCATAATTTTTTTTTTGGGGGGGGGTCAATGTGAATTATAGGTGAAAAGTGTCCAGTTTTGTCAACAAAAGCCTATACACTCTAAATTTTAATCAGTGAGAGAGTCTCTGAGGTTCAGTGAAAACTCACGGAATGGTAGAGACTGTCACCGATTCAGATTGAGAGTGTACAGTGTACGCTAATTTCAAACCTTTCATTTGCGTAACAGATTTAGGTACACTCATTGCGCGGTATCGGGAAGCCTTCTCAGACCTTGCAGACGAGTAAACGCGTGGCGTGTTTTGCAAAAATACCCTACTACTTTCCTCAGGAATCAGGGCTTTTAGTAAGTGCAGTGCCACGTGGCAGCGGGTTGCATTATCAAACGATTGGGTGGAACGCATCTTTCTTTAGTTTCAAGTAAGAAACCTCTTGATATTTGTTTCAATAATTGAAAGCTCTCGTCGAGATCTGTGATCAAGCTGACACTTGAGTAGTTTCATAACCTAATTTTAAAGAAATAAATAATGAAAATACCACTTATTTCTGACGATTTTGAGTCTTTCGCAGAAAAGAAGTCGATTAGTTCAAGCGAGGAAAATATCTCAAAAATAAGGAAACTTTTTGTAAATACTTTAAACGACCAAGTCTTCGTGAACGGAAGTTTGAGTTTGTAACTGGACGCCGGACACCGGTCCGTGAGAAGTAATTAAAACCGCCTTTAAAAAGTGTCAACACGGAAAGGAGAAGACGGCGAGCGACAGGTTCACAAAGCAACTATCTCAATTACGACTCATTTGTGAAAATATTTGAAGGGTCTTTGTGATCGGCGACCTTGGATGTGGCCTTGGTGCACCAGAATACGGCGCTCGTTAAAGGCGTGGCGTACAACCTCACCTACAAAAATATATGTTCAATATCATCATCCTTTTTGTTTGTGTTGAGTTTTTTTTGTTGTAAATGTTGTAACACTGATCTGAGCTGTTTCTCTGTTCCCTGGTTTCTAAGTATAATAAAATACAAAACAGAAAATAACTTGATGAAGGAAAGAGCAGCTTACCGTTATCAATCTTAAAATAAAAATATGTTGTAGGTTTTAGAGATGCCAAGAGGCATCTTCGCATGTAGATGAGTCAGACCCGAAGCGTCTTTTTCAGAGGTTTTCAAAAATCATTTCTAACAATGTATGGACCGATTTCTTGTCGATCCAGTTCCGAAACATTTTGCAAATAGCCCATCTTTACTTTCAAAACGCTACTTTAGAAAAATTATTATTTTTTTTGGAAGTGGCTATTTGCCCACCAGCCCCATATAAAATGTATTAGGTTGGGTTCCGTGCGTTCAAGTCACCTCCCATTTAAAATGCATTACGTGCGTTGAAGTCTCCATGTATTTCCGCATATGGGCGAATAGCCACGACCTTTTTTTCAAAAAAAAATAATTTAAAGGAACAATTTAACAAAGTGTCTGTCCGAACGCAAACTCCTATTCAAAACACAATGGGCATTTTCAGGGCGCGTTCAAATTTCGAATACGTGCTTGTCAAGGGCGCGTGCGAACAGAACTCATCAAAAAAAAAGCAACGCTATAAAATTGTTTCTCAAAATTTTTGAGATACGATTTTGGATAATCAAAAGTTTTTTCTCGAGATCTCAATTTTGCAGTAATTTAAGTATACCAAATAATCGTTGGTTTTGGGAGATTTTTTAAAAAGAAATGCAAGACAATCTAAAAGTAAAGCGTCCCGTGCATGAGTCCAATATATTAGGGATTTTTAATGTATGTAAGTGTGGTATGGGGTCCATGCCCAAATACCGGCGCATAACTTCACATGGATTCCAAAACAGCTGTGAGTATTGTTGGCCCGTAGGTGCTGCGGTTCGTTAGCATGTGTTTATGAGTACTTAACCCACTTTCAGAAGTGCGACTATTAACTTTATTCGCAAGTTCAACGAGCGACTAAGAGCCTAGAACGCGCTTTATTGGTTGTGAAAGCGCCAGGCCTTAGAAAGCGTCACAGTAATAACCAGTGATTGGTCCAGAGAAATAAAGCCTGTAACCGTAAGGTAAGGTAGAGCTAGCTCAGGCTAATTTTCGTGGCCCAGACTTTCGTTTCCAGGCTGACATGGAAACATTTGTCGGGTCTGTTACCCACCATCTAGAACCATTTAAAGTTGATGATATTAAGAAGTAAAGAACGGTGACACGGAAATTAATGGTTTTGTTACGGCAACAAAATTAGGGACAACAAATACTTTTTTGTTGCTGCAAACAAAACTTTTGCTGCAGCAACCAAACATTTTGTTGTTGTATCAAAATGTTTTTGCTAAACCCTATTTTTAAAAATGATTTTGTTGGTATAACAAAACCTTTTATTCCGTGGAAGAAAGTTTAATTCCTGTGCACAGATCAAGCAATTGCTAGTTTTCCTCATACCCAAAGTCTAAGAACCGCAAGTTTCTGAGGAATCGTTAACGTTTTGGTCGTTGATAGGTTAGACGGATGGATTTGTTTTGATGCCCTTGTAGAGGGCCCATCTTTTTGAAGCTGATAAGGAAAGTCTTATCGTTTTTAAGGCGTTGAGGAAGGTCGCACCTTTTTGATGAAATTCGAGCACCGTATTCGCTTGAATATTTTAAGCACCTATACAGCCGTTTACATGTTCACTATACTAGTTATTTTGCATAATATATGCTGTCTGTATTTCCAACGCTAAGAGTTTTGGACTACTGAACGCGCAATAGAACTGAATAGAGGTCGGTAAACGGACCGGTTATGGAAAACCTAAGAGTAAACCTCCTTTTAAACGACTGAAAAGAATTGAGGCCTTCGTTAACGGCTTGAAAGAGTTAAGGCTTTTTTACATGAAGGTATCAGTTTGACTTCGACTTACCCGTAAATACACAACAGGACTGTCATCAAATGAATGCCTAGTCCAAAGCATTTTTTTAAATTCATCGTATTTTTTTTGCAAACGGGTGAAACCAATTAACAGTTTTGGGAATTCACAAAAAAAGTTTAAAAAATGGAAGTTTTTGGCTTGGAGGCATAGGAGAACGAAAGTGATAACTTGGAACACGAAGCGCGAATAGCTACACAATTCTGGCGGCCTTCGCACGGCGAAGCTCGGAGCTGGCTATTGCGTAATTCCAGTGCTCCTCGAAGACAGCGCCAGCGCCAACGAGACAGTCTACCGGAAAAGCGTGCCTCGCCTAATACAACGCGCGCGAATTTAAATGCTCCGCACGTCTGAAATTCGACATTTGATTCATATTAATAACATGGCTTCATACGTTTTTTTTAGCTATTTTGTGCTCAGGATTGTTTGGAAACTTTTTAGTGCCACGAGTTTTTTCACGAAATTTTGTAAAACGTTCTTTTAGTATTTTCTACGCTTTTGAATAGTCAACGACTGTCCGACCATTATCCAAAAAGTCTTTTTTAAAAACTATTTTTGCCGATCATAAAATTAAACTAGAAAGTTTTGTGTTTAGTACATACGTAATGACTGCTGAAATAACTGGGCTTTGACTTGTTTAATAGCAAGAAACTAGTCTACTGACGTCAAGAGCAAAACACCATCTTTAAGACTTGTGTCACATTATGGATTTTTTTAAAATAATTGAATCACTGTGTTGAAAATCAGTGAAAAATGACAAACCAAATATTCGAAAAAGGGTCTTTTGAATAGTATCAATGGACTACTTTGCGATTGATTGGCAAACTTATACCAACCTTGAAACCAACACTACGACTATCTCGAAAGACTGATTACCGTATAGTATTCAAATAGATTTCTTTTGTTAAAAAACTTGTAAACTCGTTTGAGGGTTTCCGAATCCTAAAAAATATATCTCTCCCTCAACTTAACACGCACACAAAAAAAAAGAAGATTTAAAAAAATATCTGTTATGGTAAGCTAAACGAAGGTTTCTTTTTCTGTTATTTTCTAATCACGAAACTTTTTGGAACTACATTTTGCTGTTGCATAAAACACTTCTTAATGCAACAGTTTTCAGGCAGCAAAGCCACGCGAAACAGAAATGTGCAGCTTAATTTAGATGATTAACCCCGATAAGTCGAAATAAAGTTCATGAATAAGTTTGCAGAGTCACGAGAGAATCGAGCCAGGTAGCCTATTCAACTTTGAAGTCCAGCCCAAGATAGCCCCACCCCCCATGATCACAGAGAAGAGGCGTCCCCTAGTAAACAGACGATAAAACGTAATTTCTCTGCGGTTCTCAATCAAGCGGCCATTCATGCTACTTTGAGAGGTTATGTTACCACGCAGGTTTGTTTACGTGGTGCGCGCGCGCCACGGCGGCGGGCACGCGGACGCGGCACCAAGCCACTTTGGCCCCTGCCTGCCTCTCCATTCTAAGGGCCGTGGCCATGCGCTCTATTAATAGAAACTTGTGTTTATTTGCGAGCTTCTTTTCGGGGGCTTGCCCACCCGACTTGTTTTGCGTCTTAGGTCATGAAATGCGGAATAGTACACTGAGAGGTCGAGTTTCCCTCCTCCTGCGTTCCACCTTTCTTAGCCTAGCCGAGCGGAAGGATAGCGGAGTCCGGCACATGGCTCATAACCTACATTATCCTACACAATTTCACAAAGCCTAATACCGTTTACGTCTCGCCAGCATTTATTGCCGCCAAGACATTGTCGCATTGACATTGGCGAAAGCCGAGCGGAGCAGTGGCGAAGCGAGGCACAAGAGGAACTTGCGAGCGAAGCGATGCTCGAAGCACTCACGGAAAAAAATGGTTTTCTTACGGCAACATAATTGGGGACAACAGATAAAATTTTTGTTGCTGCAGCCAAAAAATTTGCTGCAGCAACCAAACTTTTGTTGACAGAACTTAACACTTTGTTGTTGTAACAAAATGTTTTGGTTATCCCTATTTTAACAAATGATTTTGTTAGTATAACAAAACCTTTTTTCCCGTGAACCGAACCTTTGCGTTTAAACACGTTCATCCTCGAAATGTGAAACGGAAAAAAAGTGAACCAGTTTAGATTACAGAGGGCAAAAATCCATCCTCAAAATCAAGACTGCACGCAAAATAATAGTTAGCAGTCCCAACGAATCATGGTTAGTTAAAACCCAGTTATAAGGGGCTGCTATTAAGTTAGCAGCTTTTATCAAACCACGTTAGCAATGCCGTCTAAACAAAT
>Ga0058701_10002708_pt1 | contig 13602 bp, 13 predicted proteins | sample AgamicOrMae_FD_97039 | JGI IMG/M metagenome (GOLD analysis project Ga0058701, IMG submission 97039) | Agave microbial communities from Guanajuato, Mexico - Or.Ma.e | ecosystem: Host-associated > Plants > Phyllosphere > Phylloplane/Leaf | place: Guanajuato, Mexico | collected 2012-06-04 | reverse complement strand
GATGCCGGCATTGGTGGGAGGGGGAACGTTCGGCGAGGGAACTTTATAGAAGGCGCTGAGTACCGTGAGACGCGCATGGATTCAAGATTGCACGGAACCGCGACTCCAGTACTTCCTCCCTGAGTGAACAGCCTGGCTTGGCGATATGCCGGAAAAAATCTAGGCCAATAGTTTATGAATTCAAGGAACTGGGTCACCTAAGCCCTAAAAAAGTATATCAGCACGAAAAAAAACAAAAAAAACAAAACCTAAATACTTCCAGGTAACACCATTACACACCCCGTACTTATCCCCATTTCCCGGGCAGCTGATTATGAGTAATAAAAGCCACCGTTGTTGCGTCGCATGCAGTTGTGTCAGCGTTGGCCGCAAGCGCTCCTGCAGCGTCGCGTGCGTTAGTTCGCGGCGCAAAAAGGGAACAGCGAAAATTTCAAAGCCTGCGTTTGCTACATCTCGTGATCTTTCTGTCCCCAATAGACGCCAGTAACAGCAGTGCGAGGCTTTTCAATCGAACTAACACTAACCTACTACTTTCATTAAGCCCTATGCGGCTTACTTAAAAGAAGTGCCATCTGCCCCGCTTGGCTGCCACTCCGCTCCGCTGTGTCTCAAAATAAGCGAACGTTTATCTTAGGTTAGGTTAAGTTGTGAGTGGCTTGTGCCTCGCTCCGCCACACGACGAAAACAGAAGAGGTAGCAAAATATTACCTAGAAAATACATACTGTACCGATATACAGTGAACGACAGAAAGACGGAGATAATGCGGACACGACACACGCGCCGCCACAGCCGCAATGCGATGCGTAGGCAACTAGAGCGCGCAGATGTCGTGTATGTTGCCTACCCTCACCTCATCAGCAGCCGCAAGTCGCCCGCTCTTGGGCAGTAGCGCTGCATGAGCAGTGCTGTGAGCGCTATGACCTGCTCACGACAGAGACAGACTTATGCATGTGGTACGTGGCAGACAGAGATAGATGCCGCTCATGAGCGCCAAGGGCGTTCACGGCATCACTCATACATGGCTACGTTGGGCAGGTTAAGTCGGCTGGGTTTACCACAAGTGACTGCACACTTTACACAACTCATTATACGAGGGGTTCTTTACATAACCTTCCGCAAACCCAGAAGTAAATTCTAATCGTGTTACTTGGGGAAAATGGCAGGCTTTGTGTGTGTTGACATGTTTGCAAACGCACCTTTTGTTCCCTCATACCCCTTCCGGTATGAATCGACCTGACAGCGGGCTATTTGACCAGCGGTTGGCTGGCCGTCGAGCTCGCCTTCTTTCTCGGAAACGCGGTGGAGTGGAGCCAAAACATCCAACCTTTGAACGTTTCAGTAGACTGCATTAGATAACTTCAGAACATCACTTCTATTTGTAAGGAGTTTGAAAAGTGTAAGTCGAAGCACTAGGAGCGAAGGTAAGTGATCTGCTCTTCAAAATACGTAAAACGAATTTACCCATATTCGATCCGACTGGTAAATTCAACGACGCTCTTTAAGGAAATTCCCCGCGGTGACAAAATGAAGATGAAAAGCTGAAATCGATGTTGTTTCTGGCTATCATACATCCTCGCATTGTTACAAGTTTCACCGTCTAGTTTCCGCATTTGAGCTGGTCAAAAGCGACAAAAAATACACGGTGTTATATGAAGACCCCATTAAAAAAGTGCACAATCGAGAAATTTAGCTACAACTAGAGAAGATAAGAGAGTAAAAAATCTTCCTACTCTCAGTTTTAACCCCATTACAAAACTTTTGAGCCCCAAAACTTGAGATTTCTCCGTTTAGTTAAAGAAAAATCCGAGAAAAACCTCAAAAACAGACGCATTTCTAGGGAAAAATGAGTCAAATCAGCAACTGAAGATTTTTTTGAAAATTTGAAATCAATTGAAGCAGTGGTAGAAAAATATTTAACCTGTATGTCCGTCTGTCTTAAGGAGATTCTAACCTCTAAATTATTTTTAAACATGCATTGAAAAATTCAATGTGAACTTGACTAGTTTCCCGGGAATATTTTAAATAAGGTTAAAAGAGGGGGTTTACATTTTATTCCTCTAAACGGTCAAATCAAAACTCTATACCAGAAAGTTCATGGCACCCACCTACCCTGCATTTCCAAGAAAAAGGCGGGCATAGTGGCAAGTCGCCCCGCGATCAGGTAGACCTGCCACTTCTTTTCAGCCTAGATTGAAAACAATGAGGTCACCCTCGTCAAAACTCCTGAGGCTGCATAACGACGTAAAAAAAAATCACTCATCCGTCAAAACCACCAAGTCAATCTTCTGAAGGTTGAATAGCTGAATTCAACCTGAAGCTGTACTCAATCAGTTAAAGAAAAAACTGGAGTTCCAAAGCTGCAACCTCAAATTGCGCCTTTTCTTTGTAAAACCGGAATGAAGGACGTAGGTACACCACCGTAGGACCGGATGGGCTAAGTTAGGTGCCCAACGCCCCCTCCGACATCTCTCCGCTCGGCTGTTTCCAAACCGAATCGCTTACTTTTATAGGCAGCAAGTTAAAAAAAGCGACTCTGGATAGACATCGTCAGGTCGACTTCGAGTTATGTGCTTTTTGCCTCGCTCCGCTGTAGCTCCGCTCGGCAACAAAATCAGAACGCGACGAGTAGTCCTTTTAGCTTAAGGCGGTGCATCGGGCCGATATCCCTCCAGTCCCCTCCCTCCCTGCCGCTCCCGCCGAAGGTATCCGAACGCAGGGCAGGGATGGGGTCCACCGCCTCGGCGGCTCGCTGGACCCGATGAACCACGTTAGACTCAAACGACATTTAGATAACGTATGAACAGTAGAAGACAGTCTTCTACTGTTCATAAGATAACGTAACCTCGAAAATTCATAGTGCGGCTCGATCGGGGGTTGTCAGCCGTGCGACGACCAATCACCGGGTCTCTCATCAAGTCCCCCCCCCCTTTTCAAACAGGTGTTTAACGAATTTTCTAAAAAAAGATTTTTTTTCTGTTTTCAGACAGCGACGACAGTGAAAGTGAAGGCGGTCAAGGCAACGTGTCCAGAGTAGTCATTCGCCCCCATGGACACAGCGGTAAAGCTAAAAAGGGCCACTTGTGTTTCGACGCCGCTTTCGAAACAGGCAAGTTTGTTAGACCCTTGAAACCTGAGACGACCTTGTCTACGAAAAACTGAATCAAAATCTTTTGGACACAAACGCATTTCCGATGGGAGGTGACTTGAACGCAGCGAACGCTACCTAACATGTTTTGAATAGTGCAGTCGGGTCAATTGACACTCCCTTCAAAAGAAAAAAAGAAAAAATAATTTTTAAAAAATGAAAAGTTTTTAAGTGTTCTTGAAAAGCAGGCATTTTCACCCCAATTCAAACGGGGAGATGGCGCGGCTAATTAATCAAACAAATTTTGCTGAGAATGATACGACTGTCCATGAAGTGAAAAGCACTTCAGCAAACCAATCTCTAAGTCAAATTTCAGCTGACAGTTCCAAAATTGATAATAACGGTCTCGTGCTACTGCTACCACTGCATTCATTCTTCGGTATTCTTCATTTATAAAAACGCGGTAGCAATGAAAAAAAAATCCTATACATGCCCTTTGATTTTCTTGAAAGAAATCTATGGAGCTAGCTGACATCGGCTTACAATCAAAGAAAAAAACAGAGAGAAGGAAAAAAAAAGAAACAAGGTTGCAACTAATCCTTTGACATGACTGTCAACTCGCGCCCAAAATCAAAAAAATGCACAATTTCATTTTGGTAATTTCCCCCCCCCCCAAAAAAAAAAATCGCTTACATCAAAGCGAGGATCGTAAGCTGGTAATTATTCTCCTCAGCAGGTATACACTTCCAAAGAGCTTCCAGGGAGAAACATTTGGGAAGATCAGAAAACAATTTTTGTATCAAGAAAAAAAGAGTAAAAGAAAGAAGGAAGAAAAGAAAAACAAAAGGAGGAAAGAAAGAAAAAGGAAGAAGGAAAGAAAGAAAATAAAGAAAGAAAGAAAAGAAATCAAGAGAGAAAAAAAAGGAAAATGTTTTTTTCTGAGCAAGTGTGAAGAGGCTGGGACCTAAACTGAGGCCAAAAGGGAGAAAGTTCTGAAAATTATGTCTAATGTTCATCTTTTTAAAGTGTTGTTGTTTAGACTTTTTTTTTGTTTCAAGAATTCCTCCCATTATTGAGTAAATAAAGGTGGGTACTTCACATGTCAAGTTCCAATCAAGGTAATCAAAATAACATCTCTTGTTTAAAAAAATTAAAGCACTGCTTCCATAATTCCAGCTTCCCTTTTAAATCACTAGTACCCTATTCCTGTCTTGGTTTGCAAACAATATGTTGAAATACTGAACAATAATGACCTATCATTCTCATCACCAAAATCCCAGGCCAACACTAACATACCTGAACTGATAAAAAGTAATGATGAAATACTTTTCTACAAGATCTTCAATAACTAAAGAATGTGATTTCTGAACATATGCCTGACATTTTTGCAGGACATGATTTGTTTATGCAAACACTCCAAAAGTCAGGTCCTTAAATCTGAGGTGGCCATTGTAAGATTCCTCTCTTTGTCCCCTGTCAAAACTTGCAGGACTTACATTTGTCATAACCTGCATTGTAAATACCGGTAATGAATCTTCAAGGAAACCAAATAACTTGAATGCAACAAGGAAATAATAACAAATTCAAGCTGCTAAACAAAGTCTTCCTTCAAAAAGAAATGAACAGATTTTTTGAAAGATTGACAGCACAATAAAAAAAAACACAACTTGAAAACTAATTGAGATTCATTATCCATTCAGATACCCTAAAAAGGGGGTACAATAGATAATTAAAATAGACTTACATTTGTCATAACCTGCATTGTAAATACCGGTAATGAATCTTCTATCATCTTAGTTGGCAATGCAAGACAGGCAATAAACTTCCTTCAAAAAGGGTGACTACCCTAAATGAATATCAAAAAAAAATGTTCATTTTTTCCTGCATAGGAAACCTTGGAAGAGTGGACCTCATCAACGAATTTGAATACGATTTGTTCATCAGACCCGATACTTGCAACCCCCGAATTCGCGGGTGGTTTCATTTCACTGTCGACAACATACGTCTTGATCAGGTGAGTCTCATAACTTACGTCGATCATGATCTTAGTTAGTTAAAATCTTAGTGGCGTAGTTAAGAATTCATCAGCGACATGCCTAAACTTCGCTATTCACGTTGGCGGCGACTGCCCACGGCGGCAAAGTGAGGTTATACGGTACAGAGCCTTCTGTCATCCAGACGTCATCACTCCGTTTCCGCAAGTTCAAATGAACTAGACATGACATCAATAACCGCATAGGCCTGCGGTAAACGCTGTTCGGTTACACAAATCAATACTGACGTCAGACTGCCTCGGCCAAGATAAAATGTCCAATGGCAGCCAATTATGGGGACGGTTAAAAAAATGAACATAGAAAATGAGGTTAGGTGTAAATGATACGGAAGAAAGCAAAATGTAGGAAAGCTAACTTCATTCGTATCTACAGTAGCTACAGATATGTGTGTCAGGGTTATATCAGTATTCCTATCACCCGAATATTAGCCGGTAGCGCCATTTCCTGACTATCGACATAATAAAACATTACTTTGGATACAATGAAAGAAACGAGGCGATGGTGCAGCAAACTAAAATCGGCATAAATCGTGCTCTTGTATGAGGGTCCACCGAAAATTATATGAAAAGCTAAATAACAATGTTGATTCAACACACGTGCAACTGACATCGGCGACCATTAACCTCAACAACGCAACAGCTGATTGTACTCACCTCATTTTGGGGGAAATCCACGATTCTACACTCCCGAGGAAACCAGTCACTGGTAGTTCTTGACGTCAATCTCACAAATTGATTTCACTTAACGATTGATATCACAGAAAATATTTCATAACGCTTGAGAACTGGCCTTGTTGGCGAAACGTAAACGTGCAACACCTGCTGCTGCGTTCGGCACTTCCGCCGGTAGATGACTTCGAGAAGGCCGGAAAAATGGACACCCAAGTAAAAAGTAAACAAAGCCAAATTGGGATTAAAGTGCGTTGTTTTGGGTCACAAAGGCCTCGTTCTCAATAACAAGACAAGAGGAAAAAAATCCCATTTATTTTTCATTCAAATATAACAAAAAAAAATAGAATCACAACGGCAAAGAGAAATATGCGCACAACGCAGTACAAATATTCTCATACCTTCCATTCGCAAAGAAAGAAAACTGTCATCGTCACATAGTCTGGAGTAATAAATAAATAAATAAAAAAAAACAACAACAACCGAAATGACTATTAAAGTCAAAATCAGCAGGAAAACGAAGACACTTTTGATGAAAAGAGAAAGTTGGGCTTTCGGCAAGTCTAACTACCGTCTACCTGACTTCTAGTCGTTAGTTCTGCTTGCACATGTGAATCAGATGTCACTGTGCTTGTGTCAACAGTGGAGGAGGAGGTATCAACGTGTTCAGGGGCGTTTTGGGTGGGATAGTATAGAAGGCACGGGTACGGAGAAAGATGGTGGTGGGCGTTGGACAGAAGCAAAGGTGGATGGATAAAAGGAAAAGTAGCAACAAAGCCATATGTAGAATAGCACTTTTCTGAAATCGGGACAAAAAGTGTTTGCGGTAAGAAGAGGGGAGGGAAGGGTAGGGTTCTCAGGCAGAGACTAACAATAAGTCGCGGTGAGGGGACACCGGGGTAGGCGAAGTTCCGAGTTCCGCCACTTCATGGTTCCGCACTGCCTTCGCTAGAGGGCCAGTAGAGGGCCTCCCGCCCCGTCTTCGCGGTTGGTGTGCAGTGCGGGGTGGGTCTGCGCGAGATCGATCTCACGTGGGTGTTTGTTCCTAGTCATCAAGTGTAAGCATGAAATCAAAATCTTTGATGCCTCTTGGATGTCAAATTAACGATATTTGTAAATTTTGAACTCCACGTCGCTTAAAACTGCTGTTCATTGTTTTCTTCTTTTTTTTAGTTTTTGATTATTAGGGCCCAGAGTCAAGTTTTCGCGGGCCCCAATCGTCACCCTCCCCCCCTCTGTTTTTTTCTTCATTTTAATACTATTTTTTACGCGATTTTTTTTCATTGTTATGCCGGATTTAGGACTTTGAAGCCTTTGGGAGGAGTGAATAAATAATTGAGCCTCTTTGCAAGAGAGGTCGCTACCCATTTTGTGAATTTTTAAATAACGGAGTTGATGGATTTGGATAAAAATCAAAATTATTTGTTTAATTCATTTAGCTATGATTAGCTTACAATCAGAAAATATAACACACTATGGTAAAAGTTGATTTAAAGTTTCAAAGAAGGGTTTCCTAGCTCAAGCTGAAACTGGGGTCGGGAGTTATAGTTTCGTTTAATGCGGACACTTTGCACTAGCTCATCAAGCCATTTTTGAAGAAAAAAAAACAGTTATACTTAAGTATTGTCATCTGAGATGAAGGCATCCCTGTAAGAGCAGTCATCCTTTTAAAAAAAAAGACAATATTTTTGTTTGTTCATGGACATGCAAATTAAGTTTAATATTTCAATGGGTTACCGTGGCGAACCGTAAATACTGTAGGCTTGATGCTGGTTCCTTTACTCTCTAAAAAAGCCTGCGGCAAGTGTCTGCGGACACCATTTAACGAATCGGTTGGTATGACATCAGCGCAGGCTAGGGTGCGCACCGCAAAGAGACGGGGCGTCGATGCCACTTAAGAGAACGATTTAACGGGTTCGACGCTCTCTGCGTCGTCGATTCCAGTCCTTACCTTCGAAGCCGCGACCTCCACTACCGCCTCCGAGACCGGGTGACGTCACACATCAGCTGTCCAATGCCCTCTCTCTCTCCCTCCTTCCTTGCCCTCTCTTTCCCGTTCGCTACTCCGTTGCGTGATTTATCGTCATTGAGCCTCCTGAAGGGGTCATTTCGGTTTTACAACGCTTTTGTGCGAGTAGAAAGTCAGGGATTAACAATAATTCCAGTATACGATTTCTCCTGAAATACTATGCAGTTCCGCCGGATTCTAGGCTACACTAGGTCACGAGGTCATCGAGGACTATTGTGTAATAATACAGGGGACACGGTCTATGAATGCAAGAGGATTAGTTCCGGAGGACTTCTCACAGATAAAAAGTAAAGTCCCTTATTGGTAATAATACAGGGTCTCAATGAACAGAGAAGAACCTTTGAATACATGGTCCCACAAGCGCAGTTTGTTTGTTCTATTCCTTACAGTGTACCTCTTGACTTTGGGCTCCTGTCTCTTGATCACCTTAATATTCCTGGTCACAAACTTGATACACTTCTGGACTGAGGAAAGTAAACATACCTCCCAATACGTTCTTATTTGAATGGTCTCCGACAACCTGTGCTCCTTAAACACGGAATACATTATCTTTTTCTTCATCGTTTGCCGTTGTTTACGGCATATCATACTCATTAATCCTTTCCTTTGTATTCGGTCGTGGAACCGAGCTTATCCTGGACCAACATACATGTATGCTTTTCCATGAAACCAATCCCGGCAATGATCTGAACTCGTCTTCCTTCAATTTTTATTTTTGAAAAATCCTGTTGGACACAGATTTAGCAACAATCTAGAAAATTAATCCGATTGGTTATTACTACACAGGGCTTCGGAAAGACTTTTTTTAGTGTGCATAACAAAATCTTTGTTAGCAGCAGACTTTGTTTTCCCCGTCTGTCCGTCTCCGAGAATCTGTGCTATGCACAGAATACGATTGCCAACAAATTATCTCGTGCTTCCCCTTGACATTTGTAATATTTCACTCGCATGCACACAAAATGCACGTATTTTTTAGCGACGCAGGTCATGCACGCAATTTTCGATCTGGGCAAACAATCTTCCGTTTTCTGGGGCATGATAGGGTGAGGGTCCGACGCTATTTCCCCTATTTGCTGGGGAGGGGGGTCAGAAGATATCACCCACACTTGTACGCACAGCTAGGATTTTGAAATGTAAGACTGTATAAGTTATACGTCATGTCCTTGCGCCGACTTCAAGCCATGGATTCCCAGGAGGCATCATAGTACGGTAGATTAAAAAGGTCGTTCATGTGGTAAACTGAGTTTTAAGGTGTTGCATTTTCAAACTACTTATCGTGTCGAACCTTTTTTTCTACTTTGTACTACATAATGAGGATTAATGATGTAAGGCCGCGAATGTTCGATGCCTTTGTGCCTCGTTTCGCTGTCGCTCGCAGCTGTCGCTCGCCGCTCGGCTGTCGCAACGCAAAGCCTGATGCCGCTCACTTCTCGGCGGCAGTAACTGCCGCGAAGGAGTCACGGGCACCAGACTGTAGGTGCTTTGTGCCTCGCTCTGTTCAGCTGTAGCAAAACATGAAAAGTAAAAAGGAAAAAGGCAGCCTGTAAAATCTAGAGAATTTACTATTCCAAAAGGGGTGCATCGCAAGTCAAGGCAGTCGGTCGTTGGTAGTCACGGCCCGGTTGATGCACCCATATTTTGACGTAATTGCGCAAAAAAATTAGCTTTACAAAATAAAATAGAGTTTTCACGGTTGATATATTATGTTTTGTTGAACGAAGCTTTTCTATGTCATTAACATGACAAACTTACAGAAAATCTACCCAACCGTGACCGCAAACGACCTATCACGACCGACGACCCGACTGTACAAGCAGTCCAAAAGGTATTGTCCGGGTCTGGTTGCGCTGGAAGGCTCCGCTTTATGGGGAAATACATTGACCACCGCCTTGTTGCACGAACGAAACTAGGCAGTACCTTTTGGACTACTGATTTGCCAGATATTTTCTTTATTCAAGTAGTCCGCTAGCTGGGCCACTGCCTTTCATCGCATATCTGGAGCAGCTGATTCGATCGAACGTGCCGACGAAAACAAGCCTGTCTCTCAAGTAATGTTTAAACCCTGTGAAGAAATTTCAGCAGCAGGCCACCTCCTCGCCGACCGTGGCACCCCCTGTGCTTTCCCCTGCCCTCGCTTCCTCTCTCCACGCGCTCCCTCCCTGCCAGCGCACCGAATAGCACGGCAGAGTAAGGCTCCTTCTGGCTCGTTCATAATGCATCAGATAAGATCCCATCAGTTATAATGGGAGTTTTTACACGTACTGAAAGACCCTGCACTGCACGAGGGTACAGCGCTGTATGCATTAACGCGCGCACTACGACTGCGTCAAGAGAGGCAACTTACGACGCTCAGAACAAACTTTTTACATACACTCCGTTAAAAAGGTTGTATTTTTTACCTTTGTGATCCACCCTCGGTCTAGCTTTCACATGATATAGATTTATGTACTACCTACACTATTCACTACTCACAATATACGACCACTTAAGATAGTTCATACGGTAGGTTATGGGTAGTATAACTTGGACCTCGTTTGGCTCGAACTTGTCTTGTGTCTCACTTTGCTAATGCTGTGGTTAGCTGCAGCGAGGCTTGATGTCGCTTACTTTTCAATGGCAGTTTCTGCCACCGACTTTGAAACGAGTTACATCCGAAGTGTTACATTGATCTCATGTAAAAATGTCAAAAATAGGAGTTTTGTACATGTTTCTTCAGTATTTGATACGGGCCGAGTTGTATTCAGATTACGAAAAACTAGAGTGTCCTAGAGAACACCAAACCCTATCTATTGATGCATTGAAAGTTGTATGTCAACGAGCAAACTACGGAGAAACCGTAGCCCAAACCCACTTTAGCGAAAATTCGGGAAAATTGAAGTTTTGTCTGCTTTTAGGGGTGTTGTACTCACCCCACATCATTGTAGCGTAAATTTTTAATGCACAATGGAGAAAATAGCCTTTTTTTAGTACACACAAGAATTTGTGTCGGTTTCAGAGCAACTTTTTTTACCCGTCCCGCGGATCGGGACCAGGCGTGACGGGAATACCTTAATATCTTATTATATTTAACATGGATTGTTTAATATCTGTTATCGGAGTCTTCATTACGTTTCCTGTATTCTCAAGTTGATTAACTCTTGCGTTAGGTTGTTATTGCCTTCCCTTTCTGTTTTAGCATCATTATGAAAACTGCCCCGAAAGTGGGGGGGGCAAAGGGTAACCTTTGCTCTCAGAAAAAAATGGGGGGGGCAAATGCCCCCCCTCCTTCTCCGGCGCCTCTGAGATTGGCAATGATTGATAGACGGCCTTGTTTGGCACTTCCTCTTTCATACCTGTAACCGCTTACGCAATACAAAAGCGATCTAAAATAAAGCCCGACTTCGATGGGCGCTGACCTGACTTGCTTTAGGGACAAAGAGAGCTAACGTTGACCCGCTTATAGGATGTATTTAGGCCAACACTTGGAGAGAAACAAACTTTTACAATAGATTGCCTGCCGCATAAATAGCAGGGGACCCTGACAGCCTCTATGAGATTTTTAGATTTTAAAAATCTAATTTTTCTATGGAACCACTGCCAGTTTCAGAAAAAAAGTACACAGCAGCCTATTTAGAGAAAAGCAGAGTACGAATTTATGAATCATTAATCATATGCGGGTAACTGAAAGATTATTGTGTTATAGGTAATATACAGTGGGCCACAAAAGTCATGACCCTTGCCTCCATAAGAATTACATGGAAGCAGGGGTCATGACTTCTGAGGCCCACTGTACACCTAAAGCAGAAGTTTATAGTACGTTCTCATTTATTTCAAAACACAAACTGTGAAGAAAATGCTTTTCAACGAGGTCATATTCAAATAATCGAGTTCATAACATTTAAGAGACAAGCGTTCCAAGGGGTAACACTTACCTGGAAATATGTACACCGGATATCAAGGATATCAGCCGGATATCAAAGGTACAGTAAACGGATATCAAGAGGAAATTTACCAAATATAATTGAAATAACCGACAGATTTCAGCAGAGCATTAAAAAATATCTGCTGTACTTTACATACCTAAATATTAGCCAGACATCAGTAAACAGTAATCAGAGAGTAAAAAACTGAAAAATCGCTGAATATAGATATGTTTTGATCAAATCCAACAGCCTGACATCACAGATATCAACCGGATATCAGCCGAATATCAAGGCCTTTTGTACACCGGATATCATGAGTTTTCACCCCTTAAGCAAGCGTTCTCTGTTTCTTTTTCGAACGAAGCATTAACAGGACCTCCTCGGTAAGAACAATAAAGAGTTTTTCAGCCCGACCACTGGCGAGAGAAATCAATGACCTTTACCCTAAACGAACATAGAGATATAACCGATACGACACCGCTAAATGGCGTCGACAGCAGCGGCCAAAGCCGAGCCGTTGGCTTTCAAAGACTTACAAGTTAGATGAACGCCAACCGCTGGAACTTTTTTGAATGGACGGTGGACGGACGCTTCGCAGATGCTAGCTCTCTCTCTCTCTTCCAGCAGCATCGTCGCGTTACCGCATTGCTCAGCCCAGCGGCAGCGGGCCCAGCACTTTCATATCCCCAAGGGCTCTTCGCCTCTCTTCGCTCGCACCCCAATGCAAGAGTGCGAACAGGGACAGGGTGACTGTGCCTTTCATGGTGAGCTGAAGCTGAAGGGTTGCAATACCGTTCCTAGGACAGGTTGACGGGCTGGGCTGCTGGGCTGGGCTGGCGTGTGCGGGAAAAGAGAAAGCAGCGACAGTAATGCCTTCGGCTTGAGCCGGCGAGCTCTCGGCAAACTTCGACTGACCGTTTCGGTTCGACAGAAAAAAAGGGGGGGGGGGCCGAAGACGGCCATGTTCGTTTTGATATCTCCACCGTTTCTGAGATTCCGGGGTTAAACAAATCTTAATTATAAAGAAATAATGCCCCTACTGGGCGGTCTAGGGGACACTCTCGATTCCTATCAGAATAAATAATACTTTCGATTTATTTCGACCAAAGTCGAGACGTTTTTGAAAACCCTAGCACCTGACAAACGTCTTTGAAAAACATTTTTTTTGTTCAAAATATGTCAAAAACCATTAGAGAAGTTAAAAAAAAATGTAAATCTTCTGATTTATAACAATTATTTGCTTGCTGGGGTCATCTTAATATCTCCTACCGTTTTTTAGTCACGAGGGTTCAAAAAATCGAAAAAAACACCCTCTCCCCCATTTTGGGGAAATGTTGCCCCGACTGTGCTGTCCAGGGGAGACTCCATACTTCCAATCAGAACAAAAATTTTAAATTTACTTTGACCAAAGCCAAGACGTTTTTGTAAACCCTAGCCCTCGACGAACTTTTTTGAAAAGCGCTTTCTTCAAAATATCCCAAAAACCGTCAGAGATGTCGAAAAAAAAATGTAGCGAATCAGTTGTACGTATTAAAATATCACATCGACAAGTCTCTACTTGTTTCATGATACCGTCTTTTGTTTCCGAGATAATAAGGTTCAAACCATCGCCAAAATCACCCCCCTTCCCAAATTTGAGGAAAACATTGGTCCGACTGTGCTCGCTAGAGAATGTTCTCGATTCGACGCCAATTGCAACATACACCGAAATTTTCATTCAAATCGGCAAACTTGTTCGTAAGATATCTACAGTGCTCTCGCGCTAATCCGGACATGCGTTAGTCCGGACAGCGCGGTACTCCGGACTCTGGATTCCGCGTTAACATAGGCAACACTGGTACAGTACCACAAGCGGCTTAGGCG
>Ga0058701_10002707_pt1 | contig 13605 bp, 7 predicted proteins | sample AgamicOrMae_FD_97039 | JGI IMG/M metagenome (GOLD analysis project Ga0058701, IMG submission 97039) | Agave microbial communities from Guanajuato, Mexico - Or.Ma.e | ecosystem: Host-associated > Plants > Phyllosphere > Phylloplane/Leaf | place: Guanajuato, Mexico | collected 2012-06-04 | reverse complement strand
GAACAAACTTGTAACACGGAAAAAAAGGTTTTGTTATACCAACAAAATCATTTGTTAATTAAAATAGGGATAACAAAAATATTTTGTTACAACAACAAAATGTTTGGTTCTATCAACAAAACGTTTGGTTGCTGCGGCGAAATTTTTGGTTGCAGCAACAAAAATTTTATTTGTTGTCCCTAATTTTGTTGCCGTAACAAAACCATTTTTTTCCGTGAATGCAGGTTGATCAGTAGGCAAATTTTAACCTATTTCATCCTACTGTGCTGTTTTCAGCCTCTTGGAAGGGAATTTCAATTAATCCTCTTTATATTGTATATTTTCACGAAAAAGGCCTTTTCTTCGCCGTATCCAAGAATTTTGTCAGTAAACACCGATTTTCTAAAATTTCAAGCCGGTTCATCTTGCTATAAGAATTTTTATCCGGGTACAAAGCGGGTTAACGAAATCTGAACAAACGATAAGACCAGAACTTTCCCCAAGTTAAGAACTTTCATCAACCATTGTGATGTTAATGGACTGTGGCGAACGCAAACGATATCTCATAATCAGTTTTTTCTGTCTCAAAAGTAAGTCTAATGAAGAGAACGAGACGCATAGGCACAGCCAACACACGGGTGTGCGTCGGGTTGCCTATACTACTGCTGACGGGCTGAGATAGTAATCACATTAGAAGCCAGTAACGAGACCCTCTATAGTCTGGAACTTTAGAATCGCCCCCTACTCAACGGCAATTTACATGTGAATACGGGAACTGCCAACTTTCAGCGAATGCTGAAGGCAAAAAGCTCTCTACTCTATTTTTCGGTCATTTACACCCAAAGACGAACTTTGATAAGCTTTTAACTCCATTTCTCGACCGACACTCCTGTCAATTCAATCAAGACTTTTCGGAAGGATAAAAATAACTCAGTTTTTAATTCCCGCTTGTCCAGAGCGCTTGACGCTATCTCATAGAACTTTTCAGCCCCGATGTATCCCAAAATATTTCAAAAATATATCCATATCGTCGACCAACGTAAGAAACTTCCAAAAGTAAGGATCGAATCTCATTCGGTAAGATCACTTGATAAGGTAGACTAGATAAAAAAAAATCAACGTACGACTTTCTCTAGATTTTTAAAAATACTAAACATAAGTAGTCTTAATTTCCCTCACACTGAAAAAGTTCCACGGTAATTACAACGGTTAAAACATTTATTTCGGCTCGTAATATGTTGTTAAAAACGCAACGCTTATTGTTAGTTCATGATTGAGCAAAAAAAAAAAAAGAAAAATCGGGACGAATGTCACGTTTTGCGCCAAATATTCGTTAAATATAGCTGTAATTACAGTGAATTCCACCAGAGCTCAACACAAGTTGATCGTGATAGTAAAGTTCCCACGAATTTCAGCGCAGATGTTCATGTTTACTGCCTTGTCGAAGTGACTTTTTTCTTCTTTCTCTCTTCGCCTTGTGCTTGTTCTGTTGGAGTGTCGAGGGGCACCTGACCAGGTTGAACGCGATAAACTACAGCGCCGCCTCACTTCATCCTTTGTCTACAGGAATAAAAGAGAGGGCGGTGCTAGACACGTCGCGAACCCCGAACAAGGCCCCGACAGACCGTGTTCTGGAAAGTGACGTCATCTATTCAAATGCACCGTTATATCGGATTGGCTTCATTCGACAGCAATCGCTGCTAATCCTAGAGAATGACTGGCAAGTTACTAGCTTTGCACTCCAAAATTTCAATGTTGCATTTTCCACCTATTGTGTTTTGTCGTGGTTTAACTTTTCATGACATTACGAGGATTAATGACAAACAGCCGAGTAGTTTAAGAAAAAGGAATCTACTTGAATGCTTGGGGAAGGGGGTCTACGAGAGATGTGGGGGAGGTGGCGGGCGTGATTCAATATGAAGTCCATTTTTTGGACTATTTTTTTATGTCCGTCCATAATACTGACGGTGCAGTAAATCCAAAACTGCATTGTCTTGAATGTGTTTTTTTAAGCAAGTGTGCGCTTCATTTTGACTCGTTACCTGCTTTTCTTCAACGGAAAGAAATGGGTCCCCTTCCAACAGAATAGAAGGACCGTAGGGTAATTGCGTGCGATTGAAGATTTTCCGACAGCGAACTTATTGAGCACTTCATCTACCTTCACTCATCTGAAAGCAGTTGAGAGATAAAACTATATTTTAGACTTGAGAGACATAAAAAAATATTTCACAACAGCCTCGACGTACATTTTGTCTGAGGAAGATCATTATTCCTTTTTCACATCAAAGGCGCGCAATATTGTACCGGTACTACAAATCAATATATACTTACTAAACAAAAGAGCCTTCTATCAAAAAAACATATAAATTTTGTTCCGCAGCGGAATATAGACGGAACCTTTGATAAGGGCGTGGTCAGGCGAGGAGGGAGGGGGCTCAAAACACCCCAAAAACATGGCGACATCATTTACGGACAGTCCCTCAAGGAGAAACGCTTGGGCAGTCGCAGCTTTAGCTGGGTGCTTAGCTGCTCCCCCTCCTCCTTCGGTCGAGTGCGATCAGAGAACCGACAACTAGGCCACTAAAGTTAGCGGACTCACCCTTAGTCCATGGTTTTGTCTTTGCTGCAATGTTGAGTCCATGACAGGCGCCAAACGTCGCTGAAAGACAAAACTACTTGGAGGAAAGGGGGACGATGAAACAGCTGGTTTTGATGAAGTGCGTGCTAGGTGTCAGGATGTCTTTTCGGATAGAATAATTGAAAGAGAAATCAGTTCAAGGACATACGTCGTCTATTCAACAGGAAAATAAGGAAATGCACACTTCATTGTAAAAAAAGGGAAATGGAACGATATACAAAGTCATCTAGAGAAAGGATGAGAAGGTTTTAATGATGCAATCAGTTTGTCAATCAAAATAAAACAGAAAAAAGTGTTCAGATAAAACAAAAATGTCCTTCAAGCGATTTGAGCGAGCATAATTGGTCTTACTTCATTTTAAAGCCAAAACTTTTAAGTTTCCCAGAATTATAAGTCTGGAGGAAGAACTTCAAACAGGGTCCATAAGTAGATAATACTACTGCCAAAATATAATCTTAAAAACTGTCACCTTCATGACAATGGCAGGAATTTTTTTTCCCTTTGACGGCGTATCGACGAAGCCAGATTTCGAGCCGAAAAAGAGCACCGCAAATCTAAGCTATAGTCTCAATAAATCCATTGGCGTTTCCCATGCGGAAAAAATACTTTGAGTATTCAGACAACAGAAAAAAATACGGTTACAATTTTATCGTAAGCGATACAGAAAAAAAAAATATGACGCAGAAAAGAGTCATGTGATATTAAAACTGATATCATTGCTACATTTCTTGGTATTGTGACTAAAGACTGTTTTCCTTGTTGACATTTGTGAGTTTCTCACAATGTCGTTTTTTTCCTTCTTCATCGGCGCTTTTGAAAGGAATGCTGTTAAAAAGTAACCGCGTTGTCAGCCTACAAGATTCAGAGTCGCATGCCTCTATTTTGCTTTTTTAGCAGTGAAGTTGTTTGTGTTGGCATTCTGGAAGTGCAGCACGGCATGCATATTTTACAAGCAGCAAACCGCGAAGTGACGCAACGCTCGGATCGGGGTGCTCGAACGACCAAACACGACCTCTTGCCGAAGGCCAACTTCCCTCGCTTTTTTCTTCTCTTCAATGCGCCCCAAATCGATACCCTCGCGGACAAATAGGCTCGAAATCGCCCTGATTTCAGCTACCTAGTCATTGGCGCCCCAGGTGAAGGCTCGACGTATGCCAAAATATTTCTGTAGCGTGATAGCTAACCCATGGTCGAGCAAAACTCACTCAGAGTCACAATCAGAAGCTGTTAGGACTGTACAAATCGTCGCTATATGACGTTTCCTTTATAAGAATTTCTTGGATAGTTTGACGAGTCGAAGTACGTTTTGATTATGTTTAGAGGTGCTTATGGCCAACAACGTTTCACAACAATGACACTTCGCACCCGCACCGAGAATGCTTCCCGCCAACAATGTTTCGCGCCAATAATATGCTTACCTCCAATAACGTTTCCGGCCAATACGTTTTCCATCAACTAGAGTTTCCAAATAGAGGGAGAAATGGGAATGAACCCTTTGCGATCTCTTTGTGGACCTTGTAGACCACTCTCTGTCTCTCTCTAGCTCTCGGTGATAGCATATAGTTTCCTCTTTCTAATTCGACTAATCAGAGAGGACTTTAACACCAACGTTTCATGAAAAAACTTTTTTCCGCCAACTCTATAATTCCCTCCGAAAACGTTTTGCCCCAGCTTATCTCCAACAATGTTTCACGCCAAAAACATTTCATGCGAACAGCCCTCACTACCACACGTTACGCGCCAACAATGTTTCCCGCTCACAACCCTTTCCCTGATAACGGTTTTCCGAGTGCGTTTCACGCTTACGACTTTTCCGCACTTCCACTGGGCATTTACAGGTTATAAGGATTTATTTTCATCCGTTGGCTTCGATCCCGTTTTCCAAGATACTGAATTTTGGCATTGAAGGGTTAAGAAGCCGAAAACTCCGTCCGCATCTGTCAGGACGATACGAATATGCCAATACGTCCCAGCGGAAAAGAAACAAAAGAAGGGAAAAAGTTTAGCGTGGCAGACGGGGTGACGTCGGCAAGTTCTAAGTCCACAAACATCCAGCTTGCCATCGCTGGCCTCATATCCGTTCACCAGATCCATCCCAATGCTAACTCTCTCTGTCTCTCGAAAGTTTTGCTGTCAGTCAGTCGACGTAAGGCTCCTCTTCACCCCCTCCCGCTCTCGCTCTCTCATCCGGAAGTGCCAACATACGGACACTCGGAGTGGGGCATTCACCCATAATTGCGTACTGCCCCCGCAAGAGGGAGTCTTCTATTTCGGAAGTTAACAGCACTGCTTTGGGTGTGTGTTTATTCCGACTCAACTACTGCAGTTATGACAAGGATGACCAAAAATAGATTCAAGGTTGCCAACTTACTAAAATGAACTGCCTGCCTCTGAGATAGTGGAACGGAAAGACGGTTGAGTGATTGGCAGCACTGGAGGTGCACGAAATGTGGCCAGTAGCGCACCACTCTTGTTACAAGTACCTCACTTCCCAGATTACTTCAACACTACGAAGAAATAAACGCAGGAAAGTTTCATATTAAGGGGCAAATTTACGTCTGAAAAATGTTAACATCTCCGCGAAGAATTCTCCCTTTTAAACAACGATAAGTGGCGATATTTCCGCGATCTAAGTTTGTGCAATAATGAATTTATACAAAGTTCATGGTCAAGGGAAACCAAAAAGTTTCAAAGAGACTTTCAAGCATTATCGACAAGTACGGAGAACTTCAAGAGGAGGGCGCCTAGAGGCGAAATAATATATGTAAATACCTAAAGATTGGCCAAAATTGAACAAACCCTGCCACAACACGTTCGAGGTAACAATGAAACGTGTTGATTTTTTTAATGCTCTGTGTGCGTCAAAATTACGGTTTTTAGCTTTGATTCTATTCTGGGACCTCTATTTTTATCTCGAACCGGAATTAGGAAATAGCAAGAAACCAGTTTTATTTGTCGATGTTTCACGGTCATCGGATATTGTCCAATAGAAAACAGAAGCGCAATGCGGAGCCGTCTTCATAATTACAGCTTACTTTTTGCGAGGTTAGAAACTGCAAACCCTTACAGAATGTTTCTCGAGTTTAATAAGGCGTTAAAAGACTGACCATAGAAAAACCATTAGAGTTGCTCGGAGCACCGACAAACGAGAGTTCTTAGTCCTAACTACTGTACTGGGTTCTCCTGGCTTGGCTCCAAATTCTAGGACCACTTGACGAAGGAATTCAACGAGAAACAAAGTATTCCAATTGCTTTTGTTACGTCTTCAACTCTTGAACGCAATACAGACTTGTAAAGATTTCCTCCCTCACTTTTATACTCCAAGCGTGAGCTGAAACACGTTCAATGGGGTACCAGAACCAGCTTAAGAGGTAATTAGGGCTATACTAAAGTGCTCATTCACTCAAGTCCGAAATATTTTCGAGTACATTAACCCTGCTTTCCCTCGCATTGTAAATATTTATCTTCCGGATTTTTACTGTCGGTTCTTTTTGAGTTGTAGAATCGTGTATTCTTGACTTCTGTGGGCGTGGCGCATCGCTTGCCTTGACTGACCCAGCAGTAAGAACTCTGCCTCGCTTTCTCCGCCCCCGCTGTGTACTTATCAGTCCAAAAGGTATTGTCCGGTTCTGATCGTGCAACAAGGCGGTGGCAAATGTATATCCCCATAAGGCGGAGCCTTCCTGCGCGACCAGAACCGGACAGTACCTTTTGGACTGATAGCCCCACGATTCGCCAAGATGCAGCGGCTCCTGCGGTCGGTACCCTACCACCGAAAATCGTTCCCAATCCCACTAAACTGGCTCCGTCTCGGTTTCTCCATCCCCGTTGTATCGCACCTCATCTCTAGCGTCTCTCGGCCAGTGACAGAATAAAATCAACCCACCACAGCCCAGTCCCCTACAACCTTATACCTCATCTTTTTTCGCACCGGCCAACATAAAAAAACCAAGAAGACACAATTAATTGACTTTCAACATCACATGATAAAGTCGGTCAAAATAACTACGCTTCGTACTTAAAAACTCGATTTTGATCACCAATAAGGTCTTTTGGCCTAAGGGCTTAATAATTTGAGCTAAAACGACCACTGAAACTACTCAATATCGGTACTTAAATCGGTCAACAACTGTCATTTCCGTTCGAAAAGACAGACGAGCAAGCAAAGGGAGGCGACTACACTGCGATATCTTTAACCGTAGACTAAGATTGCCTGGTGACTACAGTACCTCGCCCGCATTGTTATTTAGTCCATGCAAAAAGAGAGAACGAACACTTCCGCCCGGCGTTCCGCTAGAATGGCGTCGGAAGTTATATCTCAAAACTTCTTGAAACCTGTGACGAATGTAAAGTATAAACTTCTTTATCTGATTGCATCTCGTCGACTGTCCATCAGCTCAATGTAATTAAGTTGGTAACGAATTAATTGAGCAAACGATGCTCCTGAAAACGAAGTATTTTAATAAAGGCCCCCTGCAACACTTGTTAAAACGCCAACAAAGTACAGGTACCCACGTCTCATTTTAAGCAGCTTTCCTCGAATTTCCTTGAATGATCTTATCGTCAAATAAAATTTCAAATGCATTCACTTTATATTATATTAACGAATAGTTCCCTTGCGTTAAGATGACGTTGCCCTTCGCACCTATAGTGTAAATAACTAATTAGACAATTAAATTTTCAAAAACTGTAAACCTCTGACAACGTTATCATTTTGAGGGAGTTTAAAAACACGTCTTTAAAGGATTTCTGAGGAAAATTTCCCTTGAAGGGATACTAGTAAATTTCAAAACGTCAATTTCGGATGATGAGATTTTGCGAGAAATTCATGGTTTTGGAGGACTTAGCAAAAGAGTTGCTTTAAGGCACAGCCAACTCGCCATGTATTTAGCTCACAGTTAACTTAGAATAAACAAGAAATGTGGGCATTGGTTCAGATCACTATTCTAGTCTTATTTTAACAGCTTTTTACTCAAGTTTCCATAAATGAAATCTCAGCAGGAATATCACTTGGAAAATCCTTGGATGGAACTCAGAAAATCTCCCGACTTTATTTCTTTTCATCGCACGTATAACTCATATACCAACATAAAGTCCATAAATCTAGCGCATGGGCGGCGAAAAGGCGGCTTATATCTCCAAATTCCGAAAAGGACGATCGATCAAAACAACAATAAAAGGAAAGAGAAGGTTTATATACACTAAAAAGAAAAAACAAAACTGGTGACAGGTTTTTGGTGTACCATTAAACGCATGAACAATGGGCCCATGACAGCCGCTGCTGTCAAATGTCGCGACTAAGTCAAAAACCGCGTATAATGGTTAATCAGAGAGGATAACTTACGTTATAAGTTTAATATGAGGTTGGGTTAGATGGAAAAGTAAAGGTTAAGAGCGAGTTTGCGTAAAATTAGCTTGGTTGGGTGTCAATGCGAAGGTTTGGCTTAATCAGGCTTAGTCAGTACAGATGCGACATAGCGGGTTAGATTTGGCATCGACGCGAGGTTACGGTAACTACTTTAAGTTAGGTTTGGCTGCAAGGTTAGACTAAGTTAGGTTAAGTTACTTTGTCCTACATGAAGTTAGGTGACGTTTAGATGAAACGCTGGTTACCTTTAGACAGCATAGTAGAAACTAACCCCTGTTTTAGGTATTTCCCATTCCTGTTTTAGGTTAAGGTAAAACAGGGGAAGAGCGTAATTTGGCTATTTTTAAAGATATCAACAAACATATCAATTGAAAGCTTCCGACGAGACCTTTCCATTCATACTGTATTATTGTTGACAGGTTTACCTCAAGGAATAACCAAATTATGGACTTCCCTTGCTTTACCTTCATACCCAAAACATGTACGGGACTGCCTAAAACAGAGATTAGTTCTAACTGCGAGACGAGCCTGAAATCGACAGGGGCGTTTCTATCAGCCCATTTGCTCGAACTTAAGTCTAAGACGATCTTAGGAAGGCCGTTGAGTTTGGCAAGACGATTGCAGACAGGCAGGCCCTGCCTCCGCATCAGCGAGACGTGGAAGGTGGAAGGAAAGGGGTGGTGGCACGCTGCACCACCCATTCCCGTCACGGTTTGCTTTGGCGTACCATAGCGTACTTCATGTCTATTTCTAGACGTGCTCAGCCAGGCGACCACCTGTAGAGCTTCCAAATTTGCTTCAATTCAGGATCGTCCCTAGATCAATATCTGGTCTAGTACCGTACGTCTAGAGCTAGAAGCGGATGGCACCTGTTGCTTGTTGGCCGCACCGTACGGCGCCAGCCGACCTGCTCAGCTCGCATCCACGCTTATTACTTCACATGAGTCGTCGATGAATCGCCCTCTACAAACGGACTAGAAAAGAGCCTGAACTGCTCTCCTCTATAGCCTCGTCTAAAAGTCGATCCTTCGATGGATAAATAAATCGATCAAAAGGAATAGGACGTGCTTCAAAAATCGATTAAGTAAAAGGGTGCGTTTGAAAAATCGATCAACTACAATGAGAAATAATAACTACTGATCGATTTTTTTAAAATGAACATGCTCATTTGATCGTTTATTGAAAAACGCATTTTTAATTAATTGGTCTGTTCATTGGGGGGATCAAAGTTTGAAAGGACGAATTTTGTATCTCGAAAAACGTTTCGTCAGGAAGTAGAGCAGAGCGAGGAACAAGGCTAACCTAAATTACCATAACCTACCGGTCGTCAAACCTCATGCCACTTTTCGGCGACAATAAGTGACGCCGAAACCCTGCTCAACTGCACGTAGAAAAAGCTCACCAAACCCGACCTACTCTCACCTAATCTCATTGCCCTCTTCTTGCCTCATCCAACACAACCTAAAAATAACCATGCCTTACTGAAATCTTACATAACTGCAACATCAATTTCACCTAGCATTTTTCTGACAAAGTGAGCATTGTGTCGGAGGATTTCCGCGGGTCAGAAAATATCTTCTTCCGTTTCCTGCCAACTGTTCCTTAAATAAGACAACGAGTTCGACGAACGTGAGTTTCACAAGAATAAGCTACACTCGGATGACACTCCTCTTCGAACAAATCCTCGAGCGTGAAGCCATCTTAAACTTCCATATGGACGTTAAAGTAGAGCCTCCAAGTGAGAAGAATACGGACTTCGACTTCAAATTAACGCGAATCTTTTCTTTGTTAAATAACTGACAAGATTGATAAAGGCATCCACTGATATGAACGAAATACGAGAAATCGGGTCATCTCTGTTCTCCACTTTATTTCGATCAATGACATAATAATCGGCGAAAACAATATTTTAACATATATTTTAAACAAACTCTTCTTCGGGCCTATTAAAATTGTTCCTGTTACAGGGACCATCTAATTATTCCAAGAAAAGTCATCTGATGTTCAGAGTTTGCAAAACCTGAAGCGGAAAACGAAACGAAAAGATGCAGCATCTATAATCAAAAGTATTTCGCAAAATTCATGACATTTGCAAATTTTCCCGCGTTTGTTGTAAATCTTTGCACTATTACGAACACTCTGAGGCTAATAGTTCACGTTGCCTTTTTAAAGTCAAGCGCTTAAGTTACACGTGGAATGCGCTACGGTATTCTGTAATAAGGAGTCGAGAAATTTCGCCGTTGGCTATGCAAAAGTCAAAAGGGCTCGAAGAACGTAAATGTTCTATCAAATAGCGTCACTCTAACTAGAGTAGATTTCGCTGTATACCATTGTGCAAAAAGCCGTGTGAAATCCTATTTGTTTATTATTTTTGTTGAAACATCAAAAGCGTTTCAAAGCAGAGACTTTTCTTTGATTTGTGAGAGATATTACGGGCAGAAGGTCATAAGTGGCGTCTTTACCTTCTATTCACCTTTTCAGTACAATTTTAATGAAAGCTTGAAGAGAGCTTTGAAAAGGGCAAACGAGCATTGCGCGGTTCTACTGCTTCTGGCCCAGAACTTGCGTCACCAACACGTTTTTAAACCCAACTCAACTCTCGCACTCTATTGTATGTCGTTCATCCTTGTAGTATAGGCTATGAGGTTGAAAGAGGGTAGGTAGAAAATTCATTCATGAAAACCCAGAGTGAATCCCCCCCCCGCAAGTCAAAGAGAAAAATTACAGGTCTCTTGTTGTCCACCATGTTTGTTCCCTACACGCGTAAGAACTCTCATGAAAGGTAATTTTTACGAAATCCAATGCTCAACCAAAGAATATCAATGGCAACCGCCACGGGAAACAGGAAAAAAGGTCTGAAAAATATGACCTATAACTTTTTTTAAAGTTTATTTATTTATTTTTGAAGAAAATGAGGGACTCTGAAATACCTCGTTGTATTTTGTATGTACGCTTTTTAGCTATCCGAAGCTGCCTACAAAAAGCCAAGGGACTCTCAAATTCGGGTATATTTCAGAGTATCCGCTTTCACCAACAGTTTTATGGAAAAATCTATAAATTGCCCTAACAGAAAGGTCCTGCCAAGCCGTTTTCATTCAGCTATTCATGGTTCAATCTCGAAAATTGACCAAAATGCGACGACCTCCGATGCTTCTTTCATCCCTCGTTTCTATTGTATATCCCCCTGCCACATTTCTGCTTGAGGGTGGCTTACCTGTTGGAAGCCTGGGGATTATGGGCCTCCTGGCACCGCCCTAAATTCGGCCCTACACTGATTGCGACTTTCAAAATCATTTGAATCTGCAAAGCCAGAGCTGAAGTCCTCGATAAGGTGAAGGACAATTCAATACACGAGTTCGAAGCTGCCGAGGCGACAACATGCCTTAGGATACCTTCAAATGCTCTTCAACAGTTAATTCAGGCAAAAAAAAAAACATTGCTATCTAATTTGTCCAGAATCTTTACGAGAACAAGAGTACCGTACATTTGTCATTTATAAGAAGATGTAATACTGTAGGCCTAGATACAGTCTTTGCTTTCAAACAAATGGAAGAGTGCTGATAAATCAATATAGAAACAATGCTGACAGATCTCAACCGCCGTCTCGCGATTTCCCTTGTTCCAGGACCTCTTTCCTCTGTTCCTCGAAAACATTTGCTGTGGCCAATGTCACAGCTTATTCTACTGGGCAAACTGAACCAATGGTATAGGAACACATAGCTGAAACTTTACGTAGCTAACGTCAGCCCAGTCAATCTCTTCTGAACTCAATCTTTCCCAGCCTCACTTTATCTGACAAACTGAGCCTCACCTAGCCTACTCCCTGTAAGAGAGTTATAATAGATTTCGAAACACACCGTGGCAGCTTGTATTCCATTCGAATTCACCGGTGTATCATTACATTCTTTACGCAGTGGGCAGTCACACGCTACAGGGCGCTCCACGCGATACCGCGTTTAAAGGTCAAATGAAATGCAAGTTATTTTCAGGCAGCCTGGATTTTATATCCCATTGGAAGTAACATTGGTTACTAATAACCTAATTGTATCCGTACTTTAATCACTCTTTGATGTAGATTCGGATTTATACGGAGGAGTAATTAATATAGTAATGCCAACTCTGCCAGGAACCCTATGGCGTCTGTGATGCCTGCTGAGTCCTTCTTGACCATCATCTTCTTTAGAGGGCTCCGCAGCTGAGTTGTCGGAATCTTCACGTTCAGATTCAGGCGCTGAACTGTGACTTTCATGTGATCCAGATTCACCGTTTTGCAAAGACAACTTGGATTCTTTGCTTTCATCATTCCTTGATGCAGATTCTGCATCTTGAGGGTGCGATTCGGATTCCGTGCTCCCATTGCTCACTGATGCAGCTTCTGCATCTTCCGCAGGTGATGCAGATTCCTGGCTTCCATTACTCTTCGAAGCAGATTCTGCGTCTTCAGAATCTTTGTTTTCATTATTCCTTGATGTAGATTCTGGGTCTTTCGAGGGTGATTCTGATTCTTTACTCCCATCACTCTTTGATGTAGATTCAGCATCTTTCGAAGGTGATTCAGATTCTTCACTTCCATCACTTTTCGATGCAGATTCTGCGTCTTTAGAGGGCGATTTTGACTCTTCTCTCTCATTAGTTTCTGATGCAGATTCTGCTGCGTTCTTCGAGGGTGATACAGATTCTTGGTCCTTAGTTTTTGGTGATTTAGGATCAGTGCGTTTGGGCTTAAGTTGAGGTTGCTCAGGCTTCACGTTTGGTTTACCAGATCTGCCAGGCTTGCCTGGATAAAGTCTGTCCACCCACTCAGGTACCTTATCTTCTTTGCCTTTCTTGTTAGGTCCATTACGGCTATCACGTTTGCTATCTTTGTCGTGTTTATCCTGCCTACCATTGCGATCCCTTGGCGTATTTTTGTAAAGTCTGTCTACCCAGTCAGGTACCTTATCGTCTTTGCCTTTCTTGTCAGGTCTATTATGCTTATCATCTTTGCTGTGTTTATCCTGTTTGCTCTTGCGATCTTGTCCTTTCGAGTGCTGAATGGATCTCTTTTTCTCGCCTGAAGACGAAGTTGAAGATGACCTATCCCCGCACACCTATACAAAAAAGAGATTCACTTAGTTCTTGACGCCCCCCCTCCCCAAAGCTTCATCACCGCGTCAGGGTGAGTCAGAAAAAGTAAAGGCATTTTAATCAATTCTTATGTTTTAGTTATCACCAGAGACGAGATCACATCAAGTTTCGGAACACCTCGCAAAGCCGTTAGAGGCCCTTGACAAGTTGCGCAAGTGACCAAATACGTATAACCAGTCTGTCGCTCCACACGCCAAGAGCTCCCAACATGGTGACTTTTGCGGCTGAGTTCCAAAACTTTTACCCGCACGAAATGATGCAGTTGATGGAAAACAAATCTTACCTCAGCGATCGCAACGCAGCAAACAATGGCGAGCACGATCATCAACTTCACGGACACCATGATGAGAGCTTTTTGCGCTAAAACATAACGTTCACTGTCACATGCTTTGCCTAGTACTATCAAGGAAAGATAAATCTACCCCCCCCCCCGCAACCGACAACACACGCGTGTGTTGATGGTTGCAGGGGGGGGGGAGGTTTATCTTTCCAG
>Ga0058701_10002706_pt1 | contig 13606 bp, 9 predicted proteins | sample AgamicOrMae_FD_97039 | JGI IMG/M metagenome (GOLD analysis project Ga0058701, IMG submission 97039) | Agave microbial communities from Guanajuato, Mexico - Or.Ma.e | ecosystem: Host-associated > Plants > Phyllosphere > Phylloplane/Leaf | place: Guanajuato, Mexico | collected 2012-06-04 | reverse complement strand
GCGTACTATACATGAGTGCGTACTATACATGGAGGATAATTTTTTTCCTACTTTTTAGCCTCAAAAATGCGGGTGCGTACTATATATGGGTGCGTACTATAGCAGGGAGAATACGGTATACCAATCCATTTCCTCCTCCATAGCAATCACATGGCGTGATGATGAAAAATATCACGAAATGAAAATATTACCTATACTAAGCATCTCTAAAAAACAAAAAAAAAACGTACACCAATTAGAATCTCTCTCACGAAATCATAGACGCAAAAAATTTCTGACACGCAAGATCCGCGTACAAGTTTGATTCGCAATCGACTTACCGTATAGGAATAGAGGGCGATGCATTTGTAGGTCGGGGAGCCTTCCGGGAGGCCGGCCATGCCCATGGGCCGGTCGTCGTCGGCGCGGGCGCCGTCGCGCGCCATGGCCGCGCCCGTCCGCGACCCGGAGCCCGACCCCGTCATCGAGCCCTCACCATCCTCGCCGTCGTCCGCGGCGCCCCAGTTCACGTTGGTGGGGTCGTCCCAGCCGGCAGTCAGCTGTTCGATACGCTGTCTCTCTTGCTCCAGAAGAGCTGCAAAGCGCCAAATTCAAACTGATTCGAATGCAACTTACGTCCGAATTAAAAAGGCGGAAATAAAACGGGGAAAATTCGAGACACGACAATACTGCCAGGTTTTGCGTTTTTGATTATATACTCGAGTCAAATAATAGAGAGAAACTAGCATAAATTATGAGTTTTATGAGCAGAGCAATCTAAAATAAGGCCTATTCTTCAGATTTTCTTCACGAGTTGAATTACTGCCCGTGTTTAAATTTTTGTTACTTCAAACGTGTCAATAAAGCTGAAAACCATCCGACTAAAACCAATAATTCAGGTCCAAAAAATGAGTGAAATCCTATAGTTTTTCGTCACATTTTTGTATCGTTTCTTGTTACATTTGTGACCCCGGAAAGCAGACGGACGTTTAAGAGCTGATTTCCTGGAAGACGGAAAAAAATCCCCAGTAACATGGGGCGCGCACCAATGAAACTTTCTGTTAACGGAATGTTAGAGGCACCGTATATTTTATCAAATCTTGTTGAAATTGAAAGCAAATTCTACTGTTCCGAGTCATGCCGAATGGTTAGCTCCTTTTCTTCGTGCTATTCAAGGGGCCATCCATAAAGTGTGTTGAAAAGGAAAATCAGTCTTTTTCAGAGAAGAATAGCAGAAAGTAACAGATTGTGAAATTAGCTACACAAGAAGGGGTAGCTGACATAAGCGCCAAAAACCACAAGCGCTAATCCGTAACCGCCAAACGAGAAAAGTCGCAAACGCCATAGGTCTTAACCGCAATACTAACCTTGCCTAACCTAACTTAACCCAGCTTAACTTAACCTAACTTAACCAAACCTAACTTAATCTAACCTAACTTAACCTAACCTAACTTAACCTAACTTAACCCAACCTTACTTGACCTAACCTTACTTGACCTAACCTAACCTATACGAACTTTGGCTTTTGCGACTTTTCTCGTTTGGCGATTACGAACTGGCGCTTGTGGTTTTTGGCGCTATCGAATGCCCCCCGACAAGAAGCGCCATAAGAAAGACAATAGGAGAAGTAAGCCAGATTAGTGAGACAGAAACGGAGTGAAAGACACATTTTATGGACGCTCCCCAACAAATATCTATACGCAACTGCCGTTAGAAAAAAACTTCTTAGCTAACAATTATCGGCCTTCAATGCCAAAGGCGCTTAAGCAACTGGCGTTGGTCAAGCATGCGAGCCTAAATTGTTTGTTTTGACATGTTCGCAGCAGACTTCATGCGTCCTTGTAAATTAAAAACGCTCAAACATTGAGCGGCTGTGTAAAGGGCCATATACCATTCAAGCGGATAATCTTTATATTAATATCCTCGATAGTACTCCTATTCATATGCATTTGCGTTTCGCCATACAAGCGAAGCCATCCGCACGGACAAGTTATTTTTTCCTGATTCCACCACCACATTGCTCAGTGGTCGCATGGAAGCTCTACAGGGCGGTTATTTTGAAACCGTTTTCATACCGTACCCATATCACTACGCATACAAGCTTTCTGGCGCATTTTAGATACCTGGTATCCGTGGACGAGTAATATATAATACCTGGATGGATAGGTAGACAAGACTAAAAAGATATTCTGTCATTGGTCTCGATAAATTATTATCATCCATTTGATATCACAATTTAAAAAAAAATTAAGTCGTAGTGGAGAGAATACTTAAAGAAAACGCACCTGGGTACCAGAAAAAGAACTTGAATCTTGTTCAAAATAGCTAAACGAACATCTTTTGAATAAAGAACTGAATAGTTAGATTTCACAAGAAACATCGGGTATTTTGTTAGCAAAAGAACTTGTTTTTGACCAGCGCTATTTAATAAAATGACAAAAAAGAACTGAACTAGTTTGAAGAGAAAATGGTTAAATCTAATTACAACCTTCCAGGGTAAATTAAAACCACTTAGAGGTTTGGCGAGAAAAAAATCTAGCAACATAAAACCTTGACATTTATTTCAAAAATTAAGTTACCCAAGAAAAGATTTAATTAAATCTAAAGGATCGATATCCATTTACGACTGATAATACAAACGTGTTGATGAAGCGTCTAAAAATGACGATACCAAAACCGAGGTAAAATGGTCAAATAAGACCAATCTTTCAGAAAAAAAGGTTCATAAATCGTCTAAATCACTGAATTTTATGACTCCAGGAGTGCTACTTTAATGAATCACAGTCGTTAAATTGGGCTTGAAAGATTTAATTATTCCTTAATAACTGTTAAAAGGTCCTTTAACCTATTCAGAGGGAACAAAAAGCCCCCCTTAGTCGTTAAATTGGGCATGAAAGATTTAATTATCCCTTAATAACTGTTAAAAGGTTCTTTAACCTATTCAAGACCAAACAGCCCCCCTTTTTTCTATGAACAAGATTTTACGATTGTGTTTTGAGGTTATGTTGTCTTAGGCGGTAGGAGATAAGAGCGAGCGAAGCTGAGCATCACGATACATACCCCACTCACCGTCTACCTCCGTGTTCTCTTGCGGCTCTTCCTCGTCGTCGTAATCCCGCTGCGCACCTGCGGCTGCCGCACCTGCAGCGCCTGCACCGGCGCCTGTCGCAGCTACCAGCGCAGATTGGCGCCTATCAGCCATGTCCGATCCACCATCAGTCAGGTCACTGTCATCCTGACAAAACCGAACACTTGGGTCAGCAAGAATACAAACCGTACGTTAATAGTGTCTCAACCAGGCGAGCATTTAACAAAATCATTCAGAACCAAGACTGTTGTGTTTAAAGGAATCGTAGTGAGAATTTGGGAGATGGTTCTGAAGTGGTTCTACGCGTTTCAACTTACCCCTGCCCCCGAAGCGTCTGTATGGACAGATAACGAACTCGTTGATCTAGGTACATCTTTTGGATCCAGGGTATCTAGTTCTTGTAGCCACTCGTCGACATTTACTGAAAATCAGACGAAATCATAATCGTACACCGAGAATAGCTAACACTAATGGATCGTCTGTAGTGCGTTTTTTTAAGTCAAGAAAATTAGCGATGAGTATACTTACATCCTCCTTCTCGTAAACATTCCAATTTAGCTTCTGCCTTAACTTTCGCAGTCTACAAAAAAAGGAAACGTTAATTGTTACTTCACCTGTAATACAATGTTAAATATACATATCGGTCATATTTGCCACTTAGGTAATCCGTTTAGCATTTCTGGAAATTGGTGCTGAAAGGCGATCAGGTGTGAAAACAGTCACATGCTTGCAAGCAGCCAATCCGAGTGTGTAGCTTCAGTCAGCTGTTGCCTATCGGCGGCCTCATTTCAAACCACTCTCACAGTCAGTGGTTTACAACGAAATCGCTGATAAATAAGAGCTGAATGAAATCAACGCCGGGATAGGCTTTGGGAATCACGCGACCAAAATGGGACAAAGAGCCCCTTACACAGCGAGCATAGGCAACCGCGAAGCACTCGTGTACGCCATGTTGCCTATGCCTCGACTACACTATCATGGCCTTAACGCATTCTCAGTTTTCAGGTTATGTTTCCCTTCTCCAGTGTTCCACCTTGGCTCAATCCTTGCCACAGAGATATAAGCGGCTCCAAACTTAGTACCCGTTAAATTAGGTTTACTTAGGTTAGGTTTCGCTCAGCTCGGATAAGAAACGTAAAACACAGGAGGTGAAAAATGTAAACCTTAAAAATTTTCCACAGTGATTTAGAAGATGTTTCCTTGCAAGAAGGCTGGAATGCGCTTTATTTTCCACACCACGCTACCTTCCTGACAAAGAATAAATAAAAATAAAAATGAGCAGACTTAAACGTACCTCTGATCTTCTTATTGACAATCTCAGCTCATCCATTTTAGTATCAATATCAGGGCCATTCGGATCATCAGGGTCGACCTGTTTAAACAAAAAAACTGATTAGACACGAATTGAAAAACTAGAGCGTATCGTTAAGCAATTATTGCTCTTTCCCGTTCATGAACGCACATTTCTGCATTAAATGGACAATCAAAGTATTTCGACAATGTAGGAATATAAAAATACCTAAGCTTAGTAGCAGTTACCAGATGCAGAGTAGAATTTGAAGTACAAAGTTCGGTTATGATCTGCGTTTTGGGAGAAAAATCTTTGAAACTAAGTATTAAATTTTGAAGCTAAGAAAATTTGAGACGCGCTCTAAGCATAACTATTCAAGGTTATATTGGACTAGGTCAGGTTAAAAAGTGTTCATGCAATTGTTTTACAATATTCGTATTGAAATCCATCGCTCATGATGTCTCACCTTTTTATCTTGGTCCTTAAGCTGTTGTAAAACTTGAAGTTTATGGGTGCATTCTCGAATATTTTTATTTTCTCTGGCTATTCTGTTTGCGTAGCGTCTGGCCTCCTTGGCCAAAGTTCCGGCCGCCGCCCCGCCTTCTGCCGTTACCGTGCTCGTTGGGTCGTTATCGCAAGGTTCGAACTCATACTCGATGTGTTGTCGAAGAACGGGGTAAAACAGGTAAACGCATTTCAGGTTGTACTCTCGCGTCAGCTGCAACAAAACAACAGCGTCATTTGCCTGTTTCCTTGGCGGCCATCTTGGTACGCGTCGCCGCGCCATCTTTGTGAACGATATGGCGTCTGTGTCACCGCCATCTTGGTTAACAATATGGCCGCTGTGATCATACGGTGCTGGATCGTGACGTCATTCTAATACCAGACATACTTTTCCGATAATTTATGAGTTAAACCGAAGGAGTTAGTGGTCTTTAGAGACTTACCTGTAAGGCTTGGTCCCGTATTCTGCCGAAGGACATTTGCGTAGCTGAGCAGGTAAAAAGTTCCGTACGGCCCACTAGTAAAAGATATTCGGCCACTTTCTCGTATACGTTACTCTCCATGGTCTGCGAAAAAAACGAAAAAAAATAGTTAATATCTTTGTAAGACTGACCACCAGTACAAAGCGAATTAAAAGTTACTGGTGTACTAGGGATGATTACCCCCCTGGAATTTGTACCGGAAGCTACACGATCCCTATGGTGTCCGAATCAAACGAAATCAAAGTCACCCACTCCCATAAACATATCAGAGGCCGCGAGTAAAAATCCCAACATCAGATTGACCGGCATCCTCAAAACCTAACCTATCTGCATTTCCAGCATCCGCCTGATACAATCCCAAGCTCCTCGTTCTGATCAGCCGGCAATCTAAGCGTCGGCCGTTATGTATTCGGATTCGCCTTTTTTATTGGTCTGGGAGCGAATTCGAAATTGGATTAGTGACGAGAGCCTCCTTCCGCTCCCTTAGCTCTCTCTCTCTCTGGTTCAAGGCACTCGGTCAAGGGCAGGGAGGGGAGGGGAGGGCGGGGCCGGTGGGGGTGGGGGCACTTCCCCTCATTTGTCGGAGGGGCGGGCGGCGCGATCGAAGTCGACTCTTCTGATAGAGGCAGCGGTCAATTCGCATTCACCGCACGTCAGGACGCAGTTTGGACTGGGAAGGGCTGCTTGGGATGTTCGCGCTCCAATAGCCTATTGTTTGGATTTAGGCGTTGCAATCTCAGGCGTACGGAGCTTGTGCAATGATCATTATCACCGCAAAGCCAATCTTTGCGATATTCATAGCGCTACACGGACAAAAATGGTTTTGTTACGGCAACAAAATTATGGACCACAAATGAATTTTTTGTTGCTTCAACCTAAAATTTTGCTGCAGCAACCAAACGTTTTGTTGTTGAAACAAAATATTTTTGCTATCCCTATTTCAACAAATGACTTTGCTGGTGTAACAAAACCTTTTTTTCCGTGTATCACACTGTGAATCCAATCTAACCTAGCCTAACTTACAAGAGGAGTACCACAACTGTCCGCCCTCCAACTTGCAGTGCTGATCACTTGATCTTGGTTGGATCAACTTTCTTCTATGATGTCTAATTTTTAAAACAACTAAGTTTCCGGCTTGTGGTTTCAACAAACGCATGTTCTCAAACTGCATGAATTGGGAAAAGTTGACGTAAATTCGTCTAAAATACGTAAAGTTGAGATAGAATTTTGTATTTTCCGAAACATTTTTGAAGGTTTGAGAATGACCCAGTAGTAATAGGTTATTGGTTACGAAATCTTCAGCAATGTTTTAACGGCTAGTTTGTGTGGATAGCAAATTGAATCCTCCGTTACATGGACTAATATGGTGGACGAAACGTTTGGAGTAATGGCACAGTTGGCAATCGTGGATGGCGGGAAGGGCGAGGAGGCGGGAAACATGGACTCATGGCACGCTTATCCGTCGGCTAACAGTAAGCTTCAGTACAGGCTTCCAGCAGAGTTGGTGCTTTTAGTCAGTTGATGCGTTCGCAGTGGGACTCGAAGGGATTTGGTCGGAGAACAGTTCCCTCCTTCGATCACTACAAATAATTCAGCCTGAAACGAAATAGGGCGGCTACACCTAATGTGTTCAGACGTTTTTGTTCCCTAAAAGATACGAATCCAGATATTTGGGATGTGATTTTTTAAAATTAGCGAGGAAAAAATAGATAATTTTTTGGGGCAAAAAATTGAGGAAAAAAACTAGGGTTACTTTTAGCTTTTTTTAAAAGGATTTTCGGTCAATTTTTTTTTAATTTATACTATTTAATAATGTGAAATGTTTGGGGGGAAAATAAAAAAGATATTTACCGTCGTCGATTGCTTATTTCAGCGATTTATCGCGTCAAAAAGTGGAATATTTAATTCACGCCTTTCGTTCCAACCTCCCAGCCACCTTCTCTCCTGGTCTCCCAATCGTCAAAACATAAAGATCCCTAAAAAAATTTCGGGCCAAAAAATTGAAAAAAAAAAACATAGCGGTACCCCTTGCTTTTTTCTAATTTCAGTCGAATTTTTTATTGGGTGGAATTTTCACCGTAATGGTTGGAATGGTTTAAGGGGAACTAATAATTGCTTTTACCATAGGCTGTTACCCTCTTAGTTCATAAATATCTCTTTAAAATTCAATTTAAAATCCCTACCCCAGAATCGGCCGAGCATATGATTGAACTTACTTAGTTCGTAGTCTCAATATATTTCTTTGGGGGGGGCATCACTTTTACATTTTTACTGAGCAATATATCCTTAATTGTAGAAATAGCCCTAATAACAAATTAGAAGGAAAACTTTCACGATTCCTCTCTATCCACGACTTCCCGTTTGTTAAGACCCAGAAAAGCCAGCCAACCCTATTTCCGTCGTTGGAACAAAATGACAACTGGTTGCCTAGTTATTGATTTTTCCAATTCACATAGGCTTAAATTGATCGTAAAAGGTCACTTTTCGGTCACAATCTTAAATTTTTTTTTGAATTTTGTCTGGGTAAAAGTCCACGTAAATCACTTCTTGGGGATAAAAACTGTGGAGTCATTCATTTAGTTTTAGGATAGAGAGACGCCTCTTTCCAAGAGAAACCGTTTCTCAATTTAAGAGAGGTTTCATCAGAGCGAGTATTTCCGGTTGCAGCCGGCACCAGTGGCTCTTTAATCCTAGACAGCATCCGCCCCGTCAGGCGCCGCGCCGGGTGGGTAGGCCAACCGCAATGCAGGGACCAGACTCGACGCAACGCTGCGTTTTTGTCAATGAAATCGTTCCATTGTTTCCCATTATCCGCCGTTAGCTATGATTCCAGATTCAGCTCAATACCAGACGAAAAAATCTAGCCGGAATAGGACAAGTTACGCCCGGGTTGAATTGAAAAATGGTTGGTCAGGCAAGGTTCTGCAACTTAAGGTTTCCATTTAATGTTTTCACATGTCAATAAAACTCCATTCTTAGAGCACTGAATTCATTGAATATAAGCAAAAGCTCCTCTTTAAAACTAGGATTAAAGAGCATATTTAGTAGTTTTCAGCTAGCTGAATAGGCCTTTTATCTCATACTAAAGAACTAAAATTAACTGCTTTTTAGTGACATCGACGCAAAGTTTCTCAGGATGCCTTCGGGGATGGTCGTAGCTTGAGCGACATCTTATGTTGAGCAGACACAATGGGACAAAAAAGAAACAATGAAAAAGTAGAGTGCGGGACCCGAGGGAAAAAAGGGATTACAAACAGGAAAACCAAACAAGGAGGGAGAACAAGAGGCTCCGGAAGGGCTAGCGTTCCTGCTTTGCATACGCTGAACTGACCTTTATAAAATTACACGCTCTTCCTGTATTGATAAGCACAAAATTAAAAAAAATAGTGCAAAGTTCGAGTACTTGAGGGGAATCCACCCTTGAGTAGATGCGCTATCAACCCTGATTTTAGGCGTTAAATGGGCCGCTGAGACCCTGAGTTCCCGTCTCAACTCACTTTTAAATTCGTTTAGGGCGTGGGCAAACTAAAGACTTTGGCGCCATCTAGCGGCGACAGCCCGAACTGACGGCGCTACTGTATGGGGAGAATTGTAAGTTGGGGCTGCTGCCGCCAGATGGCGCCACGGTCAGAGTTTGGGATTCCTCAGTTATCCCATATCCTATCGTGTATGGTAAATAAAATAGAGCACCTCGTATAATTAACCCATAACAGCCCAAAGTTTTGGAGTGTAATTCAGCTCAAAAGACATTGGAAGGATTTTTGCCAGTAAAGTACGAAATTTTAAACATTGGAAAATGCCTAATTTATTAAATATCGGGTTTCCAAAAGGGTGATATTTTCCAAATTGCGACAATGCTGAACTGAAAAGATCCTCTAAAATAAATGTTTCTGTTTCCGAACGCTGGGCGATAGTGGGTTATACTTCGTGTGTATGTGGATAGACCTCCATTCTCCATTCCAAAATGGTCAAAACAGAAATCGATTTCTGCACAAAATTCCGGATGGGTCAACCCGTTGATGCCTTCCATAGGGAGAGATAAAGAAGACCGAGAGAAAGTTGAAAGAGTGAGCTCCAGAAGTAAGGCCGTAATTGGGTTATCCCGCGAGGGACGGCCGGCCAGTCGGATCTGCGAGGACGCGGCGACTGAACTACCAGAGACAATAGTTCCAGTTCTACGAGCTGTGATGCGATTAAAGGACTTACCGCCATGGCGAGCTTCAGATCTACAAGAAAATAGCGTTTTTGGTGAGCATTAGCCGCGGCCAAACTTAGAATGTAGTCGTTTCTCGCCCCAGCTGATTTCTCTTCCAGAGCTTCTCGTTTCGAAGTTACCTGAAACATAAAGTCATATATTGGCATGTTTTAAGGAATCATTTGCGAATTTAGCTTTTTTTACGTGAATAGGGATGAGGTTAGGTTTAATTGGCATACTGTTACTCATTCAATTTCAGCTCTGATTTATGTGCAGAAAGATCTCAAGATGAAAGAATACTTCCTTACTTAAAATCTTGTAAGCTTGGATAATGAGAGGCAAAAAAAATCTTATATATTTAGCTCAGCAAAGGTTAGGTAAAATTAGGTTAGCTGAGAATGTCTATTGGTTTGTTTTGGGTCAGTTTGCTTGTTAGAAGGGTGGCCATAAGGTTAAAAGTACTTACCTTTGCACTATTTTTTTGCAACGAAGTTATAGACTGAAAGAACGAGCCTTTTTTCTTTTTCAACCTGGAAGAGAACGAACGAATAATTGGATCAGAAACGATTAAGTTAGAGCGAGAGACTGTGATCTGCACGGAGCAAAACGAAACTAGGCGTCAGAGGAGGACAAATGAGCTTATTCAGGTAGACTTAGACGAGGATGGATGATCTCGAAAACCCTCCGCTAATGATTTATCGATTTCCAAGCCTCGTTTAACCTTCCTAAAATTTCTCCTCTAAATTCAATTTCATTCTTTTCAAACCTCCTCAACTTGTTTACTTTTTCTAAAGATACATTTAATTTTTTTCCCCACTCTTTCTTCGGCACTCCTTGCCTGTTGTTTTAAGACCTCAAAAGCAAATTCATTCCTTCTCTTAAAATTCCGTGTAGATTTAACACGTGAAAAATCATCTATTCTTCATGTTTTTCTCCTGAAAATTCTCTCTAGGATATGATTTATCATTCCGGAAACGCATCTACCAACTCATCCTTCAAAAATTAATCAAATACAGTAGAGTCTCAGTTATACGTCTCTCAGTTGTAAGTCCCACTCGATTGTACGTCCACTTGGTATAGCCTCATCCAGAATACTTTACATGGCGTTATACGGAAGATTATTTTCACTTGTAGGTCCCTCTCAGTTCTACGTCCAAATTTTTGAGTCCCGACTTGGACGCATAACTGAGATTCCACTGTACAAGTTAAGGAAATAAATCCGACAATTCGCAGGTTATAGAGCAAAATGCTCCAGCCCGAGACGAACAAAAAACTAACGAAGGACCTCCTCACCGCAATCATCTAACGTAAAGCGTCAATCAGTAATAAGGGACATTGTTTTATTGGCTGGCCTATATTTCAATTTTCGGGTGAAAGGCCACTCTGGAGAAAAATCGCGGATTTGTAGCAGTGGCAGTCTTCCTACTGTACATTCATTTATTATCCTATCGCGTTTCGTCATTTATAGTCAATACACTGGGTTCATCAGCATAATTATACTCACCCGCCCCGTCGGGTGAATACTACACTCGATTCTTTGTATTCAAGCACTTTACACAAGTTCTTTCTTTATTTCTTTCGGGCTCCGCGACTTAATGTGCCGGGTTAACTAGTTCATTCCTATCCCTCCACCCTCTCAACCCTTTCACCAACAACCCTATTCCACCCATCCCCCACTCCCCAACCCTGTGTTCTTCTACAACCCATACTCCTTACTACCTCTTATTACCCAGTGCTCGTGGTCCTATCCTCCCACATCCCTATTTTTTCTCCCAGCCCGCTTTTTTACTCTCCCCCCTCTTCCCCAACACATTTCACATAATCGGACCTTCCCACTCATTTACCTCCAGTTACGGTACAATCCATGCTAATCCTATTGCTTCTTCAAAAGGTCACAATTCATCGCAACTTTTGATTTTAATTTCGTTTCCTGTGCCTCAGCCCCTTCAGAAAAAGCCATCAATTATTCAGACGCGTATTGCGCTAAGTTGACGATGTCATAAAGCATGTATGCAATGAGAGCACAAACCAGAGACTAAATAAAACGTTTCATTTTCCTCTTCTCTGGCCTTTCACAGACAAGTCTTCCGTAATGGGCTCATTAGTTCCAACTGCTCCGGATCCCCGCTGCACCGCCGCACCTCAGCACCACCAACCTTGGAAAACGTGCCACTTTGCTTTCACGGGTGTCAAAAGAAAGGTGGCCGGGATATTTCGTTACACTGGACGTTTCTACGTTGGCAGCAATGAGTCTTTTCATAGGATGACACGAATTATTCACCGACAAAACCGCAAAATATTTCTCAATGCAGTATTTTTACTTTGGGTTTTCTGAAGTGCACCGCTGTGGCGAGTAGTTACTATACAGGATGATATACCAGCCAGGTTATTTACACGCGAAGTTTTTTCAAGTCAATTTTTATGATGCTTAAAAAAAATTGCTACTGTTTCCCATGATTTAATCTCGCATTTTAGTTGATAATGGCTACGAATGGATTGGGATGTGTTTTGCTGAAGTATATGCCTACTTCTGATAGACAAGAGGAGGCGTGAAAATTTAAGGACCGTAAAACTGCCTTAATCAAAACTTGTCATGACGGGAAAATGATTGTGTTTAAATTATGATACTCTATAAGACGCGCACCGTTCAATGGAGCCACTCAATTCGTGGGCACTGATTAATCACAATCTGTCGAAAGAAGACTTCGCTCGCCAGCTGCTACTAATTGTAAGTCTCCTACCCCTAGCCCGCTTCCAGCCTGCTTTCAGCCCGCTTTCAGCCCGCTTCCAGCCGCCTGCTCCGCTACTCCGCGACACCCCGCAGCCGCACAGCACCAATGCCGTATCAAACTTTCGCACAAAGGAAAACGGGAGCTTGTCACGCGGACAACAATAATTATTACAACCAATTAACAAAAGGCATTAGTTTGTAATACGAATGAAACGGTTTGACCTTTTTCTTGAGCAAGACCGAATACTTCACATTTAGAGAATGGTTTACGAAGGGAGACGGTTGGAGGAAAAGCGCAAGGTAGGAGGGAGTACGAGGGAAAAGGGAGAGTGGAGAAGAGAGAAAAGAGAGGCGAATGAGGGAAAAAGAGAGGAAAAGCGGGGGATGGATGATGGAAAAATATTGGGAACTGGACGGAAGAGAAGAGAGGACGAAAAAGGAGGGAAACGAGAAAGGAGGATGTAATTAAGGGGAGAGAGTAAAGAAAGAAGGAGAAGGAAAAAAGGGTGTGGAAGGTAAACGAGGAGGAATTAGGAAGAAGAGGAGGGTATGGAGAGGAGGGGAAAGGGCTAAAGATAAGAGGGAAGGAAAAAAAAGAAGTAAGGAGAGAAGAAGGGGAGGGGAAACTGTGAAGGATGGAAGGAGATAGTAGGGGAAACGCAGGGCTGCCTGTCAAGTTTCATCTCCAAAAAGTGACTTAAGTGACATTTTAGCGAGACAAAAGTGACAACAAATTTTCAAATAGAGACCCAAACGTGACCTTTCAGAAACCATCCAAGCCTATGTGTATTAAAACAAAATATTAATAACTCTGCCCAACTAAATTCTTGTTCTTTTTGTTTCAACGACTTAAAATATTAGGCTGGCTTTTCTGGGTCCTAAAAAACGGAAAATCGTGGCAGAAGGAGAATCGTGAAAGTATTCCTTCCAATTGGTTATTAGGGCTTAATTTACACTTAAGTATATATTGCTCCGAAAAATTATACCAGCGATATAAAACACCCCGCTAAAAAAACAATTGAGGCCACGGTTTAAGCTCAATCATATGCTCGGACGATTCTGGGCTAAGGATTTTAAATTCAATTTAGGGGAGATATAAGTAGTAAGAGGGCAAAAGACGATGGTGAAAGCAATTATTAGTTCCCCTTAAACCATTACAACCATCAAACGTTAAAAATTCAACAAAAAAATTTCGACTGAAAATTCGAAAAAAGGCAAGGGGTACCCCTAGGTTTTTTTTTCCGATTTCTTATCCAATTTTTTTTGTGGGATCTTTACGTTTTGACTATTGGATCTGATTGAGGGACACTAAAAAAGGTTAGAACCGATGTCTGTT
>Ga0058701_10002705_pt1 | contig 13606 bp, 10 predicted proteins | sample AgamicOrMae_FD_97039 | JGI IMG/M metagenome (GOLD analysis project Ga0058701, IMG submission 97039) | Agave microbial communities from Guanajuato, Mexico - Or.Ma.e | ecosystem: Host-associated > Plants > Phyllosphere > Phylloplane/Leaf | place: Guanajuato, Mexico | collected 2012-06-04 | reverse complement strand
CCTTTATTTTAACCCATAACAGCTCAAAGTATTTGGAGTGAAATTTAGCTGGAGAGAAATTGGAAGGATTATTTTCTATTAAAATACGAAATTTTCAGCTCTGAAAAACCCCTAAATTATAGCATTTCAGGTTTCCAGAGAGTTGATATTTCTTAAATTTGCAACGATAATAATCTGATAAGATCTTCTAAACTAAATATTTCTGCTTCCAAACGGCATCGCCGGGCGTTAGTTGGTACACACGTACTATTTAAGTTGGTTGTTTTTACGTAGTTTTAGGACGACTCCAATACAATCTAGTGTGCAATTGACCCAGCCCTCAACCCTGATGATTCAAGGAAGTACTATTTGTCCGTAAAGAACATAATCATAATTATTTCTTTTTTTATTTAATATGTATCGATTTTCTTTTTGAACCGTTCTGATATCTTGTGAGGAAATGTTCCCTCAATATTTTTCGGTAGGCTGAGATTTTTCCCGCGGCAGCTTCGGCGCTACGCGGGCGTTGCTTTTTATTCAAACAGAGACCAGGATAATAACAGGATCTCGTAGGCTAATGCTATTGGGGCTGCACACGGCTAAAACAGGATTAGAAGTGTGTGAGGTTGGGGGGGGGGTCGTCGCCACGTGTGTGCGCTGGAATAACTATTGACACGTCTCTCAAATACGGGGTGCTTTTTTCCCCAATTAATCCTCACGAGGCAAAGATGGTCTTAATTATTTATTCGGACTCGTTCGATTAGGATAGGGAACGCAGTGAGACGGAGATGTGCCATTGGGTTCCATCAGGTTTCAAATTCTAGTACGTTTGCCAGAGGAGCTGATAATTTTTTTATTGACGTTTTAGATTGTTTGGCTAATTAGGCTAAAGATCATTTGGGCTAGGTTGGATTGAATTCAATTAAGATTGGCTTAGTTAGGTAAACAGAGTTGCGGCTAGTCTGTAAGTTATCTGGTCATCGGAAGAACTGTACAATTTCAGTCCATTGAATTTCTCCGGTTTGGTCAAGTAGGACAATGATTTCATCGAGTTTTTAAAAAAAATTAATATATTTTTTTTGGCTTGAAAATGATATTAGGCCTATTTTGATATAATTAAAACAAATGTTTTTAGAAACCGCATTTTTTTGCGAAATCCAATCAGTTATGAATTAACAATACTTTATGGCCCAAAGTCAAAAATTGAGAAAATGAACTAAAACGAGGCTCGTAACACGTGTATAAATTGTTAAAATCCATCTGAAAATTTTGGGCCTATATCATCACCCAATAGTAATACTACTGTCGTGTTTTAGAGCAATCCGAACCTCCACCTTGTTTCCCGTCTCATAAAAGTTTGCTCCCTCCCCATAAAAAGCTTGGAGAAAGGAAAGATTACCTTTGGTCTCGAGTTCCCATATGGGCCTGTTTGATATCTTGCTCAGGCCCGGAGAAGCATTATTATCGGAGCCTAATTGGACCGTGTGAGGTTTATTTTGGCTTGTAAACGTGGAGGGCCACTTGCAAGCTATCCGCGTGGAATAACAAGACGTAGCCTATTTTGTAGAAGGCTTGGTCCAGCGGCCAGCCTCCCACCAAGTTGCCTTGCCCACCGCTCAATTAACCCTCTTTTAAGAACACTTACAAATCAAAAGCTTATAAGAAGCTATCACTGAAGCTGATTAGATGCTCCGAAATCCAACCAACAATCGAGGTTTTGGTACAACGTCCGTTTCTTCAATAATTTTCAGTGAATGCTAAGTGGGCTTTACTAAGTTTGGATTTTCCCTCTTCACTACAAACTTGAATAAGTGGAAATGTACTGATTCTAAGTAGATATCCACTGATTTTCAATCAAAACCGAACCACTGAAGTGAATCAGTGGTTCTGTTCGAAATCGGAACTGAGAATCAGTAGATTTCAGTAGATTTATACTGATTTGTCTTTAGAGTGTTCTGCTCAAACAGGGTTTTTCTCGTTAGTAAATGTTACAAGTACATTAAGGATTTTCTAACACCGTGTTAATAGCTTTTACTAGCACGGTGGTTACACTTACTGGCCAAACTGTAATTTTTACAGTCATATGTACCCTTTTTTTACGAACATTTAGTTAACCCACCACTGCCCAGCGATGCCGTTCGGAAACAAGCAAAAAAATATTTTAGAGGATCGTTTAAGTTCGGTATTGTCAAAATTTAAAAAAAAATATAACCCCTTTAGAAATTTGAATATATTAATTTAGGCATTTTCCAAAGCTTAAAATTGCGTAATTTCATGGGGGAAATGCTTCGAATTTTTCTTCGGCCAAATTTCACTCCAAATATAAAAATAAAATACTTTTTTAAAAAATACTTTTTGGTATTCCCTTTCTAACATCCTCTTCCGTCTTGTAAAATATATGTAAAGTGCCAAAAGTAACTGAACAAATTCAATTAGCACTGCTATTTTACTTGCTAGTGTGGTCAGAGGGTAGATTCGTTGTAACGTGCCGGTTCATTTTGTCTCCGATGTACACAACTATAATACTCGGTAGACCCATCAAAGTAAGCAAATATTACCCAGAAGCTCCGAATTTGGTACTCAAAATATTATATATAGAGCTTCTAGCATTTACAATAGTCTCCCAAAAAACTACATTTGTCTTTAAAATCCTTTAAATTTAAAATCCTTTTTTTTAATGTTCTTTTCCTTCATGCATGATAAGATATGTTTCTGGTGTTAATGCGCTGTCTAGTTTATAAAGTGTCATGTCCTCATTTGTTAAGTTTATTTAGTTGTGGAGATTATTAAGTTGTTGAGTATATGTTACAGACGCTATTTGGTGTGTTTTGCATTTGCCTTTGTTATGAGGCTACTGTTACTTTTGATGTTGCTGTTTACATCTGATGAAATTGGGTCTAAAATCTGCTGCCTTGTACCCCTGTATTGTTTTTGCGACCTCGCCACAGAGCTCTGCTCTCCTGAGGTCAATCAAAAAAATATTCAAAATTCAAATTTTTTAAAAATAAATACTTTGGGCAGTAATGGGTTAACTCAAATACATTTTTTCTCAGTGCAGGTTTAGCATGGGCAGGTGCATTGTCCATGTGCGGGAAATGCATTGTGGAGTCTGGGTTAAGCGATGGTATGCGAAGCTTCGCTCTTTATTGGTGGCGCCCGCATCCCTCGTCGCTTGCCCGCTTGCCCGCTCGCTCGCCCGCCCGCTCGCCCGCTCGCCCGCCCTCGCTTGTATCAGCCGCAACTCGCGGCGCGGTCTGTGCGCTTTTTATGTCCCGACGCACAGTTACAGCAGTAAATCCCTCTCGTTCAATAACACCGTTCGGAACCTTGCAGCGCAACGCGCCACTTTCGCAAACGATCATCACACATTTTCGCCTAAAAACAACCCAAAGCCATCCCATGAAATCATCCCAAAAACTGAAAAAAAAAACACTTATCAAGGTCAAAGGATTAGCCAGGTGTAACTCTGTCTTTAAAAAGTTTTTCGTACTGTTCAAAATCGTTTTTTTTAGTTTTATTGCATCCGTTGAAGAACCACCCCTTAATCCATCCGAAACCAGTCCAGAAACAACCTAAAAATTCCGCTCTCAATTTTCACAAATCTGTGTCCATAAAGTACTTTTGGGTGTTGCTATTGACCCGACATGCATTAATATAGGGAGACTAGAACGCACGGAACCCAGCCTAATACATTTTAAATGGAGCAGTCGGGTCAATAGACACTCCCAATACCCTTATCCATCAAGGATTGGAGAGATGTTTCGGCTTGATTTTGTGATGAGGTGTTCCTCGGGTGTTCCAGACGTTGATTGGTTACTTTCATCTAAATGGACGTCGCATTCATTGTGGAAGTATTCAAGTTGTATGAAAGTTAAGTCGGTCAATATATTTACAGAGGTTTTAGGAAAGTCCATTAACATATTTTGGGCTAACCCGCAGAAGGAAAGTTTTCGAATCTCAGAATACACATTGAACATCCTTAACAGCGATTTCTCTTCCTTCTTGTTGTTTTAAATTTCAAGTAGGCTCAATTTTCTGCAAACTAGCAACTTTGACTAAAGAAAGACTTTGATCAGTTCCGAACTGTCGTTTAACGAAATTTCACAAAGCTTTGCTTGACTGAGGATGGTAGAGTCAATTTGCATGTTAATATGCAGGACGGCTTTTGTCAATTCTGTTGACATCAAATTTCAGTCGAAAAAGGGAAGTTTTTAATAATTGAAAATTTGAGGAATGAAAGGTTAAAAAGGAGGTTGGGAATATCTCTTTGCGTGCAACACGCTACATCAGAAAAAAATGTCAACGCCGTATGCAAACTGTTCCTTGTGAAGGACGTGTGCTGTTTCCTAGACTTATGATAAAATACTTACTTTTACTTTCTAAAACAGCGAAACTCTTTCATTCCCCTCGGCACGGCGCGGATAACAACAATACACCTTAATAGGCCGATCATTCGTTGATAAACTGGAAAATGTATAAAAAAATCAAAAGGTGCTGGAACTACACGCAACTATGTTTTTTTTTATTATGTTTTTTATTTTTATTTTGGTCAGTTCTATTCACACGCCTATGGTAACACAAGGGAAACTCGGACGCACGGTAACCAAACCTAATGTATTTTATATGGAAATTGACTTCAACGCACGGAAACCTATCTAATACATTTTAAATGGAGCATGGAGCGTGTGAATAGTCACTTCGTTTTATTTATTACCCTATTTGATTTTAAAAGGAAGTTTTGGATACGTCCTCCAAACACCATGTGGTCATCCGAAATAACCTCACGTGTTTCAAATACTTGAAAGCCATTTAGCTCTCTCAAAACTCTGCAGCGCTAGTCTTTCAGTCGTATACTGTATGATCCTACGTTGAATCCTCGTGAAACTATCACTGTATGCATCTCCGCGACAGTGGCATGGTGGCCATGCTAAGTACACCATAAAACGTCGAAACCCCTCTGAGGAGTCTCAGTTTCCGTTCCGTTTAGTCCAAACAAGCTGATTGTCAGGAGCAACTAGCAAATCGCTCCAACCACCCCAAACAGTACCCGGGAAAAAAAGTTTTGTTATACTTACAAAATCATTTGTTAAAATATGGATAACAAAAACATTTTGTTACAACAACAAAATGTTTAGTTCGGTCAACAAAACGTTTGGTTGCTGCAGCAAAATTTTTGGTTGCAGCAACAAAAAAATTATTTGTTGTCCCTAATTTTGTTGCTGTAACAAAACCATTTTTTCCGTGTAAACAGTCTGCCTGACTCTCCAACTGCTCTGTTTCTCGTATCCAACAGTCCTCAGCCTACTGCTGAAACCAAGGGGTGACAGCTCATGATATCCCGGCCTTGATATCCGGCTGATATCTTGCTGATATCTTAGATATCCAGCAGTTGGATTCGGTCGAAGGCTGTTTTCAGCGAAGTTTTTTACTCTTTGGCCACTGTTTACTGATATCTGGCTAATATTTAGGGATATCCAGCAGATATCTTTTAATATTCTGCTGAAATCGGTTCGATATTTAACCCATAAGAGCCCAAAGTATTTGGAGTGAAATAAGCTTAAGAGATAACTCGAAGGATTTTCCCATTAAATTACGCTATTTTAAGCTTTGGAAAATGCCTAAATTATTTAAGTTCAGGTTTCCAGAGGGGTGATATTTTTTTTAAATTGTAACAATACTGAAATAAAAAAAATATTCTAAAATAAATTTTACTGTTTCCGAACGGCATCGCTAGGAGGTAGTGGGTTAATTGAAATTTCGTCGATTTTCTCTTGATATATCCGTTTATTATACCTCTGATATCCGGCTTATAACCTTGATATCCTGATATCCGGTGTACAGATTTCCAGCAAGTTGTTACCCTTTGGCTGAAAGGTTGTTCCACCTATTGACTTCACCCCTTGTTCAACCTTTCATTAAATCACGACGATCATGACGACAACCTCCTAGATTGTGTTATCTGAGGTGGGATACAAGATACAGACAGTGGAATGTTCTTCTGGGTAAAGCTTACATTAGGTGACGAGTTCCCTCAATATCCGGACCTAAAAACGTGGTTTCGAAATAAAACGCCACTCTAAATTACGCCATAGACACTAAGTTTGAGAGTCGCGTTTCGAGTGGGCTAAGTTAGATCCCGGGAGACGACCAGCTGGCGGTTGGCTGGCGGCTGGCTGCTTTACCGCTAATTAATTATACGTAAACAGGCGAAGGAAGCTCGCAGGCCGACACTGCGCTATAACGCTGATTTGATATGGCATCGGGCCTAATGAGGGAGCTGCTGCGCGGCCTGTTACTCGCTGGTTGGGAGTTGTACAGGCGCTTGGGTCTTGGGTCTGGCCCTGGCCCTGTCGTGCGTGGGACAGGGTTGGATCGACAGCACAAAGTCAGCACTAAATATTGGGACAGGTCCGGGATTTTGTGCTGTTGTGGGCGGTGCTGGCGTCACTTAAAACATCCTTACGTATGTGAGATATATAGATAGGGCTTAACTTCGGGTAGTTTTTATTTTTCAAGCTTAATAATGCTGTTGTAGATAGCTTCGCTTAGCTTCCTAAACTCTATCTCAATTTCAATATTTTAAAATCAGTCTAATTAGTTAACCCAATCTGGCGTAACCTATTTGCTTAAAATCCAGTGAGTACTCATTAAACGATACCATTTATTGGCTGCAAATTTAATAACACGTTTTGGTTTTGTTTCAGGTGCGTCTTTAATGAGGGAAGCAGCTAATCGGCGTAACTTAAATAATTCCATTTTTTTGTTACTTCGTGTAACTTAGCAATAGGGAATTCCGACCGGAACTTGATTTTCCCGCAATCTCAGGCCACGGTTTCTGTCTCCGATCTCCAACGCTAAACCATCTCCTACAATAACGTACAGTACATACCAAAACTTGTGTCATTCTTATACATGGACTACTCCACATAAAAGATCACTAGGCTTACAACTTATTTTGTCCATTCATTCCAAAATCACAACTCCTTATTGCTTTCAAAATTATTTGCAATTCAATTTGCAATACCCTTTTTAAACCAAATAGATAGGGGGGCATTCGATAGCGCCAAAAACCACAAGCGCCAACGCCGCAAGCGCCAGTCCGTAACCGCCAAACGAGAAAAGTTGCAAACGCTAAAGTTCGTATAGGTTAGGTAAAGTTAGGTTGTTAGGTTAGGCTAAGTTAGGTTAAGTTAGGTTGGGTTAGGTAAGGTTAGTAATGCGGTTGAGACCTTTGGCGTTTGCGACTTTTTTCGTTTGGCGGTTACGGATTGGCGCTTGCGGCGTTGGCGCTTGAGGTTTTTCGCGCTTTTGACAGATAGCTTCTTTACGCACGATCAATGATGTCAAATTTTATCGTAAGCTACGCCCCAAGTAGGGCTATTGTCGATCTATCTGGATGTATATATTCAGGAAACTTGAAAACTACAACTTACAAACTTGATTTATCGGTAAACTGCGTTGTGGTTGAAATATGAGCTGACCTTCGTTGGCATCATTGGGCTAAGATATGATGGCGGGCCGCGTATTTTGATGACCTGCCAAATCCATACGCTCCTCTTGTCGTGCTCCGGTCCATTGAAACGGGCTCACAATGGGGATTAGCCGCTTGATTTTTCATACTTTCCCCGAGGACCGGATACCGGGTTACCAACACAACTCCAATGGACAGCTCGTGGTATGACTGATGGCTAAAAGCGCTGCACTCGTCACTGCGTTCGCGGATTGAGTTTATCTACGGAAAGCTGGCAAAAATGCGATACTGAGTAATTTTCAACAATTTCTAACAGTAGAGCCTACAAACGGTGTTTTCAAGTTAAGTAGGGTATGGGTACACGAAACGGGCTCGTATTGCCCGGAAGTTAGGTTGGGTAGGTTTAAGGTATTAAAGGTGTAAAGTATTGAAGATAACACGTAGCATGACAGTAAAAACGAACCCCTGTTTCGGAGAATGCTCCACCTGTTTAGGGTATGAAACTAAAACGGGGGTAGTGCGTATTTTGGTAATTTTCAAATGTAGACTTATGTTCAGCCACATCAATGGAAAGCTCTCGCCGATACCTTTCGAATGATATGGCTGAACATAGTCCTATCTTGAAAAATAACCAAATTACGTACCACCCCCGTTTTGGTTTCACACCCAAAACAGGTATAGCATTCCCCAAAACGGGGTTTGTTTTTACTGTGATGTCTTCTGTGGTTCGGATTCTTGTCCATCTGAACAAAGAGAAGGTTATCTTCCCATTCTAATGTTCGCGTTAAAATTGGCGAAGTCGCAAAATCCGGCAAACATTCCGCAGTGCATGATTTTCCGCTCAATTCTGAGGGCATCCTCAAAATTGCAGCATAATCTGTGTCCGTCCGTCCGGCTGGTCCCACCGGCTCCTAAAGTTAATGTCCCGCATGGACGTCGTTTAAAAGATGTTTGAGCTCCGTCAAGACGAATAAACCATCTTATATGCCGTCCGTTGCCGGATTAATATTGCACCGCAGATATTTGTCCAGACGGACTCCGGGGATCCGGACGAGCGAGTCCGTCCGCCGCGCTGCGCTGCGCCCACCCCACGTGGGCCCACCCCACGTGGGCCACCCCACGTGGGCCACCCCACGGGGGCCCACCCCACGTGGGGCAGGCTAAACTAATGTTGAGCTTTACTATGGTATTCACAGTTCTTAAAAGAATGTCTCAGGAGATTCTCCTGCAGAGAAAAAGGAGGGTTTCATCTGAAGAATACTTTCAGAAAAGGGCATGACTAAAAATCATCGAGACCCATTTGCCGCACCGTTCAAAAAAATCTGGATGATAAAGTTCCTTGAACCTTCCTTTTTCGAATGTGACGGTGATTTTGTCTGCTTGATTTAGTAGTTTTAAGTCAAATATGAAAGAAGAAGCTCCCAGGAACATATTTCACCTCCACCGCAGTGTTATGTATGGAAGTCACGGTATGACGTAAGTCTCGATACCTTTCAATTGCGCCTTAGAAATTTTTGGATTTCTAAGAATGTCCGTCGACTTGAGCAAACAAGTTAGCTAAATGCAGTTGAAGCTTCGTCTTCTGTGTGAAAATGTAGATTCAGTATGACTTCTTTCCCCTAGGCTACTTTGTCTGAAGACTGTTCGCTCTTCTGGCACGCTATCAGTAAAGTCTTCTCTCTTCTGTGTATGAGTTCTTCTCCTTCCACTTTGCAAGACAGCTCTCTTTTCCTCTCGCACTCGCGTGTTACAAGGTCCATCTTCTCTCTTCTGCAAGGGGACTATTTCTTTTCCCTCCGTAAAAAGGCTTTCTCATTAACGCGTACACCTATTGGAAGATTATTGAGCATAAGAAGACTTCTGCTTCCACCTATTCCGTCACGCTGTTCATTCTCCTCGCGTCTGCCTAGTAGAAGACCCTTACTCTTATTTAAGAGGACTATTTCCCTAAGCTCCGCAAGTCAGCTGTCCTTTTCTCTCGCGTACGCCTTCTAGAAGAGCCTTCGCTCTTACGAGAAGACTGTACTGTTTTCTTCGAAGGAACACGACTTGTACCCTTGGTCAGAGACAGCATTCGCAGGTCGCTGTCCGCAGAACTAGTCAGCTCGCGGACCTGGGCGGGCTATTCCGTATAAAGTTTGTCATTTAATAGAATTGTGAAGGAAAGGCTGTCGGTGGCATGGCGCGGAGCGAACGCGGAGCGGGCTAGCCACTGACCCCATTATATCATCTAGCGTTATAAACCCATTTCGGTAATGGAAAAGTTGCGAGATTGCTTTATTGGGAAAGAGCTGTGCGCAGAGCTAAGGAGAACCGTCGCGGTGCGGGGGCGGTGCAGCATGTGGGCACGTGCTTGCGCCTGGGGGTGGTTGCGGGTGCGGGGCTGCCCACCCGCCCGCTGACCACTTCGGAAAAATGGCGAATCTTTCGTTGATCTTTATTTGATTTTCGCGTGCGCGGTTGCCGGATCGCCTTACATGCTCAAGTGGTGGTAGGGCGCGGGACCGAACAGCCCGGCTCACCGCCTCTCAAAGGACTTGCTCCGACAGCTGCTCCCGACACGAATTCGGCGTGCTTCATTTAAACAAGTCTAAATAGGATTAGCTTTTAATGAGATACGTTTCAAATGGGATGATGAATCTCAAGTTGGACAAATGTAAAATCGGGCTAGGTCCGATATGGACAAAGTTGAAATGGGGCGAGTTTTAATAAGGGCAAGGTCCTCCATGAGAAAGGTCCCCCACGGAATGCAACTCTCGAATTGGATTTTCTGTAATGGGACAGTTCAGTGATGGGACAAGTACCAAATGGGAAATGTGTACAATTGGTCATGTGTCAAATGGGACTAGGTCTAAAAGGGGCATGCGTCTAATAGGACAGGTATCATGTGGGAATAGGTCTCAAATGGGACAGGTCTCAAATGGGGCAAATCTTCCATGGGACAAGTTCTGACTAGGTCATATTTATCGTCAGACAAGTTTTAAAGATGATTTTTTACTAAGGCTTTTAACACAACTAATAACCAAGAGAATTATACTCAACTGGAAAAATATAGGACGCGATTTTTAAAAAATCAGAAAATTCTACGAATTGGTTCGAGACCATCTCGCAAAGCGTGGAAATCGCAAGACTTTTGAGAAACCGCAACTTTGTTGACATAAACCCTTCCCTCCAATTTCCCGTCTTGAGTGCACCAAGTTGCAAGCGGAACTCACCAAACTTGCTAAAATACAAGGATGAATTTTGCTAACTTATTTAGAAATACAACTTTAGTGGCGAACCGCCCCTCTTGGACTTTTTCCGGCCCATTTGATTCTTCAACACGGAAAGTCACTTTTGTGTCCATGGAAATGCACCCGGAGGTCACGAGACACTTAATTGAACCGCGATATAAAAACCCTGCCGCAATTCTAGAGAACCAGAGACCAGCTGTATTCTTATTCCAGGGACCATTCACTGCAGGAACTGTACCTGTTTGCAAAAGCTTTGTCTCAGTGATCGAAAGAGAGGAAGGGGGCGGCCCAATGACAAATGGTTGCTGAAAAGTAAATACGCCCGCTGGACATGGTATTCCACTCCTGGCGGTCCTCTGCAAGTGAAACAAATATGAATGATAAACGGTTCAACGGAGGCTGCGCTGGACCACTGATTGGACGGACCTCTCAAGCGCAGCATCAGGAAGACGGTCAGCATATTCGGAGCCTTTGTGGAGAAATAGGATCAGCGCGAGTCCTCGTTTGAGTCGCGAGGATCGCATAATGATTCCTTACGAAATGGCTGACATAACTCATCGAAGAAGGTTTTTCCTTAGAAGTGCACAGCCCTGCAGCTCGGGTCATATATCACGGCTGAATGTGAGCGCTGTTGATCATGTCTTGGTGTGTTTGTACACCGGAGACAAATCTGCCGTCCGCTCTTGCTACTAACAAAGGGAGGACAAGGGGCATTGTTGCAAAAGACGCTTCTGAGCCATTTTGGCTGCGGCTGCCCCAACCCGGCTCGGCCCGGCTCGGTCCATGAGCCTTGGCTTACTTGTCGTAGCCAATGACTTTCTCACCATGTCTCCGTGTCATGTGAGTTATGATGAATGGCGGGTGTTGGCCTGCCTGCCGGCGCCGTGGCGCTACGCTGATCAAGAGGTGGACGCCTGACCGCGATGGGTGTCAACGAGATGGGTGTCCACTACACTTAGTCCGTGGAAGATCGCTAAGGAAGTACACACAAGTGTGTTGTACCAGCAGTCTATAAAGTATTGCGCGCTTCAATATTTTTGCACCTCCGTAACTTTGAAACGGAGAGATATACGTAAGAAAATCACGAAATAAAATCGTTCGATCTTCAAGAGATCAATGAATTTGATTTTAGCTTTTTTTGTCTTATCTCGCTTCGTTCCAAAGTTACAGAAGTTTAAAAAAATTGGAGCGCGCAATACATATCTGACTGATGGTACATAGGCTATCAACTTGTTACAATTCACCTCACCTAGGAAATGGGCATACTCGACAAGGACGACGGGAGTGAAAAAGCATATCAACTTGGAGTCCGATTCACTCCTAGCTGGGGTGAGAACCGAGAGGTAACGTCTTTAAAACGGATATCAAAATAAAATTGACCAAATTTCAATTAACACAACAGCTCAAAGTATTTGGAGCGAAATTCAGCTTAAGAGAAATTGAAATGATTTTTTTCCTTTAAAATGCGCAATAGCTTTGGAAAATGCCTAAATAATTTTTCTGGTTTCCAGAGGGGTGATATGGTTTCAATTGTAACAATACTGATCTGAGAAGATCCTCTAAAATAGATTTTTCTGTTTCCGGACGGTTTCGCTGGGCGGTAGTGGGTTAAGTATCTGACAGATTTCAGCAAGATATCAAAAATATGTGCTGGTTATACCTGGATATTAGCCAGGTATCAGTGGACTGCGTCAAAGAGTAATAAACTTGAAAAATCGCTGAAAGCAGCAATGTTTATATCGAATCCAAGAGCCGCATATCAAGGATATCAGCCGGATATCAAGGATATCAGCCGGAAATCAATGCCTTTCGTACACCGGATATCATGAGTGCCACCCCTTGGTGAGAACTCCTGTTGGGTGAACTTCGCTATGAGCGTTTAGTCAAAGTCTTCGGAGCTTTCAACTTCTTTGCAATTTCCGCGTTTTTGCATACTCAAGCACAAACTGATCCCGCAATAACTGTGCGTCTAAACTCGAGTGAATTTATTTGGAAGGCCTCGTTATGGTATCAAAATACTGAAATATCGAGTCGAGACTGTAGTGTGTGTTAGAAACGCACTTAATAAGCGCAACGTCCATCGGATGGAAATCCCGGGGACCGCTCTAAGCCTGCTTTATTGTCTTTGTGGCCATCATATTTGAAATAGCTGTGGAATATTTGAGGGCAGGCGGACCATTCCAGTGCAGCGAGCGGTCCCTCCTCTAAAGATGCAAAGCCTGCTCTCTCTGGAGATAAGAATATGGGATTGTTGTTATTGTCTTGAATATACTGTCGGCTACTTTTACGAGGATTGCTCAGCAGTTCTGCCATTATTGCAGGTCGTATTGATAAAAGGGACACTTCGCCTCAAAAAGTGATTTTGGTTGCATCTTTCTCCGGACAGTCACGTTAGCTGTTCCGAAAATTCTCGGACACGTCCGTTCCGGTGGTATCGACTTGACGCACTGATAAAAATGATAAACTTTCCTTGAAGTTGAGCACTCTTCTCCTATTTGTTCTTTTTATTAAAAGAAAAAACTACACATATTTATCATTTTTATAACGTGGCTTAGCTTTTTTGCGGAAATTTTGATATGGGGTGTTTTCGGATGATTTTGGAGAAGCCTAGATGGAGGCTCTAATTGAGTTTCGAAGCTACGTTTACGCACTTCTGTTTCTTTACTTAAACTAGGTTAGGCACAGAAAAAACAAAACCCCCGATTTGGGGAATGATGTACTTGTTTTGGGTATGAAACTAAAACGGGGGTAGTGCGTATTTTATTTCTTTTTTTTCAAGATAGACCTATGTTGAGCCACATCAATGGAAAGCTCTCGACGAGACCTTTTAAATGATATGACTGAACATAGACCTATCTTGAAAAATAACCAAAATACGCCCTACTCCCTTATTTTTCAAGATAGACCTATGTTGAGCCACATG
>Ga0058701_10002704_pt1 | contig 13606 bp, 8 predicted proteins | sample AgamicOrMae_FD_97039 | JGI IMG/M metagenome (GOLD analysis project Ga0058701, IMG submission 97039) | Agave microbial communities from Guanajuato, Mexico - Or.Ma.e | ecosystem: Host-associated > Plants > Phyllosphere > Phylloplane/Leaf | place: Guanajuato, Mexico | collected 2012-06-04 | reverse complement strand
TTCGAAGGTGAGGCACAGGCTGAATGATGACTGGGCGTACGGCAACGACATGGATGCTCAGCCGTGGGATTTCCAGTCCGAGGAATGCGCGCTGCGTGCCAATGTAGATCGCTTCAACAACCGAAGATATGGCAGCGGTCTAGAGTCTGAGCTGAATTCTCGCGTTGATACCAATTTGCAAAGCGTCCTCAGCGTAGATATCCACTTAACAGAGGAATTCAAACAGTGTTATGAGATTTGGTTACATCAAGCACTTAGTACAAATATCAATTGGGATGAGCTAATTGATCAGGCATACTTGTAGTAAACTATGGCAATATCGAGAACATGTAGCGGTGTGTTTCGTAGAAACTTTTCTTCCGTTTTCTCGATACTCGGTTCAACCGGAACTCCAGTATTCACTTGCAGTTAACAAGACCTCCAGATCTACTTGTGACGCAGTATTATATTTTTAAATTTTTATCTTTACTCATTCTGTTTATTTTTTATTTATTTAACAAAAAAGAAGTGCTGTGAGAAGATTTATTTTGTGAATGTTTCATTTTTTTATCCTTAATGTGATCAGTTTCTTATATTTTTTCTTTGAATGTATCCAAGTTAATGCCTTTCGTCGCATTTTTAGTACTTGGTTCGTCTTAAGTATTTGGGTTTAAGTGTACTGAAACCCAATTATTAGTTTACATTGTGGTTTCGATAAGAATCACTTAGCTGATTTTAAAATCAGAGCTTAAGTTGAGGCCAGGTCCGCTGGCACTGCACGCCGTTATGTTCAGAACTCTGTGATAATTCTTTGTTTAGGACAAATAAAATAATCCTTTTGTTTGTTAATTAATTTTATTTTTTTATATAAGAAAAGTACGAAATGTAGTCGTGTTAAAATGTGCTGCATAAGTGAACAATAGTATCCAAAACCTCGAACAATGTTAATTTCTAGCTCGGGAACAGAAGTTCTAGTGGATCAATTGTTTATGCACATAGAAAAGGATACTGATATAAAATTAGAGGATTGTGATGAATTAACTTGTCATATCCGTGAAAAGTCACAAACACAGCAAGTAAGAGAATTGTCAATTTAGTTTAACAATTCTTGGAATCAAACTGCTGGACTCTTTGGAGAGTTTTGTTAATTAGCTCTCAACATCTGTGTATAATGTGAAAAACACTTCCAAAGAAAAAAATATTTTCGGTAATTGAGCTAGAATGAAGTATTCCTCGTTTTTTTTTGAGTTCGGTGTACTCCTCGAGGTATAAATTGTTGAAAAATTTATTACAAAAAAAACAAAAACAAAAAACAACTACCGGTAATTTATTAGAACTTTATAAATTAATAATTTTTAAGAAAGCTGAATTACGCATATGAAAAAATAACTCCCCGGGGAGAATATACACAGGATTCAATCTGTTGAAATCCAATTGTTATTCTAGTTTTAGGAGAGAGCTCTGATTAAGACCAATTTAATTCCAAAGAATAAGACTTAAAATTTCGATGAGAAAATCCAATTGATGAATTGCGACAAATAATAAAGAAAATAAATTTGGCCTCTAGTCCAGAGTGATTCTAAGAATGGTTATCGATCAGTATAAATAATCAGGATAGATACGAACGGAACTCTGAAAATACAATAAATTGTTATATCACAGAATATTTTTAAGCCAATTGTTATAGTGTATTAGTTCTCGAAACACACTGTACGATCGAGATAACAAGTCTTGTCACTTACGATGGACTTTTCCATGTGTAAGAGTGACACAACTTCCGATCATCTCTGTTCAATGTTGACTCTTAGACTGTCTTTCTACGTGTTCATTTACAAAAGAAAAAATAAACATCAGCAAATAAATAATTACAAAAAAAAACAAAAAAACAATCGTCTTAAGTTTGCCCTCGAGCAATTCAGAGAAAATCATAGGGCTACACGAACGAATCGTGTATGCTATCGCAGACATGAAAAAACGTTACAAAAATACTTTGACAAAAACACCACTTGTTCTGAAATTTTGTCGTAATGAATCGCTAACAACTCTTTAAACAATTTAAATAAGTTGATCGGGTTTTGGATTCGCTCCTGCGAATCTAAAGAGGAAACCAGCTGTTTGGGACCACCCTTAAACTAACGCGACAATCCTTTATTTAGACCCCTTACAATGACGCAGCTTATGGGTGGTCCCCAACCTCTTTGATAAACAATTACTTAATCTTGTAATGGAATAAGAACAACGGCACTTGACTCTTGAGCCGGTTGTAAAATTAGCTGATGGTAGTACAACATTGCTTACACGGTCTCCATCTGATCACTGATCTTTGTTCTCTTTGGTTAGTTAAAGTAATTTTCTTAGGCGTTAGTATTTGACCCAAACAAGGGTTTCATCAGTTGGCAAGAAATTGAGACTCAAAACAATTTTATCAGTACTTTTTTACATTTTCTGTCCAATTGACTTATAAGGCACAAGCAATTATGAGACATTTGGCATATGTTCCAAAATAAGCAACAAAAGAAAATAATAATAAAAAAAAACCAGAAAACAGATATATTTTGGAATAGACCAGAAAATGATTTCTCACACTTTTCATCGGACTTCCGGAAGCCTTTGGTCAGTCCGCAAAATATTCTTGCTTAGATAAATAATGACTCTAAACTTCATCACCTCCACGGTACAAAGAATCTTTGACACAGTGCACCGGTAATTTTCGACAGAATATGAATAAAAAAAGGAAAAATTACTAAAATATAAAAGAATAGGAAATCGAATGATAGAGAGAAGCAATACTGTCAGTATAAGTCACGAAAATCGGAAGAATAAATATGAAAATTTGGCCAGCCTAGAAAATTAGCTATACAAAATCTCTCGTAGTAAGTCTTCTCTAAGTCTCAATACGTCAGTGATACGTATTAATTCTAATTGGCGTTGGACCACAGCACTCCCTACGGGCGCGAATAGAAAACGATTCCAGCTCACTGACTTTTTCAGTTCTTACCAACGCTCAGAATAAACCACTCTAAATTTAAAGAACGCTATAAGGACACTTTTTCACACGGGCAAAGCCATTGGCAGAACGTTGCAACAGACGAGGGAATGATAAGTAGGATTTCGCTTAGTCACTGGATAATAAGACGTAGTAAAAATAAAGTTGAATACAGTGGTCAAGTAAACAAACTGAACTGAGGACTCTGTCAATCCCGGAAGAGATTAAAATACTCAACAAAAATATGGAACGATAGTAGACTCCATCGTAACAATAATCCGCGAAAATCGAGATGAATTGGAAAGTTGCTTGCGACCCTTAAATTCCATTCAAATACTGGTAGTCGAATGATTAGCACCGGATTAATCACAAAAATCTGGTACCCCACACAGCAAATAAATGTCTTAAAAGTAATCTATATTTCAAAGATCGTTTGCACACAACTGATTATTTGTTAGCTTTGCCTCGGTCATTCTGCGGACTAGCTCAAATAAATAATGTAAGACTAACTCCAATAAAAGCCATAAAACAAGTCACTTGCGAAACACACAGGCTGTAGTACTTCTAGTATTCGTCTTTGTAGGCTAACTTGAGCTAAGGTTCTTTCAGAGATAGATCATCTTAAGCTTGTCTGCTGAGCATTTCATAAACCTCGTACTACGGTGATTTTCAGTCAGGACCTGTAATAAGCACCGTGAATAGGACTTTCAATCTCGACTGTGCGCAATCGACTTTGAAATCGAGATCTGCGCATAAGGCGCTCTTTTGCTATACGAGAATTATCGAGGGTTGAACTCGTAAGCACTCGTCACCTGACGGTCGCAATATGTCCTCATATTGCACGCTACTTTCTTGTGATGTGAGGGGTAGTTGCTTAGGCAAATGTGGGTGTGGGTGAGACTTGGAATTTCAGGTTTTGGTCCCAGGAGATCGTAAGCTTCCTCAGAGCTAGCGTATCAGATCTAAGAAGAACCCCGAAACATCGTCACTGCGCTGATTCGTTCACGAAGGCGTACCAGGAGATCAAAGGCGAAGTTCAGCAACTACGTCTTCACATACCGATTATATAAAGCTCAAACCTTTCTCCTCATTTAGTTCACAGCGGTGTTATCGGTTTAAAAGCTTCTACAGCGTTTTCACAACCAACGACTAAAACGTTATTTTGGTAATCCATCTGCAAGAGAAGAAATTAAATTTCAGAGTAGGCCCCTGACTAGGACATCTAAATGCAGTTACAACGATTTTGGGTAAAAGTTCAAAACTTAGTTTATAAATAGGTACACAGTACAAGCTTTGAAGAGTCACTGAAAGGGAAGCTTCACATCTTATTATTGTGTAATGATTTTCTCTTTTTTAATACGATTTTGGTTCGTTGTTTGTTATTTTCGCGAAAAATAAGAAGTACTTACTGATGTTATTTCTGCTTCTAGCGGGATCGACGTAATCATTTCCGGCTCGTGGGTAGGTGAGAACATGTTCAATAATTTATCTTGGCCCCCAGAAAACAGATGACCTTTACCATGACTAACAGCATTTATTTTCAGACGGCTTTGGCCAGGCTCGTACGTCTACCAAAAAGAAAAATCGGTGATTGATTTTATCAGTTGATCCCTAAAGAACAAGCCTTTTCAGGAATTCTGATCCTCAGTGGACAAACAAGTCTAAGGGCAAATAGGCTTGATTTGCGAAAAGCCAGGAAAAGAGCAACCATTGGGCTGCAATAATTCAAAATTAAAAGGCAATTAATTTTCAGACAAGTAAAAAAGATCATTAACCTCATCTTTCGATTGCTCAGCTCCAGTTAACCACGCTTACATTTGAAGACGTCGCTCAATCACTGAACTGTGAAGCATACTTACGGCTACAATTTCAAAAGCAGTCTCCGATGTCCGCCTGGGATCCATTAGGTGCAACTGCCCTCTTGAATCGCCGATGTAGCAAGAATTTTTTCGTAATGACATACTTAAAGGGGTTTGCAAACTTGGTTTTAGTTTTGATCTCACCTGTAAAAAAAAAATACAAAATTTTGATCCTACCGGATAAGTCAACATTCGAGTTCAACCCCTTACTGAGACGAGATAGGCCACAAGCGCAACACGCGCACGTTGTGGTTGCCTACCTTGGGATCTGTGGGTGCTCGGACAAAGCAGTAGCTCTCCGCAAAATAAGTCTACTGAGTTATTTTCTAAATAGTTCGGAAGAAATCTAAATTGCAAAACTGAAATTTAAGTACCTGTGAAAAACAGAGTAGATTGTTCGATATCCCACACTGATTCCCGGTAGTTATTTTTTCCAAAGAATTATACGTTACGACCGAGACGGTAGAATTATTTCGATAATGTAGCAAATCTCAAGTCCCAAACTAAATCCTGTCCAAGTGTCTTAAATGTCAGATTTGCAAGGGTAGATTTCTTCCGAACTATTTAGAATATAACTCAATTGATTTATTGTGGAATAAGAACTACTGATTTGTGCGAGCGCCCACAGATCCTCGGATAGGCAACCACAACGTGCGCGTGTTGTGCTTGTGGCCTATGTCGTCGAAATAGGGGGTTCGCTATGATACCATAATCTTTTTGTGAAACACGACTGTATGTAGTGAATAAAATCGGAGATAAATCGTATGTACCTTTGGAATATCTTTCAGCATCTTCCCAGCCCGAATATCCCAGACTGACAGACATCCTGTCTGATCTCCAGTGACAACCAAATCCGGAGTATCACTCTCGCATAGGATACCGATGACCAAGCCGAAACCTTTAACCAATTTAAAGGTGCTAATGGGAGCGTCAAATGCTCGAGGGTCGAAGAAACAAACTTGATTATTTTGCAATGCGGCGGCTGCAAAATTTAGAGCGGACGCTATTGACATCACTGGAGACTTGCAACTGCAAAAGAATACACGCAGTTTAGATCGTCATATTCTGGTAGTTACTGGAAGAGGAGCAACCTTCAAACATTCATAAGCCTTGAGATGGATCGTAAAAAAGTTGATATGTCTACCTTCTGTGTTCCACCCTGAACTTTTCACAACATTATGAGGATTGAGAACATACAATCGTAGGTTAGGTGTCTTCGCTCTGCTCGGGGGTCGCAAACCCGCCGAGAAGTAAGCGACATTAGGCTTGGCAACCGTAATGTCCTGCGCCTCGCTTCGTTAGCTTTTCGAAGAAAGATAGAACACAAGAGGTAGAAAATGGAACTTTTAAAGTATACTGATTGTGCGGTTAAGATCTTTGGTACGTACTCGTACATATTCGTAGACCGCAAGTCTTCTTCTAATGTCCACAGCTTGAGTGTGTTGTCGAACGAACAAGAGTAAAACGACGATTTCGAGTCAGCTGCTAGTCTCCAAATCCAAGCTTTATGAGCGTCCACATGAGCTAGAGGCTTTTCCTTAAAGTTTTCTACGTCCCATACTGCGAGCGTGTGATCTCTGGAGCCTGATACACACACTGTGCCACCCTGAAACGTAAGGAGCAACATTCCGATCTCAGAAGGAATAGGATTGGGAACAAAATGCCTTTTCTTTCGAACCAAAGAAACGCCGTAAAGATTCTAAAACTTACATTGACTAAGATGACTGAGTCCACGCAGGAGTAATGCGTGTTTCTCCATGTTGTGTGATGCATCATTTTATCTTTGTTAGACCATAAATTCCGCTGATCTTCCAGATGTAAGCAAGCGTCTCTCCAATCGATTGTATCTTCATCTGCGGCTGAAAATATGAGGAAAAATATTTAAAACACTGTACCTTGTATCTTAGCACAGTTATGTCCATAGGAGACGGGCCAAACAAAATCTAAAGACTTTTTTGTAAACTAATGTGTGTTCATTGCCTAGCTAGGCAATGGGAGGGTGTAAAGGCAAGAGGAGGTGCCCGCCTTTCCTCTGGGACCTTCCCCGACCCACCCCACGCGCTGCTGCCAGCACACATAAGTTTACAAAAAAAAATCACTAGATTTTGTTTGGCCCGTCACTCATGGGCATCACTGTACATTCCAAGAACGCCCTTCCGAAAACAGCGTTGAACATTACATTCTCCTTCTGTTATTTTATAATAAGACTCAGCTTGAAGCACTCTTGGCTTCTTCAAGATCAGAGAGAATATAGAATGACTGATTGCAAACCAAACTTTTCAAGACTCTTAAGTCTAAACAAATAAAGGTCTAATTGAAACTTTCCCTGATGGCCCGTCAACGAATAAATTGTCACTACACTAGAGCATTAAACGATTCAGAAATAGCTGAGAGGAGGATTTCCTTACTTGGTATAGCTGGATACAGCTGCGTCCACATCCTCATAATTCTTGATCGCCATATGAACTCGTCCGACAAGATACAGTAAAAGCGTCGACACACTAGCCTTAGAACGTTAATGAGAAATCTCGAGTCCATATGTGAACACAGCTGTAAAATAACCTGGCAACAGGGAAACCAAGATATATAAAAAACGTAGACGCTTGACAGAGACTTCAGAATGCATGCTATACGGCTGTATCCAAAAACACTCACCTCTGTAGGAAGGTCCACTAATGTGACTCCTTGATTACATTCATTTTCTCTTGTTTCAGCTTTTGGGTCAGATAATAATTCTCCCGAAGTTTCAACTTCATGCTTAGTAATACTTCCTGAGTCACCCTTCGTGAGGCAAATAGACGAGAGTCCGGGTTCGTTCATACACTCCTTATCACAAAAATACGAGGCCTTGTCCTCGGATGTTCCAACAACATCCGTGGTATTCGAACATTGTTTCTCGAGTGACAAAATTTTTCTCATATCTGTTGACAAGTTCGCGCAGTCGTCCGTTTGATCGACTGACTTCGAGGTTGATTCGATGCTTTGTTCTTTGCTGTTAGTTGATTCGGTACTCGACGGTTCATTAGCTCCGGCTGATTTGGCTGCAGGCTCATCTTTTCTGTCGGTTGATTCGGCGTTTTGTTGTTCTTCCCCGTCAGTCTGATTGTCTGACTTTGATGTTGATGCGTTACTCTGTTCTTGAATTTCGGTTGGTTTGGAGTTCGATTCCTCTTTGCCGTCGGTTTGAACTGAATCCGAGGTTGACTGAGTGCTGTGCTGTTCTTTGCTGATGCTCTGATCGCTTGACGATCGCTTTGAAGAATCCGGAGTTGATTGGTTGCTAGGTAGCTCTCCATCCTCCAAACTATGAGGGGTTTCCCCTGCTGAACAGCACTCCATCACTGTGTTGGGGAAAAAAAAATAAAAAAAATAAAAAAAATAAATGATAACATATGTGAAGTAAGCTTTTTTACCGATGAACTGAATAGTACCAATGTTTGGAGTTTCACAGTAATACTAAATTTTAGCTGGGATAAAATAGATATGCCAGTTGAAAGTAAGGTATCACGAAAAACTGATTCAAGCACCAATCAAACAATGCAGCAGCTTCAAAAATATGAGAAGAGGACATCTAAAAAATGAATTGAAGTAAGGAAGATCTGAAAATGAACTTATGAAAGAATAAGTGCTCATTGATGTAGTCTATTTTTTTTTCCTCATCAATATGCCACTTATTTTTAATGTTAAAATTCAGACATCCACCCTACCGATTGCAGTGCTACTTTAATCTGATATAACAAGGCAAATTGTTGATGACTGATTTTTATCCCCACACCTTATCAATCTTCATTCAAATTTTGACAAATGATAACTGCATGACAAACATTTTATGGTATTTTACCATCAGCTTTTTTTTTTTGTTTTTTTTATTGAAGAGAAAATGAAGTTCCGTCAATTATTTTGAATTGGGCTAGCTACATCTTGTCATAAAAGACAAATCAGAACATCTAATTAACATATTCCATGTCAAGTATGAGTAGCAATTAATGCCAGTCCACACTACATAAATTTATTCTATTCAACAAAGATGAGAGAAATGAGAAATTATCAGCACCCTGATAGGGCAACTGAGTAACATGCAGTGAGGGTTTCTAGAGTATACTCGCAGATTTCTGACTTGAAACAGATAAACTCATCTAGAAAACTAACAGGAGCGCAGGATATTATTCGGTTTAAGCGGTCACTGACGACAACCAACAAACTCAGATTACAGACACGTATGATTTTATTTTTTCGACACGTTTGATGTAGAAAATTCATTCAAAACAACTCTTGTGTGTTAGTGGGTCATGTTATGTAGGTGAATATAGCCCTCAAAAAATTACTTACGTGGAAGTTTAGAGTATTACGACACTTTCATCTCACTTCCCGAAACTTGGCCAACTGTGACTAGGTAACGTTATTTTGCCTGTATAAAAATTCGCCATAAAAATTGGAAAAATTGAACTGCACTTTCCAACTTTTGTCTGAAAACAATCAACAGCTGTTGAACGTGTTGAACATCGAAGATACTGTTGGCAGAGATGCGTCCCATACTGTGTTGGTTTTCAAGACCAAAGTATTGGTTTGACGTGATTGTAACCATTCAAGAGGCTAAATAATTACCAAATTTTATCCAATTTTATCATGTAAAGACATTATTTTGATTTCCAAAACACATTATTGACGAAAAAAAAAAGAGTCGTAGTTAGTCCATGGCGGAACTTTGTTTCTCAGTGATAAACTTTGTTTGTTGAAATCAAGCTGAAACTTTGTTTTTATTTGTGATTGAAGTTTCACGTGATTTTTTTCTCTCCTCAGTCCTCTGAATTTTCAAGTAAGTATCTCTTGATTTTCCTTTTTAAGGAAACCTGATGATCTGATGAAATTTTAGACCATTTTGTGGTGTAATCGTCCGCTAGGTTATGTACGTCTAACTTAATGGGGATATTTCCTACGGCGTTGATTTAATTTGGGTAGAGGCCTTTGACTGTGAAATGTTTGTTTCCTTCTTTTAAATCATATGAATATATGTCCTATCCACATTTTATGATTTTCTGTAACGGACTAAATGATGGACAAGTGAAGTTGAGTCCTTGCTGAGGGTGCCACTTTTGTGAGCAGAGATGGAGATTCCTTCCACCGGGACACCATCTACTGGTTTGAGTCATGTTAGTAATAACACTGCAAGTAGACCAAGTAACAGCGCTGGAGGTGTGCAGGATGGAGAATTGATGTCCAAATTGTTGAACTATCCTGATCAGGGAATGGAAGCACTAGGCACCAAACGGAGAAGGTATGTCTACTCCCATTTTTGTCTATTTTATCTTCTTAAGTTTCTAGAAGTGTTCCTTACACAGGAGCTACACTCTAAGTCTGAAGTTGCAAGGTTAATCTGCCCTGTCATCTTGCAGTAGTTCACGTTCCATCAAAAGAAGAAAATTTGATGACGAACTTGTGGAATCTAGTCTTGGAGCATACAGTGGAACACTTGGACCTAAGGTTGCCCGTACACGCACTCAATCCCTCTCCACAACAATGCCTCAGTACCCAGTAGAACGCAGTTCAGGTGAGAATCTATCACGCACAAGCTTTGACTATACAATCATTATGCTCATTGCAAATCTTTCTGATTTTCCAGATGCTGCTAACACAAGTGTTGCGGCAAGTACAGTGGCAATTACACCACCTGTTATGTCTGCTCCTGTTGTGGCCCCTGTTGATAATCGGCAACGGAGAACCTCGACCAAACCATCAGCGGTGTCAGGAAGCCGGCGCAATCGCCGTGCTCGGCACCCGCACAATGTCGCCGCCAAGGATCTGGGACGTTGGAAACCCACAGATGATCTTGCTCTCATCACAGGAGTCCAACAGGCAAGTTTCCCCTAGAAAATCCATGTTTCACAATAGCTGCCAGAACACTAGAGAATCATCTGTTTATGCTATTCGGTAGACTGTAATAATTGGGTTGGAGTTATTGTAAACTTATGCAACATTATTTCTGATAAGATTTTTAAGTGTTCTTCCCTTTTTACAAGCAAGCGTGATGGTCAAAAATTGTCGCCTATGAAAAATTTCACATTCAAGTTAGGTTCAGAATCAAAATACTCTGTGTGAAAATGATCTATTGTGTTTCATCTATTTCTTACTCACAAGTGATATTTGTGAAATTAAGTCTGCTTGGTGTTTATCTAGGAGAACTGGTTAACATGTTTTTGAAGTCAAGACTGTTCATACAAAATCAAGATTGTTAGAAAATGATTCATGAAATTTTTGTGCTAATTTTGAATTTTAGACCAACGACTTGCGGATGGTTCACAGAGGAGTGAAGTTTTCTTGCCGTTTTACCGTGCAAGAGTTGCAACAAAGGTGGTATGCGCTACTCTATGACCCAATCGTGTCCCGCGTGGCCGTCGCAGCTATGCGCAATCTGCATCCAGAGGTGGCGGCAGCCGTCCAGAGCAAAGCACTCTACAGTAAAGCGGAAGAGGAACTACTGGGAACGATCAAATCCGTGCGTGTTATACCTGATTCTTGTGACTCTCTTCGGAGACTTGCATTCTCTGAACAGTTTCTTTACTTTGGCAGACCACTCAACCAACACAAGAGATTATGCAAGATTTGCTGAACAAGAACCCACAAGTCTTCCATCCAGCCCGAACTGCTAAAGCCTTGTATACTCATTGGTCTCTCATGAAACAGTATCATCTGCTACCTGATCAAACAGGTAAGTGCTCAAACAATACCTCAGTTTTAAGAATGAGTCATTGGCAGAGAATCATCTCCTTCCCGCTGAAATTTAATTTCTGAGGAATTGAAAAAGATTTCCTTTACCGCATAGAAAACTTTGCGGGCACAATACAACCAGACACGGAGATTGTTATGATATCTTGAACATGCGGTTCTCTGTACAGTACAAAGCCTACCTCAACTCGAGCATGTGCTGAACTTTTCGGATGCCGAGGAGCTGATCAACGACGCAGAGCTAGCTGAAGTTCAGGATGAAGCGCTTGAGCAAGAATTAGCGATTGCCGATCGGTAAGATTTTAATCAGATTGGAGATCTTTTGCTGTCGACAAAGTTGACACTTATTGGTTGTTTTTTTACAGGAGGGCCAAAAAGGAGATTCGAATGTTAGAAAACGAATTGGGTCGGTGGCAAGTACTCGTGGACTCTGTGACGGGTATCAACCCTCCGGAATTTGACAACCAGACCCTCGCAGTACTTCGGGGAAGACTTGTTCGATACCTCATGAGATCCCGAGAGGTAGGAGAGATCTGCTATTGATTCCTGGTCTATGATTTTGATCATCTTATTTTCATAAGTGTGCTCCTATTTTTGAGTTCATCGAAGGCTTTGACTTCGGAAGCAAAGTTTTGCGCGGAAGTAATTTTAGCTTACTTCTGTAAGTAATTTTCAAAGTGAAGTAGTTTTCAAACAGATTGAGGGTTGAGAAAAAAAAATGCCTTATCGGCCAAGAAATATCAGGGATTTTGTATTCTGAGTTCGCATGATCTCCCCTCTCTCCTCATAACTCCGTTTTCTCGCTCGCTTAGGTCCACCATTTGTAATTCGAGGCATCCCTATCCTACGAGGATACTCCGGATTACAAATGGCGGACCTGAGCAAGCGAAACAACGGAGTTTGGGGGAGGGAGAAGGGATATCGAATTCGGCCAATGCGAAACACCATAGTTGCCACGTATCTGGAAATGATTAGAAACCTTGAAATGGCATGCTAAATTGAAGCCATCAAAGAAATCGTGGAGAAACCGAATGGAATAACAATGTCAGAGGAAATTGTAGCTAAACGAAAAGAATAGAATCTAAAGCTGCTTTAAGATCGGAAATAGCGAAATTTGATCGTTCACACTGTAAGGGTATCGGTAAAAGTGTCAGGGAAATCAGGGCTTCGGAAAATCGCGATTTTCTGGCAACACTGAACCGCGGTTTTCGGACCGTCTTTATTGTTAAGCCCTAGATCGCAACGTCTTTATCTGTGAATGTGGTCTGATGCAGATTACGATGGGAAGGTCTACTCGCGACCATGTCGTCGACGTAGACTTATCGCTGGAGGGACCAGCTTGGAAAGTTTCCCGGCGCCAGGGCACCATCCGTCTTCGCAACAACGGAGACTTCTTTTTGTCCAGTGAAGGCCGGCGAGCCATTCACATTGATGGTCGTCCGATTCTCTCCGGGAACAAGCATAGATTGAATAACAACTCGGTTGTCGAGGTAAAGAATCTGCCCTTCGTTATCCCAACACTATCAAGTCAGAGGCAAAAGTCTCCGATCTCTTCAAGTGGGTTATTCAGTGATAAGTCAACACGAGATGGAATTTTTGCTCTAGACAGAGTTGAGCTCGTAGTCTTACAGATCAGAAGAAGAAATTATGTTTTCGTTGTTTAGTAAATGTTAACAGAGGCAACAGACCTCTGACATGTCAACAGAGTTAAGATCAACGAGGGATAGAATGGGTTAAGTTAACCGAGGTGCTAAGCCTACACCGCAGGTTTTTGGATCACATGTGTTTACTTAGATAAGGATTTGTACAGTCACGACTCCTGTTTACGAGTAGTTGATATAGAGTGCCAGAATTTTTGATCGCGACTATACCTGTTTGGAATTTGATTTCAGATTGCGGGACTACGGTTCATCTTCCTCGTGAATCAGGAGCTCATTAACGTGATTCGCCAAGAAGCGACAAAGCTGAACCTCACTCCATAAATGATCCTTTCTCGCTGAACTTTGTATAACCTTGATAAGGTTGCTGTCAATTGTAAATAGGTAATAGTTTTGTAGAT
>Ga0058701_10002703_pt1 | contig 13606 bp, 10 predicted proteins | sample AgamicOrMae_FD_97039 | JGI IMG/M metagenome (GOLD analysis project Ga0058701, IMG submission 97039) | Agave microbial communities from Guanajuato, Mexico - Or.Ma.e | ecosystem: Host-associated > Plants > Phyllosphere > Phylloplane/Leaf | place: Guanajuato, Mexico | collected 2012-06-04 | reverse complement strand
TTAAGCACAGAACGAACATTTTTAACCCACTGGTCCAATTTCTACAGCAGTTTTAAAAAACGAAAAAAAGTGAGTCCATACTTTTGACCGGTACTGTATTTGGTTGGGTTTCGTGCGTTCAATTCACCTCCCACTTAAAATGTATCAGGTTAGGTTCCGTGCGTTCAAGTCTCCATATATTTATGCTTGTCGGGTCAATAGCAACACCCTATTTGAAAATGATTAAACTTGAAATTTTCGGGCTGGAAAAATATTTATTTGACTTTCATCTATTTTTCCCCCTTTTTTAAATGGAAAATTAAAATAATTAAAAATGACAAATTGGGGATTAAACCAGCTGAATCGAGATGAAAAAATATCTAGTAATTTTAGAGGTGATTTAATGCGTAGACGTCGAATACTTGCATATACGCGTAGGCTCTGCTTTAGAAGCGCTTCAGTCCTTGTTTGCCACCCCTAATAACTTCACCCACAGCAAACTGACGGAAACTTTTCACCACTTCCACTTACAAGAATCAAAATACTGGGAAAAACTGAAAAACCCTTAGACAACACCAAAGTGCTATTTCATATCTTTTAAACGCAATAAATTCTTTTATTTCACCATCGTAAGTCAGATTAAAAATGTCCATTAACGAAAATAAGCAATGTTTGGTTACGTAACGTTTCATCAGTAAAAGAAAAAAAAACCGTCCAGAGTAACATTACTCCTACGGGCATCTAAGAAAAACAAACCGCTGTACGTCGTATTTAATAAAGTTTTCAAAATAAACTTATCAATAACCATATGGATAGGTACGGCTATCAGTAACAAAACGCTCGCCGCACCAAGTCCAATTTCGATTGATAGGATTAATGATAGGTATACTTCTCGCAAAAAAATGACTGTCAAAATTACAATTTTTATTAGGTAAGAGTTTAAAAAAAAATTGTAATGGTGACAAAAAGATAAAAAAAGGCGACTAAAAATGATTGTTATTTCAACAAATACGATTCTATTCTGTATAGGAACAAAGCGTGATGGTCAGTATCACAGATATTTGCTAGAGAGACAAAGTAATTTTTTTGCGTGTTTGACAACAGATCAAGAACGGGTTAACTACAATGGCCTTCATATCCGAAATTAAAGAAGGACTACAGAAAGAAAGTAGAGTCCTATCGGTATTTCGGGCCAAGGGCTCTGATGGATAAAAATGAGCCGAATTCTGGGCGCAAGAGGTCCAGGACTAGCGGGAAACTTAAATACTTGGACGTACATAGCGCTAAAAAGGTGAAAAGGAGTTGCTAGTTACCTGGGCACGGGCATCGGAGGTGGAATTTCGAAGGTGGTGGGTGGAATGGCCGGCGCGGGTGGCGGAACGCTCATGTCGGGGAACGCACTCTTACGGCTGTACTCCCTGCGATCGGCCGTCATAACCTGAAAAATAACAAACACTTACCAGGGCTGAAATTGAAGTCTAACAAAGCTCTTCTTTGTCAGACCCGACATGTAAGGTTCCCTGATCTCATGGTGATAAAATCTTAAAAGGGCGTAGTTACAAAAAATCAAAAACTTCTCAGCAGAGCGTTATTGGCTGAAACTCTGTGAACAAGTCAGGGAATCCTAAGCATGGTGCCCATTGATCCCTTCTCTACCGAGATTTGGTATATTGGGCGTGGTGCAGAGGACGGAATTTCAAGAGTACTTACGCGCTGCTCGAATTTGGATCACCCCGCACATGCATTAGTATGAAAAATCTTGGAAAGCGAAAGACTTGTTGGAATAAGTCTGTCCGAGAAACATTGGCTTAAAATATTGCGAGCTTGTCCAATGAAAATAAAATTCTTGCACCAAGGTGTGAACTTTCTTTAAAAACTAAGAGAGATTCCGGATATAAATATGAGTTGAGAATTGGTGCTTGGTAAACCGAGACCTCTCGGTTAAAATGTTTGGATAAATTCATTTGGGTTAGAAACCGTCCTCTCGGGAAAGATGGCTAGAAATAAAACAAACATTTCTTTTAAATACAGAAAAATAAAAACAAACAAAAAAGAAGTAACGAACGTTGACTGACATTATCGAACGTCTAACGAACGGCTGAACTAGTCTCGCGGAGGGTTGGCAGCACACCACCGCACCCTCCAACACAGATTGCCTACCTTCAGGCGCGTGAATCGACAATTTTCTCAATTTTCAGATTTCTTACACCAGTTTTAAATTTTTTGATGAACTTGAATAGTCGGACCCGTTAGAATATCCTTAAAAACCGCGCTACATCATCTCATACACTCTCAACGCTTCACAAACTGCAGCATTTTCAAAAAGCGGCAACTTTATTCCAGGAGTGCTAAATGGACAATAAGGGCTGCAAACGTATCTACTTTCATCTTTTAAATTGCATTTAAATTGTGCAATTTAGTGTGACTTTAACAATGCCAGATCACTTCCATATTTCCAGGTAGGTATGACAACTCCCTGATTTTATCTTATAACATGAAGTTATTTGCATTTAACATTACTGCACACAACATTATGTTGCCAGCACGAGAAATTATTAAGCAAATTTAACCAGTATCAAAATTTTTAATTTAAACAGTCCAGATTAAAAGTTGTCTCACCTTTGTAGACAGAAAAGTACATATAAAAAGAGACAACTTGTCATATAGATTGTTTGTCAAAAACTTGAATGCACAATTTAAAAAAACAGACACCAATTTTAAAATTAACATTTAAAGTGCACTTCTGTCTAATAGCACTGTTAGTCTGATATTAAAGCACTAACAATAAACCTGTTTTCACTTGACAAAGAAATACACAGAGTTTTGAATGATTGAGGAGTTCATGTCTACTGTTTATTAAACCATAACTGTTGTATGTTGAGGCCTTTAATGAGAGGCTTATGGAACAGCCACCCATTCTAAAACTCAACACTCAGGATGGACTCTTGCCGAACATCAATCCAACAGTGCAACAGCCTGATTAGTATTTGAGCACCCTTACTGAATCCATTGCACTTTAAGAATTCAGTCAAGCCAGAGTTCACTCAAATCTTCTGGAAGTAAGAATATAGGAGATATAGGTTTACCTGGATGACATTCTCCTTTGGTGGTGTGTCCCTTTCATTGTTGCGTCGAGATGCCAAGGTACCTCCTCCACTTCCAATGACATCAATGCTTCCAGCAACCTTCCTCCCAGGTGGTGGACCAGCTTTGCGCATTCCCAAGGCTGAAGCATATTTTGAGTTGTCATTGACAATTGCTACAGGAATCGAACCTGGTCTAGCTGAGCCTGGTTGGCCTGTTCCTATACCTCCTAGAGTATTAGCCAGAGGACCTAGGCCCACACCAGACTCATGAACTCGCATCCTCTTCTGCCTCTCACAGTATGCCCGCCATGTTTCTTCATTAAACCCATAATTGAAGTAGTCTGAAACAAGTAACATCGGTCAGTAAAACATTAAATAATAGCATAATCATGCTTAAGCTACCATATTTACCTGTGATGTCAGCACCAGGTTTCCTCCAAGGTTTATCTTCTAGAGAATCTAAATTAAACTCATGTGCTGGCAGACCATTGATTGTGCCAATCTGTTCAAATTCTTCAATCGAAAATTTCCCTGGTTGCTGAAAGACAATATTAATTAGCATAGAACTATGGATTTATAAAATATGAGAAAGTACATACCTTGCCACCAATTTTATCAATACTGGCTGATGTAAGAAGGCCTCCTCTCTTAATATTCAAGGAGGAATATGAGGTGCTTGTCTTGATATCCCCAATCACTACATTGACATCATCATCACTGTCATCATCGTCGTCATCTACATCTCCCTCGTTCTTTTCGTCCGCATCTGTATAAAATAAATTACCAATTTGTTCGCGAGGCATATGTTAAGAAAACTATGCAAAGTTCAGGTTAATTTGAGGAATACTTTACCTTCCTGCTCCCCAGCTTCTGCTGGTTTGGGGGCAGTTTCCTCAGGTTCGGTTCCCGGGGGTGCATCACTCTCATCAGCACCTGGAGGCCCCTCCTGAGACAAAGCAAGACAACTTCAATATAAAATGCGGATTTAACGACGAAGGATAAATAAAACCGCGATAAGAGATAAGAAGAACACTTGTGAGAGCAGGTTGAATCCTAACCTAACATGCAATCCCAAGCGGCACTACCAAAACTAGAAATATCGACACTGATACAAACGAAACAATGATACACTAACATAATGGAAAGAAAAGGTGAAGGGATATCGAGCGATGGGTTCGTTACATCACGAGATAGAGAGAAAAAAGCATGTAAACAAACGCGGGGATGTGCCCGGCTCGGCCTGGCGCGGTGATTGGTAGAAGAACTTTTGCCGGAGGAATTACCGAAAAACTGGTTCCTTCCGTCCCAGGTGCGGGCTCCACAGGTGCAGATTGATCATTGATATCATCTTTAGCTGTATCAGCTATGGAATCACCGTACAACCACTGATCGTCGTTGCTCGCATCATCCGCCATTTTTCATCTGGCTTGGAAGACAGGAACTCAGCGAGAACAACGTAAGGGTTACGAGAGATGGTCAAGGGCCGAGAACATGCACGGACCTTAAAGGTCAACCTTACCGGTCGTGTAATGTTGTATAAAACAAACCTGAGAAAATAATATAAAATGATTTGAACACAGTAAAAACAGTTTTCCTTACGCAATTTTATCCATAAGCCTTTTCCTGCCCGTTGTCTCGTTAAAATCCCGGTCTCGTTCTCTGGTTCTTGGTAAGTTCTTAGTTCCTCGCTGTAGTTCTGCGGGAGAAATTCCTGCGCCCCCTGATTCTTTAGGCGTACCCGTACAGACGCGGTGTTTGTGATTACGACCATAACCTCTAGACCCAATATTCCGGAATTTAATTGGGTTTCTTCCAGTAAAAACATGGATTTAAGTTTAGACGATATCATCCAGAAAAGGAACATAAAAGTTCCTTTCAAGGGAAGAGGCAGGTAAGTAGTTTTATCTTCACTACATACTCCCCTGACGCTTCCGATCGTCTTTCGATTTCCGTCTCATAACCTCTTATCAAAATTCTATACATTGATTTCAATTTTTCCCAAATCGACCTGAGATATTGCGGTCATTCATTCTTGTATATGCACTCACACAATTTTTAAAATCATGCATTCGTATTAGAATTTCCATCCTTTCCTGCATTCACTATGGCTTTACTTTAGCACTTTCTTTCACCCATGTTTCGTAGGAATAATCGCGCGAGGCAGCAAGGAAAGAGGAACGTTCCAGGAAAAACTGGAAACCCAAACCCCGATCAAAATCAGAAACTCGTCAACAAGAGGAACACAGGAGTAGTGGCTACTGCTGGCCGTCAAAACACTGGCCGTGTCAGCGGCGGCCGGGTCGGTAAAGTTAATCCAGCTCCCCGTATTATTGATGCTCGGCAAAAAATAATTCAGAAGAACCGACAGAGACTCACAGACGCTCGTGAAAAGCTTGGAGAACTCGCCAAGCAAACAGATGCTAGACTGAAGTTGGAGAAGCTGCGAGTCAGCAGACAGGTAAGTTGTTGATTACATCCATTGCATTTTTCTTTGGTGTGTCCCAACTGAGGAATTTGTCTTTTGTTGTCTACACAGGGTGGAAGGCTTCCTCTGCCAATGGCAAATGCAAGACTGCCTGGCCGAAGGATCAATGACACCCATCTGAGAAGGAATCCCCAAATTCCTCTTCAACGTACCATTCGTCAACCAGTTGGCACGGTTGTTGTGCCCAATACCTGGTATGGATCCACCCTTGATGATATGGATGTTGACATGGATGTAGATGCTCCATTGCCAGGTAACCATGATGTAGAACTGGAATGGGAAATAATGTGCTTTCCTTTTTTTTGTTATTTACATATGTGTTTATCTTGTTTGCAGGTGTAAGCCAAGTATTACGAAAAACTATTTCAAATGAGCAAGCCTTAAGTCGTCAGTCTCAGAGGCAGCCCTCTTACTCCCCATGGCAAGCACCTCTTCATCGAGCTCAGGTGGGATTACAGTTGTTATTTATCTTAGTACCTACAACACCTGTTTCTTTAGCATGTTCATAGATTACCTTTATAATTGGGTTGCATATGAAGGTATTAAAGCTATGGTATCAACTACAGCAGACCATCATTTTAATCTCCTGTGTTTTTCAGAGAGAACCAGAGCCAGTTTCAAGAGGATATATTGATCAGGATTATATTCCTGATGATAGAATGAGAGCAAAGCCTCAGACCAATGTTTCGTAAGTATTATCTTGAGAATAATGTTGAAGTGACATCTTGTCTTACAATCCGATTTTCGTTAGGCTGGCCGATCGGTGGAGTAGTCGCACTACAAATCCTGCTCCTGCTCCAAACTCCTCAGTCAAACCAAGGCCGCAAGGATATCGTATCGTCATCTCCAATTTGCACCCGTCAGTCATCCACGAGGATATCCAGGTAATGTGATGTCATTAAAATAAGCCGTAAAAAACCTGTAGTCTTGGGATCCCTTGCTAATTCGTTTTGTTTTAATTGGTTTGTTCGCAATTGTATGTGTTTTAGGAGCTGTTCGAAGACGTTGGACCCTTGCTGGAATCTCGGTTGGTTCGCCCGGGAACGGCTGAAGTAGTATTTAAACTTCTGTCAGACGCAGAGAAGGCTGTTGAAGCTTACCACAACAGGCATCTGGACGGCCAGCCCATGAAGTGTATGCTCGTCAACTCACGGCCGTCTGGATCCAGTCCTCCCCTCTCTCACTCGCACAGGTAACTTGACCTGCAAGCTTGCATCCTCCTAAACCATGATAGGGTGGCGAGCGAGTTATCTGCCCAAACGAAATGCCCCGACATTGCCGGCACTGTGGTTTATCTGCAGGAACATGCCGTAGACGTTAGCCAAGCGTTCCTATCATAACTTTGTCCCATTTTCCTGTTTCAGCACTTCGCGTTCTATGGCGGCGTCACATGGCAGAGGTGGTGTCAAAGCTGCAAGCAGCAGCAAATCAGCTATTGTACCTGATATCAGCACTATACACAAAGCACTCTTTAGATCGTAAATTTAATCTAATATTAAATTATTACGATTATTGATCGTAATAATTTCTGGGCATTCGTGGCGTACCACGAGTAAGCGAAAATCAGTTTCCTTTCCTTGTTAAAAAAGTTGTTCTTCAAACTAAACTTTAGCTTTGTGACCCTGTACAGGAACCTTTCTGTGTCGGAAGGAACGAATTATTTCACAGATAAATGCATTTTTTCGGAGAGTCTGTTCGCAAATATTCAATTCTGCTCTGTGTAAGAAAATTTTGTACAGTTTTGATACCTCAGTGCGGCTGATGGATTTTCGAAGTTCTCAGAATGAAAAATGCACGGTCCATTTCAATTACGTGTTTTAGGTCATAACTCGAGTGTTTTTTTTTTGTTCTTCTGTATCTGAATATAGGTCTTATGATAGAACATGTCTTGCATTATTTATTTCCATGCATACCTAGCAAGTTACTGGCAGTGGCCCGTTTTTTTTCCACTTTGGCATTATGGTTGGCTGCATTGAACTATGAGTATTCATTGCAATACAATTTATGAAATTGTGAATCGACAAATTTTGTAAATTACATACCGAATTGCGGTAGCTCGGGCAATTATCAATCCATAAGAGCAAAGTTTCGATCATTTAAATTACGGCAGATTTTTAAGGTGCACTTCACCCCGTTCTCTTTCAATAAGCCGCTAGTCTACCTCAATTATCCTCACATTTTTTTATTAATCTCGCGCGCAGAAGTTCTAAAACGTCTCAGTGAGTGAAGCGGAACAAGGCACCATTAGAGACCTTGATATACTAGAGAGAGGCATTGGGCAGCCATTTTGTTTCTAGTGGGACCGTCAAAATGAATTGTAGCTTACGGAGAAACTCCGAATGGCGGCGCCCATGGTTTTGCACCCTCAATGCCTTCTCTCTAGTATGTCTAGGTCTAGGCACCATGTGGTAGCGAAACGAAAGAACGCCTCAGTTTTGACGAAGACTACTGACCCGAAGCAGATGAGACTATTTGAAAAGCGACTGAAGAAAAAACCGGTACTTTGCCACGTATCGAAACGAACAGAATACTGAACATGAGGATAGAAAGATTCTCCCGATGCTAACCAAAAAATGGGAAGACACTGAAAATTTTATTCCAAGTGAAAATCGTTTTTAATACGTGTATCTGAAGTAAAACAGGCTGGATGACTGTCACGAATCGAGAGGCCAGATGAAGAGGTGCAACTATCCGCTAACAGAGCCCCTGAAGCTTCTTGCATAGGCAACACCCGCGACACAAATGTCCTCCTATTGCCTATTTTCTCTTCTGCAGGGGCTCTTTCTGGCCGACTTTTGGAGCAGAGGAGGTCTAAAATAAAGATCTCAGGTTGGTTGCGCCTTTGTCAAAAAGGAATATATAACTCCCTAACTCACTCCTCAAGGCTCATTGGGCTCATTTGTGAATATGCCAATGAAGCAGGAAATAGCTTTGGATACCCTTAGACGATTGAAAGTGTTGGGCAAAATAAAAAAAAAAAAAAAGACACTTTACAGGGAACAGACCTACAGTACGGTATTCAGCCGAAAGGAAAAGGGTCAGAGGAGACCGAGTTAGAGACACCCAACCCCTACAGAGAAGGTGAGTTCGGGTTTGAATCGTGAGTTTAGAAAGACGCACGTTTAATAATACGAATTTATTTAAATCAAGGATGCATTTGGAGAAGTCCACGAAATTCGCCTTGATAAAAAGACCTTACTACCCATCTTCGTCGCTAATGAATGTTACCAGGCTGCTTGTTTGCATCAGAATTCGCTTACACCGAGGGCCACCATCGCTGATATAACTATACATGAAATGTATTCAACACCCGTCAATACAATGTTCCATTCATCCTTCCAGGAAATCACTACAGGCCGGCGGATGGCCCTGAGCAAAATGACAAGATTTCACGTCTCCGAGAAGAGAAATAATGAGCTAATATTTTAACGTAAGCCTTAATGGCCCTCGTAGTAAGCGGATTCACATAAACATAGGCAACCAATAGCATCCTTCTACTTGCGACGAGGACGGTAGACCTAACAATGCCTGTATCAGGTAGGGTACACCTCGAACCTTAAGCTTTCAGAACAATCAACAGCTTTCGCCTAGCCCTTATTCTATGACTTGGCGATGAGTGTGCGTTACTTGCTGAACTGACGACAAATCTGGAAACATGGAGAATCCAAGATGAAAATCGGTTCCGGTTTATACTGTGAATCTTTTTTTAAAACTTTTTTTGTTAAAAAAAAACTAAAAGAAGGCGAACAAGCAAAAATGAGGTAAAACGCCCGACACATAGTCGCGCGCGAGCGAGAAGGTGGAGGAGAGGCGGGCTAAAACTGGAGAGTAGCCAAATAGCTGCGGCAAATTGTCGCACTGCGAGCACCGAAGGTTGGGAGGCAACTTTGGCCCCAGGAAGCCTGTTTTGCGAGGCGACAAGTAGCCAGTGATTGCCTACAGCTTTGTTTGCCATCACAGGAGATGGTAATCTTGACAAAGAAGCATAGTCCGCTGCCTCCCGAACGTAGCCAAAACCAGTTAAAAGTCCAAAACTCAGGTCTGTTTATTTCAAACGCCATGTATCTTTCCTGGCGTGTTTTGCCTTTTGGTCCTTTCCATGACCAAGTCCTCCTTTAGGAGGGCGCATGTCTAGCAGAATGAATGCCTTGGAAATAAAACAGTTTGCCTCTTAATTAGTTCCTAGTAAATTGTATAGCAAACTAGGCTTTAATTTAAAATGTAAATAAGTTCGGACATACCGGTACGTATATAAAAAGATTTACAAACACCCTGGAAGGGCAGATGAAATTAAAGCTCGGCTCGGCTAGGATAGTCTAGAGGAGGGTATGTTCAAGATGGTGAGATCAAGTTCGATTTTAATAACAACCCGCTGCGCTGGACCGGAAGCACTTCCGCGTTACTTTCACCCGGCTATCAGTTGTCTGGGCCCCTGGAATTTTTTTATCTATCGTATTTAAATTCCTCGCATGGATTTAAGAGTAGAGAAGTGGCTGGTTTGGCTGGCTAAATAGACTTTTGGCGGCACCGTCTTCAATGCCGCACCACCTTAAGCTTGAATTACAAGAAAGTCAACTGCTTTTGACCAGAGGGTATGAAGAAGGAAGGCCGGAGGACGATTGTGGCCAATAGCGAAACTACCCCAACATTCGCCCAAAATCACAAAAAATAAGCTTCACATAGGTAACAAATTCTAAGGACTCGACTCGGAGCAGTTCTCACGAAGAAGCGAACAACATACACGTTAAATAATTTAAACCACGGCTTTTGGTAGGGCTGGTTACGCTTGCAAAAGGTTACGGCTGGTTAGGGTGGAGAGGGTGAGGTTGGGGCAGGTCAAGTTAGGAAGGAAGCAGAGCAGTTTGCGTTTGCAAGTCCCTCTTCCCACAGGCAACGAACATAGCTTAGATCATTTTGTCAGAGCCATTAACTCGTCCCAGGGCAGGCCGTAACGTGAAACGGGTCATGATCTTACAATTAGGCTTGAGAAGCGGCAAGGCCAAAGTTGACAGGACAACATGCAACTGGATTTAGGAGGCAGATTCGGCAAACAACGTCGATTTAACGACTTGCGTTTGTCTCGCGACTGGGGCTCCGCCGGCGCGGCGACCGGCCTCTAAAATGGAAGGCAAAGGCATTTGTGGTTGGGCATATAGCCATGTGGCAGCACTGGACCGTTTGCGCTGCCCTCAAAGCCCCGTGAACCCCCCCCCCATGCCGCCGCGTCCCGCCAAAACAGCCCGCCAAAACGGCCCCGCCAAAACGGCCCCGCCGAAACGGGTGCGCGCGGAAGCCGAAGAGCTCCACCGTAGGCAGCTTGCTTGCGGTTTTCGTAAGAACCCTGGCCCAAGAACGGAGAGCAATTTATTCAGCGCACCCTCAGCTCACAAACTTTGAATGAAAAATTCTCGTATTGCTTCTACCTGCACATTTTTTCCAGCAAGACAAAATGAAGTGCACCGGTTTATCCGTATTGAGCAAAATCGCTGAAGGAATGGAGAATTCTTGGAAAAGTCAATCAAATCGGCCCTTAGTCGCTTGAGTTATATTTATTGCGCATTCAGAAAAAAAGGGTTAACACAAGAGAGAAGAGAGCATGCGCCTATAACTATCGGGGTTGCCGATGATCTTTTAGCATCGCCATTTTGAAAAGGTTTGCAACAAATAATCCTCACGCAGTTCACTCAGAAGAAACGATGCCTACTGCGCTTATGGGTTTATAGTCTATAAGCGTAAAGCATTTATTAAATGGACCCTCCCTCGCTTTACCTTCCGATGTATCAGGGTACTGGGTTAAGACGGAAATGCATATCACGCCTGAAAAATATTTCCCCGGGGAGAGAGGTGTACCTCTTCAATGAAGGCCTGCAACCCTCCACCCCGGTCAGCTTCCGACCTCGCTCCAGCGCCGACGGGGAAATCTCAGCAGGCCCGAGTCTCTGCAAGCCCCAACGGGACCGGCAAAGCAAGGCTATTTCCTTTGAAAGTAGCCTGTTTCAGCTAACTACGTAAGCTTCGCTAACGTTTATAACTGGGTTGGGATTTTGAGTTGGCTTTCAAGTTTGGACTACCGGATATGAATGGCTTTCGAATTTCTCCTTGTCGCAGTCTAGTTATCAGGCTTTCTTAAACAAAAGCCTGTTAAAAATGCCTCAGCCTTAAAACAGTTGATGAAAATGCTTGATAAAAAAGGCCTTAGCTCTAAAAACTACGAGCAGAGGGTACTCGTGGTTTTCAATGAGTTAGGAATAGGTAAGATCGCACTGGCTTCCAACCGGTATAAAGAACCATAAACCTTTTCGACTATCGAGAGTCTGACGCAAGTCGAAAGGTAGCAGAGTGTGCAGGGTCTAGACTTTGCTGCCAAACAGCTTACAAGTTAGTTTAACGGAATAGACTATAGACAGCCTCATAGGGAGAGAGGCGACAACTTATTCCTGCGCTGTGCGCTCATTCGTGGAATGCATGAAACCAGCAACGCTGATTGGTGGGATGCAAGGGTGACGTGTCAGTTGACGCCTCTCTCCCTATCAGGCTCTCTAGAGTAGACCACTGCTTCTGGCAAGGGAGGAGGAAAGAGGGAAGGTTGACTGAGGCCTAAAGCAAACCTACTCCAACATTCCAGTTAATGGCTCTTTGAAGCAGATCTACTTTCAATCGTGTTCCTTATTGTTCTTCATTCCTGATTTCAACATACGTTACAGAATTAATCTCGTAAAATGCGACTGTATAACAGGTCGCAACGCACGGAAAGGAAGACTGAGGGGGGTGGGGCACGCGCGTACAATCCCATTCTGATTAAAACAGTTTGGCAGACAGGCCACGTACTATGTGGGAATAGCAGGTATTAAGAGGCTCTCCTCTTCGCTTCCCAGGAGGATGCTCGGAGAGATGGTGGAGGGAGGGAGATGGAAGGCGCTGGACAAGCCGTTGGACAGGGATAAAAGGAAGAGTTTGACTGGCCTTGGCCGAGCGGCCGCGCCGGACCGAAGCGCGCTGTTCTGCACCGCCGATGTCGTTCGCACGTACTGCCCCGTGGAATAAAAATTTCCACGCTTTGCCAATGCAGTGAGCGAACCAGCCAACCTCTCGATAAATAGGGCCAAGATCTCTTTTCTTCTTCAGAGGTTGCTTAGCGCGTATGCCAGGTTGTGATTTAGGGGAACAGGTTTGGGCGGAATGTATTAGCGTGGTTTACCATGAAAATACGTAGAAGAGACGACGACGAATCGTTTTTCAAATTTTTCTTTTTTTTTTGTCGATTGCACTCATGAAAATCATACCTTTTTCGAGCGGCGTCGCTTATAGCTGTTCTAGCTAAGAAAAACCAAGGTGTAACCCATAATTTGATAAAAGTTTTAAAGTTATGAATTTTACACCTCTCGGTGACCACGGCGTTGGACAGAGCAGCAGCGACGCAATGTGACGCAACTTGACCTAAATTAACCTAATCCTAAGTCAACCTAATCCAGCTCAGGCGGTTGTAAGTCGTTCATCCCCATAATGTATCGAACGATTACAGCAGGGTGGAAGACAGGCACATAAGGCAGCAAATGCCTTCGTTCAAGATTGCGGTGAATATAAACCCATCAAAACCCACATCACAAACTTAAGAGGGCGATCTTCCCCGATCGTTTAATCACGGTACCTTTACTTTTTGGTTTAAAGGGAAGTACCCTTCGCACGGCCGCTTTCAGCACATATCGGTCTATAAAGTACCCTCAAAACGATCAGAATCACTAAAACAACAAACGTACTGTGTAGGTTTTTGATTTAAATACTACTTACTATACAGTATATATTGGTTTTGATTTTAGAAAAATCGACATCTTTTATAATTGGGAGATATGACGATTTGAGGAAAACCCAAACTTTGCCAATTGCCCCCCCCCCCTCGTCATTCGGAAATAGGGGTTGAAAATCTTAAAACTCTACTCTAAGGAACCCGTGAAAAATCTTGGCATATATGTGTCATATATGTGAACGCATATATGCATGACATATACAGGTCCTATACACGTGGCATATACAAAACATTGTATGACGCATACATGTT
>Ga0058701_10002702_pt1 | contig 13608 bp, 4 predicted proteins | sample AgamicOrMae_FD_97039 | JGI IMG/M metagenome (GOLD analysis project Ga0058701, IMG submission 97039) | Agave microbial communities from Guanajuato, Mexico - Or.Ma.e | ecosystem: Host-associated > Plants > Phyllosphere > Phylloplane/Leaf | place: Guanajuato, Mexico | collected 2012-06-04 | reverse complement strand
TGAAAATCGCTTTGGAAAATTCAACTCCCGTTTAGTAAAATTACTAAGGGAAAGGATAGTAAATTTACAATCCGGTATTGAATATTTATTCCAGATCCGGGATTGTAAAATTTTTTAACAGTGAAGCCAATGGGTTTGTGGATTGTCAAACAAGTTTCGTCGACTTTTCGCATCTCGTTTGTGGGTTCTTGGAATCGGATTCTCGGATGCTGTTTCACTCTCACTTCTTCTTCAATGTGAGCATTCCATTTGAAATGGTGAGCCGAGTATTAGCGATCGAGTATCATGGCTTATCCCCCTCCAAGAAAGTACCCTGCGCCTCCTTCACCTTCCTTGCAGTTGCGCTTTTGGGTTCTTATTTTACCAATAAGCCAGCCAGCTTGCATTGAGCTTGCGTGGGTCTCAATTGAGTTCCGCTCGTAATTGCTATAAGTGGGAAAAGGGGCGTTTTCGTTACACGTTTTCTGCAGTCGGCTGGCCCACTCTCAGGTAATTTCATCTAGGAAACACGCTGTACTTGTACACTTTGGGACACGCAGAATTTTTTTCCTTCCGAGGCACGATACCTGAATTAGACGGAGAACGAGCCGCGGAAACATTATTTAAGTTAAACTAAACGTAATTCCGAGGTAAAAAACATAAAAATGCTACTTTGGTCGACGGTGCATTCAGCCGTGCAGGCTGTCAGCCCAGAGCATCTCCCCCCTCCAGAAAATAGCTCCGCCTTCGGAGGGGAGGCGAAGTATTTGGAACGCTTTACAAGTATCCACGTGGGCTTACCAACAAACTGTGCGTTACGCTAAATAGTAAAATTTGATCAAAACGGAAATGCCAAGCTTCGTAGCGTACCTTTTCTTTAACGTTGATTCACTAACAATAAGCAGCATAATTTCGGTAACTCTAACGCAGGAATATCCCATGGACCTCCGTTTAGTGCGTTTGCCCGAAACAGGATTTTTTTTTATTTTTTATTTTTTTTTTACAAAAATGTAGATGCTGAACCTCTTTTAGGGAGAAGTCGTAGTTTTCTCGGAGTTCAATTTTTCAGATGTCGTAGTTCACTTCATGCCGAAAACATGCGGGGAGTCGTTACCCTGAAGGGGTTATTTTTTTTTGGACAAACCTGTAAATAACTGTGCAGATCAATAGAGAACTCTCTTTGATTCCATATGCATTTGATATAAAACGTGTATCATTCTTTTTAGAGAGCTTTTTTAACGGATCAAAATATTCATCCCGGAAGATGACATGGCTTCGACCGGAGAAATTTGCTGCTCAGCTCATCCGTTGAAAATCGCCTTTTTCATTCGCGTTTTCGAGGCTTTCAACCAAATAATGAAGCAACCACCGACGTTTTTAATCGTTTTTAGTATCCCTCTATAAATTCCAATCGTAATAACCTGAAAATTTAAAAATATTTTTTTGGGTCAAAATTGAAAAAAAAGCAAGGGGGTACCCCTACGATTTTTTCAATTTTGGACAAAAAATTATTTTCGGATTTTTGGGCTATTACGATTGAAACTCATCGAGGGACACTAAAAAAAATAAAAAACGTTACCAGTTGCGACAATTCGATTGGACGCCCCGAAAATGCAAATGTATATGGCGATTTCCTCCGGATGAGCTGAGCAAGCTTTTTCTCGATTTTAGCCAAAAAAAAACAAATATTTTTTTAAATTTGTACATATTTAGGCCTACGCTTAGTATTGATTTTATGATAGAAAAAATGATGTGAACCGTTGACTGCTGCTATATTTGTCGATTAGTCGCAGTAATAAGGCTTGAATAGTTTTTCTGACTTATATGACATGCGTGCGGTTACCCTAAAAAGGGTAGTTTTTGCGATAAACCTGTTAATAGATTCACTAATCAAAGGGCAGATCTATTTGAGCCTTTCGTTTGATATAAACAATGTATTGTCTTTTTAGAGAGCTGTTCAAGCAGTGCGTTTATGATTGGAAACGTTCATCTCTAAACAACAGGTTTACTCGTAAACGTTATCGTTACACAGTATTTGTTTACAGTAACGTTTACTTTATCGAATCTGTTAACGTTAGCCGAGTTGGCTGTCGCTTTTTTAATAATTTTTAGTATACTAAACTAACGCAATTTTTCCGTATCTTGTGCTAGGTTTCCCTGATTTTTGGGATGGTCCTCACGTCATGACGATAGGGGTCTATTACTTGTTATAACGCCCCAAAATTAAGTTCGCGTGACCCATTGCAATCTTTATACTTGGAAGACACGTCATGGTTCGAAAATCGTCAACTAGATTTTTGTGCTCAGCCTTCCGTTTTGGGGGGAACAAAATGGCTGGCGGTCCCATTTGAAGAAGCTTATTGCCTGCTTGCGTCTATCATCTGGTGTGTGCGCCGAGGGCAGCCTTATCATTTATTATTAAAGTCGGCGTAAATGGATCCTGTGTTTTATGAGATCCATTCAATCCGTCTGGAATAGTAAATATTTGAATGAACGGTTTTCTCTCGTTCATGGTTAGTAACTTTGGGGCGCATGCTCACTGCGGGGCGGGGTGCGTCCGATGTTCTGAAACAATGTTCACACTTACAAAAAGTGGCTTTACCTGACTTCGCTGACCATAGAAACTCAAAATATGAACCAGTGAGTCTCTGAGATTCAGTGAAAGTTCAATGAATTGCAGTCAATGTAGCACCACTAATTTTTTCCAATTGTGCTCTATTGACTGGAATTCAGTGAATTTCAAGATCATTCATTAGAAAAGCTAATAAATTTAAATTCAGTCCTGAAATCATTTTCAGGGAGAGATGAATAATTCCTTTTACATAACACATCTGCCTCATTTCAAACTTTTTATTTAAAAACGTTTAAATTAGTATCAGCCTGAGTGGTATAGGAATTTTCGGAGAGTTTACTGTTATGCGTTTCATTATCTAAAAGTGTCCCAGTAGGGCGTTGAGAAGAAGAGTGTTTGTTCCAAAGCCCAGTTATGGACCATTTTTAGTCTCGCATTGAATAGCCGAAAGTGTGTCTTTATGACGGAAGCCCCTCGAGATGCATTAGCTTAGGTGGAACAAACAATTTCATAAAGGAATCGGGCCGACGGCAAACAAGTCGAGCTCCCTCTCTCAGCCTTCTTCCATTATGTTCCTTTTTTCGCTAGCGTCATTTAATTAAGGGCTCAAAAGAAAATGTGACGTCATGATATCGTAATCAGCGATGGCAGGAGGTGGGGGGGAGGTGCCAGTGGGCCCCGGTGGAGGGCACAGTCACTTCCACCACCTCATTTTTCTATAATTAGCATTTGCACGAATTTACTCTGTAAACTAAAGAGTTTCCTCTTGATATTTCTTGCGTTAAGCAAAGCTGAGCAAAGCGTTCAAGACACTAACCTAAAGTAACCTAAAGGCGTGCAAAGCCTTTATGACGCTTGGGAAGTCGCTTTAAATTGGAATCAGAGTCTCTGAGATTCAGTGAAAATCCACTGAATTCCAGTCAATATAGCACCACCTCCAAAATTCAGTCGTTTTCAACAATGTTTTCTAAATTTAAGTGAATCTTAACTGAATCTCAGACTTTTACTGATTCAAATTTATAGGTGTGTGCCACTGAAATTCAAACAAAATTTCTGATATTGTAATGGTTTTACAGTGAATAGCCTGCAAAAACAGGTACTTTTGAATAGCATTTTTAAAAAGAAAGTTTGTGAGGTACTGTACTAAAATAAAACAAAACCGCCATCATTCGGATGTCGCTGTCATACTAAATGTCTAAGTTATTGTGGAATCTGGACAAATGGCGATGGAAAATCATATTAGGGTCCAATTTATTGGAGCATTGTCGTAAAGAACCGCAAACTAGATTGGTTAAAAAAACATATGGGAATAACGACGGGAAAGCACGATATACTTCAATCATACGTGCGTTCCATGTAATCATGATAGGGCCAAGTACTGAAATACGCGCCGTATTAGGATATGATACTGTGACACTTATTTTATTTCCCGTGTTCGTAAAATTTTTACGTTGGCCCCCGCCGCATTCGTCACCTAGGAAACTGGACCTTTGAAAGTCGTAAAATATTTGAAAATGTCAGTTCTATTCGCACGCCTATATTACTTCAAGGGAGACTTGCACGCACGGAACAGACCCAATACATTTATATGGAGCAGCGTGTAAATAGTCACTTCCTATGAAATATTAAACTGAATATGTATATCCTCTCCTTCGCTAGACTTCTAGCCCTTTACTTGCAAAAGCTATCATGGGTGCGCATTTTTGTATTTTTGTATTTTTTTTTATTTTATTTTTTTTTGTACCGGTATTTTGATTCTAGGCTTAAACAATAGTTTTTCGATATTTTTTGCTTCAAAAAATGAACAGATCTTTTAAAATTTCAGCTTATTAAAAATATATATATGTATAATGTACTTATAGAGACTATTTTTCAAAATTTAGTGCATATAAGCATCATGTCCCATGAAAAGATGGGGGAGGTGCGGTGCATACAATTATTGATACATCAAATTCATTAATCTAATGGGGTGCTCCTCGAAATTACAGTGATAAGTTTGCTTGAAACTCGAAGAAATGGTTGATTAACAGCTCAGGAATATGATAACCAATTAAATTCCATTTCGGTAGGGTTGAAAGCTAGAAAAGTGATTTGGTCAGCGTGATGTGCCGAATTTATGAGGGTTTCCACGGGCTCGGGCGTCCCGCTGCGCTTGATAATCATCAAGACAAGTTAATTCGTTGGCCCTCGCGCCGCCGCCGTCGCCCCAGGCTATTCTACGACTAGAATCGAGATCAGGGTGAAAGCTTTATTGGAACAATGTCATTTAATTGGGGTGTAAATTGGAAGAAGACTCTACTTGCATGCAGACCAGCAAATCTGCCGTAAGGAATCTAAGAAGTAGCTCAAATCAAAGATAAAATCAGACTCTTAGTTTTGAGACGTCGTTTTGTATCTTGCGTTTTACCCTGGTCAAGCTTTTCGTGATATTCATAAACGAAAATCAGTTACCGAAATCGGTCACGAAGGCCTGCTTAGGTCTGCAAAAATCGCCTTTTACATTTTTTTTTAGGCGTTCAGTCAAATTATGAAGCAGCAGACAATGTTTTTAATCATTTTTAGTATCAATTGATGAATGAAAATCAAAATTAATAAAAAAATCAAATAAAAATTTTTGGGCAAAAAAATCGAAAAAAAAGCGAGGGGTACCCCTAGCCTTTTTCACATTTTAGCCCCCAAAAAATTATTTTTTCGTATTAGTTATTTTCTGCGCTCAGAATTGATTTTATGCTTTAAAATGGTTTTAACCTTTGTCTGATGTTTTGTTTGTTGATTAGTGACATAAACAGAACAGTATCGACCGGTATTTCCCTTGGCTGCAAGTTACCGAAAGCTGACAGCCATTTCCAATACATGAAACAAAATTGGAAGGTAAAACTTGATCTTATTCAACATAATTGTTAGTATTTTTAGCATAAAAAAGGGGTTAAAACCGTGACCCGCATGAAGGACCACTGACCTAAAATAGGATCAGTATCACCCTACACGCACACTGGAACGACTGATATGAGTGTCCTTTCGCCAACTGTAATGATGGCTAAAGAAGCGTTATTGTTAAAAAAGATCGCTGCCCAGCTGTTCTCCCTTCTAATGAGATCGCAAGCATTTTGAATAAAATGAGCTCAGAGAATTGCCTATGCCTACCCGCCGAGATTTAGTCGCCCGCTAGGCCCATCATTAGGGATGTTTTCCGTCCGGCCTCGCTTTCCATCCATTGTTTCTCACACCTCGCATAAGAAAACCCACAACGATATTATTCGCTGATCGAAAATCACGTTCCGGCCCCTTGAATACGCAATTTCTCTCGTCATACAATGATAGCCTACCAGCTAGATCCGTTTAAGTTCTCGTTCTCTGTAAACACTCCTGCCTCGAGCGAAATTGATAACATTACACCTATGGGAAGGGCAGCGGTGAGAAGTACACTCCATCCAGAATTGCCTCGGTATACACTCACTGTGTTTATTTTGGACGAGATTGTACCAGTGACCACAAACGCATTGTTGTGTGGTCAAAAGTCGCGCTCTGCAGCGGCCGATCAGCGGAGCAGCCGATCAGCAGGCTGATCGGCCCGCGGCGCCGATCCCAAGTGTTCGGGAAACGCGTTGGTCGCTGCTACAAACCACAAAATGGTTATGATCAGGCGCATTATCGCAAGTGACGATTGTATTTTAGCGGTTGCTACGAATTAAAGTAGCCACGTGTTTCGATCAAATTATTTTCGAGCTGAGATTCGGACGTGTGGAGATTGTTGATTTTCAGTGCGCTATTATGTTTCGCGAGTGTGTTGTCTCTTACGATTAGTTCGCAGCATCGACAATAAATCAATGAAATACAACGAAAATTCACAGTGAATTATAATTTACTTTGCGCTCTTGGAGACTGGGGGCAGACGTGGGCTTCACTGATCTACTATTGAGGAATTTGGGTAAAATGGTTAGCGGTACAAAACTGACTTATTTTGCGTTAGTTAATTAATGGATAGTCCTTGTACGCTACTCAAAATATCTTAAGCAAATACTTACCGTAACTGCCAAAAATAAAGAAAAAAAATAAAATAAAAGGACAATTTTTAGTTCCTGTCCTTGAAATAGGGAGGGTATTACCTTTTTTAAATTATCGATAATCCATGTTTTAAAATAAGTGTTATTTAATATGGACATGATATCTTTCGGGGAATTTCATTGTATTTCAGCCTGCAGAAAATTAATTTACATAAAAAATAAGTTTTATTTGTAAATTGTTTCGCAATTCTTAAATATTTTCCTTTTAATTGTCTCTTTTTTTTTTGTAGAATGCGAGCTTTGTGCCATGTACTGGATTGCAATGGTTGTTGTGCAACTTCATCACAAACTTTCTACTAATGAGCGAAAAAAGCGCCTTTTTCTACTATGACGAACATTAGTGGCTAATGACATTACCGATTTATGAAGTACTGATGTCCGATATTATCGTCGTAATGTCCGTAATTAGATATTTCAGTGAGTTTGAACCAACTCTGTATTTGATGTAGGGTTGTCATGATAGCTCTATCAAGGCGCCTTTGTTTGTGCGATGGCCTCAAAAAAAGCGGGCCACGACGACATTTAGATCAATTTGATTAAATAAGTAGCTCGAAGGTTGAGCGAGCGGAGTGTGACATATAAAAGGGGTGAAGTAATGTGAAATTAATTGCGGCGCTGAGGGAGATACTCGTCGTTGAACGAGGTCTCGGCCGAGTGAGCCTTCTCCGTCTAATTATGCTATTTCATGTGCACACTCAATTGTACATGTCACTCCCGATGAAGCTAATGCCTTGCGGTTCAAACCTATAACCTAGCTCGACTAAACCTGCAATGAAAGTTCCATTTAAAAATGAGTAATTTCCAAGGATAACGTAAAGTTCCGGTATTATGTATTTAATAAAGCGTCATTTTGTTTGAGACAACTCAAGAGAAAACTTGTTTTTTTTTCCTTTTTTTTCACGACATCCCAAACCTTGTAAAAGTGACATTCGCACACTAACGTTTATGCGAAAAAAAAACAACGATTATGAATTCGGTAAACGTAGTAATTTAATTTTATCTTACAAACTTCCTGCAGGCACAAAATGGTGCGAAAGAGAGCTTAATGCTTTGCTGTTTCCAGAGAAAAAAAATGTCTACATGTTTTAAAAGAACTAAAAACGAAAAGAAATCAAACTGAGGTTTTTCTAGAACTTTCTACTAGAGAAAGTTGTCTGTATATGTAATGCAAGTCAGAACTACCCAAACGTGAAAATATTTCGACGAATGCGAAAACGGCTTCAATTCGTTTTCGCTCTTAATCTTTTTTTTAACAACTATTATTACCTATGCGAATTTGAGCTCAATACAATTATGCTATTAGTTATTGCTAGGATTTTCAATATGGCAATGACAGATATGCTAAAGTCCTTAATTATTTAACCGTCTCATGCCGGACAGACTGTATTCGAACGCTGCATCTTATTTAATTAACATATTTTTTATTTATGGTATTGAGTCATGCCTTCACTTGTAAAGCAAAATTAATTAGTCATGATAACTTCCCTCACCGATATTATTTACATATGCAGTTACCATCGGTTCTTGAAAGGGTTGTTCAGGATAATTATGCAATATTTTTCTAACAAACGGCACAGTTTCTCAGGAATTCAATTTTTCAGTTTCTCAGAACACAATTTTTTGTCTCTCACAGCAAATCGAAACTCTATTGGTGCATTGGCTGCGGAAAGTGGGTTTTGCAGAATAATGCTCTTATGTGATTACCCGTAATTATGAGTTGTAACTCTGCTTTGACATCCCGAATTAGTGGCGCTTTTATCATTATTTCCCGCTGTAATTAGCTAATGAGACGCCTCATTTCAGAACTCCGTGGTTTCTAATTTGTACTTGTACATACGCGTAGATGACAACGCATGCAGTCGACACTTTTTTGTATCACACTGCAACGACACTTTGGTTACACCATGTAGAAATACGAAGGTTACTTTGATCTATAAACGAAATTGACGTATAACTTCCGAACTGTCAGAAAAATTTAAAAAAAATCCCATACTGAACGTAAAGTGGAAGTCACAATAAGTCGTGACATACTCGATTTCATCCTCTCTGACGGGTTGAATTGATGTTATTTAGTTGTAAGCTTAACCCTTAACAGCCCAAAGTATTTGGAATGATATTTAGCTTAGGAGAAATTGGAAGGATTTTTCCCATTGAAATACAAAATTTCAAGCTTTGAGAATGCCTAAATTATTAGATTTCAGGTTTCCAGAGGGGTGGTATTTTATATATTGTGACAAAACTGAGCTGAAAAGATCCTCTAAAATATTTTTTTCTGTTTCCGAACGGCATCGCTGGGTCGTAGTGGGTTAATATAATGGTTTCACACAAGTAGCTATTTTTGATCCCTCCCAAAAATTCTCTCATTTTTTGTTAATTATGCTTTTAATTGAATTGTTCTTTACATAAGTGAAAGAAAAAATTAAAATCCCATTCAAATCTCTACTTTGTGACATGATTTACTCCAAAAAAATGTCGTTTGAGATGTTCCATATATCGGAACGATTTCGTTGAGCTGTTCCGGGGCACGATTCGGTCAAAGATGGCACCCCCTGGCCTTACCTATCACGCGTCGTTATTTACATTCCGTGGCGGGTCATGTTACGGTGCGTTATTTACTTCGCAATCGATCAAAGTAGAAATTCTTTGTGAAAGTCCGGAGAGCGCTCGGCATGCACGAACAAAGGCTGTTAAGGTGATCAACAGTTGATTTTGGAAATGCCATGCCAGCATGTGTGCATGCTTTACGATAAATGGGATTGATTCCCACAAATAGCTGAACGGGGATTCGAGAAATGGATAAATGGATTCGACTTGAGCAACCTTTTTTTTTGTTCTTTTTTTGTTCGCTCAACTCGAAGGACTCTTCTATTCGGATAGTGTGTTTTCTCTTCTACACTGACACTTAAAACTAAATTTACACCTGTGTAATGTGCTATGTTTAATGGAGTGTTTTTAAACAATACCGACCCGTGTTTGGGTATATTCGTGTCCTGTTATGCGGTTTGAAGAAAGGAATGTGAGCTTTCAAGACGGAGCTATCAGTAGTAACCTCAAAGGGAGAATTTATCATTTAAATCATCCGTAATATGAATGTTTAACTTCGCACGTAAACCGGTCAATATTTCCTCAAGGTCCTAATTTTTTTATAATTAATTTTGCGGGAAAGCTAAGCTATGACTCGTTCATATGTAGTTGAGATCATAGTGTCGCACTTGAATCTTAGGACTTCCGAAACAAATATTTTGGCAATGTTGAACTGCCGTGACCGAGCACGAGGTCTACCGCATTTAAAATAATGCATTACAAAGTGGCTATTCGCACGCCTGAACCGTATAAAATGTATTAGGTTAAGTTCCGTGCGTTCAAGTCACCTCCCATTTAAAGTACATTAGGTTAGTTTACGGGCGTTCAAGTCTTCCTATATTTGGAATGGCTGGTGAATTGCCACAAATTAGTATTATGTTCCCAAAATTCCGGAAAATACAAGTCTCTCCGCATGCGACACGATTTATGAGCTCAACAGAGCCAAATACACGGGGAAAAAAATTATTTTGTTACGGCAACAAAATTACGGACAACAAATAAAATTTTTGTTGCTGCAACCAAAAATTTTGCTACAGCAACCAAGCTGATAGAACTAAACATTTTGTTGTTGTAACAAAATATTTTTGTTATCCCTATTTCAACAAATTATTTTGTTGGTATAACAAAAACTTTTACACCGTGTGCACACATTGAGATTGAGTCAAATAGAAATATGATAATATACGATATCATAGGCCATACAAATATGATCATTCACCCCATTCCCCACTCCGTTAGCCTAATTGACAAACCGTATCAGTACACATGGAAGAAAATATGGAAGATACAGATGTGAAATGTATGGTGTGCATGATTCGGACAGTGTCGGGGATTTTACTGATGATGTCAAGAAGACCTAGTGGCGAGCTTTTATCTATCGAAGTGGCTAGTGTGCGCTCCGCGTCCAAGTGGCGCAATTCGGTTGGCAGCCGCGAGGCGATCCGCAATTATAAAGCGATCACGGATGGCCACTGCTGCCGCCGCTTCACCGACTTTTTCCAGGACAAAAGCTTGCTTCATGAATATTAGACGCGCTGCCGCCGCGCCGAGCCGCGCCTGCTGGCCGGACTGCGCTGCGCTGCGATGCTCCTGCGGCAATTCAACCCCCTTCAAATGACCGTGAATGACTACCTCTTCCACAATGGTAACAATAGCTGGGAAATCAAGAGACTTCCTCAATTATTTGTGCGCACGTACATCAGCGATAAGTACGCGGGAAATTTTCTAGTTTCCATTTTATTTACTCCGTCGCCGAGTGGGACGCGTGGCCCATACCTTACCTAATCTTCCTTAACCTACCTGGCTTAACCTAACCTTACCTAACCTAACCTTCCCTAGCCTTACCTTACCTAACCTTACCTAACCTTACCTAACCTTACCTAACCTTCCCTAACCTATTCTTACCTAACCTTACCTAACCTTACCTAACATAACCTCCCTAATCTACCAACCTAACGATAACTAACGTCGGCTCACCTATCTTACCTTATCTAAACATTACTAACGTAACCTAACCTTACCTAACCTGCCCTAACCTACCTTACCTAACCATTGCTAATGTAACCTTACCTAACCAAACCTAACGTTCACTAAGCGAAGCGATAGAGGGGCCGAAATAGCGAAGCGAGACGTTATGCTCTCTATTTAAGTTATTAAACCTAAATTAACCTAGCTGAGGTTAACCTAACGTACGCTAACTTGTGTCGCTCTAACAAGTTTTAAGATCCTAATCTACGCGTTTAGGCCTACGTATAACGTTAGTTCTTGCACTGAAAAGAGAGTTGGAACCACGATTCGAACCCAAAGAAATATACAACCTTTAAAACGGGAAAACCTTGCGAAAAATGCTGATATCCTCGCAGAAAATAGAACAAGCTTTCGTAGCCACACTTTGACGTCAAAATGAAGATTACGAATTACAGTGTTACAAGAAGACTTCAGACCAACCCTACACTCCGAAGCTCAAACAGCCAACTATAAACTCTGGGTTTCTACAATACATTCAACATATACAAAGATGAATGTTTTACAATTGAAGAAGCGCCATGTGCGCATAACTTGTGTTCCTTCGTTGACAAACGCAACCTTACTTTTAGACGGATAACAGCCGTAATTTGATGTTGTTATGCGCTCTAGCGGCAATATTGAAGGATACTACTACTTGATCTACATTAAGAGACGCGCTGGTCTGACGCGCAAGCAAGCACGTGAAGCACAGAGTGAAGCAGCGGGTGCAACCGAGTAGAAAAGTGGTTCACAACGAGTTCCAGGAAAGATGTTTTATCTGGGTACCCCTTTTCAACTAACTATCCCAAGGCCGTTTCGCCACCTCCAAATTTGAAGCCGTCGTCGCCGTCGCTCCGAAGGCTCTCCTCAAAAGATGCGACGAAAGAGATCTAATTATCAGGCCAACATTTGACTTTCTACAATATTCGTAAGGGAAGTACGTAACTCTAGGCTACGATATTATTCATATTTCTGCTAGTTAGAGTAGCAAGACGATCTTTCCAAGAAAAGTCGACCAAATGAAGGCAGAATTTCGCAACCGACCAACTTTAACCCTCCACCGCACAGCGATGCCGTTCGGAAACAGAAAATTTTATTTTAGAGGATCTTTTAGTTCAGTACTGTCACAATTTAAAAAATATCACCCCTCTGGAAACCTGAAATTTAATGATTTAGGCATTTCCCAAAGCATAAAATTGCGTAATTCAATAGAAAAAATCCTTCGAATTTCTCTTGAGCTAAATATTACTCCAAAAGACTTTGGACTGTTATGGGTTAAAGCGGAAAGAAAAACCGACCAAATTAAGGATTCAAGAATGAACTCTACTACTCCTCAGTAGATATCTACTAACTTTCAATCGAAACCAAGCCACTGAAATGAATAAATGGCTCGATTTTGACTGAGAATCAGTAGATTTCAGTTGGTTTGTACTGACTCGTCTTTATAGAGCATTCGATCGATTTTTTGAAAGAGCACGTATTCATTTTATCGATTGTTAAAACATATATTTTCACTTGTTTGACTGTTCTTACGAGAGATCACTTTAATCGCTTGGCTCATCAAACCCCGAAAATTTCCTCCGAAGAGATAATGTATTGCTTCATCTATTAGATTCACCTCAGTTGCTCGATTTCGACTGCGAATCAGTAGATTTAAGTAAATTTCCAATGAAAAAAATTAAGAGGGATTACTAGAAATGTGTTTTGAGAGTCTAAAAAAAAACATCCCATCGCTGGAAAAAACATCAAAATTGCAAAAAAAAAAAAAAAACCTATAACGAGTGGTCACCCGATGATGAGACTAATTCTTTACGTTCTTTTGTTGCAGGCTGGTGAGTCTGAGAAAAATTCCAACTTCTCAAATTTATTTCTGTAAGTGAACGTTTAAATTTACAGCTGATAGCAATCTATACTCTGTAGGATATTTACTGCCATAATCTGATAACTTTGTGAATAATAACCTCGTCATGAACCGCTGACTTAAAGGTTATTATCGCAAACAAGACCTTAACAGACTCTTTCAACTTGACACCGAAAAAGAGTTAAAAAGGCAACGCACTTTCCATCAAAATAGAAGAATAGTTAACTAGGTGTCAATGACTGCGTCTTATTGTCGTTAGTTTTCGGTCACGCTCTTAAGCACAGAAGACGTGCCACAGATTCTTCAAGTCTCGCTTTGAGATTAAACCAATCTTCCAAATAGTATTTAATTTACTTTTTTATATTTTCCTGTTGTTTTTAGTTTTTAAGGAATGAGTGTTTTGAATATAATCTTACAGAAAGCAATTTCGAAAAATATGGGATAAATTTTGGGGAATTGGTTTGGGGGATAAAAATGGGGAATTTCGAAAAATATATGGGATATTTTTTTGTGTTATAAAATGTAACTCGTAAAAAATATAC
>Ga0058701_10002701_pt1 | contig 13609 bp, 8 predicted proteins | sample AgamicOrMae_FD_97039 | JGI IMG/M metagenome (GOLD analysis project Ga0058701, IMG submission 97039) | Agave microbial communities from Guanajuato, Mexico - Or.Ma.e | ecosystem: Host-associated > Plants > Phyllosphere > Phylloplane/Leaf | place: Guanajuato, Mexico | collected 2012-06-04 | reverse complement strand
CAATATTTTCATTCAATGATGATTTGTTTGAAGACGTCAATTACAATGGTCGACTGAAAAAGCTTGATGTAACAAGAATTTCTTTGTTGTTTTATTATTAAGGTGGTATATTGAAAGAACATTCTATGCAGGAATGGAAAACATGAGGCCCCATTTGGCCATCTCTAAAAGACGCGATCTTTGAAGTGAAACCTTATGTTTTGTTGCATGGTTTATGGCTAAATGTATAGTTTAAAAGATCCTCTGAGCAAGAATGGGTTAATGGACGCACGCATGTTCTCACTTTCTTAAAGTATTTGCTTACACAAGGGAAAAGAAAGAGAACATGAGATGGAGAGAATGGGTTAAAGGCCTCCAAAATGTATTATTGGATACATATCCACCAAAATCGCATCCTTTCCGAACGACTTATAATTCAGAAAAAAAAAATAACACAACGGCCAGCATTCTGGCGACTTGAGTTCCACCTCCCAAAAAGCAAGCAAAATTTCCTTCTTTTTGGTGTCGTTCGGTTGGGGCGACAAGGGCAACAGCGCGGCACGGTGCTGAGCAGCGCATGCGCCCGGCGCATCGAATACGAAACGCAGCTCGGCTGACTTATTGCGGAAATTATGCGCATCGCAAAAACTCACCAGAGAATAAGAAAAAAATACAATTGAGACAAGGAGGCGCCGTGCGACTCTCTGCAAAACACGTCGAAAAAACGAGAATGAATCAAGAGAGAAGGCTAAAAATATGCGTCTCCCCGTTCATCCGATTTACACAGAAAGCATAAATATCGCTCTTAAATTCAGAAGTAAGGCAAGGGATATCTTTCTTTTTAGCCTTCTTTCCATGTGCTGTCTTCCACCGAGTCGTTTTTAATGTTAAGCCATGTACTGCACTGGGACAAGTTTCGTTTGAGACGGTTTTTGCCGTTCCCGAATGCCTTGCAATAATGTACCCAGTCGCGAGACGGAGAGTACTGTGCGGGTACTGTGCGATTGGTGTTGGTCGCCCCGGTAAATGGGTGCTTTTCTTCTTGTTATTCTCCTGCAGATAAAATCGATGCGTGTATTGGTTTTCTTTATAAGTCCGAACAGAAGAATGAGGAATGTGTACCCTGGTATTGCAATTAGTCTTTCTGTATGCACTGGTCGAGTATTATGTAGTGATGTCCTTCATTGCATTTTGTGGTAACTGTTATGGAATGTGTCTCTGGAAACACAGTTCAAATCATGACACCGTTTTCAATCCGCTTACTGTAGTTGAGCGACAACTTCGATTACGTAAAAAAAAGAGCTAGATGCTCAACCACCTGCCTTAATATCAGCAGACGCATATAGTTTTGTGGCTGATACAATCGACCAGAACAATTTTGTGTGGCAGGCTTGAGATGCGACCTTGTGGACCTACACTCATGGAATCGGAAAAATCGTAAAGTAAAAATGAAAACCATGGTTATCCTTCCTTTTTTTTCCACTTCGGAGGAGTTGGATAATTAATTAATGGGAGATCACCTTCCAAAAGATGCTTAAACCATCATTAACCATGTTTGGTACAAAACATCGCCTAAAGCAGCGATCGAAGAGAAAAAGTTCGAGGCTCCTCCTCCATACAAGGCCATTCACCATCGGAATGTCAAAAACCATTCTTTCTTATAAATCAACGGAAGTAATAATTAGTTTGGAAAGCACAGTTTTCATAGTAGAATTATTACACCAAAAAACAAGAATACCTTAGTCCACCAGGACGGGTACGCCGATATTAAAAAAAGATAAGTAGTTCCAGATTTAGCCGTGACCCGCTCACGGCGCTTCAATCGGCCAAACACCACACCATGAAAGAGAAGCCCGCACTCTCGGAGCTCGATGCCGTGTACAGATAAAACGATACTCATTGATTTAAAATTAGAAAAAGGCGAGAAAAGAATAGAATTATGGAACATAACTTACAATGTCCATACAGTTTACAGGTGGCCTCGCCTTAGAGTAGAACCTAAGCCTCGTAAAGAACAGCCATTACCCGCCTCTTCTCCGCCGTGCCGCCCCTCTCCTTCCTCCAGGTCTCCGCCTCGCCTCAGTCGGTTCTTCTCTCTTCTTCATTATTATTAGTGTGTTGCCTAAACTGAGTTGCGCGTTCCTTCTTCCTTCACAAATATCTCGTCGCGTCCACACTTCCGAAGCAGACCACCCTGCTCATTGTGTAAGCCCTTCTAATTGATAAAGAATATTTCATGCACCTCATCGCATCGCATCGGCCGGGGCCCATCTGCGTCGTAAACTTCGGTGGCTGCCCGCCATTTGACACTATCGAACCAATTGACCTCAACGAAATAAGGGGCTGCCTTAGCCTCGGGAAATCTCGTAATTTCTTCCTCTGTTTCATCACAATAATATTCAGAACGAGTAATAAGATTCTTGTCAGTCGTCCCTCATTGGAGTCACCTTCTTCTCGGAGTACCGAACTCCCATCCAGGAAATCAGAATAGCCACAGATGTGTTCCAAGGTGGCCTTCATTCTCCACTGATCGGAAATTTTCCTTTCAAAATTCGCGATCTCAGTATCAAGTAAATCCTCAGAAAAATCAAATGTAGCATAGGTACTAGCTCTGTACCTCATTCGGAATACGTCCCTCTTCGAAAAGCTAGACTCCACCGACGGTAACCGGGATTTCCTCAGATCCTACCTTTACCATATTTCCCGTAAGTGTCCTTACACAACAGAACCCCATTCTTCTGAAAAGTTTAATGTATCATACGGGCAACCAGAAAATCTGCAGATGGATCCACGTAAAGATTTAGGTCAAGGTTGTCCATACAATTTATAACACATTTACCAGTATTCTCCCATCTGTCATCCATCCTCTTTCTATATGCAGAACTAGCAGTGGCAAAAATATTGATCTTTCCATTTTTTCTTCAAAAGCTGTAATTTTTTAAGGACACGACGGACGATTTAAATGTGGCAATGCGGCAAAACTGGATTTATTAGAGGTCTACCAATCTGTCCTCAAAGTATTGTTGGTATGTCACACCATTCAAAATTACAACGGATTAAAAAAATTGAAACGCTCAATATTTTTGAGGCTACTAGGACAGAGGTCTAGTTTTCATTTTTTAAAAATCTTCGCCTATTCTCCTCAAGCAACTGATAATGAGTTACCAAACTGGTCTCTGGTACAACATCTGCACTTACCGCTACTTCGGGCATCACAAGCAATGCCACCTCAACTCCAGCTTCCTCCAATTCGCCACCACGCGCAAGTTATCTAAATATTGGCAATAAATATAATAGGCTCCTCATCACCCACACCAATTAAGAGTTCTAACACGACTAAGCGTCCTCGTTTTCCGAAATTCATGGCCAGATAAAAATTAAGGGTCACGCAAAACATTTCTACAGTCGAAAATGAAAAGAAAGCTTCGGAGAAGGAAATATCGGTCCACGGTGGTAAGGTAAGGTAGAGGGGCCATTAATTTATTGCGATTACCTGGTTGCGTGTCCGCCTCAGCAGTTTTAGGTAGCTGAGAGGTGGCTGTAATTAAACAGTCGATTCCTGCACATCCGCGAATATTTCTCCGGTCCTTGCCGGCCGACCACCAGCTTCCTGGGACTATGGGAGACTGCGTTTTTGGACCCATTCGATGTTTGTTCGCTTCGACTAATATTGTTCGTGACGATCGTGACCACAGCCAGCAGGACTTTTTCGGCTAGAATGGAGCTAGGATCATCATCCAAATCGGAAATCCAGGACAAGCACGCTTCGATACAAATTTCCCAGATTTCTACTAGTTATACGAAATTAGGAGAAGGCCGCAATGATAGGAAAATTTATGAGATAAAATTCTTGACTATTCACAGGTAATCGTGTGAAATCCTTGTTTAGAGGATCCGGTTCAAGGAGACGAGCGGTTAGGCCGTTAATAATAAGGATGACTTACGTTGATGGCGATCCTAACGTATATTTGATCACTTTTCTAAATGAAATTATCGCATAATGGGCGAGCAACGACCCATTAACTTGGTTCGCGGAGCCGCCTTCATAAACAGTATTTACTATGGGTACCTTGTTAACTTTCCATACCAGCTGCGTTTACTATGTATGTGCTCTTTAAGTGCGCCTTAACGGATAGCGCATTCTTAGAAGGTGGAATAACTGATAGTGCTTTCATAAAAGGTGCCACAAAATACTTGGGTTTTGACGGGAACATAGCTTCACATGAGACCACAAGACGAAGGAGTTCCATCCGAAAAGATAATCTGTAAAGGTGTGAGGAATGAGGCAGTATCAGGAAAATTTGTAAGGAAATCAGTAGCAAATTCCCTTCTTAATCAGGTGGCTAGTTGAGGTGACATTTTCTTTGAGGGAACCTCATCTCCGCTCGCGTCGCGTCATGTCCTCACACCGGCAGGTAGATTTGGACACAGCTGAGGTCTCCGATCGCCGCAAATGACCGTCATAAATTTCAGCGGCACGGGCTGCGGACACAACCGGTCTGACTTGAGCTATGTTTATCCGGCCAGGATCGAACTGAACGGAACGGGGCAGAGCGGAGCTGAGCGGACTAGGGCAAGGAGCCGGTGTTACGCACCGCACAATGTCACGCTGTGATTTGTAGCTTTAATAGAGTTCGCACACATCCAACTTTTCTCAGATTGTTTCATTAGGATTAACACATTTCTGGTGGAGTCGTCAGGACCTAATTGCACGGATCCGATTCCAATCTTTTTGACCAGCGTGTAAACAGGTTCACCAATAACAAGCCAGGCATTTTACTCGCTGAAGGAAGAATAAAGACTAACAGCGCCACAAAGCTCTAAAATGAGTTTTTTTTTCCACCCCATTTTCGTATCATCTGTCAGAGCGGTAAAATTGTATTACCGACTCTGGAAATTACCATAAGAGATGTCAAACGTAGTTAAGGCATACTGTGGACAAAAAAATTACGCCACTCGTAAGTCTCTTAGGCCAACTTTTTGAAAGCTTTCAGGCTTTTCTCAGACTAAGTTTGGATAGAGGTAACTTTGGGAGAGGTAACCACGCTACGTCTAAATCTTTTTGCTCTCATCAATCACAACAAATATTCCAAAGACGGGCATTGAGAGAGGTGAATATTGAAACGAGGTCATTTCAATATTCCTAATCGCAGTGTCTTCATATTTATTTTATTTTTTTAAAGGAAGAGAGAATAAGGACTACCTTTTGGAGAGGGGATAGCCCTTAAAAAAAAACACCAAAGGTAACGAACAGCTACTTAAATTGTTCGCACAAATTTTACCAAAAATCACAGACGATTTCAAGAAAATGAACAACCCAAGCTGATATGGTTACATGCTTAAGTCGGATTGTTATTGGCATTTTCCAATTAAAATCGTGTCGAGAGCAGAACGGTGGGGAGTCTTTTCCAGAAAAACGAAATAAGCGAGCATAATAATCCCCGTGTCCCACAAACAAATCTCAATCTCGGCCTGTGATCATTCCGACTCCAATTTATAACACAACATTCCGCAAAACGGCGCCAATTGAACGAATAACACTTTAAAACTTGGGTAAGAATCTTTGAGCTGATCTCATAAATTTTCCTGGAGTCCTTTCAGGCAAGCAGCCAAGCAAGCTAATCGAGACTTGCCAGACATTCTTCTCAAGGATTTTGTCTTTCGGTGGACTGTCTCTGTCGCGCAGGAGGGTGAGCCTTATCTGCCGTCTTCTTCCCGCAAGCACGCGTGTGCATTCCTCAGGAAGACAGGTTGAAAGACGACAAGAGTCGACAGTGTCGACATTCCTGTACCGGAAGCAGGTCCGTCACAGGAGTTGTCGACAAATTGCTCGTCGCCTGTCGGAGGGATAGTAATACACACCTGCCGCTGCACTCATCTTCCCTGAATCCGTGATATAAACATGATAAGCGCCCGCTATTTATTCACTCTAATTAACTAAGCGAATGACTTCTTGTTGAGTGTCACCTCAGTAATTGCCAAGGCCTCCCGGTTGAAACGCCAGCGACTGAGTTACTCAAGGTGCTATATGGTGTCTGGAACTCCAACCGGCGCTCTGCGTTGGTCTCGTCGGTGAAGGTGATGTGAGCTGGAGCGGCCAGCGCTTCAGTCGCTCTTGTCTTCTGTGAGACCTGAAGTGACCTGCACCGCTCCATGAGGCCTTCTTAGGGAAGGTGTTGACGTTAGTTAATGATTCGCTTGCGTTTCAGTCACTCATCGTGTGTTATGTCATACCTGCTGCTATGACATCCAAAGCTGGAATTCACGAAGCTGTCGGATGAAGGTGCAGTACTGAATAAAGCGGCCAGCGTTTAAATTCCTTACAATGCGTTCTGTGAGGCCTGAAGTGACATCCAACGCTTCAGCAAGGCGACTCGGCGCCTGTTTCGCTGTTTGTTGAAGTGGCCACACTTCTAGTCAAATTGTCTTGGAGACCTGAAGTGACATCGAAGAGCCTCGATCGTCGAGGCCTTCTTGGAGAAAGTGTGGATGTGGGTGTAGGTGACCAGCGTCGTCCTCCAGGGTGTTATGTGACACTTCATCCCCCCAAGCATAACACGCCTAAATCTATGAGGTCTACTGAAGGGAGAAGTTCAGTGTAAGTCATCTTTTAGTATGAGTCAACGTTTTAATAATCACGTGGGGCACTGGAGGACCTCCTCTTATATTCGGAGTGTCAATTCCTGAGGTTTGTCCCCGTGAGGTCTCCTGAAGAAAGTGCCGAATAGTGAGCAGTCACGATTTCCACACTGCTGGTAATAAGCAAGTTGAAGAAATCCTCGAACCTTTACAACAATTAAGGATATTTTAGGTGAATAAACAACATATGCGGGCGAAGCGTAGCCTCGCCATCATTCTGGCCGGTCGTTTACTACGTCCTCCCACGAGATCGATGTACTCAATGCAAAATCAAATATTTTGGACATATAAAGCATAATCGTAAAATCCCTATAGGCATTTATTAATTGTGAGACAACACGACTACGTCCAGGAATGTCGTTCTTGGTAAGGTGATCGTTAAACTAGATAGAATGAAGGACATTTAAAGTCCATGAGATTTCGATAAACGTTCAGACTTTAACCACATTCAACACGTGCGAGATTCCGCTTGTTTCTTCTTGCGGAAGTTGACCGCCGCGACCGGTACGGAGTGAAAATAATCGTAAAAGAAGAATACGCACATTAATAAGAAAAATGCAATAATAAAAGAAAATCCTGGAACGAAGTCATTCCGGCCAAAATGACCGATAAATCTGGCAATAAATTGAAATCGTTTCATCTGAAAGGGGTTTTATTCGAGAAGTTTGGGGCCTCAGAGTGGGAGACATATACTTAAAAGAAGGTATACTCATTAAAGTTTCTGGAATTTCGTGCACTAAAACGAAAATACAATACTTTTTAGTATATTCTCGTTAACGGCGATGCTTTATGCGTTCAGATAAAGGTAGGCGCGGCAGACGGAGGAGCCGTAGAGGGGGGAGGCGGGAGGACTCACCTCTGATTCCATTTTAGTATTCTTTTCCTCCTAAACTTCCCTCGGCATTTTCCAGCGATCCGTCATAAAACCAGCCTTGCCATCGTACCGTACAGGTAAATAAATCCCTTTACTTCTATGGCAACACTTACGTATAAACCTGGAGCAATAAGGCTGGTCTTTTACTCTACATTTCCATTTCCTGTTTCTCAGTGGCCAAGGGTCGGTCTGCAGTTTAGAAACGTTGAAAAGATAAACTATTGGTATAGGCTTATGTATACAAATTCGTCGAGGAGAATTAGGAGGAAAATCTCAAATGTTATTCATGTTAATCATCATCATTGAGGAATGAGGAAAACTAGACCCTAAGGCAGCAGAAATACGAGCCAAAGAAAGAGACGAATTGGAACGAGGATTTGGGACAAAAAATCATAACTGCAATACTGATTTTCCTTTTTTCAGCCCTTACTTTTCGACGGCAGCTCTGCCGCCGAGAAATAAGTGGTATAAGGCTTGGCAACCATGAATTAAATCATGTGGCCTGTGTTTGAATCTGCTATCGCTCCGCTCGGCTTGGTGAAAAAAGGATGGAACACAATGGGGAAGAAAATTGAACCTTTAAAACAGGCAGTGAACGCCGCGGCATAAAACATTTTTAAAATACAACAAAAAAGGAGAAAAGTTGTATCGCTATGTAACCCATTCAATTTTTGCGTTAAATTTGAAAAATAAATTACAAATACACTTTGATTTTTAATTGAGTACATTTACGAAAGGAAGGTTTCCTTTGGGCATTCAATAAATTTCTGTTAAAACGAGCGAAGCAATTAGAAAGAAAAGGCAATCACATTGACTACCAAAGATGGGAAATAACTTGCAGTTATGCCTGACAGAATTTGTTTAAATAACACAGTTTCCAGTTGAAGGGGCCAGCGGTGCCCCCAAGCGAGTTATAAAAATCGAACAAATAATGAGTACGCCGGTGAAGCGAATACCAGTTAAAAGTGTTCGAACGAGTTTATAATGAATTGAGTGACAGCGCATGAGGCTTACTCCGTCTAGTTCTTTACAACGGCCGATCCAGCCACTTAATTGCTTCCATTGGTACCCAAAGGAGGAACCCAAAGAGATACTACTACCCAGAGTCATTAACAAAGGGGAAAAGGAGGAGATAAATACGAATATGAAATAAGAATATATCCGATCTGATTCAAATGATAAAAATAAGGAGCATTTTGGCGTCAAGGTGTGGACTTACAACCACTTCTAATGAAAGTCTGAAACACGAACATTAACTTTAGAACATTAAATATTGCATATCAAAGTGGCTACATGCGATAAATTGCAACCTAAAAATGAGGTCATCCGACTGGAAAAGCATTGTTTAACAGTTTCTAATTAATGTGAGTTTTCACAAATAAACTTTTTAAAAAATCTGGTAAAAACTAACTTTTCTAGATCAATCGTCTACAAAATTCGCTCATTACATATAAAATCTATAAGCATTTAAGTTGTTAAAACATTTGTTGCCTCGTCCTTTTTCTATCCCGAAAACGGTTTTCTGAAAACCCTCTAACTGTACAAATATTCTGATTTCCGAGACTTGCCAAATCTCCGTTTTCAATTTTTAACTAATTCAACAAAACCTCTTACTATACAAAAATGAGAATTTGAGAGGGAAAGGAATTCCATTTTGTAACTCATCATGTTTCCTTTCCAGGCTTTTGTAGGTGTCCTAAAAATGAATTTCTCGAGCAAAACGTGCTGATATACCAGATTTAATAATACTAAAAAAGCATGCATATGTTCATAAATCGTTGTTTTCCCGTCTTCGTTGCACCGATTTTTCGTCTCTTTCTCCCTAAGGCAATCCCCTCCCCTCCTCTCACTCCGTTGCATTAAAATAATACGCGGCAACCTGCGCGAGACATTTTAAGTAATGAGGTCGATTTTTCAAAACATCGTGGAAACCAAAGAATTGATCTTAAAAATATGCTAAATAGTGGGTGCCAGTGGGACGCCGACTAAGAACAAGGACACGAACAAACATCCATTCGCTGGTAGAAGTCCCCTAGCATTATCGTTTTCCATCTTTCTTTAACTTTCGCTGCCGCCTCTCTTTTATCCATTTATCTTTGGTGTGCAGATCCTATCACAAAGAACCATGCTCTACATAGGAAAACATGTCGTCACAACCGAAAATATCGCATCACAGAGGACGCGATCTAAACACAAAACAGAACAAAAATTTCCTGATGAGCAACATTCCAAAACACGGTCATGCCAAGTCCAATGGGCGACCAAAGTTATCTGAATCTGGTTAAGCATAATCCCATTCATCCGACGATTTCGATTCGTATAGTAAACCAAAGTTGCCCATCAGTGAACGCATTATTTGAGGGTTCTTTACGAATCAACTGATTTTTTTCCACCGTTTACCGTATCCGTTGACATCTTAGTAGTTTTTATATTTTCACTAAATTAAATAGCAATATCGAATGGTACAGTATGGTATTTGAAGAATGGTACAGTATTTCGGAACGGATCAAATATTCGTCAGGCAAATTTTAGGTAACACAAAAGATAGTGCCGTCAACTATGTATACGTGATTCCTCCTACGGGCCTGTTAGAGGAATTTTTTTACAAAACATCATAAGTCAATTTCTCAAATCGGCTTTCAAACGCGAGTTATTAAAGTCTGCAATCGACTCATCGTACACGCAAAGTCGAGAAATGAAGCTTCTAATTTGACATACCGCGTGTGAAACCAAAAAGAAAATCCATAAGAAGTCCATAGCGTGCCATCTTCGGGTGCAAAATCCGACACTTTTCTTCCACTTGATTTTCCTTTTTCGTCTTCTTGATTATACGTACATACACCGACAAACTTAATTAAATCCACGAGTGTTATCACAGATTTCCGCAGCAAGAGAAGTCATCTTTAGCAATCGATGCAACTCAGGAAATACTACACATTAAGAACCTGATAACACGATGTATCAGAAGTACAAATTAAACCCATTCATTACAATAGGCTGTCGTTGACCGCTACAAGCATTAACTTAATGACAAAACATAAAGTAAAAATTAACCCCTTTTAAAAGTTAGTCCCAGATCTTTTTTGGATATGTAGGTATAACAAGAGGAAGAGCGTCATCCGGTTATTTTTAGAGCACCTATCAACAACTATATCGATCAAAAGGTTTTATCAGGGGCTCTCGATTGATGAGAGGTATCTTCAAAAATAACAAGATTACGGGCTCTGCCCCTGTTTTACCTCCGTGTCGCAGACAGGTATGAGCCAACCTCAAACAGAGGTTTGTTTTTAATATGCTTACTTGATTAAAACCTTTAAAGTAAAAAAAAACTCTTCTACTGTAAGCTTGCAAAAGAAGAGAATGGTTTCCAGAATCACATTTCATCATTTTCCGCAGAAAAAAAGTCACCGCAATATAATTTGGACGGTTTCTAAAACATAAATCCTGCGTGCGCATCAATTTAGCACCAAACAGACACTCAGAAAAATGATTTTTATTTAAAAAATAAATGTAAACGTCACATTTTGACACAAGAAGCAGAGAGGGTCATCTGATGGCGAACTTCCTGTTTGACGCGAGTATCCTAAAAGGTGTTTGTTGGCCCCCCGCACCGTTCCTCACTTTCACCGACAAAAGCACGACTTGCATGACATCAAACCTCGAATATTTATGTACTAATTGGCGTTAAATGGATTCCGACCCTCGTTTCCACTAAAATGTTGGTTTCCACCAGTTCATAAATTTCTAGGCAGTTAGTGTTATTTACTACTCACTGATTTCCGAGACCATTGAATTAAGCGTCAAAGATGCGCTGGGAGCTTGTTAGTTTAAAGGAATAAGAAGCTATTGTATTTAGGCGAAAATATCAATAGTTAAGGACGGATCAGAATTTCTCTCACAAGCCATTTTGTCCTAATTTTTGCTTTTCATGGCCTCTCACTTGTGCCCTTTGTAACCTATTCAGCAGGGAAAGTGTTGAAGATGGCTAACACGGACTACTTTATGAACCTAATCTAATTATATTTCGATAGTCAATGGCATGATTGCCAAGTAATTTTTTGTCCAACAAAATTTAGGTTGGCAATACCATTGATATTGACTAAAACGCGGGAGCCCCCACCCCCCAAATCTCAAAACATCAGATGTAGGGTACCAACACAAATTGATTAAAAAAATGATTTGTCAGCCATTTATGACCTTGACTGTAGGCCTATTACAACAAATTCTGTTGCACCCATGTAGGCTGACTTCTGGCCACCTCTGTTACCTTAAAAGCAACCATTAACATGATACAGTATGACAACAATAAAAATATATGCATAGGAGCATAACGGAACAAGCTGTATTTCTTACACTTTTGTGTGCTGTAAGTACAAAGGGATTAAACATTATCCACCTTTTGACCAATCTTTTGTAACCGCGCTGAAGCAACCGCGGAGCGAAGCGCAAGGTACTTAACGCAACCTAAATTAACCTATAACCTAACGGTCACTGAACGGCATCACACTTGGCGACAGCAAAGCACACCGGTAGCGAATTGAGGAAGAAGGTATCTTGGAAAATCTATAGACTAAATTAGTCATAATTTAAATTAACCTGGCCAAACCAACGCGGTTCTAAGCACGTGAATTCCTATAATGTAATGAACGATTAAAACATCTTAAGGCGGAAAATACAAAATTCACAAAAAAGAGCTATCCATCATTTTTTTAAATTTGGAAAGAAAATACTCGAGCCTACGAATATTATGAACAACATAAGCTTTTTAACAAACTTGGAGTGCTTACTGTTTTCAAATATTATATTTGGTTGTTATCCTAAAAATAGATTAATACGCGTGTGAAATCAATACATTCTGCGTTTCTGTGCTTCAACACGACGACAATGCTGTTCAAATTTTGCATAAATTACGGTTCAATATGTTCGGAACAGACAATCGGGTGTAACGAGATCGCCATAAATCATCGAGGCATCGTTTACTTTAAGAAAGGGTTGCCATGCGCTCTTCCCGGCCACACGGTATTGATTTTTCGACCAATTGATCGGCGCTAACTATTGGTTTCACTTATTAGCATAATCCATTGATCCCTATGCAAATTCCGATCAAGCAACCGTTTCGGGATGCATGCACCCCTGGCGACCGCGAAGGGGCTGCGAACGTCTACTCGCTCACTTTCGTCATAATTCATTGACTTTTTAGCATTTCTTTCAATGGGCCTAATGATCAGCGACTGGCAGATGAAACTTCCGACACAAGGTGACCAATCTGAAGACACTTCGACACCTCGATTCCGATTTGAATTTGGGATTGATGGACAAGGACCCACATTTCCTGGAATGTTAATCATACGCGAGGAACGCCTCTGATCTCATTGTAAGAGCCGCGCAGACTTTTCAGGACGAAGGACCTTTTCGAATGTTCAAAGTATTTTCCAATATATTTCCCAAAATTTTCAAATACATTCCTCTGTGCATTTTGCCGATTACTGTACAAGAGTATCAGCGTAAACCAGTGCACTGATAAGTTTTACTATAAAAATCTTGAATACGTTTTTCCCCATATATTTTCGTCCTTTTTACTCATTCAAAGCAACATATTTACTTCTGCATTCCTTAAAAAAATGAACAGATTTTCTGTAAACTGAAAATTTTGAAATTATACATCTATTTCGATGTACTAGACTATGATTATGATTATTCCAAAAATAAACTTATTACTACTTTTCGAAGTATTTTTAATATTCCTACTTTCCGAAAAAATTCACGTCACTATTTTTTACAGTAACCCCTCATTTATATATATTTTTTAACGTCGGACATTCTAAAAATATCACAATTTTTATCAAGACAATAATGTTTTTTGTTTAACTTTTTTCTGTCATTTTAAAAACCTAATACTTGTTCGAAAAACAATATTTTTCGAGGTAATAGTAAGCTTTTGGTTTCTTTTGTTCTTTTTAGAGTACTGCAATTTCTAAAATCTCATTATGTTCAATGAAAATATTTCTCGAAGCATTACTTTTTTTTTGAAGAATAACTATTTTTAATACATGAATATGGCGTCGAAGCCTCACCGTTTTTCGAAGCAATACTTTGAATATATTTCCGACTATGAAT
>Ga0058701_10002700_pt1 | contig 13610 bp, 10 predicted proteins | sample AgamicOrMae_FD_97039 | JGI IMG/M metagenome (GOLD analysis project Ga0058701, IMG submission 97039) | Agave microbial communities from Guanajuato, Mexico - Or.Ma.e | ecosystem: Host-associated > Plants > Phyllosphere > Phylloplane/Leaf | place: Guanajuato, Mexico | collected 2012-06-04 | reverse complement strand
TCCCTGTTTTACCTCCATGCCTAAAACAGGTATCGGACTACCTAAACCGGGTTTTTAGTGAGCGGGCTTATAGCGAATCGATAACAACTAACCACAAAGTCTTATTTCGCTAGCGAATCAACTAGACTTAAGCTGGCGCCGCCGCCGCGCTGGTCTTGCGCGCTGCCACCGAGTGGCGCCTCTCTATTTAAGAGGGCGTAACTTTCGTTGGGAGGCTGGACCAAGCGCTGGAAATCCTGGAGAAGAAATAGAGATTACTGGAAAGTGGGGGAGTCAGGCGGCGAATCCAGAGAAAGACGCGAATTCAGAGATGCGCGCGCACGGCGCCAAACAGGCGCCAGCGCAGGCGCCAGGGAGATTCTTTCACGTCATCAAACATCTTTTTTTTGTGACAATAACGGGAAAAAAGACAGCATTTGATTACGTAGACCGCAATCTTCCCTTAAGCCTTTTCTATTCACTGACAATAACTATCCGACAAAGAGTTGCATTATGCTCAGTAAAAACTGACCCCAGTTTTGGGTATGAAGGTAAAACGGGAAGAGCGTAAATTGTTTTTTTAAGAATCCTACATGAATTAACATGTAAATGGAAAGCTCTCGACGAGACCTTTCCATTGATATGGTTGTTGATATGTTCAAGTCTACAATAAACAAATTATACGCTCTCATCCTGTTTCATCTTCATACCCAAAACGGGTGTGGGACTACCTAAAAAAGGGGCTAGTTTTTCTGTGTGATATTTCGTTGTTTGTTATCTAAACATGAATGTACAAGAGTGGAAAGAAGGCAAGAAAATAATTAATTATATCACGAAGTAATACGACCTGTAAAATCCGTTTTATCGGAATAACGAACGGGCTTTGTTAATATGCTACAAGTCGTCAGATTTCTCTAGAAACGAATCCATAAAATCACGTAAAGTCGTATCACATGCGATATTGTGGACTTGCAGTCAGTTTTTTTTTTCGGATTTTGTGTTGGTAACACTAACGCATTTAAATGTACGGAGAACCTCGCGCACAGTCAGCTCATTTCTACGGCATGGCAAATATAAGTTCCTTGTAACACAAAGTCACTAGATTTGAATGCGATACGACTTTTGTTCTCCTCTTAACACTTCGGTTGAAAGTCGATGAACGTAACATTGCTTCAATCAACAAGTCAAAATTATTAATGATCAGACAACCACACAAAGTGTTCACATTTTCTGAAATCGAAAGTAACACGAATGAGCCTGTTAAAGTATCAGAAATAGTGAGATAGTATTTTTTTCTTCTCAAACGTTTAAAAAGACGAATTAGGATGTAAATCCTACCGAACAGTATTCCAACATTCGCTATTCACCCCTTCGTCGGTCAGATTTTAATCTGGTTACAAATATAACGCTTGCGTGTCCATTTGCTCTCAATTAAGTACGCTGCAATATCAGCATTGATGACGCCCACGCAAATCGCTCTACAATAATATTACAAATTTTTAGCAATGGTGCCACATTAGATACCACCCACTTCCAAAAATCGACTTTAACCCTTTAACGCCCACCAGCTCTATTTGGATCACAAATTTGTTCTACTCTCAAGAAACCTTCAAGTTAAATTGAGGTCAAAAGTGTGATATGGTGATGAGTATCGATTCATAACACGTAAACTTGACAAAAAAAAAACAGTTCCCGTTCTAAAAAAAGTATGTATATATATATATATATACATACCAAATATGTACCTTTTAAACTCGTAGAATTTTCATGAGTCAACTTATCATTTAACATTAAACTTAACATACTGTAAGTCTGATAAACTTTATTTAAAAAAAAGAAAAAAAGAACAACAGATTTCATGAATTCTTTGCACGGCTTTTTTAAAAATATGTATGGTATAATAAAGCGGGTTTCGGAGAAATAAATGTCTCCCTTTGATGGAAGTCTAGTACTGACGATCCTGGACATTCACAAACATAGAGCCCGAGTACCACAGTAGTAGCTGAAACATAGTGGTTCACTGATGAGCATTGAATACACAGAGGGCGCTGATGTACATAACGAAGCACTCCTATGTATGCATGGGGGTATTCAGAGTAATCCTGATAGGGGGGAGGGGGAGTAGCATCAATGAACTCTGGGCTTTTCCTCGAGGAGGAGGGCAGGGGAGGGGGCATCACAAGACTCCGTTATGCGTTACAATAGCTCCAACCACAAATCTGTTTCCTCCTTCGTTCTCACTCTGTCTCCTCTTATTCACTAGTAATCTAACACATGTCGTCCAAAACATTTATAAAAAAAGAAGATGGCAACTTAACACTGAAAGGCTGGCATTTTCTACCTCCTTAACTTCTCTTGGAAAGGTAAGGAAAACAAGGCACAAAGTCATTCGACCCTTGTTTTACCGTCATACCCAAAAACAGGAATAGTTAACAATAGCTAAAGTCTTACTGTGCATTTAATCTAAGTTCAAGTTTGAAAAATCTCCACATGTTTGACCCATTAGTCAATCTTATTGAAATATTCTCAGCTCAGAATATATTAAATTAACGACTGGAATCCTTTTGTTATTTTTATACAATAAAAGACAGTGAGACCTCAGCGTCACCTAAATCTAGAATTAATTTGTATCCTTGCATTTTTTTTTCTTCACAAATTCCTGCATATTATTTTAAATTTAAAAAGACACCCTCTCGTCAAATATTGCGGCTGAAAATTATATTTTTCCAAGCAGTCCTTCAGTAAAAATCGATTCGGAATTTCGGAGCTGTTGGCACTTTTAAAACGAGGGAAGGCGGTGGGTTCGCTCCGCAGATATTATTAATGCATGAAAATAAAAGCAAGTTGGCTGGCATTGTCCTCGATTGGCAACGATTTGCCTTGGGTCCGTCTTAAAAGCCAAGCAACGTATGGTTGTTACGCCTTGGGCTGCGTTGTGCTGCGCTGTGCTGCGCTGTGCTGTGTTGTGCTGCGCCGCGGCTGTGCGCGCCACGAAACAGCACGTCACTATTCGGAACCTGTTTGGCGGATACCGGGTTATCGTTGGGACAATGGAAAATGCATTAATGGATCTCTATTGTTTTGTTGGGATGAGTCCTCTAAAAGTGCTGCCAACTTTCCATAAATTAGTCCATTTATGACGGATTAAACCTTGAACAGCCAAACTTTAAAAAAGATTCTCAAGAATTTATTTCTAAGTATTAAGGAATACCGGAGTTGGGAATAGTGAATTTTTGGTTAAGGCAAAGGTTTGGGTGATGTTTTTCTTAAAAATTCACATTTTGGTACACATTACAGTTAAATGACAACAATAAAAGTCTTAGAACTTCAAAACGTTTTTTTTTCCTTTTTATTTCAATTCATTACAGTATTTTTTAAAACAAAATTCCTGCTGTTACTCTTGTATTAAGGTAGCAGGAGCGACCTTGTTCGAGTGATCAGAATCGCTTAAAATTTCTGTGACATCCTTTTCAGGATACGCCGAATCCACTTTTCAAAAGAAAACCCACTGTCACCGAACTCAATTTTGAAATAATCAGGATTCGATTATAAATTGTTCTTATGGAGAAACGCACATTCGTGCTTTTGTTTATGTGAATTTTTAGGTTTACGATATGTTTGAGTGATCAGAACTTCCTTAAAAACAAAGCCTAAGCTCTTTTTAACGAGGCAACCAAATAGAAAAAATAAAATATAGGTGTCACCGACCAAATAACGACAATAACTAGCTTCAAAAAGCTTGTTTCAGCCATTTTCGTAAAATCTGCAAGCGGTATAAAAGGTTTTGTTATACCAACAAAACCATTTTTTTAAATAGGGATAACAAAAATATTTTGTTACAACAACAAAATGTTTAGTTCTATCAACAAAACGTTTGGTTGCTGCAGCAAAATTGTTTAATGCAGCGACAAATAATTTATTTTTTGTCCCTAATTTTGTTGCCGTAACTAAACAATTTTTTCCGTGTGCGTTTTGCGTGTTTTTGGAGATCGAGAACTCGTCCGTTAGCAAAACAGGGTGAATTTTTATGACCTTGCATGATAGTATAGACCCTTCGTAACACACAAAAATTTTCAAGGATTTTGAAGCAACTTTTTTTTTTTACCCGTCCCGCGGTTCGGGCCGGACGCGAGTCTACTACCTTAAGGTTTGAAGGTAACTGCGGTGCTTGAGAAAAGATCGTAGAAGAAGAAAATAAAAACATGAACAATGAAAAATACCGGCAGATAAATATTTGATACATTTTTGGTCGCAAACATTTCCCATGGAATAATATTGCGGAAAGCGGGAAAGTTCTATTAGCAAGTTACATTAGGTCAGATAGACGCATATCCGACCTTTCCTAAAGATCTTTAACCTATAGAGGGCAGCGGTCAGGAATGAACAACAAAGACCAAAATAAAGATAATAAAGTTGAATGGTACTTGGAAAACAAACAGGAATCGCGTGTAAAGCTGTAAAAGAGGGAAATTTGCACAAGAAATCTACTTTTGCTGAAGACCGCCGAAGAGGCGCAGTTTGACAAACATTTTAGTGTCGGCGAGGTTACACCATAGCAGCCTACTCGAAAATGCCGGACGCTAAATGAGCATACTTTTCTCAATAAAAATTCGTTTTCGTTTGCTCGCGATAAGATCAAAGCTAAACCTTCTGAGAACTTCTGCCTATAATGTCATTTTCAAAGAGCTTTATGGGTTATTCCCAAGGCGTGAAGCACAAGATAAAGAGAAATTACATTATCCCTCTTTTTACCAAGGAAATATTCAATGCCATGCCTCCAGATCTTCTCAAAGTGAGTCAATAATATCCAAACATTCATTTTGAGATAGTCTTTAATTTTAAACTCTTTAATTGCAGAATTTCGTTCCAAGTGAATGTCCATGTCGTCACTTCTCTTACCGGATAGAGCGGGGCCTTTTAAATACGATATTGTTTCGCGAGGAAAGTAAAAACGTTACAGGTTATAAAGATACCCATTACACATACAGCGTTTTAAAGGGGTCTGGAATCACGATATGGGCAAGTATTTTTGTAAATTAGTAAAACCCTTTCTTTCTTTTGTTTATCGTACACCACCGCAACAGTAGATATTTAACCTTGCGGAGCAATTCTGTCAAACCGGATCGAACCAAACCTCGCCGTGACTAACCTAGCCCAGCAAAATCTAACACAGTTTAACCTTGCCTTACCTGATCAACTAATCTTGCAACACCAAGCCTAACCATATACTAAACCCTCCGTACTCAACACCCAACCTACTCTTATCTAATCTCTACCGCATGTCCTTCCTATGTTAACCAAATCTGACATAGCCTCGCGTCAATCGACATTAGGGCGCCTGTCATATTCCCCCCCCTCCTCAATACTCCTTCCACTACACTTCCATAACAATAAGAAAAAAACTCAAATTATGTGAATCTTTAGGAGCTGGCCGAAATAACCTGGACATTAGTAAAGATCACAATTGCCAAAACTAAGGAGTTTCCATAACTAAGTCATAAAAAAATTCCATGAAAAAAATTACATAACCTATGGATTTTTGCAACTCCAGCTTGGAGTAATCCCAGGTTTGGCTACCCTAATCCCTTAACCAAGCCCAGAGTTATAGCTTATGGACGATCCCTTGCAACGTATCCGAGTCGCATTTAGGATTAATGAGCGAAATCCTCAGCTATTTCTCTTATCAGCAATCATTCCTCATTAAAACGCTGATTACCTATAAACGTATTAACTAACTGGAACCGCAGTTAGAAGTTGATAAATGAATGACCTTCCGCACTTTTGTTTGTGTTGGCAGGGTAGCGGGTATCCGCACCGGGTCGGGCGGGTACCGTAGTTTGTGGGGCTCGTTCTGGATGTAATTGCAGTACAGTTGGGAGTTGACCCGACGTCACTGCCATGCCTTGCAATCCAAGATTGGTTTTCTTCCTTAACTAACCGCACTCACTCCATGTTGCGAGTTTTGTTCCATGGTCCTGGTAGTATGCAAATTATAACTTTGGCGGAATTGCATTCAGAGAGCATTCTGCATAGACATGCAGCGGCCCTCGGTTGGCTCTTGTCTTATTACTCAAGTGCATCGCTCTGAACGCTTGCTTGGGCTCGCCCGGCCCAGCCCGGTCTGGCCCGGTCTGGCCCACCGCCGCAACGATGAATGGCTTGAAACGAGGCCAACAATTCTGTTAACCGGATATACCTTCAACTAAACAATACCGTATGACTCTCCCGGAGTTATTTGCGCATAAATTAAAGCTTTGACGAAAGTTACCTTTCATGTATGTTACACAGCAAAAACGAGACACCTGTTTTAGGGAGTTCTTTACCTGTTTTGGGTGTCGAACTAAAAACGGGAGTAGAACATATTTTGGTTATTTTTTGAGATAGCCATAATGGTCTTGGCGAGAGCTTTCCATTAATGTGGCAGAACATAGGTCAATACGCTTGTTTCAGTTTCACGCCCGACAGGTGTAACATTTTTTGAAACGGGTGTTTTGTTTTTGCTGTGCACGAAATAGCTGATTTTATGTCAGCAGAACTTGCTTAACCCGTATATCGCTACCAAAATAAAACCTCTACGATACCCTCGACTAGAAGATTTTTAATGTCAAATTTTAAGAAATGAAATGATTTTATGATTTTTTTAAGAACTTATCTAACAGCTATAAAACACAAAAACACACAAAATGATTTTTTTTACGTACCAAAAAAGATACAATGAGCAAACAGTTATAAATGATAAAATTTAAAAAAGAACGAAAAAAATTGACAAAAGATTTTCGATTAATTTAAAAAAAAATAGAACTTCTTTAAACCCTTATAAAAAACTTTAAAAAATGAGATTTTTTTTCTGTTTTTTTGTTTTAAAAAATGGTACTAAAATTTCCGCATAGGAGGATTTGAGAAATACCGTAGTATGATCACACAGTGGACATAAAGATGCCTGAGCCAAATGACGCAGACCGAAAACGGCGAATAAGAAATTTTTGATGTACACTTGACTCGACGAAGGCATCTTAATCGCTTAGCATTCAGGAAACGTACAAAAAATTAAGAGAGAATCACTTAAAAACGTAATAAGCGAGTTTGGTGATGCAGTCTGTGGATCCCCACCCTCCCCGTTCTTCATACAAAGAAGGGTCGCCTCTTGAAGAAAAGAGGAAATCCGTTGAAAGATGACAGATCGGTGGACTAAAGAAGCAAAACAAACGAAGCGAGTGGGACAAGGAGGGAACTCGTTTTCCAAGAATTTAGACTTCGACGCAAAACTCCTCGTACTGCTGCTTTTAGGTACAAGGCAATTAAAACTGAAATTTTTCACTTTAACGTATAATATACCTGTCTGTACTGAGTCGAGCTCACCGAATGCCTGAACGGATTTATATTATGATTTTCAGTTGGAAACCACTTTCTATATTTTTTTTTGGACTTCTATTCACGCGTCCAGATTACCCTTCGCCCAGATAACGACTGTCCAGATCAAACGTATACTTTAACTATAAAAAATTTAGGTTAGGCCAGTTCAGATTCTTTTTTATGTCATGTTAGGGTAGGTCAGATTTATTGTTTGATTACGTCGAGTTCTTAAAACCCTACTATAAGATTAGTCCAAATATCGTTTGGTAAATGATCGTCTTGAGGACCAATTTTCACTCTGATTCTCACCGTGGTTGTCGTCACAAGACATTTGCGCTACTTGGACAGGATATGGTACCTGGACAGGTGGTATGTCAGGTCGTCCCAAATCAGCAAAAACGGGATAGAAATCTTTTTCAAAGTTGCGGAAGAAAACGACAGGTTATATATCTTACAAGAAAAAAAGAGGTATTAATATGAGAATGGCTTTGACCTGGTCCTCACGTGCGGCTTGGTGGAAAACTTACGACCACCTGTCGGTAGGAATATGATCTCAAAAAGCTGCTGCTTGATTGAAATCAAAATGATGAATCGAACAATTTTTGGGCGCATCAGTTGACCGTGTGGGTGGCAGGCAAAACATGTCACCCCATCGAAACATTTTGTCAGACTCGTAATAAAAATTGCTAAATCGCTTCTTTTTCTTTTTTTCCATGTTTTTAAATTATTCTATTTAATGTAAGTACTAGGCAGCTCAGGCATTGTCTCGCTTGGTAACGCTATTGCCAATATTGGAAAAGATCATTCGAAGACTCTGTGCGCCTGTCCAAATAGGTACTCCCTTGTCCATACAACGACCATTCAGAGGAAATCAATAATGCTTGTCAAATCTTTTGAAAAGTTTCGTTAACCAGTGTTCGTATAATAATATAACCTTACCTTTTATATTTGATATATACTAACGTAAAAATCAGTCGTGGCGTCTGCATAATCGGTATATTTGAACGAAGGTCTCTGGACATTTTATTACGTTTATCTGGAGAGTGGGGTATCTGGACAGAAGATTGTCTAGACAGTGGAGTAACATTGCGAGGATATCAGGACGATGTCGTATCTGGACGATTTATTCTCTAGAAGATTCTGAAATCAAAACGGCTGGGCAACATGGCATTCCGTAAGTACTAACCTCTGTTTTAGGTAGTCCCATACGTATTTTGGGTAAGAAGGCGAAATAGCGGGAAAGAGCGACTGGGTGACTCTATTACATAAACCTATCAACAAACATATTATTAAAATGGTTATGGTTATCAATTGATATGGTTATAGGTACGTGTAACTACAAAAAAAAACGATCTAAAATTGTTTTACTTTCATACCTGAAGCCGGTATGTGTCTACCTAAAACAGAGGCTTACTGTGTATACAAGGGTGTCTAGGAAGCGGGATATCTGAACGTTTGCGTGTCTGGACAATGGTATCTGGACAAAGTCCACGGAATGGCGGTTATCGACACCGTGTAGGCGGTAAGGCCTGGTTGTGAACAGAAGGGTATCTGGCCAGGCGGATGCCGGGTAGGTATTGATTGCTCTGTCCTGCCCCTGCGTTTAAGTCACGGTGCGGCGAATGGCTGCCGCGCAAGGCAAAGAACGAGCACTGCTTTTCATACCCGTAGATCGGCATTTCCTGTGTGGTGACATGTGGACAAAATATGAGTAACAATCTCGAGGAGCGTTTGCGTTTGCATGCACCCTTCAAAGACCTTGGAGAGTTCCGATTGTCGTCCCAACAATTGTCCTATCGGAGGCCCCGCTTCCATTCTTACTCGGAGTCAATTGAAGTCCACGTCGAACGAAAATCTGCGCACCATCCATCGTCACAGGCGATACATCTAAACACGGCATTCAATTCTTTGTTAAAATATTAAACAACAAACGAGGCGAAAAGAGTTAAGAGCAATGCGTGCTACCTGAGATACCCGTTTATAGCTAACTAGGACGTTGACTGAAAGATAAAACAGCATGCACAGTACTAACTACTAACCCCTGTTTAAATTAGTCCCACACCTGTTTTGGGTATGAAGGTGAAACAGGTGGACAACATTATTTGGTTATTTTTGGAGATAAACCTATCAACAACCATATCAATGAAAAGGTCTCGTCCAGAGTTCTCCATTGATATGGTTATTCATAGGGATATCTCTAAAAATAACCAAAATACGCTCTTCCCCTGTTTTACCTTCATATCTAAAATAGAGGTTAGTTTTTTTCTGTGCGGGTATTGAAAGAAAACGCACGACAAGCCTCTTCATGGTGAGGGACATTTTGCTTGAAAGCTCCATTAAGCTAAAAGGATTATCATTCGAAAAAAAAACTGTAATCCATGTTTTTAAAATATTTTTTTCTCCAGTAAACCGACAATTTATGCGTAAGACTTCCTGTCCATTCATCTCAGCGAAAAAATCAAAACTTCTCCTGAGAAGTCATCCACAACGCACCGTAAGTGATACCGTTAGTTTTAACCGGTGCACATTAAACCTCAACTTCTCATGAGACCCTTCCGAAACCTGTCTTCAAAACTAACAAACTACGAGACGGCATTAAAAAAATCTGAACGCCTGAAGTAAACGTCGTTTCCTCAAAATTTCGACAATGCGAGAACTGATCTTCAGATGAATAAGAAGCAGGAAAACATGCGGACTAGGCACAATCTCTTCATCTTTACCAACCAAGGACACTTTCCTGTACTGATTCCTCTTGCAGGCACACACCTATAAGGCGTTTTCTTCCTAAAACTAAACGCATTCAACTCGCGAAGTCAATAGAATGGTAGCTGAAGTTATCTTCATCTAAACCGTAAACAAATCCATCACAAGAACAAAAGTCTTGGTGTATCGATAGCGTCGCTGAACTTTCGCGCTTCCCGCGCAGCTCTTCCCGGGGCAAGTCGAGCCGACAATCGACCGGATAGTATCGAAGTTGGTAGCGAAAGAGGAAATGGTTGCTGTTGGCGCGGCGGCGCGGCGGCCATAACCTCTGAGAAACACGTGTAAAAGGAGTATAAGGTGCGCTGCTTAACACGATCAAATCTCTTTCCAGAAAATCATATTTACGGCAAACTTGCTTGTATGGTATGAAACATTGTTCCCTTCTCTGGAGACTGAGACGAAGCGGTATAATTTACGCCCTTATAGGGCGTCCGTATCCTATCCCGTAGGGAAGGCCTTCGCCTCTTTTCGCCGACCGTGAGAGCGGATCTGTCACAAGTTCCTTTGCCAAATCCATAGACGCTGGACAGGCAGGGTGTCGTTGGGTAATTATGGAACAATTCGTAAGGTAATGTGAATGGCTCATGTGGTCATGTAACCATGCCTGGGCGATAGTTGACTTGCAAGGGAAATTCTAGCAAAAATATGACTAGCAGTAGGAAGAGTTACGAGGTTACAGGTATGACAAGTCTACAAGAAAAAAAAATCAGTAGTGTCGGCTAACGCGTTAATTGATTTAGCAAGCACGAATAATTTCAGCAGCCATCGCTAATGTTAAATTTAGCTGCTAAAATGTTAGCAAAGACAGCTAAACAGACAAATTTGCTTCATTTGTAGCCCTTGCTAACGTATTAGTAGCTACTCGTAACGTTAGCTATGGCAGCTAAAAAGTTAGCGACAGCTGTTAAAATTACTAGCACCTGCTAGTATCAATTAACGCGTTAGCTGTCACTGCTGACCATTTTTCCCGTGTACGGGCAAATTCCGTCAAGGTACTAGAATGTTTTAAAGGCGTTGATGTATTTTTCGATTAATGTTTTTGAGTTTTAGAAACAGGGGCTTAGCGAAGACATGGAATCAAGTTTCGGACTGTGCACTTCTTTTAGAAGGTCTTGTCTTAAAATTTCTACTGGAAAAGTATATCCGATTAAGTTCTGACGCTCAAAACTACTTTAAACAAATTAAAATCAGTGTCGAATTTCTGAGATCATACTTACATCCAAAATGCCTTATTCCAAAATTTCAAGCCGCAATTTCCCGCCATTCTTCCAACTCCTAAGTTGAGAGCTTGTTCTCCTAAATCTGGAACCGCTACTTTTGCGCGTTGCTTGCGCATTTGAGACGTGTACATCAATTCATGGGAGGGTGGAGCCCAGATGACGGCGACAGCCCCCAGATAAAAGTCAGGCTTCACTTGTACAGCGGACTCTGTCGCATCTCGTCCCGTCGCACTAGCGAGATCGCCCGATCAGGGTACATAGCCAGGCCGAGCCATTGTTGCTCGCACCAGTGCATTACGCCGACTACAGAACGCCGCTATCGAAATGTTGATCCTCACACGTCACTACACTCTCAATTGCAGGTTGCAGATTCTACCTCTTACGGTATACAAACGGAAAAATAAGTTAGCAGTGGCAGCTAAGGCGTTGATTTATATAGCAGGTGCAATAAAATTTAGCTACAGTTGCGAACTTTTTTTGCAGCTGTTGCTAACGTTGGCTGTAGCCACTAACAAGTTACAAGGCTACAAATTGAACAAAGTCATCTGTTTCGCAGCCACTGCTAACATTTTAACCCCTAAATCTAACATTAGCAATGACTGCTAAAAAGTTAGCAATCGCTAAAATTATTTGTATCTGCTATACCAATTAACGCGTTAGCTGTCACTGCTATTTTTTCCCGTGCATTTACGGCAAGGCCGCGCGATAGCTACAGGTACTTAACCTATCGTCCCGAAGCCTGAAGCCGCTACTTATAACAGTAGAAGTAAGCCGCACCAGGCTTGAAAAATAGGTCGTAAACTGCGGCGGACAACGTAGTTTTGTTTTTTCGTGGGCTCAAAAATCTATGAAAACATTACTAAGCCTGGAGCTGAGTTATTCATATCAGAAACATGTTAACTATACCCAAGGAATCGGTCTCTTTGCGCTATCGCTTAGTTGTCATCAAATCGGGGGCGTTATTTACACGGGAAAATATATAATTAGCAGTGGCAGCTAACGCATTAACTGATATAGCAGGTGCAAGTAATTTTAGCACACATTGCTACCTTTTTAGTAGTCCTTGCTAACGATAGATGTAGCTGCTAAAATGTTAGCAACGCCTGCTAAACAGACTAATTTGCTTAATTTGTAGCCCTTCCTAACTTTAGTTACTACAGCTAACGTTAACAATAGATGCTAAAAAGTTAGCGACGACTGCTGAAATTAATAACACCTGCTATATCAATTAACGCTTTAGGTGCTACTGCTATTTTTTCGAGCAGCAAATGACAGCTGCCACTAAGTAAGCGGCATCAGGCTTATTGTTAGCGTCGAAAGGTAGAATAGGCAACCTTAAAAACTGAGTGCGTATTAAAAACGGAAACGAAGTGAGGAGGAGGAGAGAGGCAGGAATACAGAGCATGGGTTCATTTTTCACGAGTCCGAAAATAAAGCAGCGAGAAAACGAGTTTTTGGAGGCGCGGGTGGCCTCCAAGTTCCCCCAAGGGGCTCTCTGCTTTCCCGCCAAGCCGCGCGCTCGACGCTCGTTCAAAACATACGGCTTTTAATTACCAAACTTGGCCACTAAATAAAAAGATGCAGCTCTCTTTGTTTCTTAGGGTGAGATTGGAAATAATTATCCATGGATTCGAGTTAATCGTATATCGACACGATATGACAATGAGCTGGGGGATGCCCATAAACCACTTTATCCTTTTCGCTAACTAAACGAGTACTTAATATACGTTATACCCGGTAACAAAGGCTGAGTTTTCCATCTTTACTATCCACCTTCCGTCCCTAAACAGAGTAAGGCGAGGTGCAATAAGGTACTAACAATCCGTCAAACCTAACCCAAGTTAACTCTTGATTCGTTTGTCGGCATGCTGCCGTAAAGAAGGCAGTATCGGGCTGGGCGGCAGCGTAGCAGAGTGTCTGCGAAGCGAGGCACATGACACTTAGTTAAACATATCTTACGCGTGTGTAGTCTTGTCTTCAATCATCATGATGCAATGAAAAATTGAACAAAGGAGTATCAAATACGTATAAAATACAAAGTTTAGAACCTACTAATACTTCCAAGCGATCTTGGTTTTATACTCGAGAAATGTCAGAGATTGCCAAAAAGAGCAAAATAAAATTTTTACCTTTCGCGTATTTTACTATTTATTTTTCAAGATGAAACGTTTTTTCTGCGTCTCGAAATTTCGTATTAAATAACCGAGAATCGTTAATCAAATTGGGTACAAATTATTGAAAATGCTTTTGTGGAAATTCGATTTTTATAATTTTTTTTTTTTTTTTTTTTTTTTT
>Ga0058701_10002699_pt1 | contig 13613 bp, 5 predicted proteins | sample AgamicOrMae_FD_97039 | JGI IMG/M metagenome (GOLD analysis project Ga0058701, IMG submission 97039) | Agave microbial communities from Guanajuato, Mexico - Or.Ma.e | ecosystem: Host-associated > Plants > Phyllosphere > Phylloplane/Leaf | place: Guanajuato, Mexico | collected 2012-06-04 | reverse complement strand
GACCGGGAGGTTGGAGGGGAAGGTGCAACTCACAGTGCTCCTCTCCACGAGGGCAGGCCGCGAATTAGTGATCTTACTGAAGGGTCACAGGTACGCGCAAGAAGAAAAAAAGCTCGATCAACAAATAAGGCTAACGCAGAAGGATCTTCAAAAATAATGACTATAAGTGACTGTAAGAGACTTAAAGTGACTAAAAGTGACAAAATTTACGGAAAAGTGACAAATTTGTTTATATTTATAGTTTATTGTCAGCTAGATTATGTGTAGTTATTGTAGCAAGTCTCCAAGCGAGGTTAGGTTCCGTAAGGGTTCAAGTCGAATATCAGTGTACAGTGACTTTGCCTGTACCTGTGGGAGAAGTTCTCATTCGTGCCAACTTACCTTTGCCAACATGCTGATGCAGGGCTGCCAATCTCCTATGTTGTCCGGACTCCGGACGCGCGCCACAGACGCGGCCCCTCCTGACGAAGAGTATTTCCACCGTGGCGCTACTCCAGGTGCACCACTCGACCTGGAAATACGCCATAAAGAACGTCTCAGCTGATAATCTCCAACATGGTACTTCAATAAACTCGAGCATTTCGACATGAAACACAGACTCAAAGAATAGAAACACTAACTGGAACTCAACACTAGTTTGGTTAACTTACTATGAACATTGTAAACATGCTGGAGTAAATAAGTCTCGAAAATTATATACTTAATGTAAGCTTTCATCATGCTTTCCTAGGATTTTGGGAATGGCAAAATCTTTTAGTCTCAACTTTCATAGTTTATGTTGTCCATATGAAATAACCTTAAAAATATAAAGTAATTTGTACGAATACTTTCGTCAAATGCAGAGAAAAAGTTTACTTCCGATTTTTGTGTGATGAAGTAACAGCGTCCTACGAAAACGGTTAACGACTGGGTCAGTTTAGGGGTAGGCAGCCCACTCGACATAGCTGTAATGTGGGAGGTCTGCTCAAAGCGCTCATTCATTATAAAGAGAGGAGTTCCGCGCGGCATACTTGTCGGACTCCCCCTTTACAAGAAATATAGTGGTTCCACCTTATCTAATGAAGCGGCGTCATTCTAAATGAAATATAGTGTGAATTCACTATTACCAAAATAATTTGTATAAATATCAACGCGTAGATAAAGTGATCGTGCAACAACGTTTGATGATTTGAATGTCCAGTTCAAGGATTTTTATAACTCTACACTCAATATTTTCCATTTTTTTCAAATCCCCGTGTTTTTGCGGTTTTTATCCGAGTCGAATATATCGAACAACCCATTATTAAAACAATATAGCAAATAACGGTCTAAAAAATCAAAGAGATAAATTGAAATAGATAAATTAGGAGGTTTTTTTTTATTAGCTACTTTTTTACAGTGGATTTGAAAAATTACTCGCGTACATTTTATAGTTTTTCCTCGAAATAGCCGTTCATTATCGAAATACGTTTTCCGAAGAAAAATACTAGCAAATTGAAAGGATCATCCGGAAAAAGTCAAGGTCTGGCGTTGATTCAAGGTTTTTCCAAACTTTAAAAATTCAAGGTTTTTGAGGAGGTTAAGACCTGAACATTTTTGCTGGTTAGCCTGCCGCATTAAAATCCCAGGAACGCACAGTACAATTCAAGACTGACAGTCTCTAGTGTCATAGAATAGAAACTGATCATGAACGGACGTCCTTGTTAGATTTGGTATGCGATCAATAGAGCCTGTTACTGATCAAAAAGTATCCCATTTCATGGAACTCAAATCACATAAACATATTATAATAAGATCCTTTTCCCGATCCTGATAGGATCTTCATAAAATCCTGATCCTTTACTTTGTACCTAATGGGTTTCCACAAATCAACTTGAACTCTATATTAAGATTCAAAGGTTGCATTTTCTACCTCTCGAGTGCCACACCAATCATAACCTTTCATTACATTCACGATAGTTAAAAAAATAAAAAAAAAATAAAACGCGGTAAGTTTTAAGTTTTTCTATATCTCACTGTGCTGTCGGCCCGAACAGCGGTCACCAAGTCCGTCGCCGCTTACCTCTAGGCAAAGGGTATATCCCCCCAAAGCATCTAACGCGTGACCCAGACAGAAATCCCTCCGTGGGCGACGGGTCGCGTACCGATGGTTTAGTATATATCATCCCAGACGGCTTTTCTGGACCCAATGCAAATCTTTATTCAATAGCAGAAAAAAATAATGGGGGGAAAATGTATTTTTTTTGAAAAAATAAAATTTTGGAAAAAAAATCGAAAAAATTGAAGGTAATATTTAAAAAAAGTTTTTTTTTCAAAAAGTTTTTTTTTTAAGTTGTTTTTTTTATTTAAAAAAAATGAAAAACTAAAAAAAAGGAAAAATACAAAATTGATTTTTTGTGTGTGTTTGACGCGCAAACACAACTTGGGTCTAAACGTAGCTCGAATAAATGATATATATTAAAATAGATTTTGTTGCAAACTTTTGAAAATTCCTTTTTGTTCCATATTTATATTTTCTAAAAATCCTCCTGGTCTCATATCGGCTAAGTAAGGTATTTTGTATATCACTCCGCTGCACTTAACAACGACACGACCTACACAAAAATCGCCTCCGAAATCGAGAGTGAGAGGAACCAGCTGGCAATCCCGAAGCTGAAAGTCTTTCCAGCTTGTTAGTAGGTGAGCCGCAACAGGTCTTATCAGCTCCCCGGCGGCGTAGCCTAAGTAGCAACTTTTTAGGCTCCAATGAAATTTAGCGATATGCCTGTGCGGCACCCGCTGCGGCATCGGAAGCGGCATCGCCGGCCCGGTCCAGCAGCCATGCCGCTTGCCGCCTCATCTTGTGGAAGTGGGACGTGGTTTCCCGTGAGCCCCTTCCTTTCCCTTCCGCTGCTCTCCACTGCTCTCCACCTCTCATCATTGTTTTGCTGCGGCAACAAATCACAAGTGGGGGGAGCGGGCCGCGCCGTGTCGACTGCCTGCAACCTGTCCAGCGTGGAAGTGGCTTGGCTTGGCGCGGTAGTGAAGCCGATGGTCTCAAACCAAGTAGGTTATGCGGCGATAGTGCGCTTCGGCTTCGGAACCAAATTCGAAATCGTGGCGCGTTCGATATGACGGTCGGGTTAAACAGTGTTGTGTGTGCAAACTTGGATTAACTCAAAATGTCAACCTCCTTCAAGGATGCAATATCGGTAAGCTGTCATACTCAACTGACGGATCAGCTGTCACTGTCAATTTATTTAGACGCAGCGCTTTCTACCTCTCAAGTGTACCAAGTCGAGCTAGGCGAGGCGAAAGACACGGAACTTACCCTAAGTTAACTTATCCTAACCAAAGTTAACCTAACCTAAGGTAACCTAACCTAAGGTAACGTAACCTAAGGTAACGTAACCTAAGGTAACCTAACCTAAGGTAACCTAACCTAAGGTAACCGAGCCTAAGGTAACCTAGCCTAAGGTAACCTAGTCTAAGGTAACCTAGTAAGGTAACCTAGTAAGGTAACCTAAGGTAACCTAGTAAGGTAACCTAAGGTAACCTAACATAAGGTAAGGTAACCTAGCCTAAGGTAACCTAGTAAGGTAACCTAGTAAGGTAACCTAGTAAGGTAACCTAAGGTAACCTAACATAAGGTAAGTTAACCCAACCAAAGTTAACCTAGCTTACCGGCAATAAAGTTGAGGGGAGCGGCATCAAAGTGAAGCAAAAAGCAAGTAACCAAATGTTTATAAACAACAGGCAGGGATGGGTTTGAGTTGGGTTAGGTTAGGTTGGATGCCTTGTGCCTCTCTCCTCTGCCGAATCAGTCAGTCCGTCGTTTACCATATTTTCAACAAATGTTTTAACCTAAAGCACCATAAACATTTAAGTTAAAATGTTGAGGAAAGGCCACAACTCAATAGAAGGTTATGTTTTTAATTTTAATCGTCGGTTTTCTGCAGACAGTTGCTAGTACGATAAGTTCGGATTTCGCACCGCTATAATCGATTCATTACGTTTTTAGCACATGTAAAAGTTTCTAAATTACTGTTTGGAGTGCACTTTATTCCCCCCACTAAGTACGTCACACGAAGTTCTACGCGCGGCCAAATCAACAGGTAGTCCGCAACGTTGCCAAATTTCGGGACATTATCAACTTTTACCACGATTAACTCGAAAACTGCGGCAGAAAAGCCCGCATGTTTTGTATGTTTTGGATCGCTCTCGAACCGAATATCCTAAAAATTGAGTTAGACTAGCTTATCGTTGCCGACTAAAAAAGTCAACCGCGTTTGAATTTGGCGGAGTCGAGATGTCTGGCAACACTGGAAACTGGTAGTGAAGGAACTCACGCTTTCGCATTAATGCACAAAATTATAAGGGAAATCGCTTTTGACGGCACTGCTTCGTCGTTGAAATAGAAAATGGGATCTTACTGAATATAACGGAAGTGTTTGATAAAATCCGGCAGCAAAAATATTTCGTTGCTCAAACGAATTCACTGACATTTGGAACATTAACGAAGCCTTTGCATATCTTTAACCTAAACTATAACTTAACCTAAGTTTTGAATAGACAACCTATGCATGTAGAGGATTTTCATACTCTTTGCCTACCTCATACTGTCCTCGGTCGCAAAACTTAAGTCGGGTTTATTATTCACGTACCGTAAGTACGTACCGTATAGGTCCGTTTCCGTATATTTTTGAAGAGGCAATTACGATTCACATAACGTAGCGTTATATTTTTTCTACAGTGAACTACTATGTTACTTGTGTCCGACCGTTATCATCATCGTATTTATACAATTTTAGAACGTAATGCCGCTTATCATTACTGACTTTACTAAGGTAACGTTAAGTGTTGACCTTGATTAAGTTAGATTTGAAGCTAAAGCACTCATGCCCTGTGCGGTCTGCTTTTTAAGCCCGCCTCCTTCGGAGAAGGGCTTTATTAATACTGATAAAAAAATCACCAAAATTTTGTCAATAATGTATGGGAAATTTTAAGAAAAAAAACCGGTAAGGATATTGTACAAACACATTAAGAAAAAATCCTCCAAAAGTTTTCAAGTTTTAAGACAAAAAAATGTGAGGAATTTTTTTAAACAGATTTCGTGTTTTCAGAGGTCATTTACGTAGGCTATTGGACCGAACAATAGAACATTGTTGTAGCATCAAAATATTTTTGCAGTCCCTACAAAAACAAAGAATTTTAAGACAACTAACCTCTTTCTTCGCAATTGTAGAGCATTATGCGAGTCGAAATAAGTTAAGATATTCGGAGCGAGTTTTTCTGTGGACGAAACTTCCAAGGAAAAATCATAAGCGAGGCGTCTCAGTTGTTTTTTCCTCCAGTCAGTTTTAGTCCCGTCACTGGTAAGAATACCTGACCTAGCCCCCTCTTCCGGTGCGGAAGTCTTCGAATCCATCCGGCCCTTCAAGTTAAAGAGTTTATAAAGAGGCCCTATAGAAATCGAGACTGCACTTAGACGATTTTTAGAGGCTGTTCAAACTCGAGTGGAAGTAACCGAACAGAAAATCCACAGACATCACACCAAGACTGCCACAGCAACAAATATCTGTGACACTGACAATCGCGCTTTATTCCTATACAGACAACGACAGTTTCTGTTGAAATAACAATCATTTTTTGTCGCCAAAACCATTTTCTTGTCACTATAACTTTTTAGTACACTCTAAAGAGTCAAGAAGAGTCTCTGAGATTCAATGAAACCTCACTGAATTTCAGTGAAAAAATTCAGTGAGTCATTCATGAATCAGTGCATGCACGTCTTTGAGATTCAGTGAAAATTCACTTAATTTCAGTCAATATAGCACTACTGAAAAATTTAGTGTTATTGTTGAATCAGTGAAAGTCCCTGAGATTCAGTGAAAATTCAATGAAAAAAAATCAGTGTTACTATATTAATTAAAATTTTATTGAATTTTCACTGAATCTCAGACTCTTACTAAGATTTGGAGTGTAATTGTGACTAAATAAAAATTGTCGTCTGAAAATTATTGTAATCTTGACAAAGCCATTTTTTTTTGCGTGATCCACAAAAATATCAGAGGAGTGAGCGGAATTGGGCTTGGTGACAGGTGCCTCGTGCCTTGCTCAAATACTACTCTTTGACGGTCTCTGAGGTAACCCGCGTGTGGTTAGTCAGAGACGTATAGCCGCGAGTGGGATGCTGCTAATCTTCAAGATGCGAATGTTGGTATCGTTTTCGGATGAATGGCAAAGTCGGCGAACCAGGTAGGCGTTTACTGCGCGTCGCTTGGTGTGACTCTAAAAGAGTGGACTCACTCCAACGAGTGGGAAGTCTTGTCTTGCCGACATTCTGGCATCGCGCTCCGCGGGACGTCACCTGGACAAGTGCAGCGATGCGACGCTGGCGTTGTTGACGCAACCTTTTCGAACCGTCGCGTCGTCTTTGCTTGCAAATTTTGATGCGAACTTCTCTTATATTTGCAAACGTCATAAAACGAGCTGTCAATTGAGATCTGTTGAGTAAACCGAGGAGAAATTTTGACAACAATATTTAAGTTGCCAAGCTATCATAAACCCTGAGGATTTTTTGATGGGCAACCCACTCGACACGAGTATGGCTTACTACGAGTTGAATAGAGTTGGAATTTGGCAATATGCATGACACCTGTGTCCGGCGGGCTGCTTCACGAAAAATCCTCAAGGACTCTAGTTTGGTACTTCATGCTTATTATTTAACTCGACGTCGTTTGGGAGGTCTGGTCTCAGACTCGACGTAAATATTTATTCATCGACAAAAAGACCGACTTAAATGAGGTAAGCGGACTAAGAAGGTACTCGCAATTTCGTCTCGCTCAAAAAAATTACCGATTTCAAATTACCTTTTTGAACAATTTCAAGCCAAAAACTTTTTTTGGATTTTTGGGAGTGTCTGTTGACCCGACTGCTCCATCTAAAATGTATTAGGTTAGGTTATGTGCGTTCGAGTCATCTCCCATTTAAAATGTATTCAAGTCTTCCTATATAAATGCATGTCGGGTCAATAGCAACACCCTAATTTTTGTACCATTCCGCGTAGTCGGAAAACGGTTAAAAACAATGCTACATATGAAATGTTATAAAACTTCGAATCGAGCAGGTGACTGCTCTTGAAAAGCTTTCTACCAGAAAAGAAGTGAGCTTCCGAAAAGATGCTTACTTGGTGCGGAATAATTGTGTTATGGCGGAATTCAAGCAAAAGCTTATCGACTGCATCATTCTCATATGAGCCGTAACTAACCTCAGGCTATCTAACCTACATAGTTGTATTACCAAGTGTCAACAGCTTTAATATTAATGACCCCTGTGTCACTATTACAAAGCGACTGGGTTTCTAAACGCATGAATTTATTCCGAACTTCTATCAGAGATCGTTTTTGGGTCGATTCCACAAGGGAAAAGCGTAATTTTTGTTTAAGGCGAAGCTCTCAACAATTATCGATTGAGAGCTCTTGACTCGACATTTTCATTGATATAGCTATTAATAAATTAATCAATTCTGTTTGCACGCTCATGTTAATACAAGGGAGACTTGAACGCACGGAAACCAACCCAATGCATTTTAAATGGGAGGTGACTTGAACGCACAGAAATCGACGTAATTTATTTTAAATGGGGTAGCGTGTGAATAGTCGCTTTGTAATTATCTTCTAAAATAACCAAATTGAGCTCTTCCCCTGTTTCACCTTCAAACGAAAGTGTGATCATCTATCTAAAACATCTATGGATAGTTTTCACTGTGGCGTAAATTACATTAACAGCAAATCGCATTACCCCCACCAACTTTTGACAATAAAAGCGCGATTATTCAAGGAAATGCATTTTTAACGAGAATTCATTAACTGAGAAAAACGTCGGTTGGTGCTTTTGAAATGTGAAAACGACTCCATTGGAAACAAAACATACCACGTTTTCATAAAAACCGCGAAAAAAATTGTTTCAAGGTCACTTAAGCAAAAAGTCAACGCGTTAATAAACGGAATGCGTGGAATTTCCAAAAAGATTTTCCCACAGTAATAATGAAGGTCGTTTTTGATTGACTGCATTTTTCTAGACTGATGTTGCGCTTCATAGCCTGTTATAAATGTTTCATTTCACGATTCGATTAACAAACATTAAACAATATTGAGATAAGCAAGGCAGTGAGTTCGTCTGCTATGTAAGTTATGGGAGGTGAGCTCCCGGTTTTGTAGAAATAATTCAAAATTTTAATGCCAAGGTTAAAAATACTGAACCGCGGGCTACAAATACAGCCGAATGAAGTCCCTGTTTTTGATTTCAGATTTTTACGTGTTCTGGGAATTATACTTTGATTCAATAAGCAACTGTATATGAATAAGACTTAAGCTGTCAAGCGATTTTTTTTAATCCACGTGGAATCTGAAACGACGAAAATTATTTATTTAATCGATATAAGAATATCCCTTTTTTGAAAATAGATAAAAATATTGCCCTTTAAACAAATAATAAGAAAATGTATATTACTTCATGTAGCACACCTGCCCATGCCTCTTGGGCGTAAACATTCAAACAACAGCCTGGCTTCAAACATAGAGCACACTTTCAAGTTTTAGTTTACTAAGACGTGCGTGCAACTAGGCTTATGGTTAGAAACAGAAGGTCGAGTTTAAGAAAAAGGTTTCTCAACTCTTAAGAAAAGATTGTGAGAAAGGCTGCATTTCAGCTGTTATCAGCGGCTCCATTCTCACCTCAGCCTCCCTGCGATTCAAATCTAACTGATAACACCGCAATGCAAACACGCCGCTTTCTCCGCTGTTCAATGTTAGATAATGAGAAACTCAAGTTTAGCCGAGCTCAAGACCAACTAAGAAACGGTTTGTCAACACGTGTGTTTTATCTTCACAGATTAATACCTGTTTTGGGCAATGCTTGTGCACAGGACTCGGTACCAGGGTAGTGATAGACCTGTTTTAATAATAGAGCGGGTAGATTTATCGATGCCAACAGGGAGCACTCTTATGAGGTTTTTATAGAAATCAAATACAATGGATATGCCCAGACAATTCAGAAACTTGGGGTTGAGTTGATACATTACCTCCATGCGTTTTTCATTAAGAAAAATTATTGTTTTTAGAAGTGAAAAGTATTGGACAATAATAGGTTTCAAAGGTTCCTCCAACTGTTATTGTCTTAAGACAATTATACCCAGGTAAGGTATAATTATACCCTACCTGGTTCATTTTTCTATATTGAGGCACTACCGCGCAGGTTTGCTTAGGTAAGGTTAAGTTTAGTTACGTTAGGTTATGTTAGAGTGATGGGAGATTTGGTTAATGAGGTTAGAAAATGCTAGGTTTGGTATGTGTTCTGTCATTCCTCTCGGGTCTGTGACGTAGATTAATCTAAATCAAACGAGGTAGAATATGCAGACCTAAGGTTTACAGCGAAGCAGTAATATTTAACGAGGCGGTATTCACAACTGAGAGGAAAACGATACTTTTTCCATAATAGTTTTCGGCATGCGTATGTAATTAATTGTCGAGATTGCAGGTCATTGAACGAGGCGCTAGTAAGCATTTCCGGATTCACCGGAAATCACCTAGCTCATCATTTTGGCCGCTTCGTACAAGCTTCCGATGGTGACTGTCTCTGTTCCCCTGTCCTAAGGGCGTGATGTTTTAAACAGACAAAATCACTAGTGGAGGTTAGGCATATATGAGCATGCTAATAGCCTCATTCTGCGAAGAAAGGCCATCATATTACACGTAAATCAAAACGCGGAGTTATAAACTGATTTTTTTCGGGTAGAAAAATAATTGATTTTTTCCATTGATAATTTATTAACGAGCATCGGAACAAATCTTCAGCTATAAAACTGATTAAACGTAGCTCATTGCAAAAATGACGAAAAATAAGATAAAAAATTATCAATTTAACGAAGCTGTAGATTGTTTTGGTACTCCTATTTGTTTGGCTTTGCGTCCACCAATACTGGAGACCTAGGTTAAGTTAGGTTCGGTGTCGTGTGCCTCGCTCGACTTGGACGCAAGAGAATGCGTCTCTTAAAATGTACAGTGCCTAAGGTAATTTCCTTATCTGAGCGCTATAGTTAACTTTCCAGAGTTGTCAAACAAGCCACAGAGATGCCAATACACTTGGCAACACTGCCTGGGTACAGTACCTACCTACCGCGGTCATGTAATTTCTTACTGCTCATTTGGTATGACTAACGGCATCCGAGTTGGAGGAAATATTTGTCTTTGATGCCGCTCTCCAAAGGTCAACTCAAAAGGACATAACCCTTATCCTTTTTCTTCTTTCTTTAATTCGCGACAAAAAAGACAGGCTAAAATAGCAATAAGATGTATGCCTAGTAAATTACTAGGCATAGAACTCATTATTTGTAGTTCAACGCAATGAGTTCAACGCAATGCGTTGACAGAAGGCACAATGATATACGCTAAATAAGAACAGTAAAAGCAAACCCATGTTATAAGTAATTTTATACCTTTGTGTTAAGGTGAAACAGGGGGCAATAAAAAATGTCAAATTTACACTTCTTGTAAAAGCGAATTCATAATTTTCTATATGTTAGCTTCTTATTTTATTTCCGAGAAATGACGGAAAATTTGGGATCATTTACGAATAACTGGTTTGGAATGCCCATCTTGAAACTTGCACTCATTTGTGTTCAATATGACTCCTTACTTGCTTGCAAGCACTACCTCAATGACCCCATATCAGGCTTCGTCGGCAGTGCTGCCATTCGTTTAAGTCACCGTCATACAGATGACTCCTAGAAAAAATCTCCTTAGGAGGATAATTAATGATTACGCGAATAATTAAGACAATTATGTCTGAGGCAAGTTGCACCTAAGGTCACAAGTTTCAACGACCGGCTTCTAGCGGCATCTAAAACCTCTGAAACACAGACTTAACCGTTGCATAATTTCACTTACTGGTATATGAATGTCATTTTTCATTTTAAGTAGCAACCTTTGTGAAATGAACTCGATTTCAACCTCGCATACTACGTCAGAACATCTCATACAAGTCGATAGTAAAAAAATCGATTACAAGATCCTAAAACATCGAACATTTCTTTCATAGCGAGGTCCCAAACTCATAAAAAAGGTCCTTAAATCCTGAATTGATCGAAAGCTAAGAAGCGAAGGTTTTCAAGGTAGCTCTAATTTATGTACTAATTACAAGGTCGCATCAGTTCGACCTCTCATCAGATTTTGACAACAACGATAAAGAACCGGTTAGGTTAGGTGAGCCTCGCTCACTTTCGCTCCGCGCTGTGAAATGTAGGTCATAAGAGGTACGCAATGTTTAAAACTTGAGAGTATAACCATGCTGGTGGAAGTACTATACCCAGTCAAACAAGATTTTTGAGAACTAAAAGTTTTAAGATAAAACCACTTGAAGAACTTCCCCATTTATGAAGTGGGTACCGTCATGAACAAACGGGTACCAACTTTCACCGTTAACGGGAACGAACGCAGTTTCTATAGGGGAGTGACTTCTGTGGGAAAGTCTTTAATTGCTATCTCGGAGCTGATAATGCCGGGCACTCCTCCTCCTCTTCCGATTCAAAAGACCAGCTCTTGTATTTCTTAATCACTTGTCATTTTATTACTTAATAAGCTGTGATTGACATCTCAATGTGTTGTGTATCTCGTGGAACGGCAAAAGGAACTGCCCACCTAATTACTTCGCGGGTTCGGTTGTATCGATATTGAAACTTGGCCATTGAATTCCTAATTGATGGTTATATCAACCTAGTTTGCGAAATTGATAACTTTCAGTTTCTCTTCAAAATGTTTAGGTATAAAGTTTCTTCGTTCTTCTTTTCCTTTTTCATATTTTTTTTTTAAAACCTTTGGCTTTATAATCTACCCATTAAAATTTTTCAAAACAGATCTTAACTAAACCCGAGGATTCAGATGTGATTTGTATCGCACTAAGTTATCGATATCACATCATATGAACCGCTAAGAATCACGTAGTTTTATATCACAATATTTTCTTAACAAGTGTAGCCTTTAAATCCCAAGTTCATCATTATATCTCATCATATCATGAGAATTAATACATTAAATCATATCCCCAACATCATGCGTATAACATTATGTATATCACGATGAGTATAACATCAATGTGTATAACATCCTGTATCATATCTTGTGTATCATAGCATTTGTAATATTATAGTATGATTACTGTGTGTAACAAATACATCATGTGTATCACACGAACACCATTTCATCATTGAAGAAAAGTTACGATTCCTTCAGAGCTCACTTCCATCTTATATCACTTCCGTTAGCAGGCTGCCGCTTTTCACAACCAACAAAACGTCTATTGATTAAATAAAAAATGGCGCTGTTACGCAATGCCGCCCGGAGTAATGCCTTTTTGCAACGTAAGATTGTGCGTGACCTTGGCGAATTAACGCGAGCAAGGTCACGCTGGATATCAGAGATCGCTCAATGGATAGCGGTTCTCTTTTCTCCAACAGGTGCTCGGACACAAACCACACCTTAATTTATTATGATGATAATCACATTTCGTTATCGGTCGTAAAAATATGCTTAATGCAATTAGCAGTCACAACCTGACAAACATTCCATGGCTCATTGGCCAGAATTAAGCATAAAGTTATGTTAACACCAAGTCTTCGATAAAGTAAACTTAAAAACTGTTACGAGATCAAGAGTAACTTGAACTAGAGGAAAAAGTGTCGGGGCATCTTTACCAACGATAGACAAATAATTTCGATTAATTTGTGGAATGTTGAGACTTCGGCATAGAATCAGGATACCGTTTGAAATGGTTTACTACACCTCACCGTTGAGCAATCGGCATCAGACATAGGACAGTTTAGGGCAGCGAGAGCAAAAGGTATCCTAGTTAAACGCACTGTAAGTAGGGCTAACCTAACCTACTCGGTTATATGTCGTCAATAACCTCATAATGTAGAGGAGCATTGATCAGGATGAAGCCCTAGAGGAAGAAAGTATAACCTTGAAAACTTACAGTGCGTTGTAAACGAAAGCTCCAAAAGACTTAATGAGTAGTCGAAAACCCGCTAAGGAGTGTCATTACAATTAGAAGACAAGTTTATACTGGGAAGAAACATAACGTGTCCTTCCAAAGAAAACATTTCCGAAATATTTGATAATGGCGGGTTTCTAAAACGAATGGAAGATGGTTACGTATGCACGGTCGCTTTTTCACTTGAAAGGAACTTTTTCTTAATTACATAGGATTCAAAACTGTTCCCACCGGAAGGTCTTCGATATCAGAGAGTTTTGACAAGAAACGATTGTTTTTCGGCCTTTCTTTTTGGTGAGATTCTCACCTACAGTATTTTGGATGTAAACGAAAAACACTGTCAAGTTCTGTTTTGGTTGGTTTTCAAAACGGGCATCAAATAAGAAGACTCAACAAGAGCTTGTATAGTTTTCATATAACGATTTGTAAGTTTATCTAAGGAACTAATCAAAAAAATGCTAATACTTGTCTTTCCTTTGTACCAAAAATTGGGGTCTAAAGGGTATAACTTCAACTGGTGATATCACATTTATTTATTTATTTAGCAAAAGCCCTTAAAAAAAACGAAATTTTTCCTTATACTAGACAAAATGAATATTATACTG
>Ga0058701_10002698_pt1 | contig 13613 bp, 8 predicted proteins | sample AgamicOrMae_FD_97039 | JGI IMG/M metagenome (GOLD analysis project Ga0058701, IMG submission 97039) | Agave microbial communities from Guanajuato, Mexico - Or.Ma.e | ecosystem: Host-associated > Plants > Phyllosphere > Phylloplane/Leaf | place: Guanajuato, Mexico | collected 2012-06-04 | reverse complement strand
TTTAGTTGGGTAACCCTAGGTTAAGTTAGGTTAGGTGCCTTGTGCCTCGCTTCGCTATCGCTCCGCTCGGCTTGACGACGGAGGGTAGCACCACATTTAAACTAAAAGGTTGAAAATGCTACCTTAAAAAATTACAGTGCAAGGTGGAACCGCACACGGCAGAACCTGCAACCTTAAAAATTTCGAGTGCAGGATGGGCTACAAACGCACCAAACGTAAATTCGGAACGGAAAGAAGGCGCAAAGTACTGTCTTTTGGCATCAATCCTCTTCGAAGCGATTAATAACAGATGTTTAGGAGTGGAGGTCAAAAACCAGGGAGAGGGTAAACACACCTGGCCGGACTGCCCCCTCTCTGGTTTGGGTTATTAACTCCTTGGGTAGCGGGGGACGGGGGGAGGGAGCGTCGAGCGTCGACGGCCAGGGTGATCCTGGTTTTATTGCGACCTTGCGCCATGATTAATGGGACGGCGTCAAACACCAAATATATGTAAAAATTCACATTACGACGGCCTGAGTTTCGTCCTCACGCGAAGCTGTAGTTTTACGAATCCGCAAAGATCCACCGATTCCCAAATACCAACGTAACCTTCCAAAAAATTATTTTTGATTTCACCTAAAAATGCCGTTCCAATAACTCTTTGTGAAGGCGACTCCTTATTTAGAAGCATAGGTCAAGAATTCTAACGCATTTTCTTCGATTAAGTTAGCATTTTGAACAGTGTATAAGTGGAGACAATGTGACATTTACGTTTTTATTTTTTTATTTATTTTTTCTTCATTTTTTAAAAAAAAAGTGATATTTCCTGTAAAACTTAACAACGAAGAAAAAAAAAGGTTGAAGATTTATCCTTTTATTTACAGGGTGATACGCCCACTTGTTACCTCTTGTTACTATTTCTGGAAACGACTTTGCTAAATCGTCGGATGGCATTGGCAGCCCTGACGTATTCCGTTGGACACCCTTCATTCTGAGCAACATGAACCCACTAGGATAACGTTCTTTTCGTAAGACACTGACGTTGGTTGCGGAGCAGTCAAACATTTGATCAAATCATCAACAATTAAGAATAACAATCAATCTGAGGGCCATTTCCAAACCCGGGAAACTTGACCCACATTTCTTAAACCTGTCCTTAACAACTTTCCGGCAAATCTGACATTGGATACTGCACGTGTCGACAAATGTTTTGTTTCATGAAAAGAGACCGTTTCAAATACTCCTGCAGAATGCAAAATCGACTGTTTGTACGTCACCAAGTTTTGACGCTGCACCTTTTTTCATTCACAATTTTCAAGGCGCGGCAAAGTTTTGTTACAAGAATAAATCTTGCAGGGACTGCAAAATATTCTGAGTTATGTTTGGGAATGGTAAACCGCAAGAACTACCGGGACGTTAAGACACACAACATCGGCTTGTCCTTGAGATATCCAAGCGAATGGGCTATTGGGTAAACGGGAAGTCTTTTTTTTCTGTGCCTTGCGTTCAACCCTAATTCAACCCTGGTGCCACCTTTAATCGTCATTATGAGCTTTAACGACATACCGCGTTAATTCAAATTGAGTTAATACTGGGCACAAATACGGTAGAAGACGAATCAATAAACATTTACAGTACAATAATAATAATTAAAAAAAAGAAATTTCATAAAATACCTGTTAGTTTCCTTTCGTCACCAAGCCGATATCGGAGTAACTATAAAGCGAGGATGTACTTTAACCCCCCATAACCTAATTTAGCCTAAAGATAGACATAATTGATATCACTTCTTGGTGGTATAGCGGCTGCTGCCAAGAAGTTGGCCGCAACAGGCCTTGCGGCAGTCATGTAGAGCGCTATCGAAGCGAGGCATAAGGAACCAAACCTCGACTTAGCTGAATCAAATATCCCTGATTAACGCTAGCTTTGTTAACCTAAAGCGGTTGTATGTACCTAGTCCTTTCACAATGTTAGGTTATCGGACCAAAGTAGACCATGAATAGGAAAAGTTAAACTTGGAAAAGCAAATCTACCATGTAAAGTAATCAGAAACAATTTTATAAATTCAGATTACAAAAAAAGAAAATTATTTTTTGGACATACAGGGTACGCAGTTTTTGAAACGAGACGTCTGGACACTAGTATTAAGGGCCAGCAATTTAAGCAAACTTGAATTTTCGGAAAATGGGGGCGTTAAGGCGCGACTTTTCAACGTTTGGCACGCAAGAATACAATGACCTTAGAATTGCATCATGCTACTTGAGGCACGCAGACGTGCAGTGCTTGCAAGACGGCTCGGATTCTAGCTTACGCTACGGTTGCAGAAAGGGGTTCAGGCCACGTGACGAGAAACTAGACCTAAGGTTCAAATAGGCCGCCAATAGCTAACTAGATGCATAATTAGCGACTAACAAAGTCACACTTTCACGTAAGAAGGAGGCATTAATCCGTTAACTCTATAGACGTCCTTCACTTATTACTGCCCAGGAAATCCCTAAAAAAAAAATAAGACAGAAAAAAATGGCGCAAAAATATCACAAGAAAAAGCCATAACTGGGGAGTGGGAGATTCTATGGTTCTGGGGAGATCTATACCTGTTTGGGGTGAGGACCTAAAACGGGGGTAGCACATAACGTCTACCTTTTTGTTATTTTCCACGATAGACCTATGTTCAGCTATATCATTCAAAAGGTCTCGGCGAGAGATTTCCATTGAAGTGGCCGAACATAGGTCTATCTTGAAAAATGACCAAAATACATACTACCCCAGTTTTGGTTTCACACTCTAAACAGGTATAGCATTCCCTAAAATGGATGTTTTGTTTTTTCTAACAATAAGATACACATTTAAAAAAATATTTCTGCTCCCATATCGGTTTTCGGTATGAAGATAGGGAAAGAGCATGATTTGGTTGTTTTTAAATAGATGAACCTATACCAATAACCATGGAGAACTCTCGACGAGACCTTTCAATTGATATGGTTGTTTATTGGTATCTTCAAGAATAACCTAATTACGTTCTTGTCCCGTTTTACCCTCGTACCCAAAACAGACATAGGACTACTCAAAAAAGGAGCTATTTTTTCACTGTGTACGCTGCGAAAATATCCAAAGATTAGCTTTGAACTTCCAGCACATTCCGCGTTAATGTTCTAGGCGTACCCTTCAAGAGAAACCCGATTAATTAAATTACTTGTTAAAGAGTAGTAATGAGATTTCCTAAGGGCTCTTTTAACTCAAGTCCATTATTTTCTACCTTTTTTCTATTTAACATCAAAGTTCGGCAATCAAGCCAATTGAAGTAAAAAAAAAAAGTAAGGGCAGCTGAATTAGAGTTACAGTTTTATTCTAAGAATAAAAGTGTCAGGAGCATGAGCCCCTGGTCCCGCCACAGTTACTCGATTTCTAGGACTTAAACAAGATTAATTGCCGAAAAGGCACCAGACACTTTTCCAATGGCGTTGCAAACGTGCCTGCCATCATCAACGTTTATTACTTGTTCTTGCTACCACTTTGTAAAAAAAAATGATACTGCGGACCTCCAACTCACAGTTCCCAAGGCAGCATTTTCAACCTCTCGTGCTCCACTCTAGTTCAACTTTTTATTGCGGTATAAGGATTAACGACAAGGATTTGATTAGGTTAAGTTAGGTTGCCTTTGTGCCAAAGTCCATGTCCGCTCAGCTAAACTATGGTTTATAAGCTTAATGACTCTTACTTTATGGCGGTAGGCTACTAGCTGCTGAGGTGTAAGCAGCATCACAATAAAAAGAAACACCTGATTTAGGGAGTCAGCCGTAAACCTATATCTGTGAACTGCGTGAAACTAAAACCGGGGTACGAATAGGGTCTTTTTTTTCGAAGATAGGATAGATTTTTTTTTGTTCATTAATGTGATTGCAAGGGTCTCTGAAATTGTAAGAGAGCTTTTCATTGATACGGATAAACATAGGTCCATCTTTAAAAATAACCAAAAGACGTTATACCCTTTGTTTTATTTTCACACAAACAAACAGGCAAAGACTTAAACGAGAATTTTCGTTTTTACTTGATTGTGTTTGGTAGTCATTGGGTTTAGTTAAATAACGTTTATTTAATTGCCATATGCCTCACTCCTTCATTGCTTCGATCTGCGACAGAGGAGAGAGGACAAGCGATTCAAAATACAAGATTCAAATTTACAGTGTACCGGACTGTTATCGATTGAGGAATGTACTAAATAGAAGACTGTTGATTCAGTGAATGTTCTAATGAAACTGTTTTTTGACTCGCACTTCACTTCGTATTCGCCTATACTTATCCGTATCGCGATATGTCTTACATTGTAGCACTTTTTCAGAGCTAAAATAATCCAATAACGGTACTCGAGTTCACCGGGAACCGATTGCAATAGGATGTCTGCCTTTAGTGTTAATTGATGAAAATACTACAATTATTGTTACAAAAGAAGTCATACATTCACATAGCATTTAAAAGAAAACTTTTTTTAGGGGGTTTGTTGCTCACTCCGCACTGCTCGGCGAAAAAAGACGGAGAATCTTTTTTTTGAAAAGTGAAATAGAGGGTCTACGGGAGGGATCAAAAAATATCCGCAGAGACTTTGGATGGGGGTCAACGGAATAATTGGAATCGTTGGGCACTCAAGGAAATTTGCAAAAGCATAAATTTACACCTGAGGCGGTCCCGATTCTCTGAAGTTATTCCCTTTTTCGAAATTCCCGAGGGGTCATAACTGGCTATCCGATGACGCCATATCTCTGATAACGTTATCATCGCCATGTTGGTTAATCTGTGAGGCCTCACCGCACTTGTGAACTGTACACTCGACTAGAGTCCCCACCCCCTTGGTTTAGACTTATACCTCTTCCTGCATAGTAATTACGAAGGTTATTGCATTGTCTCGCCCTTTTGTTCCACCCTATTTCAACCTTTCATCACATATCATGACGATGAAGGACATGCCATCGCTTACCGTACGGCTAACGTAAGTTAGGTTAACCTTGGTTAGGCTAAAACTTAGGTTAAGTTACAGCCTTGCAATCACTCCACTCGGATGAAAGTGGCGAATAAAAGAAATCCGAAATTCCACCCTAAAAAATAACGCCGAACTCAAGACGTCGAAAGATTGGACAACTTCCAATGAGACGTGAAATTTTGCTGTGAACAAGATCCTATTATCTTGAATTAGTCTAACAAGTCAATTGTAAGTAGAGCGGCCGCATTGTCTAATTACAAAGGAGCGCCGTCTGCACAGCACAGTTCCCTCAATCTGCTTTGATTGAACCCTCACGCGGAAAAGATAACGGACTTGATTTGGACGTTCACTTGTCAGCTAATATTTACTCACAGATTCTTAACAAAACTAGCCTCAAAACGACAGTTTTCTCTCGTAAACACTCAGTAAATCCTTTTTAATCCCATTCTAATTTCTGGTTTTACTGCACTGATAAAAAAAAAGCGATATGTTTTTAGTAATCTCACACGTGCAAGGTTCTTTAAGTTTAGGTCCATTCGCAATATGGCATGAAAAAAACTGCGAAATCACAAAAGCTCCGACTATTGCGCTATCTTGCGGCAGAAGCCCAAACTGCCGACTCTTTGTATAATATAAAGGGCCATCATCGGGATGGTGCCGCTAGATGGCGGCAAAGTCAGGGTTTGGGATTCCATGGCTTGGTTCGACTGTCGCTCAGTGTTGACAGATTTCGCGACTCCGTCATTCTTCAACGTGGTCAACTTTTTAGTGGAAATAAAGATCAATCCCATGTTTGAACTGTTTAGATCGAGAGCGATAAAACATACCCGATATGCTGTTCCTAAACGTTGTCGAGTAAATCGCGGTCAAAATTTACAAAATCGCAGAATATGGCAACATTGCTTTCGACAAGCCTGCTGCCGCATACTTCTCGGTTGTCAACGCGATAAGGCAAACTTTTTGAGTGCTAATGTTGGGTTCCTGTTGTGTTCCAGTAGGCGGGCGGCGCTGCGTGGGCAGTGCGTCGTCCAGCCATGACGCACGGGGCGCCGTCGGGGCGTCAGCGGCGTCCGGACGACCAAGACGCCTTCGACGAGGACGACGACTCCACCTCCACTCCGCCGCCCCCCGACGGGGGTTTCGGATGGGTCGTCGTCTTCGCCTCCTTCGCCATCCACGTCGTCAGTAAGTTCCTCTGAAATAGCTCAGTCGGTAGAGCGCCAGCCTCAAGTCCGAAACAACGCTGGATCGAATCTCACTTGGAATAGGAAACGCAATCGACCTTTTTTTTCAAATCTTTTTCTTGCCCCAATACTAAAGGACAGGATGGACAAAAGATCCTTCAACGAACTGTTTCGAAAAATAATTTATTTCTCAGTGGTAACATGAATGAGCGGCTCAGCTTTTATTAAAAAATCGTTTTTTTTTGTTTTTTTTTGGGGGGGGGAAATGCTTTATGAAGATTTTTTTGGGGGCGGGGGGGGGAGGTCAAATAATTACTGCTTATGAGACGTTCATGAAGATACTACATGGTATCTCAGAGAGTCATTTCCGAAAACTCTGCCGGTTGAACAATGAATATATTTGGTTAAAGACACGTTGTCGCCACCCGTGCCTTATTGGCGACAACAGGTACAGCGGGCCGCAAAATTCATGACCCTTGCTTCCATAAGAAACACATGGAAGCAGGGGTCATTACTTTTGTGGCTCACTGTACAAACGAAACGAAGTCAAAAACGCAATGCTCCGTGTCCGTCCGTCCGACTTGTTTTGGTAGCCGTCAAACGACGTATCTCACAAAATGACATTCCACAAAAATACTCAATGAATGTGGTACTATCTCATATTGTCAGTAGTTTACACCCAGGGAAAAAGGCTGATAACTCAAACCGTTCAGCTCTGGAACCCATAAATTCATAGGTAAAAAATATTGCATCCATATCGACAGTGTTTTACTCTGTTTCCGGATTACCGTGCCAAAATTTTACTATTTTACAACAAATAACCACTAAAGAAAAGTTTCTTCAAAACCTGTTGTGCTCCTTACTCACAAAGTATTTTTTATGAGTATTGCCGCGCCTAAAAATGGGCGTCAAAACAAACCGTTTAAGGCACCTATGCAAAACAGCGTGCTTTTCACTTCATGTTGTGCGGGGAATTCCAGGTAGAATTTAATTACCTACCCAATATTTTTAAAGTGATGACTAAACATCAGACGCCTTGTAAATAACTTCAGGGGTAATACCTCCACGCGGAACTCGACCATCCTATACAGTCTCACAGGGAGAGGCGTCAAATACCACGTCACCCTTGCATCCCACCAATCAGCGTTGCTGGTTTTGTGCATCCTACGAATCAGCGCACACGGCGGGAATAAGTTGTCGCCTCTCTTTCTCTCTCTCTACGAGGCTCTCTACCATACCAGCCCTTTCCTCTTCTGTCAACAACGTCAGCTCACCGTAAGGGGGAGCTACTGTCAACCTTCGGTAAACCCTGTTGGTCGACGGTATTTTAAGGACATTCTCTTATCACATTCCAAGTTGTTTTTTTTACAGAGTAACAAACAATTTTCGTCGGTTATTTAATGAATGGAATTTCGCAGACTTGCAAAATGCAGTCTCCCACGGCAGTATTCCCTGGACGTAAACTATATTCATGAGCGAAGCGTTCAACAAGTCATAAATCATAAGAGCAAGTTCATAATTTTTCTTCAAGCGAAAAAAATGCTTTTTTTAAAGCTATCATTTGCGTCTTTTACCCTCTTCTAAACGGACTGAGGCTAAGCTTTAAAAAACAAAATTCTTTAAGTGATTTTGATTGTTCCAAGTAATTTTGTTACGAAGTTATTTATGGCTGAACTGTCCCAAAATTGAGTTAATTATAGCATGTTGCTTAAAAAAAAGAAAAAAAAGAATGAGCGGAAGACGCCCACAATCGACATGACACGGAAAGAGAGCAACAGAGTTTCCACACAGGAAAAAAAAGTTTTGTTCCCCCAGCAAAATGATACGTTAAAATCGAAACTACAAAATTACCTCTTTACAGCAAAAAATTGTTTAGACCTAGTCACTACAACAATTTCTCCTTTGTATTTTCCTCTTCAGTTTTTATTATTTTATTCTATTTAGTATAAAGAAATATTAATTTTCTTATTAATTTTATTTAGTTTACTCAATTTTTTAGAAGTTTTTGCTGCAGCAACAAAATTTTACTGGCTATCCCAAATGCACCTTTTTTCCGTAGAACTAATAAACCGAAGGAAAGGTCACGCGAATTTCTTTGGAAGGAGTGTGTTCGCAAACAACTTAAGGAGATAGATCGGTTCAATAGGATTTCAGTGTACATAGCAGTCTGTCATGGTGCGAATAGGGCAATTTTCCCCTGGCGGCCGTGGCGCCGTGGCCTCGTCTTCCCCGCGATTCCAACCCAGTGAGCTTGCTGCCACTCGGATGCGTTCCTAAGGATGACTTTACGACTGCGTACAACATCGATGAAGTTGTTCGCACAATCACTATATCCCCTCTCACAACAGACTTCGAAAATCCCCAAACCATCGCACCAACACTAGACGTCTTTATCAAGTGAACACTGCAATGTTAGATAGCTTTTCTCATTGTCAGTTACAACCGGGATTAATGCACTAATCTGTTTTATCTATTTCCAAGGAAGCTTAAATGAAGATATTTAGTAATTAACGATTCGACGTAAGGTTGAAAAAACCTACAGAAACCACGGACCTATAGGTAGCATACCTAGTAGACATCGTTGCCTAAACGTTAAGTCAAATATAAATGGTATATTTGTGTGTGGTAGTTACCATGCACGATTTGGAATCTCTCGTGACTGCTGATGGATATTTTTAATTTGATAACCCGTTTATCATACTTTCCGAGATAATTTTAGCATGACATGTTTGACGGATACAAGAAGGCTCGAACGTAGTCTTCCGACCTACCTATTTACATTTTACTTTTAAATAGATTTCTCTGAATGAACCAGTTGAACTTCATGTTATTCGACCAATCCTAACCCGGAGTAAAACGGGGCTACATTAGAGATAACAGTTGAGATTTCCCACAGGGGCGACATTTTTTAACCTTTTTGAGGCCGAATTCAACAAATTCACCTTACCCCCGTTTTTTGTTTTTTTTGTTTTTTTCGGCCGAGCTCATCGGATCCGAATCCAGCCCAGGTCTTCTCACTCATCTCCGAAGTCCCGCTCTCTAGACGAGTCTTAAAATATTTTAGGCGGTTTTTCGAGCAAGATATAAATATATGAAAGGGTTCAAGACATATTTTAGGCCACTTAAGAGTAATTAATTTAAAGAATAATCCGTCTGAAGGAAGCAGTTAACGTCGTGATCCTACACAATTGAGTATAACAGACCCCACAATTATGTTTTCATCTGTCTCAAAGTAAAGGAGGGTACTTTTGAGCCAAGGACAACAGCTGATCTTGCCTGGATTTAAACCGGTTTTCTTACAAAATCCCTCTCTTTACGTTTTTTGTTTGCTTTCTCATGGCTTTGTACCAATATCAGCGAATAATTTCAAGTTATGAATATTATATATAAGGACGCACTAAGATACAACATGGAAATGCTTCGGTAAAATTTGTAACTTTTTAATAATGTTTTTTTTTTGTGTCAAACGGTTACAACCATGTAGACCAAAACAGCTCTTCAGGTAAACGTAAATACCTTTCCACGGGTATAAACGTCATGAACAAATCGTGTATTGATAGCAGTTTTCGCCTCTTTTGTTGTCAAGCCGAGCGGACCAAGCCACAAGGCATAATAAAACCCATCTTAGCCGTACATGACTTACTGGTCACTAACAATAAGCTTGAGGGTGCTTAATTCTCTGCTGCCAAGAAGCGCTAACAGGGTTCACAGTGGCTAAACGGAGCATGGCACAAGGCACGTTATTTGATACAAGTAAGCGGCACGAGGCTTAGCGACACAGGCTGGATTAACTTAGGTTTGATTGGATGTACAGTTGGCCACAAAAGTCATGCCCCTTGCTTCCTTAAGAAATACATGGAAGCAGGGGTCATGAATTTTGTGGCCCACTGTACTGTCCCTCGCTCAGTTCGGTTTGATGAGACAATAACACACGAGGCAAAAAATGGAAGCTTAGAAATTGTGTACCAGTTTAAATATACGGCCACGGGTAGAACTTTGTTTATTTACAGAGCGGGTTTAGATGAGAGGAAGCCAAAGAAACTGATTGGCTATGAGTTTAAAAATATTGATTTCCATACACTGTCGAGGAAAATTTGAGAAATGAGTTACTCCGATGATGTAAAAATGTCCCGATTCTACAGGATTATACGCTCGACTTTAAAGAGGCGGAAATCAAAAGGTCAGATTCCCTGAACCTCAAGTGACGTAAGACGCTTATTTCAAATTCATTTAACGGTTGTGGCATCATGCTGACAGTAAATATTTCCATTAATCTTAAAATAAATACGGCAGACCTGTATACAACCAGTTTAAAATACGTCTACAAACTTGCAAAGTTGCAAGCATGAAAGAACCGCATGGTCGTATAAGTGCACAATTGAAATAGTGCCAACGGGTATTTGACTATCAGCACGGTCATTTCTCTTCGCCCATTCAGCGGGCAATCTGTTAATTTTTTACTCTTTTCTCAATTAAAATTACTCGTTTTTGCAAAAATTCTACAGCGCGCACCTCCGCTATCTACCTTTGAGATAAACATACTTGTATGGACATTGTATTCTTATTTCGGAAAATTAACTTATACAGGGGTATACAAGCATTTTCAGCTAAACTTTAAGATAGGCAAAATAATAATATCAATCGAAAGCTTTTCATACAGCCGTGTCGTTTCTTATGACGAGACTGTACGTATGTCCGCAAACATATGTCTGCTTAGAAGTGGACAGAATATTGCCAGATTTCGCGACTACGTCAAACTTAGACGCGGCTAGCTTTTTAAGAAATAAAGATTACTAACTCACTTAACCCTTCGCTGAATTTCGAGATCAATTCAAAACAAAAGATACACGCTAAGTCATCTTTATTGATCTAGTAAACTGCGGCTAGATTTGTCAAAGACGCATGAAATCTTGCGAAAGTGAGGGATTATCGTGAAATCGTATTTCATTTTTAACAGAGGATAATAGTTGTTAATAGAGGATAATAGTTGATGAGTAGGAGTATTGATTTATTTGCGTGTTTTCCATGCGTGCTGAAAATTTTCTGTCACTCCATATGCTGATCAAATGGAAAAGGAAAGTTATCATTACGAATTGCTTTTGTACTTCTTCGTCTCCATCAATTTCAGTATCTTTCACATTAAAGGACACATCACTTCTAATTCTATGATTTAAAATTTTCGAGACTGAAGTGTAGGACTATGATAGACGGCATGGATGTCGCGGCGATGTTTCCCGATACCTCGCCAGGGGTCGTTCATAAACTACGTACCGGAACATGTTTTAGGGAGAAGACACAAGGATTTGGCACAGCAGGGCATGGGAAGACGAGAGTCAAGTTTATTCCAGAACGCCATAATTCTTAAAGAGCCAATCTTGGTTCGAAGACTTCGTATACTTTAAATTAAAAAGGATTTCTTCCAAGGAGTATTTGGAGGTGTAAATAATGGAGGTAACAAGAAAGAGTCAAACTAGTTGCAAACACAAATGTTTACGGAAATGCAATCGTAGACGCGTCTGAATGCAAACTCGACACTGAAAGCAAAAGTACCAAGATTGTAAACTTGCTGTTCATTCACGGTCGGAAATATTATCTCGCTCAAGCTGAGATAATGCACTAAAGCTATTCTTGTATAAATACTATTTATTTTGTGGGCGAAGAAGATACTTTGACCGGACCAAGACGCTTATCAGGTCCAAAAATACCGACTTGATTTCCTTTCAAACTACGGAAACTTCAATGTTCGACTTAGAGAGTTCTCTAAATTACTAAACTCACTTGCTCTTAGGATAAACTTCGGAATGACGGGCGCAAAATCTTTCTGCTGACCTACTTTTGTTGCATATTATCAGCAATTTTAACCGTGTAATTTTTGGGTAACTGACTTTTAATTGCCTTTAAATAAGCACCTGTTGTTTATGCAAGCCGTCTTCCCTCGGTAAAAAAAAATCAATTATGCAAACCAAAAATTCAAAACGCGCTTTTTATCCCATTTAGCCCCACTAACACAATATTTTGGTTTTCAAATCATTTATCTTGAGTGAACTCTTATGTCGTCACTTCAAACGACAAATAATTCTAAAATTCAGACATATACAAAATTGAGAAACTTTCGAAGATACACAATCAATCTCTAAGTTTTAAATCGATAGTTACCCCCATTTTCTTGCGACAAAAATTTATTCTCACTCTGAAGCGTATTTTTTCGTGCACAAATGGGCTTAATTCTTTGTTTACACAAGTTAACAAGTTGCTTGCATAAAAAAAAAGTGTCAAAAGAAGAATACGTCAAAATACTTTGAGACATATTCTTCCCCTCGCACTCAGCGCTGGCAAATTCTTGATTTTTTACAAGACTGTACCTACAGCCGAGAAGAAAACATTAAGATACTCAAAATGAGCCATTTTACTGATACCGTAGGATTTCGACTGTAAACATTACTCCAATTTTTCAAGATCGCGATTTCAACATCCTGCGTTATTTGCTGGGTTCAACCAACTTTTAAAGGATTAATGATATACCGCGTAGCTCAATTTGACAGCCTGTCACCGAGCTTAATGCCGCTTACTTCACGGCAGCAGGGTCCACCGCGAAGAAAGCAGCATCAGGCTTGCCGTCAAGACCAACTCAGGTTAGATGCAGAGCCTTTGTGGCTCCATTGTCGCTCCGCTCAGCTTGATTAGGTGCGCTATGCTTCGCTCCTCTGCTGATCCGCTTGGCTTCGCCACGAAGGTTCAACACAAGAGGTATAAAATGCAATTTACAGAGTGTTTGCGGATAGCAGTGCCGTCGCCAAATCTAGTTAAAACTGTGATCAGGTTAAGAGGGGGACGCGACGACAAAAACTGCTGTAGGGAAAGGTTAGTCTATTTTGGGCTATAGGGAATGGCATTCCGCGCATCGCGTGCGGCTGACTTGCATTTCTAACACAAAACTTTTGCTTTTCCATAAATAAAAGTTTGCTTTCAGGCGAAAAGTTACGCTAGTATTAGCGAAACTGGTCTCGTCACGTTTTAAAAACAGAACTCGGCTTCACGGCACGGGGAAGCAGTTTTGAGGAAGTAAGACGAGTTGTTTCTACGTTTTTCGAGCCAAAAATGGATTGTTTCGAATTATAAGTAATGGCTAAGTAGATGATTCGACAACATTTGCACAGCATGTTGCTTATCCGATGCAGTTCTGCAGTGACCACCTTAGTGAATGTGAGGACCCAGTTTTTTGTACGTCAAACGCACTAATAAGGGTTCAAAGATTTCAATATTTTCAGGATTTGCAAATATCTGCGTGATTTTCTGAGATTTCCAGAGATTGTTTAATAATTCAGTTCATTACAAACATTTTAAAGGGCGTGCAGAAAACTAAAATTTCCCAGTTTTTAGAAAATTTCCAGTTTTTCTCCTTTTTTTTTTAAAATGTTATACAATTTTCCCAGAGTTTTTGGGACTTTCAGCAAAACTTCTTATAGTTTCTTACA
>Ga0058701_10002697_pt1 | contig 13616 bp, 10 predicted proteins | sample AgamicOrMae_FD_97039 | JGI IMG/M metagenome (GOLD analysis project Ga0058701, IMG submission 97039) | Agave microbial communities from Guanajuato, Mexico - Or.Ma.e | ecosystem: Host-associated > Plants > Phyllosphere > Phylloplane/Leaf | place: Guanajuato, Mexico | collected 2012-06-04 | reverse complement strand
AATTCAAATATTTTCTATTTATATAAAAAAACACACCCAATATTTGATGATTCATTTCTCAGCATGTCAGTTATTTATGAACCTCTCTACCTTATCGCTTCCGATTGGCATTAATCAGTCCGGATTTGTATTATCTGGCACCGATAAGGGCTGGGAATAATGTCTGATGCTTTCTAACCTGATCAATTCCTGATCAAAGTTCTATAAGTGTCTGATCGGAACCTGATTTGATGTGCCGGGTGTGTGATTGGCCTGATTGCGTCCTTTGCGCGAGAATCTTTCAAGTTGGGAATCCTCATACGGTTTGTATCCTCATACGGTTTTTACGAAAATTGCGTGGTTAAACGTTTAGATTCTACGTGTCAAGTGTGCTTTCGGAAGGCGGAAAAATATCTGTTTTAATGATCTGTTTTTTATACCAACCTGCCTGCTAAACATAGACCACTGTCTCAGTTCGTCACTTAACTTCCGTTTTGATTGCGTTACCATATTTTCTTGTTCTGTTTGAACCATTTATGCATAACTTTGTCTCCAGAAGTTGAGGCGGAGGAGAGCTTGTTTGGTAGCGACACTCAAGTGAACATTTCTTGGGAAGTTCATATTGAACCCTTGCGTAGCTAAAAATTCGCTATTTCATTTATGAAAAAGTTGCTCATCTGCCCATTATTTAGCGACGATTGACTTTAAATCAGTAGTGACAGATTTGGTGGTGAGCTGATATACGTTTTCTTCTCCGGGAAAAGTGAATGTAGTCCGGGAAGTGGTGGCGAAATTATGGCTTTATTTTCTCTTGCTTCGATATACTCTACCTTCAATTTTATTCTAATTTTTGTTTTTCTTTTTCAGATGAGGGTAGCTCTAAAAGAACAGCAGGAAGTTAATATTCAGCTGAGAGCCTACATCGACGGAATTCTTCTCAGTATCGTGGACAATTACCCTCAGCTCCTCGAGGTCAAGCGATCGTCGTAAAAATTTCCTTCAGGAATTGCGACTACACCAGGTGAAAGTGACACTTCATCTGCATAACGTACTGGACGTTGTTTTTTTTTTTAAATTTTATTTATCGTAATTTCCCTGATGAGACTTATTTGTTCATTGTTTTATACCGGTGATTTAGTTTCAGTTTAACAGCGATATGCTGTTAACAGTTTAACAGCGATATGCTGTTAAGTGATATGAAGCTGCGCTGTTTGCGAAAAATGTGAATTTGTGTGACGATCGCTCTTGATCGAAGAAATTGTGTGAATATCCCTGAGGATATCTTGCTGTTGATATCCGTATGGATTCGCCATACTTAATATTCATGTCTAATTATTAATGAGTAGATATTCATATGTCCTTACGGTTATCCGGATATCCAGTTTCATCGATAACTACATCGGTACCCATGAAAACTGCGGATATCTATTGGTATCCATTAATGGATACTTCGATTTCGGTGATGGAAAATGGACGTTCAAGCCACAGCGAATAGCCTAGTCGTCTATCAGCAGACAATTGTCCATTTTCCACGAGAGTTGCTGAGGGTCAATGAGAGAGTATTTTTTAGGAGTTCACTGCTCCTCCGAAAGAATCCGTCCACTTTATAGTTGGTCTGTGATGTTAGCAAAAATGATTTGTTTATTCATGGCTCCGCCGTACTCCCATTACGGGCCAGGTCTCCCTCGGCCATTTTGATGCATTACCACATGTATTGTACATAAATTACATAGCGAGTGTAAATATGTAGATTGTAGAGATTTTGTACACACTTGTTTTTCATTATCTGACAAGATCAAAACTTTGTAAATAGTTTTGCGAACAGGATTTTCTCGCGTTTTATCTTGAAGGTATTTATTCGCCTGTCGTATATTTTCTTTTTGTTTATCGTCCCGTGAAAGGAGGTCGAAAATATACACCATGTGCCGTATCGCTTGACCTATCATATTGGCAAGCGTAAAAATGCGCCGGTAGTATACGCCTTCTATCTCTTTATTTTCGGTCGATACTTGTAAAATTGCCTTTTCTTTTTATTTTGCTTACCGTCGAGGTAAACCTTTTATGTTCACTTGGTTTGAAAATCCATGTTTAACGAGAATCGTTGGACCATGGAATATTGTGTGCATCACATGTCTAAAATTTTTAATCGGAATATATTTTGATTTTAGTTTTTCAATTGAAGGTGCCAGTAAATATGAAACATGACTACGTTTCATAGCTCAATTTAATAATCGTGGTGTACATATGTAAGTTAAGATACCATCATAAACATCGCGTAGTCACGTACATTGTGAAGCACCTAATGAAATTTTAAAGAGACTATATTTTTGATTGACGTGGATGGCACAACCGGTTTTGTAGTGGCAGAAGTACAACTGTTGTATTTTATAGCCAGAATTAATTATCTCAAGTTGTTTAAATTTATTATCGCTTTTGATTGAGTGCTTGATAGTTGTTTTGGGCTGTGAAGTTGATTGATGACTAGTGGGTTGTAAATCCAGATTAGCCTAATCGCTAAAATCGATCGAAGCAATCGAAAGTCGATTGCACTGGTTCAAACTTCACGGATTGCGGTGCTCAGAAAGAAAAGATCGAAACTGGCTCAAACAATCGGTGCCTCAACGAAATTTGCGCTCAGATGTGAAGAATATTTGCAGTGTTGCCGGATTTCGCGACTTTGTCGAATTGCGACATTAATTCACTCGCGGTTAACACTAGAACTACTGGATTTACCTAGCAGGGTACTGCAGTACCTAGCAGGGCTTGGATAAGTCTCGAGATGAGCAATCAAGAAGGAGATCCTTTGACTAAGTCATCACTACTGATTAAAAAGTTAACCGCGTTTAAGTTTTGCGAATTCGCGAAATATGGCAGCACTGTATGTATGCTGAAAGGAACATGTCACACCTTTTTGAGCGAACTGAACTGCCCCTGACAATATTTTTAAAAAGAAGCTGACTTAAAAAAATGTTTTAGATTCTAATTGGGCCTAGTTCACTGCCTGTATGACATATGGTATTAAGAAATATGAATGTGCCTTAACATACATTTTGTGAAAAAAGTGATGACTTTTTAAATGGTAGTTGTGTTCTCTTTGTTACTGACTTTAAATTTTTTAACAATGCGTTAATATGGAGAGTCGAATGAGGGATCTGTAAATAATGATTACTACTTAAAAATTACGTTCGATAGAAGACCCCCCGTGACGAGTACTTAAGTATTTCGTTACATACATTCGGTCTTCAAAAATTGAACAGTTTCTTTCCAGGCCGTGAAAAACGTCGACTTTCTTTACAAAGAAACGGATTATATCACAACTATCCTCAAAGCAGAAATGCAAATTTTTAAATATTAACGCTATACTTGTGATATTTTTACCCGCTATTGGTACTATTGTTATTTATGCAGAGTTGATCGTAATTTTGTGTAAGTGTCCTCACATTGATATTAAAACGTTACCGAAAATACTCTTGTGTGTTTTCTATTCGAGTCTCTGTATAAATGATCTAGAATTTCTCAGTCGAAGTGGCTGAGTTCAACTAATTCAAACGTAAACCCCGTTTTTTTTTTTATTATTATTATTTACTTTTTTTATTTGGGTTGGCTTTTTTTTTATTACATTTACTGATGGGGAGAGGGTAAAGCAGCAAGTTCTCTATGAGCAACAAAAACGTTCCTTTCCCTCCTCGACTTTTTAAAAGTAAATCGAATCAAAATGTGTAACGGTACATTTTTTATTTTTATTAAGAAAATAGAACTGGGAAAAAAATACTTCGTATTAGGTCATACGTTATGGCGTCTCCGACGCCTTGCTTTCCAGGGAACTCAATTATCGGAAAAGTAATGTTGGCAACACTTCGTAATTCTACTGTTGACACCTGCTATTCTAACCCCACTTTGGCGCCCGCGCTAACCGTAAAATAAATGATTCAATTGTAAATAAGAGACTGTAGACTTTTACGTAAGGATACGTAAAACCCGAACCGTAAATACGAACGATACTCTTTGCTTGGCTTTAGTTATAGCTCGTTCTCGAAATGCATCTTAGTTTCGGTGAGTATCCCTCTAACCTTACGTCAGTGAATCCTTGTTTGTTATCTTCTCGGGAATGTCCCAATCCTGAGAAATATCTCCTTAAAATAGAATTAATAATTCATTTTGCCCCGACAGAACTGGTTGTGCTGTTGATTCTGGGAAACCTTTGCACCGTGGCTCGCTCCTCCTTCGTATCATTTTGGAGAGACCGCGATATAAGGAAAGCTGTGCATTTGTGTCCTAAAAGATGGGAACTTATGGGAGCAGTTCGCGCCGGAGGACCTTTGCGCTCCTTCGTTCAACTCAATGAAACAATCGTTCTGCAATGCCGATTTTGGTCAGTAAATATAAAAGAGACACATAAACCCCTCGCTACAACTATTTTTGCTTTCCGCACCTTGCAGTCTTTCGCGTGTCAAAACAATTAATCTGCGAAATCGTGAATATCAATATCCATACGGGTAGTCAAATGAATGTCCTCTCCGCGCAAGATTTCCACACGACCCGGGGGTCAAGATTCTACTGAGATATCTCAAAGTTAGCTTTAGTCTTCTGGTTGTAAAAACAGCGGTACCGGTATCAATCGAGCTGCAAGGCAGGAAGAAATTCAGTGAAACTCCGTCGCGTAAATGGTACTAGCAGCCCAAAAGGTATTGTCTGGTTCTGGTCGCGCTGGAAGGCTCCCCCTTATGGGGAAATACATTGGCTACCGCCTTGTTGCACGTCCGGAACTGGACAATACCTTTTTGACTGATAGTACTTGCAAGTATAATTGTCGAAACAATCCTAATACTTTCTGACTAAAGGTTCCTAGTTTGTGGGTCACGTCATTGTCGAATTTTTAATTGACAATGGTGTGGTCGTTGAGAGAGGCTATATTGGTATGCTTCCGGAAAGAGTGGTACGCCATTCGAGCGTTGGACCATTCGACCAAATGATATGCGCAGCGAAGATCCTGAGGAGACGGAGGACGATGACGATATCGGAATGTGGACTTTCGTCGACATTGTTCGCGGAAGCGCGCCCATCCGAGTTCCCCGTCGAATGGGTCCTAAGGAGGCCAAAGGGAGTTTCCTGGGATTTGGCCGGAAGCCACGATTAGTTCAGACCGAGGACCGGTCGCTAGCGCTGAGGAAGCCGCGAACCACAGATTTAGGACTCTACGAGTGTCGACGACGCGATGACAACTCGTCCATTAGCTCTACAATCCGATTTTTAATTGATAGTTAGTACCTCTTACTATCAGATTTTATATGCTGTTCGCCGAAAATACGGAAACTTATAAGTTTTCCAGATTTACTTTTTTTTTTCTTCTAGTTGTCACTTGAATGATTAGATTTTGCTCAGGCGCAAGCGATTTTACTTTCTTTGCTGCGAGAAACGAAACATGGCTGTAAGTTTGCCCTAATTGGCCATTTTACTTCTAGTGGATATCGCTTCGTACGAAATGCAACTTGAAAGAGAGAGAGAGGGCAATCTAGACGAAAAAGATGACGATGAAGAAGAAAACGACAACTCAGATGAAAGTCCCACAACGGTAAGCAAATAGAACCTCTTCACACCTCTGCGTCTGTTAATATCACGCGACAGGTTTTACACAGTTCACTGTTCTTCAATGAATTGTGGATTCAATGTTCTTCAGTAAATTTTAATAATTCAAGATAATAATTGGCTTCCTTGGACTATTCACCATAAGTTTACGGTTATGAGTTGCACTTATTATCATTTTGCGAACGGACGCTCAGACCAAGTTTTCAGCTCCCATTTCGTAGAAAATCTGTGATCTTTGGATAGGCAACACGGCTCACGATGATGCGAGGAGGGTTGCCTATCAGATGATACGTAATGATACATTTGTAACGAGTCTGCAATTCTGGTCCGCCTGCTACAAAAAAATCGTTCCTCTCTTAGTGTCAAAGGTTCTATCTATATTTTTTGTGTTGCCTCCCCTGATTCCACCTCTTATTTCATCACATGGATGAACATGAACAGAACAACCACCGCGTAGCTTTTGAGTTAGATTTAGTGGCCGGTGCCTTGCTATCGCTCGCTTACTTCTCGGCGGCAAGCCGCTGAGTAGTATAAGCGGCATCAGGCTTGGCAATGATTTCTTAGCTAACTTTTAGGTGGCCTATTCCTCGCTCAGCGGCGGAAAGTAGAAGGTAGAACACTTAAGGTAGGAAATGCGACCTTTAAAATTTAGAGAGTAGACGTTGGAAAAACACTCTATATCTTACAACGCGCAAGAATGTGTTGTTTTGCTTTAGCGCAGGTGAAAGATGAAGAAAATGTCGTAAACGAAGTTCTTTACGTCAATGGCACGTTTGCTGAATGGCCCTCTTACCAGAAGAGTCATCTACTTTCCTTAGAAAAAATCACCGCCCTCTCGAACCTACATCTGGAAGCCATCAGCGAATGGAGTTCCTGGACAGAGTGCAAACACTGTTGGTCAACAAAATACGGAGTACGCGCTAGAAGAGGCGTTTGCGTCCTCCGTCTGCCGCTTCATGAAAGTCCGAACGATGACGTCATAGAGAAAGAATTGGCGGGGCTGCCTGCTCTCTCCTGCAGATCGGCTCTGCTCTCCTTGTTGCACCCCCAAGTGAGCCGGGCAGCTCGAAAGGTACCCGATTTCGTAGAGTTCGATCTCCGGGGATGCAATGGCCAGTGTTCCAAGAACGATTCGCAAAGTCACGGCTCTCTTCTTCATCGATTGGTGTACCTGTTCCGACATCGGCGAGACGCGCCGCTTATGACGCATAGAAGACTAACTATCAATGCGGGAGAAACCCTAGTAATCGTTTGCCCTGAGTAAGTTTATTTGACATTTTAATAGAATTTTCTATCATAAAAGTCCATCTTACTGAAATATAAACTTAGACTGTAGTCTGCCAAGTAGGGATGCGGACGTTTGGATTGTTTTTCTTTCAGCGCTACAGCAGAGACTCCTGTCCAATGGGAAAAGGATGGTGAGACGATTGGGGGCGGAAGCAGCGGGGGAAAAACGGTCCACAAACGAAATCCCGTTCAGCGTATTATAACGGAGCTCCGCCAGGGGGAGCGCTGGATCAGGGGAGCAGTTGCTGGTATCAAAGCTGAGCCTGAAAATACTCCCATCGTCGATGCAGCGGGAGTTTTGAAAGTTCCCAAAGCAGCCCCACGAAATACAGGCAACTACGTGTGCTCCGTGAATGGAACCCCCAAAGGCACATTTCAAGTCGAAGTTATCGCAAGATCCACGCTTTCATTTGATGGTTAGTGGAACTCCGTAACCATTTGGTCCTGCCAGGCAAATGGATGTCTGATTGTTAGATTATGTTCCGATCGTAATTAAGGTTTAATATCTAACTTACTTTATCAGTACCGGTAAATCAGCTTACCTTAGCGTAGCGTAGGTTATCTGTGTTAGATTAGATCTAAGATAACCTGTCTGGAGGTAGCCTACTACGAGAAATGATAGTGTTGTTGCATATCTCTCCGAAAGAGTTAAACATACTTTATCTCCTCCGCAGATGTAATGCGACACTTCGCTTACGTATCCCTTGTCTTGCTATCATGCATCTTGATTTGGTGTGGCGTCATCATCTGCGTCAGTCTCCGTGACCGCTTCCGCAGAAGAAAGTACACAAAACTTCCGAGATCCGCCTCACCAAACTTGGATGTTTCCGGAGGGCGACCGGAATCGCCCGGAAGTGACGACGATCTCATAGAGAGCGCTGAAAAGAGCAAAAAGAAATCGAAACACAGAGCCGCCCCGCAAGGCAACCACCCTTCAAGGAAGTCATCGAGAGGCGCGGAAGCAGACAGTCCTGGACCACTCACAGCATCCTACCACAAAGCGCCGTCGCGTCTTCGCATTCGACACTTACCTCGTATCACCTCGCCCTTTTCTAGCAATAACGATGCAGAACTGGTGCGCCTCTTGCCGTCCATACGTCCAGCACCACGTCGACAACAATCATCAGTCAGTTCTTCAGATGTGGAGGGCCGAGCCCCGGTGGTGATTCTCTCCCAACAGCTGTTTCCCGCGTCCCAGAGAACACTCCATCCACCGCCACAGACCAGGCAATGTCGCAGTTCTATCGGAATCCAAGTTCAGGCAGATCTCCAGGAATCGGCTGGTAGTTGGGTCCCTGCCGCGATCTCCGCGTCTGTTCTACGTGCGAGAAACTCCTCTAGAAGAGTCACTGCAATTTCTTCCCCAAATTCACTCCAAGAGAAGGCCACGTTGCAAGGACAGGCGCCTTCAAGAGCCAGTATCGTCCGCATGGGCGGCCGGAAGAAGCTGAGGAATCGTCAGAGATGGAATGCGCATAGACCCCGGAACCCGCGGTCGCAATGGAAGAAACAACGCGGGCTTTCCTCTTCCGCAGGATCGTCGGCGAAATCACCTGTTCGTAAGAAGCCCGCATTCATCAAGCCCAAATGTTCACCGAGACAGGTGAGTCACAATAGATTGTCCCATTCGACTTCGAGACTGTCCCTGAAACAAGGAAGCTCGCCTGTACCGGATAGGCCGAAATCGCAAGGCAAGACGTCGCCTCGGTTGTCTCTACTGTACAAAGCTCTGCCCTCGCCTACATTGGACGCATCTTCGTCTGTTTCTCGGGACGTTGTTTCGAGTGTGTCGTTTCTGAGCAATAGTGCAGGCTACTCCACTACAGACCAAGACATTAGCGTAGGAAGAGAGAAGGCTGTGGACCCTGCTAAATCGGAGGCAATCATCTCGGAGATGAAATCTAACGAGCCTGCAATAATCGATCAGTCGTTCGGAGAGACCTCGCCAGAAGGGTCCTCTGTTAGGGCACTGACTCTGGAAGCTGGAACTTTAAGTGCGCCGAAGAAACTTTCTGTCCAATCGTCAGCTGGTGATTTACCCCCTAAACCTGACCTACTTTCAATGAAATCGGGCACTTCTCAAACCCAATCCAATCCGCAACCACAAGAAACTATGCCACAGCAATCTATGTTCGAGATCAAGAGCATAGTCGAAAAGCCAATCAAATCGGGCTTTCCCGAATTCCCTGCCATTCTCTCTCAGCAACCTTCTCCCAGTCCATCACGGCAAATCGAGCAGAGCGATTCACTGGAGGAGCGAAAATTAGTGGCAGCTTTTCTAGAAGCACCAAAGAAGTCTGTGACGCCGCGGAGCAGCCTGAACGTCCAAAAACTGAGTCCACAGACAAGCAAAGGACCGTTGCTGATGCCTCCAGCAATCCCCGTAGCGTCACCTCGACGCTCAGAAATAAGTCTTCCCCCACCAGAAAAACCGGGTTACGATGCGAGCAGCGCAGTCTCATTTCCCCAGTCGGCACGACAGAAGCCATCGTTCAGCAGACGAAAGACTCCACTTCACAGTAAACCCTCCTTACATTCCACAGCCAAAGTTTCGAAACAGTTGCTCCCTGCTCTTATCTCACCTTGTGCCATAGCTCTCTCAGAACACGCTCCTGTCAATAAAGTCCTCAAAACTCCTGAGGAGACTTCTTCCCGAGCGAAGAAATTCAAACCAGCCCCCAAAGCAGAAACGGTTCCTGTAAGTATCACCTCAGCCAGAGGCAGTACCTCAAAGGAAGTCGCCTCTAACTTAGGGGTTGAGCCTAAACCGGAAACTAGAGCACAGCGATCAGTAGCTTTTTCGAATGCGGATTCAGTATCACGTCTTCGAGTACCGCTAGAAACGTCGGGAGACGATCACATTTTAAGAGCACGTGGGCCCTTTTCCGATACGACAATCCGACCGGAAAGCCCAGCCAGAGATCCTGTTTTTCCAGGGAAACCAAATCTGGAAAAGGCGGAATCAGTCACGATTGGGGGAGGCAAGTATGCCGAGCACCTACGTGAAACACGTTCAGAAGACGCCTTCAGCCGTGGTTCGCCGACGAGGTTTCGAACTTATAAACCGGAAACCGGAAGCACCCACTCCGACTGGCTCGCCGCGCATCACAAACCGGTCATTTCGAAAGAGAGGGTGAGATTTTCCGATACAGTGACAACTGACAGGAAGGCTTCTTCGACTCGATATTCGAAGCACAAGGGATTCTTCGTAAGACAAAAGCCTGACGTGGACAAATTCCAAATAATTCTGGTTGATGCGAACGAGGTAGAAGAGAGCGTTCCGAATGAAAGCCGAGAGCCGCTTCATGGAAACAAAGAGTCGAAGACGCTCTCTCACAGTGCGTTGCTCGAGAGCGTGACCCCTGCCGCGGCGATTGCTTTACCCCAAATAATATCCGCTCAACCTCTCCGGCCGACTGACCCCTCCCAACAAAATATGCCACAGCGGATTGCCAATCAGCCGGATCGCTCCAATCCCGAAGTACGCTCCCAAGAAAACACTCGTCCTCGCTCAAAGGAATCCGCGGCTGTCCTAAAGAAAACGCCGTCAAAACCAGTTCGCAGTAAACAAAGCACTTACAGGATAAGAACACGCATGAGAAAAAGTAGTCACGCGGCAATGTCAACGATTACAGACCCTCTTGAGTTCAAGTTCAAAGGACGAAGACATGACGGTATTCCTCACTTACGACCGGCCCGTCAGCAGTCCACCAGCTCCGGTCTCTTCAGCGGGACAGATCGTGGCTTTGTTCCGTTTCCTTTGGATCTGAAACTTACTCGGAGCTTGCCGCAAGCAACAGGCTCGCCTTCGTTGAGCACGCTTCGTCACCCTAACACTGTTTCCAAGTCGTTGGGCGAGCTTGAAGCAGCACCCATGGCACTACTCACTCCTAAGTCATCTCGAGTAGCGTACCTCAAGTTGCCTAACGACGGTTCCCGGTACGCTAGTCAGCTGCTAGCAAGAGACCCGACACCCGTCTCCTCGCGCACGACCCAAGTAGAGAAAGGTGACATCGATAACGGTACTTGCGATGTCGAAGTGCAGTCCACCATCCGGTCGTTCTCCTCAGAGCAGGGCATTGACGAGGCCACTTCGTTCGGTTCACTCGGCGAGTCCAGGCAAGTCCCAATGCCGACGGCAGAGATGGCTTCGCAAGTCAGCGATATCCGGACTGCTCCCGTAGAGCGACCTACCCCAAGACTCCAGCCTTTCCCACTGAGAAGCAAACTGCCCGCGTTAGTTAGGTCCCCAAACCCGCCCAGGAGCGAAGTCTCAAAAGGCCGGGGCTCCAAAGTGATTAAGTCTGAGACGCCTTCGCGACTTCCGGTTCCAGTGAAGAAGAAGAGTGCTCATCGGCTCAAACCGGAAGCTCGTGCGAAAAGCGCGGTTCAGAAAGTAACCCGGAGTCGGGCAATCCGGAAGCCGCCTGTGCCATGTCCCCGACGAGATTCCGGACCCAAACCATCGCTGACAAATCCGCTGGAACATGGGTCGCTTTCTTTAAAGTCGGGAACACTTCGTGCTGCGAATAAAAATGCCGAGGACACGAATGAAACGACTGCACTGCAAGACTACGATTCGCATCATGTTCTCTCACAGACTCGAGTAGATATTCCATTTACTGGTGAAGTTAGACCTGAGGCTGTGCAGCCTGATCCAAGCTCTGGAGCTGATCCACTAGCTTTTTTGGTAGAAGTCCAGCCTGAACCAACTGGTGCAACTGAGGAAATCGTATCCATTACACGGACTGTATCTCCTGCAGTTCTTCCTGAACCGAGCAATCCAGTGGCTTGTTCAACAGTGGGAGAAGAAAAAACAGTTACGCAAAGTGTTAAGTCTGATTCGCCGAAAACGAAATTGAACCAAAAAACAAGGCGGAGTCCTATCCGTCGATCTCCAGCGTCTTTACCTCAAAGTCAGTCCTTGAAAGTAGAGTCCTGTGTGCGAGGTGCGTCTCCGACGAAGTCGCCTGGAAAGCCGAGTGGGCCGTCGGACGTGTTCGTGTTTGGTGGGCGGAGAAAATCCCAGCCGCCCTCTGGTAACCAGTGCACGCCAGCCAATCCACCGCGTCGATCTCCATGCACCCTTCACCCGCACAGTTTGCTCACAGGCGTGACAAAGTTTCCCAGTGATATACAGGAGGAGCAAAGCCTTGATTTTCTACAAGACGATTACAAGTCGGTTCGAGGAATCCCAAACGTTCCATGGAAAAGAGAATTATGAGAAACAGTCGCTCACATTGTCCATAACAAATACTTATTTTTTAAGTAGTGCGTTTTAAAAAGTTTTAAATAAAATTGTAATTTATGAGGAAGTTAATCGTATTCTCTAAAGAAAGGATTCGAAAAGATTCCCAATGATTAGAATGCGTTGGAAATCACAGGATTCTTAAAGATGTTAGAAGGTGCGTTGACCAACATAGCCAAAGGAGAGCGCCTGCACACCAAAGGATAGGCAACTGCTGGACACTTGCGTCGTGCGTGTTGCCTATACCGCGGACGGCGGGCGCTCCGTATAGAAGCGGGTGAGACTTCTTGATTCGATTCCAACGGCTGCTGCCGAGAAGTAAGCGGTATCACGCTTAACGACAGTTTCAACACAGGATGCAAAAATTCCCCGAATACATCGTGTAGATTACCATAACATTTCCGACTCCTTCATTTTCGCCAACTAATTTCAATTTGAAATTTTCGCCTGAAGTTTAAAAGCCTGCCAGCTTCCTACAAAATTTACGAAATATGGCACGATTGCTTGTAAAGCAATTCAATTTTCGAATTATGAAATAATTCTAAAAAATTTCGTTCAGAAAAACAAGCGCGCTCTGTCCTAATCCTTCAAGGGAGTGTGTATTGACCCGACTGCTCCATTTAAATTTCTTCATTCATTTACTTGTTGTTGCATTGATGGCCCCGAGCGTGAACGGTGGGGCAATACACTTAGCTTAGTAATTACTGCAAAACATTTAAATATACGGTGTGATTCACAAATGTTTCAAAAACGTGAATACGGGGACACCATCGCTTAGAAAAGAGGGAAACGCATCGTTAAAGGATTTAAATTTATTATTTCAGAAAAAAATATATCAGAAAAAAAAACATCATAAAATACAAAAAAATAAAGAACAAAATTCTTCTTTTTGTAAACAAGCACCGTTGATAAAATTATCCCAAAAAAACGTACAAATCAAAGATTTCTAAATGCGTCTTCTCCGTAATCGATGGTGACTTGAGCCGCAACCCACTCTGTGGAGAAATTACGAGGCGCCCGGACAGCTATGAAGCGTACTCGGTCTCCGGGCTTGAAAATTGAGCGGAGATCACCTTTTGACAGCTTCAGTTTGAAGAGCGAAGCCTTGGAGCGGTGGAACAAAACGCTCTGCCAGTGCGTTTGTCTTTGATTCACGGCCCCCAAAATAACACCGTACTCTTCGCTAAGTATTTGCATTATGTGGCCTCGTCCTCGGAGAAAACCAGAGCGAGGATTTTTCGTAATCTAAAAGTAAAAAAAAAAAAGTGTGAGGGACCGTCCTTGAGTACAGATTCCACCCCTCTCCCGAGACGCATCGTTCATGGAATCCGGAAGGCGGAATTTGTCCGACACGGAAGCAGGGTGTCCAGTAAAACGTCTTTGCGAAATTCCAGGTCATTTCCCGGTCACTTCCCGGTCATTTTTAATTTTTCCCGATCATTTTTATTTCCTATGAGAGGAAAATTGTTGTGAAAAAAAATTATACCATGTCCCTGCTCCAGGAACGGAAAAACTT
>Ga0058701_10002696_pt1 | contig 13616 bp, 8 predicted proteins | sample AgamicOrMae_FD_97039 | JGI IMG/M metagenome (GOLD analysis project Ga0058701, IMG submission 97039) | Agave microbial communities from Guanajuato, Mexico - Or.Ma.e | ecosystem: Host-associated > Plants > Phyllosphere > Phylloplane/Leaf | place: Guanajuato, Mexico | collected 2012-06-04 | reverse complement strand
GGTTGAGCAGCTCTTTATAAAGATATTTTTCAATGGGCAAAACCCATTCTTTCGGAAGTGGGAGGGGACGTAAAAGAATCAATATTTAACTTAGTAAGATGTTACATACCTACTTACTCATCCAACCGGACTTGTGGGAAAGTTTACTGCGTCGCTGTGGTGTCCGAGCTGGTGCGTTACTCCCACGACCTCCTTCGAACCAGACTCTGATCCTTGGAAAGACAAGCGGTTTGCGAGAAATCTAACTGTCTTGCCCCCAAGCTGTGCTCGTCACTCCGACGGTGAGGGCAATCAGATCGCTGGGGATCGGATCGAGTATTTTAATGCGTCCTTTTTGAATTTACTGCTGTTTGCCGGAGGCTCTATAAAAGCAGACATAAATTTCCTGGCTACAGATTGGGCTTAGGCTTAAGGCCTCTTCATCCGTTTGTTGACACTGTTGCGCACCTACAACAATGCGAGCGCGTTTCCCGGAACTCCGCAGTGTTCGTATAATCCAGAACTTGGTTACTCAATCATTCACGTGTTTGCTGTGTAAAGCAAACCTTGCTCTTAAAAATACCAGTTAGGTTGCTCTATGAAAATATCCATAGTGACGGCAGGAATATAAGGAGCAACTCCTCTAATTTGGATGAAAACTTTAAAGAGATACCTGTGGTTATCAAGTGTGGTTTTGTCTTATGTTTGCATTTACGTAAAACTAGGTGGGAAATGCGCAAATTCAGAAAACAGGACAGGTTAGTGACTGCCATAAAACAGTCAATATTCGGTTACTTACCCGGCTGTCTAGAATAGCACGATTTCACTGGTCTGGAAACACCACAGAATTTTGTTTTAATTATCACTCAATACTGTTTTTTTCACTAGACAGCTTATATTTCTAGACCGAAATTTCGTCTTTTTAGCTTGAAATCAGCCTATGCCAGAAGTCTTCTGTCTTTAAAATGTTTTTTCAAGTGCGACGGCACGTGGAGAACTCTGCATATTTTGGATATGATTGGAAAATCAATAATTCAGCTAGTTTTCAAGGCTCTTTTCCGAAATGGAGCCATTATGCTGGAATCTTAAAACGAAATAAGGAAATAATTTTTACCCCCATAGCTTGTAAACTAGAATATAGGAATGCACGTCATACTGGTCTTGCCTTTTTTCAAAACAGGTGATAAAGGAATAAAATCAATGTTTTCATGAGGAAAAAAATTGTAGTTTAATACTTCGATAAAAATGAAAATAACAGGCAATTGATCAATGCATTCATAAGAAAAACTGATTGTGATCTAATATTTGGTTAAAAATGAAACAGGTAAGTAATCCATTCAGAAACATGCTTTCATCACTGACCTAAATTTGTCGTTAAAAATTACGTTATTAAAAAAAAATGAAAGTGGCATAGCGAGATTCTTCATCCCGGAGCCCGAGACATTTTCTTTGCAAGCTTCATATTGTATTGGTGGAACTCGCCAGTTCCCGGAATCGTATATTTGGAATGAAATCTCCATGTTTACTTGGCCAGGTGAAGCGTGCCGCTAGCTGATAACATTTATTAGGCTTCTGCGGCTGTGGCCCTGATTTCCTGTACAAAAGAAACGCGCATCATTGGATACACATCAAGACTGCTGGAATTTCTTGTCTGGCTCTACAAATTTGCATTCATCCGATCGAGGTAGTTTTACCAATAGGCTAGGAGAAAATCTCCACAGGATGATGAGGTGATGCATCGTCCTCAGTTTTCAAGCACGGACCGGCGGTCGTTTACCTATCGGGTTCCCCGAACATCCCAAACAAACAATGCTCCTTGGGCGAGGCGCGCGGATGTAGTGTACTCGGGGTGTGTGTGAACATGCCATTAATACCGACTTTAGGAGTTGTGTTCGTGACTGACCAAGATAAGAGCCGTGCATCACATTTAGCCAAACGGAGGACAAACCTATCATTCACACCTGGGGTGCTGGAGACGTGCTGTATAAACTACCTTCACCGGTGCAGCGCAGACTGCATTGATCACGTTTCCGGATTGAAGTTGGCTTCATGTACCTCGAATTTTCGTATGATTCCTGATTCGTATTGTAACCCTATGCTTAGCTGAAGTCACGATACGGATTTTGAGTTGGTTCCGATGTCACGGCATGGCCATAAAATATGGATGTTGGAAGTCGGTGGACGTGAGAGCAGAGGCGTGGCCGAGTTTAGAGTGGGATCGACACGGGAGGTCAGTCGTCTTGTAGATGAGGCCCAGCCGCAGGCCTCATGCCATAACAGCCCCAAAAGTTGTGTGCAGCCCAGTCGACCGTTGCGGAGAGTATTTCCCCCCTTTTGATCGGCGGAAGGAAGGCCTTTAAGTGGCGCATCTAATGCAGAGACGCCCTCTCCCCATTTTTATTGGTATTTGTGGTAGACGCTGCGTGGTGTTACTGAGTCGGAGCCGCACCGTATCACTGACCCTTTCTCATTTCGACTTCCCTTTTACGATTGCGTCGAAGAGCAACCCTGTAGCGTCTCCTGGAGCGGAAATTTGCAGCGAATATCGACGCTGTCTTCTTAGAATCAGTAAATAATGCAAAGTGCGTGAGAGGGAGGACGCCAACTCTGGGGTTTACTCTTTGGGGTTTAGGTAAACTAACGTAAGGGATAGACTTCAGTTATGGCCCAATGAGGTGTAGGGGTATTGGCGGATTGCCGATTACGGCTTATAAATCAGCAGTGGAGGGCAGCGTTGCGTCACGGGAATCCACTAGACGTTGTGATCCGGCGATCGACTCGAGGAACTCCTCGTCGAGGTCGCCATCAATATACCATTAGGGCCCGAGGAAACTACCTACCTAGACACGCGTGATTTCTATTATGTAAGACTGCGTCTGGTTCGTCCAAAATTGTTGTGAGGACAGAAGAGTTCAATACGAGGCAATATTTGGTGCAATTACTGGGCGATTTCCTGTAATCTACCGAGAAATCGTTTGTGCTGTCAGGTACGGTACCAGCAGAAAATGGGGCAAAAACTTTTTATTTGATATCGTAGAAAATAAGTTTATGTACAATATGTCTAACTGATTGAAACCTATTTAAAAATACTATTTCTGTTTTCATTATTGTCTTAACTCTTACATGGTCTATATGGTCTATACGTGATATCGAAGAGTAGTGCGGGCTGCCTACTCATGAGTGGTATCTCCTGGTTTTCTCGCTTCCCAGACGGCGGCCATGTTAGTGGTCACTTTGTTTACGAATTGTGTGCTGGTTGTGCTAGTTGGCGCTGGTCAGTGCTTCCGTGTTTCTGTTGCTTTATTGTGTAGCGAAATATGCTGTCTTGCATTTTAAACGGCGTTGTGGCATTGAAGAATTTACCGCATTGCGATGACCAACAACATGGCGACCGTCGAGGTTATAGAGAGAACAAGGATATACAGCTCTTGAGTAGGCTGCCCGCACACCTCATTGATATCACGTTTCGTCTAAAAAAGAGCGACAAAAAATTCCAACCACCCTGTCCAGGTTTGCAGTTCGAAATCACCCTCTTTGATTCTATCGATAATCAGTTTTCATTAAGACCTGTATAAATAATTTATTTGCATTTGAGAGAAGATAATTATGCTTTTAATCGTTTTTAAATTGTATTAAAGCACTGAAGACTTTCGACAAAAGAGAGAGGGAAAACTTCCTGGAGTATTAATTGTGTGATAAATGAGTCACTCTGGAGAAGGAAAGAAAACAGTGATTTTCTAGAGGATATTCGATGTATATTTTACACGTCCGTCGAGGTTCGGAAGCGACCTTGCCACCCCCGCTGTCTTTTCTCTCGTAAACTACGTGTGTATTGCTCTTGCTACTAATTATACAGGGTTTATGATTTTGTTTGTCGCTCTCGTTAGTTTTTTCTATTATCTGTGGGCATTTGGGACTTTTCCTTTTTCAGTATATTTCTCTTCGTTTTGTGAAACCAGTGACCGCAGGCTTTGGAGGTCGGTGGCAACTGCGAAAGTCGTGAAGCCATATCGGAGACAGTGGTTGTGGACCGCTCAATACCTTCCACGAAGTTGACGTTGTCTGCTGTCCTGTGGACTGCTAAAGTCTTTCTTGCTCGAGGAACCCCGAGCCATCTCAGAAAGATCCTTTGTTCCCAAGTGATTGGGCCTACTTAATCGGATTGCGGGTAGTTCACTGACACACAAGTGACCTGTAGGCTATTACTACGAGTAGTCGACCATAAACATCATCATACAGTGTGGGTGGAGACTGTGATCTAGGTCGCCTCTTAGTGCATCAACATTGATTTTATAATAGTATAATTTTTGTAAAATTATTATGCTTGCTTGGAAGCGACGAGACTCCGCGTATGACAAATTTTGATGTCCTTCTCTTCCATGTTATTGTAGAGTTAATTTTTAAACAAACTATAATGTTTGCTTGGCAGCGACACAGACTTCCCGTATGACTAAGTTTGATGTCCTCTTCTATGTTATTGTAGAGTTCATTTTTTAAACAAACTATAATTCTTGCTTGGCAGCGACGCAGACCTCGCGTAGGAGAAATTTTGATGCCCTTCTCTTCCATATCATTGTAGAGTTAACATTTAAACAAACCATAATGTTTGCTTGGCAGCGACGAGACTTTGTGTGTGACAAATTTTCATGTCTTTCCCTTATGTTATTGCAGACTCAACAGGATAAAAGTATGGAAAGGGATGTTATATTAATCTAGCTTTTCTTTATGAACCTGTATTTAACTTATAGCTTAAATTTAGGGGGAAAAGTTTAGGAAAACATTAGTCAATCCAGCCTACAGTTACTTCCCCAAAGAATACCATCGATGAGACCTTTAGGAGCAGTGAAGTTGCCTACTAGTAGATCTGATTCATATACAGCAGTAGTGCGTATGCGTAAATTACCTTAAATTACTTGTCCACTCTCCGGAAAGCTGCGAAATTGCCCAATATTACCAAAATTACCGTAATCAGCGGTAAATTACGGCATGATTGGAATTATACCTAGCAGAACAGAAAAGAAAGGAGTAGTGGACATTTTAGCTCGTGACGCGTTTCTATGACGATAGCATCGGCAATGTGTGGGTGTGGTCTTGTTCCGTGATTCGTTACCAACGATGGACAGTGGAGGCGAGAGCATACTGTTGAGCTTGATGTTATCTTCTTTTCGGCTTGTCAACAGGTGGCAGTGGTGGTCGCAATGTTTTATGCTGACTGAGGAGGAAGATGCCGCCTCCGGCAGGTCCGGCGGCAGGTTCGGGGGCTCCCGGGGAAAGCGGCAGGTTGTGGCCTCCGGTCCGCATCGTCCTGCTCTTTGTCTGCATCGTGCCGGGGCTCATCTCCTTATCAGGTGAGACCAACACTCCAACATTGTGCCTCTGTGTATGCCGTGCGCGGCGCGTATCAATGTCGCATTTTACAGGTTTCCCGAAATTTGCCCTTTGGACTTCCTAGTGGCTACGCGCCGCTGGGATCTGGTTTTACGTCTCGGGAAAGAGACTACTTTTCGTTTCTCTACACTTTGTCAGCCCGATACCTCGATGGCCACAAGCATTAACCGGCTAGTTGCAATAGTCGCGTTTTTCGTAATCATCGAGTTTTAAAGGGAGTTCTCGTAACCGCCAATGTGTTGCGCTTTGGAAAACGGACTTCTTCTGTCGTGACAAAAAAAAAAGCGTTTGATGCACCCTAAATTTGAAATAGTCTTTTTTTGACAAATTGATTCAGTCATTTTTGTTTGACTATTTAATTTGCTTTTTTTAAATTCAGTGCAACGTTGTAAAAATTGACTTGAAATAAGCGGTTGAAATATTTCTACTATTTTTAGCATTAATATTTTCTAGTATCAATGTTAGTTTGGTCTTTGCATCTAAAATAAGACATTTTTCTTTTATTACTATTCAGCAATTTCTTTTTTCGCTATTTAAAGAGTCATTTTTGACTAATAATAGTCAAAATTGAATTATTGAAACATTAAAATTGTACCCATTAAACTTAGGTCAAACTTGACTTTTTCTAATAGTAAGCTCTAAATGACTAATTTAATAGCTAAAATTGACTTTAAAAAATAGTCATCGTTGACCAAAAAGAAGTCAAAATTGACTCAGTAAAATATGAAAATTTTAGTCTATTCTTTAGTCAAATATGACCATCTCATATTTACAGTGTGGATGGAAGCTGTAGACTAGATGTCCGTCTGCAGTTTCCACCCATCAAGATTTTCTTGTTATGGGAAGTACATTCTTCCCATAATGCGTTAGCTAGCTCACTCATTTCATTCCAAAAATCACTGTGCAGTAGGACGTTTATCTGCGATAGGTATCCTCTCTTATCAAAAGTTTTGACTTTATTGTTAAAGAAAAAAAAAGATAACATGAAGCATAAAATTGTGACAGGGGACATAGGGTAAAAACGATATTATGTTGGATGGGCAGATTGGCTAAGCTGCCTACGCTCCAACGATTAGGCTTTCGGGAACGTCGGTCAATCTGGGTCCTGCTTGGGTAAATATGGATCGGAGGGCGGATGAACACAATTCCGTCGCTTATTTTTCCTCCGAAATCGTTGCAAAGTTGTATTCCCAAGCGGTGACTGGGCACAGTTTGAGAAGAGCGATCGGATGGACCAGTTCTGGAACAAAAGTTCGCCGGCAAGGCGATGAATGGGATGGGGAAAGTCGATCGTTCTGTCTTGATCGTTTTTCCTTTGTACCAGACGTGGCTGATTAGTACCCGCCTATAAGTGTCAAAATTGTGTAAAAGAAAGATGTTGTATTCTACAAGGTTGTATTTTTCAACTGGCATGTTCCACCTCAAGTCTCGCATCGAGCGAAGTGAGCCATGTCATCTATAACCTTATGTCTTCATATCTCATCTCATACCGGTCCCCAAAACTTGTGCCGCTGCCATGTCGGTGGCGGCAGCCCGCCGCTGGAGAGCGAAATCGGGTTTGGTGACAGCCGAGCGGAGAGGCACCAGGCTCGCCTAATCATTGCAGTTGCCTCTTTATTAATTATATGAGGAAATAGCACGATAGGTTTTCTTTTCTCACATATCATACGCAATACCCGTATGTGTTTTACTTACAAGACAAAGTCCAGATCTTAAATAGCAATAGGGAAATCTGCACCTATTTCGAGTATTCCAGTGGCATAGGCGTACAAACACCGCATTTGAAATATCAATAGGTTTGCTGCTCTGGAACACAAAGGAAAGGCGGGAAACACCTCATTTAAGAAGAAAATGGGACATCCTCAAACGATGACCCGTACATATGAAATTATAGATAGTCGTGGATTTAGAAAAAAATCCTATGATGATCGATACGAATCGCCGAATTGGAGCAGAAAAAATATTCCTGTAAAATGACAGAATATTGCCATGTTTGTCAGTGAGCAGCACCAAAGAGATTTGAATATGCATTTTTCAAACAGATTCTCCAATAAATCCCTGACATAATCTTGAGGTCATAGCTAGTTCCAGCCCTCTTTTGAAAGAAGAACCCGGAATAATAACATTGTTATGGCAGCAAGTTGTGAGTATGACGCTTTCCCGACAAGAAGTCCGCATTGCCGCTCCTGTCGTCAAATAATACCAGCGCATAGCATGTGTTCAAGTCTTAACAATATGCTGTACCCACTTCATTCTTCTTGCAACTTCTTTCAACCCTCCATAATGTTGCTTTGTCAAAAAGATTGTGGGAGTTGTGCAAGTATATTCATTTTTTTAGTGAAATAAACACGTTGCACGTATCCCTTCCTCCCTGTCCTTTTATCGCGGCGAATAACTAACTTTCCGTCATTAGCATTTGCATATTTTTGGAAGTCGTATCTTTTATTATTTTATAAGCCTCTGGGACCTGATATGGCCATAGTAAGCGTTGTGGGCTTTGTGGAGTACTCGTAGGAATGAAGAATGCAATGCCGGTTCAATTCCCTAAGTGCTAGTGACCGACAACATGGCAGACGTCGTAATTTTCTCATATGAGGGGTACATTTTTAATTCATTGTACATTTCTAGTGCTTTATGAGGAGCTCGTTTTTCCCCTGTAAAAGACGTGAATGTTAAAACACGTGGATGTTTCCGTGCTAGCGTGTTGTTTTCGCTTTGTTTACTTTCACCAGTGATATTTTCAGAATGTATTTCTGTGATCACGTTGGACTGTTCTATTGTGAAAATATTTCAGTGAGAGCAGGAAACCACTGGAAAGCTTCTTAAGAGAAGAAATGGGCGTGGCAGTAATAAATCGAGCTTGCTTATACAGCGAAGGGGCCCAATAATTGGCAATGCTCACGGGCGTTGCAGTCCATGTGACACGAGCTTAGATCTGGTCCTTCCCAGGTTTCAGAAATAACGCCTGGTTTTGCAATGCAGATCACCAAGACTCGGTTCATACGAAATCGGGAGCTCATCACGGGAGCGTTAAAGCCCTTGTTCAATGGGCACTTGTGATTACTGCGCACACATTTCCTAGTTCGTCCTTTTCAGGGCTTTCAAAGTAAACACCTCTCGTTGTGTTTGCATAATTTCATCGCTTCGTTAAAACGAACTTTTTAAGAGGTTTACCTCAATTCGCTCGTTCAGACAAGAGGTGTGAAAATTCCTGAGATTTGTGGCCTTTTTCCTGTTGGAGGGCAGCACTGGTGCTATGGAACTCCGTCGGTGGCGCACTTAACTTGTACTACCTCTATCAGCTCCTCTCGGACATCGCTACCTCGGCCTCGTCCTCTACAATGACATACCCTCCAAAGCTGCCTCACTTTTATCTCCACTATCCCTTTCCTTCCTTTACTTCCCTCTTTGTCCCCCATCCCACCCTGAATGCCGGGCGTCTCTTTCGCGAGACATCTTCGATCTCGCACTGGAATGGCATACCCACAGTTTCTGTCTCAGAGCCGGCGGACTGTCGACATTTTGTCTCGTGGCTTTATCGGTATTCTTTCAACGGATGTTATTGCGTTGATTAAAATCGGGAATGAATCAACGCACTGGCAGCATTTCTTTTGGTTGCGTTGCACTCCAAATCATTCGTCTTCAGGGCTTTTGCCAACGGTTTTCAGCTTTTCTTTGGTGGTATATTGATACTACTCATTTTGAAGGAACGATGAATTTAATGTTCGAGGGTGAAATATTATTCGTCTTTTGTGTCAACTTAACACTTTTCCTTACGTCAGGATGAATAACGACCTGGAAACGCGTGAGTTACGTTAGGTTAGGTTCTAGCAAACCCAACTCGCATACTTTTCGGTGGCGGTTACTACCCCGAGACCTGAGGGTTAGCGCGCCTACGTACTATCATAGACAGAAAAATCATCCCATCCCTTGCAACCATCTGGACATCGGTGCCTTGCGGTTACCTACTTTAGCTCGGAATCAGGGAGGTGATTGGATGATGCAGAGCTGAGGTAGGCAACCGCAACGCACCGATGTTTAGATGGTTGCAGGGGGGACGTTTTTTCTGTCTATGATAGTACCTTTCGGTATACCTGGGTTAGATCGGTAGCTTTCTTGTGTTCCATTGTCATACAGCGTGGCAAGTCATATGAATTAAAACTCAATGCTCAAGAAAAGACAGGCAATTTCATCATTAAGTGTACAAGAAAGGCTGGCTTTCACACACTTACTAAAAAAACGTTTCGTTTAAAAAAAAGGCGAAAATGGGACGTAAAAAAGTTACACGAACAATATAATTGAATGCATCAATCGAACTTTTAGCTGCTCGAGCAAGTTTTTCGTTGCACCAACATTTTTTTTGCCCCTGTAATAGCCGACGAGTCAATGTCAGATTTGAATAACCGAGCTAAGGTATTCAGGGTGCTTCGGTTCGAAAAAAAATCAGAGAAAGAGAAGCTGGGACCTCATGGGCCCGCTGGAATAACCGAATTTCGGGAGGGACGAAAGCAAAATTGGGATGTTTGAGCAAGCTTGCGCGTATAGTCGGTTTGCGTTGCGGCGGTAGCCAACCAATCGTCGCCACGGGAGCTTTCCTTTTGTCAGGGATCTCCCCGCCGCGCTCCGCCACGCGTTTTTATCGACGGACCATTAGGGAGATATTTAAATCATTGTAATTTATCACCGTCTATTGCTATGTTGCCCTGCGTCATTAAATCGTAAACACTTTCATTTGCGACACCGCTTTCTTTTGTCCTAATTACAATGCTCTGGAAACAATTACTGCGGATTTAAAAGGTAACTGAACAAACAATAATACAACGCCATTTTGTTGGACTTTCCACGAACGCTGTCATATTAGTGCTAATATCGAGGAAGGAGTTGTTTTCTGGACCGTCGCCATCGTTGAAAGAACATCAACGTCTCAATCAAAACTTTGGACTCTGCCAGTGATTTAGGAAGTTCCGAGCATCTGTAATACCTCAGTATTTTGAGCTTCTTACAGTGAAAGTTTTCAGAGCTTTAAAAAATAGGTTTGTGTGACATTTTCGTTTTACCTTTGCAGCATTGCGTAAAAGAATGGGTCTGCATCAAGTTCGTTAGAGGGAGTAAGAGACGCCCCCACCCCCGTGCCCTGAGAGGCAGGTTTTCCCTTAAGATAACTTAAAACCATGTCTTGAACTTGAACCCTTCATCCTGAGAGGGTAGATTATTTACGGACGATCCCTAGGCAGAAGTCGGGCTGGGTCAGAGTGGTACTTGAAATCGGAGTCTGCAACCATCCTTTCTGCGCTGTATCCGTTCCCACGCAAGGGTAAAGCCAAGGGTAGCCTCTTATACCACGGAGCAGAACTCGTTGAAACAGTTGATGATGAATCGCATCGACGGGTATCGCTAGAGCGGTACATGCACTGAAACAGAAAGCTATGAAAGAATGACTTCAGGATCAATAAGCTACATTATGTGCGACCTGAGTTCGTTTCAACTCTTCGGAAGCAGGCCAGACAGTCGCGCTAGATCAATGCGCATGTCGCAGCGATTTCGGGAGCGCGTCGCGTTCGCCTGAGAAATATTGGCTTCTTTCTTCAACTAAAAATACTCAGAAACAATGGGTAACGAATTGAGGACTTCGTCGTGAGGTCGACCCCGCAGACAGGAGGCCGAACTGGGCGGGGTAGCGCATCGATCAAGTCGCCGAGGACGTGTCAACAAAGTAGATCTCAAGTTGGGTTCAGAGAAACGAAAGGAAAATACAACGGAAAAATAAACAGGGGACACAGCCGAATTGCAGGGCAAAGGCGTGCGTGTTTTATTCCCGCATATATGGCGCGGGCACGCAACTTTTTTCGATCCAACCGGAATTACCGTGATTTGGACTCCTAAAGACCGCCAGCGACGAATGTCGTGAATGTGACAAAGGATCTTTACGTTAAAAGAATGTGTTGGTATTCGCTGGCTCTGAAAGCAACCCGACTTCGAAATCCCTTGACTAATTTTCCTCAATCGAGGTTAACAACATGTTGCGGTTGATAGAAACAATCATCTCGGGAACGGCGTCTGCTTAACTGGAGCACGAGACGTGAATATTAGGGATGTCCCAGTTTTGTCAGCTCTAGAGACATTTATACGGCTTTATGTTTCATTTATCAAGGCAATATTTCGTACGAAGCAACGAACATTAGTCAATCTCGATTGAGCCTCGGCACAGTTTCTAAGAGGTTAGCGTCTCCTCATGTGCCAACGATGTATTTAGCCGAAACAGTGATTCTGTAGACAGGTGAATTAACGATGCAGAAGAGTCACTCAGATGTAATCTGGAGGAGTGTGCCGTAGCATCCTCGCCCTGTGATTGGAAGATAGCAGGAGAACAATGATCCAGTTTGGCGAAAGCTTGCAGACGATCTCTTGAGTAGGCTCCGGGGAGATAGCAGAGTCTTTACCTGTATACTAGACAAGTGAGCTCACAGCAGTCTGGCCCAGCTTTCTTCTGTCGCTGTTAGGCAGTGGCGCGTAAAAGCTGATATAAAGAGGAAAGGAGAGTGGAGGGAGAGAGGATGAACTGCCGGGCGAGGGAAGTATCTGCGACCTCTCTTGAAAACGTCGACTTTCTTCTCCCCACCGATTGATAGAACCCACTTTGAACACTCCTGCTAAAAAAGACTAAAAAGTAAGCTTTTCTTTAAAAAAGGGATTATTTTAAAGGCAGACAAATGCGTGTTTGTCACTAGGATAAGTTTCCTCTTTCACGGACACTCACGGCCGAATGACCGCTTGGCGTAGGTGGTAGCGCGTGGAGTAACCAAGTGAACGGTTCAGTGTACGATTCTTGCCTCCGACACTAGGTTTTCCATTTCTTCGCTGCATTGCCTTGTAAATAATCTATAAATAATATTGCTTGGATATGTCAACAGCCAAACAAAAACTTGCTTTTTTGGAGGCGTTTGAATCGGATGTTTATTGTTGAGTCTATTCAGATTATGGATAAATTATTGATTGGACTGATGGGCTCTATTCTCGGGACCCGGTCGGTTCGAGGCAGCAAGATGGCTTTCGCGCTCATCTTCCTCCAGTGAGATGTCCAATCCATCCCGCTTTTTATATAGTGAGCTTTAAGCTGTATAGATTGGCTCGCCGTCTCTCGGAAATAAACGTCAAAGTACTTGATATCTTGAAACGGCGTCCCTCGCCGCCACGCCATGCCCCGCTGCGTTGCCGCCTGGCTGCGTTCTGCCGCTCGCCCCTGCAAAGCGACTCAAGAATTTCCTTCAACTATGCAGTTCTGCTCGCAGCTCGTTTAGGAAGATAACTTCTCACGGAAGCGAGAACTCTCTTTTCGTGGCTGGACTTGTATTACCAGTCCGTGTGGAATTAATACCACAATTGTGGGAACCAGAGTACTTATTAAAAAAAGGAGCCACTCAAGCCTTTCAATCTCAAAAATGAAGGACCTTTCTGACAGTCACGCTCACTTCGATTCTAAAAGTCATCCACACCGACCAGTCACTGTAGATTTATGGAAGGTTTCTGCGTTGAATATGGACCTTTTCACCAATAAAATGGTCAGGCGGCGAACAAGGAGTAGAGATCTCAATCATGCGTACCTGTCCCAAATGAATCACTTTCCCTCCCTTCCCTTAACACGATATCAAAATTTCGAACTTCGGGAAGCTGTCTTTGATTTGACATATTCTTGTCGAGAGTAATGGCCAAGGAAATTAACAGGCGGAATTGGGTCTTGAAACGCACGTTGCGGTTTTCAACCAACGGGAAGTATCAGTAATTAACAGCCTCAAGATGGGGAGGGACCGGGACGGAAGCGGGGACCTGCAGGGACCTGCAGGAAGCGCTTCTGAAGGGGGCCTAGCTACTTGTCAGCCTTCACTGTATACTTCGGAAGGTTCAGTTTTCCACATTCAGTTTTTCACCTTCCATCACCAAACCAATTGGAGCGAGTCTAGTTTTAGGCACAATAAACCTACCCGCGTAAAAGCTGAAACTCGTTAGGCTGAAGCTGCTCTTATCGCGGTTAACGAAAATGCCGCAAAGAAGTAAAACTTCATCTAGCTGGACGACAGCGGATCACTCTTCATTGAATGTGTGACTGTTCTGTTGAACACCAGTTTCAGTTGTTAAAAAGAGTTAAAAATATCTGTCAAAATTAACTTAGCCCATGACAGCTCAAATTATTTGGAGTGAAATTTAGCTTAAGAGAAATTAGAAGGATTTTTCCCATTAAAATACGAAATTTT